>Ga0326727_10025021_pt1 | contig 11235 bp, 9 predicted proteins | sample MB2enrmetagenome_FD_207643 | JGI IMG/M metagenome (GOLD analysis project Ga0326727, IMG submission 207643) | Lab enriched peat soil microbial communities from McLean, Ithaca, NY, United States - MB29MY | ecosystem: Environmental > Terrestrial > Soil > Wetlands > Peat | place: USA: New York... | reverse complement strand
GGGCGCACGCTGGAGTGGAAAGGCAAGCTGGGTCTGATGGCCGGCTGTACCGGAGTCATCGACAGCCATCACGCGGTGATCGCTGCAATGGGAGAGCGGTTCGTCTTCTTTCGGCTCCCCAAGCTGGACGCGACGCGCCAGGCAGAGGAAGCCCTCAAGCACGCCGATCAAGACAGCACGATGCGAAGGGAACTTCGTCGTGCGGTCGCAGGATTCTTCGAAGGGCTCGGATCTCTGCCAAAGAGGCACCCCCAATTGACGGAGCCCGAACGACACCGACTCATTGCTCTCGCTGAACTCGCGGTGCGTTGCCGGAGTGCGGTAGAGCGCGACTCGTTCACGCGTGAGGTGCAGTCCGTGCCGGACGCGGAATTACCCGCGCGCCTTGTTAAGGTGCTCGCGCAATTGCTCGCCGGGCTGAAACTCATCGGGGTGAATCGCGCCCGTGCGTGGCACATCATCGTAAAAGTTGCGCTTGACTCTATGCCGGCGATCCGACGGAAGGTGTTTAACAAACTCAGGGGGACTGAGTCGGCCACGATCGAGAGCCTTGGCCTGCAATGTCCAGACGTCACCGTGAGGCGGGCGCTGGAGGATCTGCGAGCGCATGGCGTTGTCGATCGCAGCGGGGCCGGACACCAGAAGTCCGATCGTTGGTCCCTCTCGCTGTGGGCGCGTCGGCAGTACGAAACGGCCACCGGCAGCTTTTCCGAAATGTCGGGGAAGAATGGGCGTTTCCGAAATGTCGGGTGAACGCATGGCACCGTTTCCGAAATGTCTCTATCTCCAATCCGCAATCAACGACTTTTCGGAAAAGGTCCCGATGAAGGGGACGTCCGATGACTGAACGCTTGCTCGACGGGCGCGAAGGCGCGGCGCTGGGCCTCGATGAACTGGCCGTCGACCCCACGAAAGCGGCCGGCCTGTCACCGGACGCACGCGGGCAACTGGTTACCCGCTGCGCCGCGGTGCTTGCTGCGTTGGCCGGCACGATGGCGACGCCGGTGTCTTCTGGTCATGCGGTGCAGAACGCACCAACGGAGCCGGATCGGCTCCTTACGGTGCCAGAAGCCGCAACGCTCATGGGCTTCGCGCCGTCCTACGTCTACGAAATGTGCCGCCGCGGTGACCTGCCGGCCGTGCGGCGCAAGAAGTACGTGCGCATTCGGCGCTCGGCCATAGAGCAGTGGATTGCGGAAAACGAGCAGAGCGGACTTGACAGAGGCATAAGCAATGTGCTTAGTAGCTATCGTGACGGCAACCGGAATCAAACGCGCACGCCGCGCCTTGGGCTTGAGCCAAGTCGAACTCGCCGACAGGCTCGGCGTACACCCCATGACGGTCAGCCGCTGGGAACGTGACTTTGTGAAGATGCCCGAGCCCGCAGCGCGCTTGCTTGCAATGCTCGTGAAGACCACGCCCGTACGCCAACGCAAACGTAAGAGGTGACAGATGGCAGGTATCTGGCGACGCAAGGACCGTGATTCGTGGGTAGTCGACTACACCGACGCCACGGGCCGCCGGCGCCGGCTCTTCGCAGCTACGCGAGAAAAGGCCGAGGACCTGCTTTCGGAGAAGATCAAGGAATCTCGGGAAGCGGCGCCGGTCTGCAAGAATCCTGACATCACCGTCGAGGAGTATGCGAGGCGGTGGCTCGATGCCGTGGCGCTGGAGATCAAGCCGCGCACGCTCGCGAGCTATCGTCAGATCACCACGCTCTACGTTCTGCCGGCGTTCGGTTCACTCAAGGTGCGCGCCCTCCATTCTGGGCATATTCGTGCACTGCTCCTGCAAAGGGCCAAGGACGGGTTCAAGAAGAATACGCTTCGGCTGATTCGCGCCTGCATCTCGGTGATGCTCGGTTCGGCCGTGGAAGAAGGCTTGCGTACGACGAACCCTGCCTTGGAACTCGGGCGCCGTCGCCGCAAGCGCGTTGACTCCATCAGCGCGAGTGACAGGAACGTACGCGCCATGTCCGCCGCGCAGCTAGACGCCTTCCTTGAAGCCGCGAAAGAAGAGCCGACCGCATACTTGGCTTTTTTCGTCACGCTTGCCCGCACTGGTTTGCGGCCGGGTGAGGCGCTGGCGTTGCAGCCTGAGGACCTGGATTTTACGGCGCGCAAGATCCACGTCGAGCGGGCCTTGAGTGCCGGGCGCATCGAAAGCACGAAGACCGGCGAGACGCGCACCGGCGACATGAGCCAACAGCTGGCAAGCTTTCTGCGGGAATATCTTGTCTGGCGAGAGAAGCAGACGTTGCGCCGTGGCTGGTCTGAGGTGCCTTCATGGCTGTTCTTCAACGACCACGGACAGCCCCTCGATCAGAGCCGAGCCCGCAAGCGGTTCGCCCGTGCGTTGAAACGCGCCGGGCTGTCGGGCTTCCGGCCGTATGATCTGCGCCACACGTTCGCCACGTTGTTGCTATCGCGCGGAGTGCCCATCACCTACGTCAGCGCTCAGCTGGGCCACGCAAAGCCCACTACCACCCTGCAATGGTACTCGCACTGGCTCCCGAGTGCCGACTCGCACCGATTTGTTGACGGCTTGGACCAGCCCGCCGGAAATCTTTGGCACCAGTTTGGCACCAAACAGCAGGTGGGCGATGAAAAGATTAAAGCTGGCGCGGAGATTCGAACTCCGGACCTGCTGATTACGAATTTCCGGCGGCACATTTTTCTCTATCAGGACGGTTTTTGCTGAAATGCGCTGGAACCCTTGCGGCACAAGGCTAAGAGCGCGCTTTCAGCGTTTCTGGCTAGTGATCCTTGGCGCTGGACTTTTCTCTTTTTTGCTTACATAGTGCTTACACGGCTGGACCCGCTGATATGCGGGGCGACTGCCGGCGAGAGCATGATCCGACTGACGAAACGGGTGGTGGACGCGGTCGACCCCGGCGACCGCCAGCGATTTGTGTGGGATTCGGAGTTGCGTGGGTTCGGGTTGCGCGTGTTGCCAAGCGGCATCAAGGCCTACGTGGTGCAGTACCGTATCGGCGCGCGCAGTCATCGGTTGACGTTGGGGCGCCACAGTGAGGTGACCGTCGAGCAGGCGCGCGAGTTGGCGCAAGATGCGCTGGCTTTGGTGCGCAAGGGGACTGATCCGGCGAAGCAACGGCAACAAGCGCGGGAGGTGCCGACGGTGCGCGAGCTGTGCAAGCGGTACGTCGAGCAGCACTTGTCCAAGAAGAAACCGGGAACTGCGCGCCTCTACACTCAGATTTTGAATGGTCACATCAAACCGGCGCTCGGGCGACGGCTGGTGACGGACGTGGACCGCAACGACGTGACCCGTCTGCACCAGAAGCTGAAGGACTGGCCGTACATGGCAAACCGTTGCTTGGCGGTGCTCAGTCACATGATGAACTGCGCGGAGAAGTGGGGACTTCGACCCGACGGCACCAACCCGTGCCGGCATGTCGAGCGCTACCATGAGAAGAAGCGGCAGCGGTTTCTCTCGGCTGCTGAGCTGGCCGAGCTGGGTAAGGTGCTCGCCGCGGTCGAGCGCGAGCGTGTCGAGTGGCACAGCGTGGTGCCGGCAATCCGGCTGCTGATCTTCACGGGCGCGCGTGTCTCGGAGATCCTGACGTTGCAGTGGGAGTGGGTGGACTTCGAGCGGCGCTGCCTCACCCTGCCCGACTCGAAGACAGGCGAGAAGGTGATTCATCTGAACGCACCGGCGTTGAAGGTACTGGCGGACATCCGGCCGGACCCGAAAGACCCGGACAACCCGCACGTGATCCGTGGCCGCCTGAAGGGCGAGTGCCTGGTGAACCTCAAGGACCCGTGGGCGCGTATCCGCAAACGCGCGAAGATTCCAGACGTGCGCGTGCATGACTTGAGGCATTCGTTCGCATCGGTGGCGGCCGGTGCGGGCTCAAGCCTGCCCATCATCGGCGCGCTGCTCGGGCACACGCAACCGCAGACGACGGCGCGTTACGCGCACCTGGCGGCCGACCCGCTGAAGGCCGCGGCTGAAGCCGTGGGCGCACGCATTGCGGCAGCCATGGCGCCGAAGCGGACCGGGCGCGGCAACGTGGTTGAGCTGAAGCGAGGGCGGTGAGGACATCGCCGCGGCTAGGCGGACGCGCTGAACACCCGCACCACGACGGGCCGCCGCGGCGTTTTTTTTGTGAGAAGCAACCAGCGTGGAGGTGCAAGTCGAATGGTAAAGGCAGCAGGTGCCGAGGTCGCGTTGCCAAGCTTCTCGATGGCTCAGTTGGCGAAACGGTGGGCCGTTTCCTTGGACGTTATCGAGGACTACCTCAAGACAGGGGTGCTGAAGGCCTACCTCTTGCTGAACAACATGTCCGGGGTCACAACCGACAAGCGCGGGCGCTTGCGTGAGGTGGAACTCAACGGACACTACCGAGTTGCCTCATGGGAAGTGGAAGACGTTATCACGACGTTAAGCAAAGATCCGAGGAACCCGTCTAACCGAGCGCCATTCATAATCCTTGAAGAACCCGACCACACCGCAGAACCGGACCGGCAGTACAGCAATGAAGTTTTCCGAAGTAAGCTCCGCATCATCCGTGAGGAAGTCGAGCGCTTCGAGCGCGAGCATCTCGGCTTCGGCTGCAAAGACGAGAAGCCACCCGCACCGCTTCGAGATAACCAGCGGCACCGCGAGCGCTGCCGGGCGATCGCGCAACTGCTTTGGGAACACGAGCCGGTGATGACGATTGAGGCCATGATTGACAGGCCAGAAATCACGCGCGTCGGGCAACAGGACACGCCTTACGACCGCAAAACGTTGCGCAACTGGATCAAGGACCTCTGCCCGAACCCACGCCCAGGGCGACCGCGAAAACTCCCGTGAACTGTCGAAAATAGTTTTCTAGCCTTCACAGCAATTTTTTCTCGCGACGTGGTGCGCTCTACTGCGTCGTATGACAACTGAGAATCTCCTCAACGAGCATGAAGCCGCGGCGGTGCTGAAGCTCGCCGTGCCGACGCTGCGACGGTGGCGCTGGAGCGGGCACGGGCCGCGCTTCGCGAAAATCGGCCGCGCTGTGCGGTATGATCCGGCCGAGCTGCGGGCGTACATCGAAGCACAAACCCGGCGCAGCACGAGCGACACCGGGGCCGGCGGTGGCGAATGAACGGCGCAGCAGCTGAGACGACAGCCACCCCGGCCGCGCCTGCCGCTGAGCTAGCGCCGCACCACGTGGCGCTATTGCGTGCATCCGCCATCACACCAGAGGTGGCGGCGGCACGCGGCTACCGCACCGTCACGACGCGCGTGGAGCTGCTGCGGCTAGGCTTCTCCGAGGCGCAAGCCCGCGTGCCAGCGCTGCTGGTGCCAGTGTGGACCGTTCACGGTGAGATCGGGCTCTACCAGTCGCGACCTGACAAGCCGCGCATCAAAGACGGCAAGGCGCTGAAGTATGAGACGCCGAGGGGTGCGCACATGGTGCTCGACGTGCCGCCTGCGGCGCGTGCGATGCTCGCGAATCCGGGGGTGCCGTTGTTCGTGACCGAGGGCGCACGCAAAGCAGACGCCGCAGTGAGCGTGGGCCTGTGTTGCGTTGCTCTGCTGGGGGTGTCGAGTTTTCGCGGCACGAACGAACACGGCGGCAAGGTGGCGCTCGCCGATTGGGAGATGGTCGCGCTCAACGGCCGCACCGTCTACATCGTCTTCGACAGCGACATCATGGAGAAGCGCGCGGTGCATGCCGCATTGGTGCGCCTCAAGGCGTTTCTTGAATTGCGCGGGGCCACGGTGCGCGTGATCTACTTACCGCCGGGACCGGGCGGCGCGAAAGTCGGCCTTGATGATTTCTTCGCGGCGGGTGGCACGGTGGAAGAGCTACTTGCGCTCGCGACTGACAAGGTCCGGGGCGTTCGGCCGGCGCCCAACGAGACAGATAGCGGGGTTAAACATCCGTTTCGCTTGACGCCGATGGCTGTCGAGTACGCGGAAGAGAGCGACGACAGCGCTACCGAATGGGTGCCCGTGTGCTCGCGTCTCGAAGTGCTCGCGCTAACGCGGGACGCGGCCAGCGAAGATTGGGGCCGGCTGCTCGTGTTGAGCGATGCCGACGGGAACACGCACGAATGGGCAATGCCCATGTCCATGCTCGCCGGTGACGGCGCAGCTTACCGCGAACGTCTATTCAGCCTCGGGCTGCACATCGAGCCGAGCACAAAGGCTCGCAACCGGTTGCACAGTTACATCAGCACTACCCGGCCGGCGGCGCGCGCCCGGTGTGTCTCGCGCGTTGGGTGGCACGCGACCGCCACGGGCATCGTCTACGTGTTGCCTGACGCCACGCATGGCGAGGCCGGCGAGCGAGTACTCTTACAGAGTGTGAGCGCCGTCGAGCACGCAATGCGGTGCAGCGGCACGCTGACGCAATGGCAGCAGCAGGTGGCGGCGCTGTGCACGGGGAACTCGCGTCTCACGTTCGCGCTGTCATGCGCGTTCGCGGCGCCGTTGCTGCACGTGACGAGCGAAGAGGGTGGCGGGTTTCATCTCCGCGGGCCGTCGAGCATCGGCAAGACGACCGCAGCAAAAGTGGCGGCGAGCGCGTGGGGGCCAGGCTGCATCACGGACGGCTACGTCCGCACGTGGCGCGCGACGGCAAACGGGTTGGAGGGCGTCGCGGCACTGCACTGTGATGCCCTCTTGTGTCTCGATGAGATGAGTCAGGTCCAAGCACGAGAAGCGGGCGAGGTGGCGTACATGCTGGCCAACGGCAGCGGCAAGTCTCGCGCCGCCCGCGACGGCTCGGCGCGACGCGCGGCGCGCTGGCGCGTGCTGTTTCTTTCGACTGGTGAGCTGTCGCTGGCGCAGAAGATGACCGAGGCCGGGCAGCGGTCGCGGGCGGGGCAAGAGACGCGGCTGGTGGACATCCCGGCGGACGCGGGCGCTGGGCTCGGAGTGTTCGAGGAGCTGCACGGCTTTCCGAGTGCGGAAGCGTTCGCGCGCAACCTGTGCGACGCTTCGGCGCGACTGTACGGCGCGGCCGTGCGCGAGTACCTGGCGCGATTGACCGCGGACCTGGCCGGGCTGTCAGACGCGCTGTCCGAGGCGAGACGGTGGTGGGTGTCAGAGCACTGCCCGAGCGGCGCTGATGGCCAAGTGCAGCGGGTTGCCGCACGCTTCGGACTGGTAGCAGCAGCGGGCGAGCTAGCCAGTACCATGGGCATTCTACCCTGGCCCGATGATGAGGCCACGCGCGGGGCAGCGGTCTGCTTTCAGGCGTGGCTCGACGCGCGCGGGGGCGCGGGCGCCGCCGAGATCACGGCCGGGCTCGCACAGGTGCGCCGGTTCTTCGAGCTGCACGGCGAGAGCCGGTTCTCGCGCTTCAGTGACGAGAACAGCGACCGCGCGACGATCAACCGCGCGGGCTTCCGGTACGACGACGGCGAAGGCGGAACCGAGTTTTTCGTGTTGCCTGTCGTGTGGCGTGAGGAAATCTGCCGGGGCTTCGATGCGCACACGCTGGCGCGGGAGCTGGTCACGCGTGGCGTGCTGATTCCCGACGCGCACGACGGCAAGCCCCAGAGCCGTCACCGGTTGCCGGGGGCTGGTGTGCGGCGCGTCTACCACGTCACCGCTGCCGTGTTGGGCGACGGGGGCGACGATGCGTGATCTATTCGCGCGCTGGGCAACACGGGCAACCGGGGCAACAGAACCGGAAAGCGCCAGCAATGACGGCACCTTTCGCGGTGCGGGTGATGTTGCCCACGATTCGGCAGCGAGGGCAACAAAGGCAACACAGACGCCGGCCGCGGGCAACGCCGTTGCCCATGTTGCCCAAGTGCACCGCGAGGGGGCAACAACCGGCAAGGCCCGAGAAGCCAAGCAAGACAAGGCCGTTTCAGGCGTGTTGCCCGTGTTGCCCGTGTTGCCCACGACGACAAGCAAGCCGGAACGTAACGCCCAATGCCTGGACGCTGACGCTGGCGAGCTGGTCGCTGTGAAGCTGCGGGGCACCATCATCGGTGACGTGTGGCTGGTGGCCGACGCCGAGACCCTGGCCGCCAACCCGGACCTTCTCCGGTCTGGGCTGGCGGTGTTCTTCTTCGACGAGGTTCAGCAGCTACGGGGCAAGACCGTGCAGGAACTGAAGGCGATCGGGATGGTGAAGGCCGAGTTCCCCACAAGCCGGGTGCTGCAATGAGCCGGGCCGAATTTCGTCAACGAAACTTTCTGCTGCACTGCCAGACTTGTGGTGCAGGCTTCTACGAGATGCAGAAGCTGCTCAAGCATCGGGAACGCTGCCAAGGCGACGCACAGAAACAGGCCAGGAGCGACGAACGCGACGCCGGACAGCCTGACCTGCCCGCCGAACCATCAGCAACGGCACCGGCAGCAACGCCGGCCGGGCCGCAGAGCGACGAACGGGATACGGAACGGACGAAGTATCAACCGCGCCGACGTCGCCGCTGGCGCTCATATCAACCGAGCCGGCATCGCCGCGGTCGGCGGCGCACAATGGCGTGAATGGGCTATCCCCTTCGCTCTCGTAACCCCTACTGCTGGGGGGTGCTACTCCTGATACTCGTAGTCGGGGTCGTTTGCCCGTTCAAGCATTCCTGCACACGGTGGAGATCCTGGTGTGTGCACATATCGGCGGCAGAAGGCCGTCTTGTGAATCAATCCCAGCGTATCGCGGTACTTGATGTACCCGAGCACGTAAAGCGTCGCCAAGCCTCTAAGGTAGTCGCCGCTCAAGCTACGCCACCTCTGTCCTTCTGTCTCAATGGTGCCTATGAGCGCCTCGCTACTTTTCCACGCTTCCTTGATCTCGTACGCCTCTCCAGGCCGAAGCGTATTCGGCAATCCCTGCATGGGCTGCCTACGATCACCGTAGGGGGGAAGTGGTGGTCTATCGGTGGGAACGACAGGGTTTGTGTCGAGAGTAAGGTTCCATTGGCTGCGAAGGACGCTGGCCTCAGTTCCACCCAGATTGACTACGGTGAACGACACATTGACGAAATCGGGTATATCGAACTGCTGCACTTGAACACTTCGGACGTGAACTATGGGTCGGTGGGTAACCGCAAACAGCCGTCGATTCAGCTTATGACCAGAGCGGAGCAAGGCAACTCCCAGAAGCGCACCAACGAACTGCAAGATTCCTACGATCACCAGGAGCCGTGTGTAGTTCGCGAGATTGCCCGTGTACTCGGTAAGCCGACGGTTCAGCAGGAGGATTTCGCTGGGTTGATTGTTCTCGGCGCCTTCTTCGTCGGTGTGGTGGGCGCTGGGATGTTTTTGGATGGTCGGCGCGTTCTTGGCGGCAGTCTCGTCTTGATTTCCTGTCTGGTTGCCTTTTGGGCTTACGGTTGCGTCGGTGGCCTGTGGGGTTGGGGCTGGTAATGGCGTCGCCGCGAGCAACAGCAGCGAGAGCAGGGCGACCGGGAAGGTCATCGCGGCCTTCTACTCCGGATGTCGGTGCAACCACAAGACTTGGGGGTCACTTGCGTCACGTGGATACCCCCTCTGCGGCAAATGCGGGCAAACCGTGGCGCGTGACGGAAACCATGTGAAAGCGAAGCGTGCAACCCCGAATTCAACCTAAGCGCGCAACAAGCTGGAGTGCACCGACAGACTGGAACACCGTCTGCCGACGCGCTGCGGGCCGCGGTGCGTACAACGCGGCGCGAAGCTTCAAGCGTTCGTTTCGACGCTTCGAACTAACGAAGGCGGCAAGCAAGCTGCACGGCCGGACCCTGTTTACGCGCGGCGTGCAGACCGAGCTGGCGGCGCTGCTGGGAGTGCATCGGTCAACAATCTGCCGTGACGTCCGGGCGCTACTCGCCGAGGTGAACGCCGGCCGACCCTGCCCGCTGTGCGGATGCCAGGCGCCGCATTGCTGGTGAAGGCGCATCGCCGGCGCCCGGACCTCATTCGAGGCTGACCCGGACCGGCGGTGGGTGAAGTGACCTAGCTGCCGTGCCACGAAGCTGTTTTGCATTTTACTTCGCGGCCCAGGCAGGGTAAAAGCACGGCGTGATTCGCGCCGTGGTGGCTCGCACGCTTGCCGTGCTGCTCGTCGCGGCCGCATGGTCACCGCGGCCGGTGCGCGCCGATGCCGTCGTCGGGACGGGCACGGCCGGTAGCTGCACCGAGTCGGCGTTGGACGCAGCCCTTGCCGGCGGTGGCAACGTCACCTTCAACTGCGGCACCAGCCCGGTCACGATAACCGTCACCAGCCAGAAGATCATTGCGGTGGATACGAGCATGGACGGTGGCAGCCTCATCACGCTCAGCGGCGGCGGCACAACGCAGGTGTTCGTGGTGAACTCAGGGGCAGCCTTGACCCTTGCCAACCTGACCATCGCCAAAGGCAATAACGCGGGCGCATACAGCGGCGGCGGCGCCATCCTCAGCAACGGCACGTTGACGGTCATTAACGGCACGTTCTCCAGCAACGGCGCGATCTCCGGCGGCGCCATCTACAACACCGGCACGCTGACGGTCACCAACAGCACCTTCTCCAACAACAGCGGCGTCGACTTCGGCGGCGCCATCTACAGCACCGGCACGCTGACGGTCACCAACAGCACCTTCTCCGGCAATAGCGCCAGCGCCATCTACAACACCGGCATGCTGACGGTCACCAACAGCACCTTCTCCAACAACAGTGGCGGCGACGGCGGCGGCATCTACAACAGCGGCACGCTGACGGTCATCAACAGCACCTTCACGGGCAACAGCGCTTATAGCGGTGGCTACAACTTCGGCGGCGCCATCTACAACTTCTCGGGCACGGTCACCGTCACCAACACTATCGTCGCCAACAGCAGCTCACCCGGCAGCGGCCAGCCGGGCGGAAATTGCTCTGGCACTATCACCGATGGCGGCCACAACCTCGACTCGGACGGGACGTGCGGTGTTGGTCCCGCGACCAACCCCCTGCTTGACCCGGCGGGCTTGGCCAGCAACGGCGGACCGACCCAAACCATTGCACTGCGGGCGGGCAGCCCGGCAGTCAACGCCGGCAACGAGACCATCTGCGCCGCGGCGCCGGTGAACAACCTCGACCAGCGCGGCTTTGTCCGGCCCGGTCTCGGCGCCACCAACTGCTCGATCGGTGCATACGAATACAACTCGCCGGGCGCTCCTGGCTGCTGTCAGTGTCCGGCAAGCTGTGCAGCCCCGATCAACGGTTCGTGCGGGGGTGGCTGCGTGCCGATCTTCGGCACCAGCTGTGAGAGCGGAGACCTCTGCGTGCCCAATACTCCGACGTCGACCCCGACCGTTACGCCGACCCCAACAAAC
>Ga0326727_10025020_pt1 | contig 11236 bp, 9 predicted proteins | sample MB2enrmetagenome_FD_207643 | JGI IMG/M metagenome (GOLD analysis project Ga0326727, IMG submission 207643) | Lab enriched peat soil microbial communities from McLean, Ithaca, NY, United States - MB29MY | ecosystem: Environmental > Terrestrial > Soil > Wetlands > Peat | place: USA: New York... | reverse complement strand
CATCTGGAACATCATCCACTGCAGGCAGGTGTAGCGCTGCACCGGGTCCGCCGGGATCAGCCGGCCGCCGGTCTTTTCCGACAGGTAGATCAGGATCGCCGCCGACTCGAACAGCCTGAGCGGGACGCCGCCGGGGCCGTCGGGATCGACGATGGCCGGGATGCGGTGATTCGGCGTGATCGCCAGGAATTCCGGCTTGAACTGGTCGCCTTTGCCGATGTTCACAGGAATGACCTTGTAGGGCAGGCCGAGCTCCTCCAGGGCGATATGCACCTTGTGGCCGTTCGGTGTCGGCCAGCTCCAGACTTCGATCATGAAACGTCTCCCTCGGGCGATTCGGCGGGCGCGAGCATTGCGCTTGCGATGGGGAACGTCAAAGGGCGGATGGCGGACGCTGCGGTCCGGTTTCATCAGGCCTCAAGCGCGCATCTGTGATAAGCGTCCGCGCGCATTTCAGGTGTTATACCCGCCGGACCTGACGCCGGCTTTGCGCTTGTGCCGCCGCGTCAGGCCGAAGACGGTCGGCATCCACGCCTTATGCCCGGGCCGACAAAGGCGTGGATGGTGGCCCTGCGTCCGCCATGACGACAACGCGTCCTCGAACGAATTGGGATTTATTCCCCATGCATGATATCGTCTTCCTGTTCGACGTCGATAACACGCTGCTGGACAACGACCACGTCCAATACGAACTCGGCATGCATCTCGCCGCCGAATACGGCCAGGAAGCGCATGACCGCTACTGGGCGCTGTTCGAGGATCTGCGCGGCAGCCTCGGCTATGCCGACTATCTCGGCGCGCTTCAGCGCTACCGGCTGGAAGAGCTGCACAACCCCAAGGTCCTCCGCATCGCCAACTGGCTCGTCGACTACCCCTTCGCCGATCGGCTGTATCCGAGGGCGCTGGAGGCGGTGCAGCATGTCGCGGCGTGGGGACCGGCCGTCATCCTGTCCGACGGCGACGCGGCGTTCCAGCCGCGCAAGGTCGAGCGCTCCGGCCTCTGGCGCGCGTTCAAGGACAACGTGCTGATCTACGTGCACAAGGAACAGGCGCTGGACGATGTCGAGCGGCTGTATCCCGCCCGCCGCTATGTCATGATCGATGACAAGCTGCGCATCCTGGAGGCGCTGAAGCAAAGCTGGGGCGACCGGGTCACCACCGTGTTTCCGCGCCAGGGACACTATGCGTGGGACCCTGAGGAACTCCGCAAGCGCCGCCCGGCGGACATCAGCATCGCCGCCATCGGCGACCTACTCGGCTTCGGGCGCGACCGCTTCCCGGTATGACACCACCCGGGTGCCGCGGAACGCGGCGAAGATCAGACCGGCCGCCGCCAGGTTCACCACCGCCGCCACGCGCAGCACGCCCGGCGCGTCCAGGCCGATGCCGGCCAGCCCGCCCGCGGCGGCGGAACCCGCCACCATGAACAGCGCATTCATGATGTTGTTCGCCGCGATCATCCTTGACCGCTGCGCCGGTGCCGCCGCTTCCTGGATGATGGCGTAAAGCGGCACCGAGAACACCCCGCCGCACACCGCCAGCAGCGTCAGGTCCAGCAGCATCCGCCACCCGGCGGGCGACGCCAGCACCGCCCCGGCCGAAACCAGCCCGTGCGCGCCCGCCGCCGCGTCGGCGAAATCCCAGCAGAACAGCGATATGCCGACCGCGGCGATGGGCGTGAAGCGGGGCGACACCTGGCCGTGCAGCAGCCGCGCGCAGCCGATCGAGCCGATGCCGACGCCCACGGCAAACACCGCCAGCAACAGGGTCAGCACGCTGCCGCCCGCCTGCATGGTGTCGCGGGCGACGACCGGGAACTCGGTCATCAAGGTCGCGCCCATCGTCCAGAACCAGGACAGCCCGAGCACCGACAGCCATATCGGCCGCACCGCCCGCGCCGCCGCGACCACCCGCCATGTTTCCGCGGCGATGTTCCACCCCGGAGCCAACCCGGGATCCGCCGGCGGCAGCACGGGCATGCGCAGCGCCCCGAACAGGCCCGCAAGGGCCAGGACGATCCCCGTCACGCCCACCACCGCAGGGCCGGAGTCCAGCAGGATCAACCCCCCGCCGGCCACCGAGCCGCAGACGATGGACACGAATGTGGTCGCCTCGATGACTCCGTTGCCGGCCAGCAGTTCATTGTCGGCCAGATACTCCGGCAGGACGCCGTATTTCACCGGCCCGAACAGCGCCGCCTGGATGCCCAGGCCGACAAGCACCGCGAGCAGCGCCGGCACGCTGGCGAACAGGAACGCCGCCGCCGCGGCGGTCATCAGGGCGACCTCCATTGCCTTGTAAATCACCACCACACGCGGCTTCGACAGCCGATCGGCCAGTTTTCCGGCGGTGGCGGAGAGCAGGATATAGGGGGCGATGAACAGCGCGCCCGCCAGCGCCGACAGCCCCGCGCCGCCGATGCCGAGCCGGAAGATCGCCAGGACGATCATGGCGTTTTTCACGAGATTGTCGTTCAGCGCGCCGCAGGATTGCGCCAGGGTCAGCGGCCAGAGCCGCCTGGACCGGATCAGTTCACTCAACGGCGCAGCCATGCCCTGGTCCTTTCCGGCCGATCGGCTTGTGATAGCATGATGCGAGCCAAAGTCCCTGGCCTGACGAGACAAGGAAACCGCCGATGTATATAGCCATGAACCGCTTCAAGGTCCTGCCCGGCGCGGAGGCCGCGTTCGAGGAGGTCTGGCTCTCCCGCGACACGCAGTTGCGCGGCGTGCCCGGATTTGGATCGTTCCATCTGCTGCGCGGGCCGGTGCGGGAGGATCACGTGCTGTATTCCTCGCATACGATCTGGGACGACAAGGCCGCATTCGAGGCCTGGACCACCTCGGAGGCGTTCCGCCAGGCGCATCGCGGCGCCGGCGGCAACAAGCCGCTGTATCTCGGCCACCCGGAGTTCGAAGGGTTCGAGGTCATCCAGACGGTGGAGTGATCCGCCGCCGCGCCGAAGCATCAGGCGCCAACGCATCAGGCGCCGAAGCATCAGGCGGGGCAAAGGTTTATGTTGCTCATCCGGCACGATACTGCCAGAAGGCGGCATGCCCGATGCACCTGACGCCGCGTCTGCGACACGCTTGCCTGCCGAAGACTGCACGGCGCGCCGGATCGCCCTGGCTTTCGTGGCGTACGGCCTGTTCGCGATCCTGTTCCTCGCGTTCAACCTGCCCCCGTTTCAGAATCCCGATGAACTCGGCCATTTCCTGCGGGCGTCCCAGATCGCCGACGGCGGTCTGACGGGCAGGCGCTTTTCCCTGCCCGATGCCGGCGGGCAGGTGACCGTGACGGCCGGCGGCAAGGTCGATCCGGCCGCATGGGATGCCGCGAATGTTTTCGATCAGATACCGTTTCACCCGGAGACGCCGGTGACCACCGAGGCCCTGGCAACCGATATCGCGTGGACCTCCACGCGGACGATGATCGGCTTTCCGGGGACGGCGATGTATCCACCGTTTTTTTATGCCCCATCGGCGGTCGCGATCGCGGCTGGCCGGGCCGCGGGAGCCACCGTCATACAGACCTTGATGGCGTCCCGCCTGCTGACCGGTCTGGCGGCCCTGGCCGTTGGCGCCGTGGCGATCGCGTGCGCGGGCGCCTCGGCCATCTGGATCTTCGCGGTGCTCACCTTGCCGATGTCCTTGTCACTGATCGCGTCATCCTCGCAGGACGCGCTCATGCTGAGCTTCAGCGCTTTGGCCGGCGGACTCGTGGCGCGTTCGCTGCCCGGGGGCCGAAGGGCGGACACAAGCAGGCTTGTCTGGATCGCCGTGGCGCTCGGGTTGGTTGGCATGGCGCGGCCACCCTTTGGCGCACTGGCGCTTTTGCCGCTCGCGCTGCCCGGGGTCGCGTGGCGGACACGGATCGTGACGGCTTCGGCCGTTGCGGCATGCGGCCTGATCTGGTCGGCGATCGCGGCGGCCACGGCCACGACCAATTTCGGCGTGAGCGTCGCCGGCTCCGATCCCGCGGCACAATCGGCATTTCTGCTGTCGCATCCGCTGTTTGTGCCTCATTTGCTGCGCCGGACCATGGCCGTGCAATGGCCGGGTCTGGTGCTGTCGTTCATCGGCGTCCTCGGCTGGCTCGATACGACATTGCCGGACGACTATTATTCGGCGGTCAAATGGATGCTGCCGATGGCCGCGATCACGGCGGCGCTTGGGACACGCCGCGGACGTGCCGGATGGAGCAGTCGCGGGCTGATTGCCGCCGCCGTCGTGATTTCGGCCGCGGGCGTGTTGGCCATCGAGTACCTGACCTGGACGAAACCGGGAGCCGAAGTCGTCGAGGGGTTGCAGGGACGCTACTTCCTGCCGCTCGCGCTGGCCGGCGCCGGCGTGGTGCCGGCGCTTGGAGATACGCGGCTGGCCCGGCTGCACCGGCCTTTGGTCGTGGCGCTGGTGGCGTTCCCGCTGGTCTCCATGGCGGTCACGATGCGAGCCGTCGTGCTGCGGTATTATCTTGGCGTGTCCTGATCGGCCCCGGCGAGGCGCCCGCAGATGACGTTACGGTCATTCCGCCGGCACCCTATGGCGGCTTTACCGCGTATCGTGCCAACGTCGCAGGCGGGTTTGCGCAAGGTTTGAGCAGCCGGCGGCCGGGAAGGATGCCCGCATGGCGTTCGGCCGAGGATTGCGGCAGGCGGGCTTTTGTGTTGATATCGAGACGGCATAACGCTTCAGCCGCATGCACATGGACGGTGGCGATGATCGATCGACGGGGTTTTCTGACCACGGCAGCGGCAGCGGCAACCGGAGCCCTCGGCGCGCCCCGCCTGTCCCTGGCGGCCGACAGCAAGACCCTGCGCTTCATCCCGCAAGCCAATCTTGCCAACCTCGACCCGATCTGGACCACGCAGTACGTCGTGCGCAACGGCTCCCTGCTGATCTGGGACATGTTGTTCGGCGTGAACGAAAGGCTGGAGCCGCAGCCGCAGATGGTGGAGGGTCATGAGGCCAGCGCCGATCTCAAAACCTGGACTTTCAGGCTGCGGCCGGGGCTGAAATTCCATGACAACGAGCCGGTGCTCGCCAGGGACGCGGTCGCCAGCATCAACCGCTGGATGGCGCGCGACGCGGCGATGGGCGGCGTGATCCGCAAGCGGCTGGATGCGCTGGAGGCGGTGGACGACCGGACCTTCCGCTTCCGCCTCAACCAGCCCTACCCGAGGATGCTGTTCGCGTTGGGCAAAAGCAGCACGCCCACCCTGTTCATCATGCCGGAGCGGATCGCCGCAACCGACCCGTACAGGCAGATCACCGAGTATGTCGGCTCCGGCCCGATGCGCTTCAGGAAAGACGAATGGGTGCCGGGCGCGAAGGCCGTTTTCGAGCGCTTCGACGGCTACGTGCCGCGCGCCGAGAAAGCGGCCTGGCTGTCCGGCGGCAAGCGCATTCATTTCGAGCGGATCGAGTGGCAGATCATCCCCGACGGCGCCACCGCGTCCGCTGCGCTGCAAAACAATGAGGTGGACTGGTGGGAAACGCCGCTGCCGGATCTGGTGCCGCTGCTGAGGCAAAGTCCGGACGTGGCGGTGGACATCGCCGATCCGCTGGGAAATATCGGCTCTTTTCGGATCAATCACCTCTATCCGCCGTTCAACGATGTGCGCGCCCGCCGGGCGGTGCAGATCGCGGTGAGCCAGGAAGACTACATGGGCGCGGTCGTCGGCGACGACCAATCGCTGTGGAAGACGCTGCCGGGGTTCTTCACGCCGGATACGCCGCTGTATACCGAGTTCGGCGGCGAGGCGTTGAAGGGCAAGCGCGATTACGAGCTGGCAAAGACGCTGCTGGCCGACTCGGGCTACAGGAACGAACCGGTGGTGCTGCTGGTCGCGACCGACCTTCCCATCGTCAAGGCGCAGTGCGACGTAACGGCCGATCTGCTGAAGCGCATCGGGGTCAACGTGCAGTATCAGGCGCTGGATTGGGGCACGGTCGGGCAGCGGCGGGCGAAGAAGGACCCGCCGTCCGAGGGCGGCTGGAACATCTTCCATACCTGGCATGCGGGCGCGGACTGCGTGAATCCCGCGCCGTATCTGCCTCTGGATTGCAGCGGGCCGACGGCCTGGTTCGGCTGGCCGAAATCGGATCTGGTGCAGGAGAAGATCGCGGCCTGGTACGCCGCCGCGGACCTGGCGGCGGAGAAGCAGGCGATCGCGGAGCTGAACAAGGCCGCGATGGATCACGTGGTCTATGTGCCGACGGGGTTCTTCAAAGGCTATCAGGCCTGGCGGAAGAACCTGTCCGGCGTGGTGAAGGCGCCATTCCCGGTGTTCTGGGATGTGACCAAGGCGTGAGGGGCGGGTTGGCCGCCGCCCGGCACATGGCACCGGGGCGATGGCCCACCGCCCGGTTCCCTCTGTGTCATGGCCGGACTTGGTCCGGCCATCCACGGCTTGCGGTGCGGTTGGAGGCGAAGTCGTGGATCGCCGGGCCAAGCCCGGCCATGACACACCAATCGCGACCGGCCACGACACATCACTCAGGCCGGGCCGTGGCGACCCGGCGCGCCGGCATGCGCTGCACCGGGCCCCGCCCCTAGATGTTCGCCTACATCGCCCGCCGGATCGCCTCGACGATCCCCGTCGTCCTGCTCGTCGCGCTGTTCGTTTTCAGCCTGCTCTACATCGCCCCCGGCGACCCCGCGGCGATCATCGCCGGAGACCAGGCGACCCCCGCTGACGTGGACCGCATCCGCGCCTCGCTCGGCCTCGATCGGCCGTTTCTTGTGCGGTTCTTCGACTGGTTCGGGCATATCCTGCAAGGCGACCTCGGCACCTCGATCTTCACCAACCTGCCCGTCACCCACATGATCGCGCAGCGGATCGAGCCGACGCTGTCGCTGATGACGCTGACGCTGATCCTGTCGCTGGCCCTGGCGATCCCGATGGGCGTGGTCGCCGCCTGGAAGCATGGCACGTGGATCGACCGCACGGTGATGATGACCGCGGTGCTGGGATTTTCCACGCCGGTCTTCGTCATCGGCTACGTATTGGCATATGTATTCGCCCTGCGTCTGGACTGGCTGCCGGTGCAGGGCTTTACCCCGATCAGCGAGGGCCTGATCCCGTTCCTGAGAAACCTGATCCTGCCCTCGGTGGCGCTCGGCCTGGTCTACATGGCGCTGATCGCCCGCATCACCCGTGCCACGATGCTGGACGTGCTCTCGCAGGACTATATCCGCACGGCGAAAGCCAAGGGCGTCGGCCAGCGCGGCATGCTGTTCGTCCATGCGCTGAAAAATGCCGCGGTGCCCATCGTCACCATCGTCGGCATCGGCTTCGCGACCTTGATTGGCGGGGCGGTGGTGACCGAGAGCGTGTTCGCCATCCCCGGCCTCGGCCGCCTCACCGTCGATGCGATCCTGCGGCGCGACTACCCGGTGATCCAGGGCGTCGTGCTGCTGTTCAGCTTCGTCTATGTGCTTGTCAACCTGGGCGTTGACCTTCTCTACACGCTGTTCGACCCGAGGATCCGCTATTGAGCGTCACCACGCCCGATTTTGCCGCCGCGCCGGACCTCCCCGCCATCCTGCCGGAGGCGAAGCAGCGCGGGCGGATCACGGGATTCATCTACCGCCACCCGGCCATCGTCGTCGGCGGCGTGCTGGTCGCGGTGATGATCTTCATTTCGATCTTCGCGCCTTATCTCGGCACCAGGGACCCGACGGCGCTGGCCCCGGCGAAGCGCACGCGGGAACCCTCGGCGTTGTACTGGTTCGGCACCGACATGCTGGGCCGCGACGTCTATTCGCGGGTGATGTACGGGTCACGCGTCTCGCTGGTTGTCGGATTTTCCGTCGCGTTGCTCGCCTCGGTCCTGGGCACGTTCATCGGCCTTGTTTCCGGCTTCATCCGCGGCCTGGATGCGGTGATCATGCGGGCCATGGACGGGCTGATGTCGATCCCGCCCATCCTGCTGGCCATCGCCCTGATGGCGCTGACCCGCGCCTCGGTGCAGAACGTCATCATCGCCATCAGCATCGCGGAGTTCCCTCGCGTCTCCCGCCTCGTGCGCGGCGTGGTGCTGTCGCTGCGGGAGCAACCCTATGTGGAAGCCGCCATCGCTTCCGGCACGACGGTCCCGGCGATCATCCGCAAGCACATCCTGCCCAACACCCTGGCACCGCTGATGGTGCAGGCGACGTTCATCTGCGCCTCCGCGATGATCACCGAGGCGACCTTGTCGTTCATCGGCGCCGGCACGCCGCCCACCGTCCCGAGCTGGGGGAACATCATGGCCGAGGGCCGGGCCCTGTGGCAGGTGAAGCCCTATATCGTCTTTTTCCCGGCGATCTTCCTGTCCGTGACCGTCCTGGCCGTTAACCTCCTGGGCGACGGGCTGCGCGACGCGCTCGATCCGCGTCTGGCGAAACGGCTCTAGCGTCGATGGCGCTGCTCGAAGTCGAGAACCTGCAGACGCATTTCGGTACCCCGGACGGCGTGGTCCGCGCCGTGGAGGGCTTGTCCTTTCACATCGACGCCGGCGAAACCGTCGGCATCGTCGGCGAATCCGGTTGCGGCAAGTCGGTCACGTCGATGTCGATCCTGCGGCTGATCCAGCAGCCGCCGGGCCGGATCGCCGGCCGCATCCGGTTCCAGGGCCGCGACCTGCTGAAGCTGTCGGAGCGGGAGATGCGGCAGGTCCGCGGCAACGCGATCTCGATGATCTTCCAGGAGCCGATGACCAGCCTCAACCCGGTGCTGACCGTCGGGCGGCAAATCGGCGAGACGGTCCGCCTGCACCAGGGCCTGAACGCCCGCGACGCCGAGGCCAGGGCGGTCGAGATGCTGACCCTGGTGGGCATCCCGGCGCCGGCAAGGCGGGTGCGCGAATACCCGCACCAGCTTTCGGGCGGCATGCGCCAGCGGGTGATGATCGCCATGGCGCTGGCCTGCAATCCGAAGTTGCTGATCGCCGATGAACCGACGACGGCGCTGGACGTCACCATCCAGGCGCAGATCCTCGACCTGATGCGCGAGCTGAAAACTCGCATGGGGTCCGCCATCATGCTGATCACCCACGATCTTGGGGTTGTCGCCGAGATGGCGCAGCGTGTGGTGGTGATGTACGCCGGGCGCAAGGTCGAGGAAGCCCCGGTCGGCGAGATCTTTGCCCGGCCTATGCATCCGTATACACGCGGCCTGCTCGGGGCGATGCCGAAACTGGGATCCTCGCTCGAAGCGAACCGCCGCGCCAGGCTGGCGGAGATCGCCGGGCAGGTCCCGAGCCTGCGCAAGCCCATCGCCGGATGCGCCTTCGCCGGCCGCTGTCCGCTGGTCACCGATGCCTGCCGCCGCATCGCCCCGGCGATCGAGCCCAAGGGTCCCGGCCACAGCGTCGCCTGCCACTACGCCGGACAGACGGTGCCCGCATGAGGGCCGGCATCCCGCTGCTTGAGGTGAACGGCCTCAAGAAGCATTTCCCGATCCATGGCGGGTTGTTCGGGCGGGAAACGGGCCGGGTCCATGCCGTGGATGGCGTTACATTCAGCATACAGCGCGGCGAGACCCTCTCCCTCGTGGGCGAATCCGGCTGCGGCAAATCCACCGTCGGAAGGGCGATCCTGCGCCTTTTCAGCCTGACGGACGGCGAGGTCTACCTGGACGGCGAGCGCATCGACACCATGCGCGCCGGAAGGTTGCGCGCGGTCCGCAAGCGTATACAGGTGGTGTTCCAGGACCCGTTCAGCAGCCTCAACCCGCGCATGCGCGTGCGCGACATCCTGGCCGAACCGCTGATCAATTTCGGCATGGCGAGCGGGCGGGCCGACCTGACCGCCAGGGTCGAGGCCCTGATGGACACGGTCAGGCTGCCGCGCGAGGCCGTCAACCGGTTTCCGCACGAGTTCTCCGGCGGCCAGCGGCAGCGCATCGGCATCGCCCGGGCGCTGGCGCCGGGGGCGGACCTGATCATCTGCGACGAAGCGGTGTCCGCGCTCGATGTGTCCGTGAAGGCGCAGATCATCAACCTGCTGGCCGATTTGCAGGATGAGCTCGGCCTGGCGCTGCTGTTCATCAGCCACGACCTGGCGACGGTGGAGCATCTGACCCACCGGGTCGCGGTGATGTATCTGGGCAAGGTCGTTGAACTGGCGGACCGCCAGGATCTGTTCGCGCGGCCGCACCACCCCTACACGCGCGCCCTGCTGTCGGCCGTGCCGGTCCCCGATCCGGCGGCGAAACGCCAGCGCATTATCCTGACCGGGGACGTGCCCAGCCCGATCAATCCGCCCTCCGGCTGCCGGTTCCACACGCGCTGCCCGTACGTGTTCGACCGCTGCCGCGCACAGGAGCCGGTTTTGCGCCCGGTTGCCGATACGCATCTGTCGGCCTGCCATCTCGATGAGGCGCCGGGAGGGCAGGTGATTCCTCTCGATGAGTAGATTATCCTTTCAAACTGTAACAAGTCCGCTTAAATCCCGCTTGGCCGGTCTCTGTCGATCCCTTGGTGTGTCCAGGAGCCTTGATAAACCATGTGTCCGCCGCTGAACCAGGAAGCCGATCCTGGCTTACTGTTTCCCGCCGCGGAGCCGATCCGTTTGCACGCGGGGCCGCCGGTCTTATGCATCATCGTCGACGCGGAAGAGGAATTCCAATGGGGCGGACCGACATTGGCGGGCGGCCATACCACCTCCTCGATCCGGCACCAGATCCGGGCGCATGAGGCATTTTCCCGGTACAATGCCAAGCCGACCTATCTGGTTACCTACCCTGTCACCTCCGATGCCGGCGCGGTGGACGTGTTGCGCGGTCTGCTCGCGGACGGGCTTTGTGACATTGGAGCTCAACTGCATCCTTGGGTGACCCCCCCGTTCGAGGGCGGAAACCAGGAACGCCTGTCCTTCCCCGGCAACCTGCCGAGGGATCTGGAGCGCGAAAAGCTTGTTCGGCTGTGCGAAGCGATACGTGACAAGTTCGATCTGCAGCCGACGGTGTACAAGGCGGGCCGATACGGTTTCGGACCGTCCACCAGCGGGCTGCTGCAGGAGGAAGGCTTTCTCGTTGACACCAGCCTGATCCCGCGAACGCGATATACCGACTACGGCGGCCCTGACTTCGCCAGCTTCGACTACGGGCCGTTCTGGTTTGGCAACTGCCGCCGGATGCTGGAACTGCCGGTCACCCGCGCGCTGACCGGGTTGCTGGCGACGCGGATGCCTGAGATCTACATGAAGTCCGTGGACCCGCCGTTCAGCGCCGTGCGTGCCGCCGGCCTGC
>Ga0326727_10025018_pt1 | contig 11236 bp, 8 predicted proteins | sample MB2enrmetagenome_FD_207643 | JGI IMG/M metagenome (GOLD analysis project Ga0326727, IMG submission 207643) | Lab enriched peat soil microbial communities from McLean, Ithaca, NY, United States - MB29MY | ecosystem: Environmental > Terrestrial > Soil > Wetlands > Peat | place: USA: New York... | reverse complement strand
GAGCTCTTGTCCATATTTTATTGTCTCTCGCGGAAGCTTGGAGCTAAAGGCGCTTTCGAGTAATTGGTTGCCGATGATCACCGTACAGTCGCGCAAGAACTGCCCGCGGAATGCGTAAGCTTCGACATACCCTCCAGGACTTCCATTGCTGTAATGAGGCAAGCCATCGCACTTAGGCACCAATTCGAGCACGCGAAAGCCATTCATTGCATGGAGAAATTGTTCCTCGGTGAGCGCCTTATCGACGCGCCGCTCGAAATGCCGGTGAGCCCATTCGGTAGCCTGAGGGTCGGTCCCGACTTTGGGCGCTCTGAGCGAATCGAATGCTGTCTGGGTGATTTCACCGAAGCGATGGACTTTTGCGGTACGGTCCTGGCACGGGTTGCACTGGAGCTCAAACCACAATTTCTCAAACTCGACTTCGCAGCCGGGTTTGGCTTTCGGTCCTGGATTCCAGTCGAGGCCCATAACTAGTTAAAGGACTGTTTCCCTTTCCCATTCCTGAGGTGAAAGCGCCTTGCTCCTTTGCAGAAGCAATATTTGCGTAGGGCAAAGGACATCCCGGAACGATCTTTTTTCGATTTCATCCAGCCTCAGCGGGTGAATGAGAGCCATTCCAGCACCAATTGGTAGAAGTCGGTGAATGTGAGATGTTCGGGCGTTAGTTGCACCCTGGCACACATGTCGGCGAGTCCGCCCGTATATTTTTGGTATCTTGCCCAGAGATGCGATCCCCCGGGAATCGGCGGGCGGTCGCCGGGCACGTTTCGGAGCCAATCGGATACGACGCGAATAGCAGCCTCGGGGGTGTAGCCATGCGACTTGATGTCCTGGCCGGCAATGTCTGAAATGAATTTTTGAAACCTATAGCGGTCCCGATCCAGAATCAGGCATCGCTTCGCCCGGTGCCGTCCCGGACCGAACCGCTTGGCTCCGAGAAAGACTCCAAGCTCCAATGGCATGTTGAACCGCGGCAGTTTGTTTTCGGCATCAGGTTCCGTGCGCGAGACGTCGTGGATGCCCAACGCGGAGGAGCCGATCAGCCGATATATTTTCTCGATGCGCACCTGGCTTGCGTCGTCGTGCTCAAGGGTGCTCCGCGGGACGAATCCGCAAACGGCGACGGTAAAAATGATTGCCCGAAAAATGGGCTCATATTCGTCATCAAACGGACAGTTGATGAATACGCTGTCCCGATACGCCGTCTTGCGAGAGGTCATCCCCGGTCAGGTACGATCCGGATTTTCCGATGGGCGTTCCTTTTGACCATCGCCTTGTAGGCAACCGGATCATTCTTCTCCATTTCCACCACTTCCCGGACGGCCTTGCGGATGGCCTTCAGCGGCACGGTGCCGCGAAGGCCCTTTGGGCGGATGAGCGGCGGGTAAATGACTTTTGCTGGCATGGAGTCAATATAACGAAGGGATGCGGCTTTGTCACTGGCTTCGAAAGCGGCGTCCATAGAACGAGGCGCTAACCGTTGATTCCAAACTGGGTCCGGATCGCTTGGGCGGCCATGAGAAAACCACAAGCGTAGCGACGTGGAGCCCGGGATTTTCTCCGGCGTTGGCAAAATATGGTTGGGGTGGGTAAAGTGCGGGATGCAACCGGAGGATTTTTCGCCGTGGACGCACACGCACAATTTCGCGGGGGAATGCGATGCGGCGGAGAAGAATACGCGGCGGGTGCTGTGGCTGACGGCGGCGATGATGGTGATCGAGATCGTGGGGGGGATGAAGCTGAAGTCGATGGCGCTGTTCGCGGATGGGTGGCACATGGGGACGCACGTGGCGGCGTTCGCGATATCGGCAGGGGCGTACTGGATGGCGCGGCGGAACGCGGGGAATGAGCGCTACTCATTCGGGACGGGAAAGATGGGGGTGCTGGCGGCTTATACGAGCGCGATCATCCTGGGGATCGTCGCGCTGTATATGTGCGCGGAGTCGGTGATGCGGCTCTATCAGCCGCAGACGATCGCGTTCCGGGAGGCGATCCCGATTGCGTGCCTGGGGCTGACGGTGAACATCGTAAGCGCGCTGCTGCTGGGCGGGGGGCATCACCATTATCATGGACTCGAGCATGAACATGGGGACGACCATGGGCATCATCATCATGAACATGGGGGCGACGATTTGAATTTGCGGTCGGCTTACATCCACGTGATCGCGGATGCGGTGACGTCGGTGCTGGCGATCACGGCGCTGACGTGCGGGAAGTTTTTTGGGTGGGGATGGCTGGACCCGGTGTGCGGGATCGTGGGGAGCGGGGTGATCGCGCAATGGGCGTGGTCGCTGATTGCGAGCACGCAGAAGATCCTGCTGGATTACGAGCCGGAGACTTGCGACCTGCGGGAGGAGATACGGAAGGCGTTCGACGCGCGCGGGGCTGAGATTTGCGACCTGCACATCTGGCAGGTGGGGGTGAACCGGTACTCGGCGATCGTGTCAATCGTCACGGCGCGTCCGGAGGCGCCGCGGGTATACAAGGAGATGCTGGCGGAACATGAGGAGTTGCAGCATGTGACGATCGAGGTGAACGAGGTAGGGGAATAAGGCCAAATGCTAAAATGGGCTGGGATCGCGCGGGAGATTGGAGAGAGTTTTTGAACAGGAGGGAGCGGAGGAAACAGAGTAAAGCCGGAAAGTATTGGTAATGGTTATGGTGTAATTTCCACGTTGCCGGGTTCGATTGGACCGAGGAAAAGGCCAAAGCCTGAGTAGTTCAAAAAATAGTGTAGCGGTCGCCATGTGGCGGCGAGGGCGGGCATTTGCTTGCAGAACTGCTCATCGGAGAGAAACTCGTGGAAAACCGCCTCCAGTCTTCACGACCATTCACCCAACCGGGATATCCTCGATCAGGGGAATTCCGTCTGAACCTATTTCAAAATGAAAGCGAATCTCCTCCCCACCGCGAAGTTCTTTGCAAGCCTTCTCCTGGCCGTACTGCTCATCCCTCTTTTGCGCGCGGGCGCTCAGGAGGCCGGCACGTTCCGCCCGCCGTCGGTGCCTCTGGTGACCTACAATCCCTATCTCAGCATCTGGTCGCCGGCAGACCGTCTGACCGATGTGAACACGCAGCACTGGACCCATTACAACCAGCCTCTTGTGAGCCTGATCCGCATCGACGGCACGGCTTACCGGCTCATGGGCGCCGAGCCGGAGAACGTAAAGCCGTTCACCCAGAAATCCGTCAAGGTGACGCCGACCCGTAGCGTCTATGAGTTTGAAGATGCAGGCGTCCATGTGACCATGACCTTCATGGAGCCGGCGCTGCCGGACGACCTGGATGTCTATTCGTGGCCTCTGAGCTATATCACCTGGAATATCCGGGCCATCGATGGCTTGCGCCACAAGATCGAACTCTATGACAGCACCAGCGCCTTGCTGGCTGTCAACGAGCCCAATGAGAAAGTCGAGTGCTCGAAGGTTTTGGCGGGTCCTCTGACAGCGTTGCGGGCCGGTACCGTTGAGCAGCCGATCCTCGAATCCAGCGGCGACGATCATCGTATCAATTGGGGCTACGCCTATGCCGCCGCGCCCACCGCCCAGGCCACCTCCGCGATCGGCCTCAATGCGAATCTCGAAAACAGCTTCGCGCAAACCGGCGGCCTTTCCAAACAACCGCGGAGCACCGATGCCGTTCAAACCGCGATGGCCTTCGCATTCCCGCTCGGCGAGGTCGGCCCGGCGTCCGTGCAGAGGCAGGTCATCGTCGCCTATGACGAGATCTACGCCATCAAGTACTTCGGCAGGAAACTCCGTCCTTATTGGGCGCGCGACGGGGTGAAGATCGGCTCCCTGTTGCAAAAAGCCTCGGGTGAGTACCCGGAAATTCGGGACCGCTGCGAGGCGTTCGATAAAGAGCTCACGTCCGAACTCGCAAAAGTGGGCGGAGAGAAGTACGCGCAGATCGCCGCGCTCGCTTACCGGGAATGCGTCGCCGCCAACGGGCTGGCGGCCGATGCGAGCAGGCAGCCGCTTTTCTTTACCAAGGAGAATACGAGCAACGGAGACATCGCGACGGTGGATGTGTTTTTTCCGATGGACCCGGTGTGGCTTTTTCTCAGCCCTTCGCTGGCCAAGGCGTCACTGGTGCATGTCCTGATGTATTCGGCATCGCCTCACTGGAGCTTTCCGAACGCCCCGCATGATCTGGGCACCTACCCGATCGTCAAGGGGCGCGATAATGGCGGCGAGACAATGGCCGTCGAGGAAAGCGGCAACATGCTGATCCTTTGCGACGCCATCTCTCAAATCGACGGCAATACGGAGTTCGTGAAGCCGTGGTGGCCCCAACTTACCCAATGGGCGAAGTACCTCGAGCAATACGGCGTCGATCCCGAAGATCAACTTTGCACCGATGACTTCATGGGCCATCTGGCCCACAACGCCAATCTCTCGATCAAGGCCATCCTCGCCCTTGCCGCCTACGGCGATCTGTGCCGCCTGAGTGGCGACCCGGAGAATGCGAAGCGATACGCCGCGCTCGCGAAGGCTGACGCCGGGCACTGGATGACGGCCGCAGCCGACGGCGATCATTCCCGTCTCGCCTTCGACAAGCCGGGGACCTGGAGCCAGAAATACAATCTCGTATGGGATCGAATCCTTGGCCTCAATGTTTTCCCGACCTCCCTCGCCCGGCAGGAAGTGGCCTGGTACAAGACCCGGTTGCTTCGTTACGGTCTGCCGCTCGATTCGCGCACCCACCTGACCAAGACAGACTGGTCGATCTGGAGCGCGACACTCGCGGAAGGCCAGCCCGATTTCGAAGCGATTGTCGATCCGATCCACGATTATCTCAACAAGACAACGACGCGCGACCCGGTCGCCGATTCCTACCAGACGGATAACATCCAAAGCGGCGGAATGCATGCTCGCCCGGTGGTCGGCGGTTTCTTCATCAAAATGTTGACCGACGCCGGCCTCTGGAAGAAATGGGCGTTGCGCGACAAGCTGAAGCCCGCCAATTGGGCGCCGTTACCCTCGAAGCCAAAAGTCACCGTCGTTGTCCCTACGGAGCAGGCATGGCTCTATACAACGGAGGCGCCGCCTGAGAACTGGATGACACGCGGCTTTGACGCCTCGGGCTGGAAATCGGGCCACGCCGGATTCGGAACCAACCCGCCGGGATTTGTGAAGCATACGGATTGGAAGGAGACGCCCGGAGACATCTGGATTCGGCGCGAAGTGACACTCCCGGCCGGGGACCTCCGGAATCTCCAGCTTTATGTCTATCATGACGACGACGTGGAAATTTATATCGACGGCACCATTGCCGCGAAGGAGTCAGGATTTGTCACGGAATATACCCCGATGGAAATCTCCGCCAAAGCGCTCCGAACCTTGAAACCCGGGAAAAAGATCACGGTTGCCGTCCATTGTCATCAGTTCAGCGGCGGCCAAGGGATCGATGTCGGATTCGCGGATGTTGTGCAATAAGCCCGTCCGAACTGGATGCGGTGTTTCGCCAGGAGCGCCGGCAGGGTGTCGATGACCGGTTCCTTTTTCGGGCTGAAGGCTCCTGGAGTTTTGCTCCAAGAACCATACAGCCCGGCTGGCCCTATTTGTTGCAATGTTCCCCCCGGACATTGCAACTACCCCTCCAGCCGGGCTGCCCCTTTGGTTCTTTTTCCCCCGTCTGTTTTTCACAGACACGTCTGCCAATAGCACCCGTCATGCCAAGGATGGCGAGGGGGGTATTTTTTCCGGGGTTACAGAGAGAAAGAGATTTTTTCCGGTGGAGAACCGCGACGGGAGTTGGCTTTTGAATGGCTGGAATTGCGCAACCCAGTGACTAAGTTTAGCCGAATGGCGCATTCATCGGGGTGCGAGGAATGCGGGGGCGCGGAAGCATCTGATGCCGGGTTGATTTTTTGGATTGTGCAAGGCGCGGGCGAGGGAGCATACCTCGCGGATTATGCAGCAGATCGTTTCGAGTCCTTCCGCGGAGGTGTTGCCATGAAAGTGCTCGTGATCGGGAGCGGGGGACGGGAACACGCGCTGTGCTGGAAGCTGCGGCAATCGCCGCGGGTGACGGAGGTGTATTGCGCGCCGGGGAACGCGGGGACGGAAATGCTGGGAACGAATGTGGCGATCCCAATCACGGATCTGGAGGCGCTGGCGGAGTTTGCGCGGGAAAAGGGAATAGGGCTGACGGTGGTGGGGCCGGACGATGCGCTGGCGGGGGGGATCGTGGATGTGTTCGAGAGCCGGGGGCTGCGGATATTCGGGCCGACGAAGGCGGGGGCGCGGTTTGAGTCGTCGAAGGCGTTTGCGAAGCAGTTCATGGAGCGGCACGGGATCCCGACGGCGCGGTTCGGGGAATTCACGGAGAGCGTGGATGCGCACAAGTTCTGCCAGGAGATGAAGTACCCGCTGGTGATCAAGGCGGACGGGCTGGCGCTGGGGAAGGGAGTGATCATCGCGGCGACGCGAGAGGAGGCGGCGAAGGCGATCTACCGGATCATGGAGCAGCGGCAATTTGGCGAGGCGGGGCGGCGGGTGGTAATCGAGGAATTTCTAAGGGGCGAGGAGTGCTCGATCCATGCGCTGGTGGACGGGCGGACGTACGCGATGTTTCCGAGCGCGCAGGATCACAAGCGGGCGCTGGACGGGGACGAGGGATTGAATACGGGAGGGATGGGGGCGTACTCGCCGGCGCCGGTGCTGACGCCGGAACTGGAGGCGCAAGTGCGGGAGCAGGTGATGGAGCGATTTGTGCGGGGGCTGGAGAAGGATGGGATTGCGTTCAAGGGATTGATTTACCCGGGGCTGATGGTGACGGCGGAGGGGCTGAAGGTGCTGGAGTTCAATTGCCGGTTCGGCGATCCGGAGACGCAGGCGTTTTTGCCACGGCTGAAATCGGACCTCGTCGAAGTGATGGAGGCGGTGATCGACGGACGGCTGGCGGAGTGTCCGCTGGAATGGAGCAAGGAGGCTGCGGTGTGCGTGGTGATGGCGTCGGGGGGATACCCGGGGGATTATGCGAAGGGAAAGGAGATACGGGGCATCGAGGCGGTGGATGGGGAGGCGACGGTATTCCATGCGGGGACGAAGCGGGTGGAGGGGCGGCTGGTGACATCGGGCGGGCGTGTGCTGGGGGTGACGGCGCTGGGAGGGGATGTGCGGGCGGCGCGAGACAAGGCGTACGCGGCGGTAGGGAAGATCGAGTTTGAAGGAGCGCATTACCGGCGGGACATTGCGGCGAAGGCGTTGAAGGGGTAGCTTTCTTATCCGATGAGAACCGTGCTTTTGTTATGCCTGTTCGGGCTGCTGGGCGCTGCCAGTTTCGGAGCGCCGGCTGTGGATGGGAGCGCGCTGGTGACGGGAAGCGCAACGGCATCGGGGAGCGCGGCGGTGTTGCTAAATCCGGTGGGGCCGATGGGAGTGGACGCGCTCACGCCGGACGATGTGGCGAAGGCGGTATCGGCATTGAAGGATAATTTTGTGCGGCCGGACGCGCTCACGGACGCGGAGATGGCGCGGGCGACGCTGCAAGGACTGCTGGACCGACTGGCGCCGGGGGTGCGGCTGGAGACGAGGACAGCGGGTGGAACTACCGAGGTGGCAAGCCCATTCTACAGCGAGGCGCCGGACGGGAAGCTGGGGTACCTGCGGGTGGGAGAACTGACGGCGGCGAATATCGAGAAGACGAAGGAGGCGCTGAATGACTTGAGTGGAAAGGGGATCGAGGCGGTGGTGCTGGACCTGCGAGGGACGCCGGCGACGAGCGATTACGCGGCGGGGGCGCGGCTGGCGGAGCTTTTTTGCGCGAAGGGGACGGAGTTATTCAGCCTGACGGCAGGAAAGGGGCACGCGCTGCCGGGACCGGATACGACGGCGCAGACGAAGACTTTTACCGCGGAAGCAGGTCCGGTGTTCAAGGGGATCCTGCTGGTGCTGGTGGATGCGGATACGGCTGAGGCGCCGGAGGCGGTGGCGGCGACGTTGCAGAAGTGCGCGAAGGCGCTGGTGGTGGGGGAGAAGACGGCGGGGCGGGAGTATCAATACGCCGATGTGCCGCTGAGCGGGGAGGTGCTGCGGGTGGCGGTGGCGGAGGTGATCCTGGCGGACGGGAAGGAGCCGGGAGAGAATGGATTGACGCCGGACATCCGGGTGGGAATCGGAAAGGCGTCGAAGCGGGAGGTGATGCGGACGATCACGGCAAAGGGAATCGCGGCGGTGACGGCTGAGCATGAGCGGCCGCACTTGAACGAGGCGGCGCTGGTCTCTGGCAGCAACCCTGAGGTGGACGAGCTGGAAGCAGAGCAGTCGGGGGTGAAGTCAACGGCGCCGGTGGTGGACCGGCAATTACAGCGGGCGCTGGACCTGGTAACGTCGATATCGATTTACCAGGCTAAGGGGGGGTAGGGGCGGCGGAAAAATTCGAAGCTCGAAAATCGAAATTCGAAGTATTGGGCGCGCTTTTACGCTTATACCCCGGGGGGGACTTACCTGGCGCTGTGGGCTTCGAGGGCGGCGTCGGGCGCGGGGGCGCGGGTGGCAGCCATGCAGAGGACGAAGAGGGCGCTGAAGAGGAGATCGCTGACGAGGGTGGAGCGGAAGAACATCCAGGTGGGCGCGTAACCCGGGAGACCGACGGTGAGGGCCTGGAACCAACCGGAGAAGGTCTTTGCGTAGCCGGGCCAGGTGAGCCAGGAGCTGGTGTTGGTGACGATGTAGAAGATGAGGGAGCCAAGGAGGCTGGCCGGGAGGACGGTGCGGAGGCTGGCGCGGTTGCGGATTGCGAAGCCGATGGCGACGGTGGCGCCGAGGGCGAAGTAGCGGGAGAGCATCTCGCCTGTGACGAGGGCGTAGCCGTAATGCCAGTTGAGAGCGAGATCGGTGACGAAGAGCGCGGCAAGGGGAACAATGATGGCCAGACGGCGGGGAAGATAGATGCCGCCGCAAAGCGCGATGGCGGCGAGCGGGGCGAAGTTACTCAAGAATCCGACGTGGCCACCGGCGAAGCCGAGAGTCAGGCGGTAAATAACAGCGGCTGCGAAGAGAACGGAGGCCGCGATAGAAGCTTTGGAGGTGGTTTTCATGGCACTGGATTTAATGTTGATATGGATTTTGGGAATGTCAGCAATTGTTTTTTACTAAGCAGAACGGGTTCGGAGTGGGCATTTACCAGCCGGGCTGGGTGAGGTAGCTGGAGTTAAAGATACCGATGTTTGCGGAGGGGATGAGCATGTTCTGGCTGCCGGGCTGCATATCGGTGGTCATGCTCAACGAGCGGACGCTGCCGTCGAGGAACGCAGCGAGCGCATTGTCGCCATGGCGGAAATGGGCGGTCTGCTCGGTGGTGTTGACCATGTAGAACTCTTCCACCATGGGATTGGCCGGGGTGGCGGGATACTCGAAAGTATTAATCTGTGCGCAGGTTGCGAAGACGATCATATGGGAGGGCTGCGTCACCGTCATGGCGTTGCGCGGCTGTCCGTTGGAACCGGTGGCGAGCATGGTGTTGTAACCGTAGCCGTAATTGCCGTTCTGATATTTCGGCTTCAAGCGCGGGCTATACTGGGAAAGAGCGGGGTCGGTTTTGATGCCGCCGGCGGTGATGGTGTAGGGGCCCAGGGGTCCCTTGGAATAGTCGCAGGTGCGCTGACCTTCCGGCATGCCGACGGATTGCCAGGTCTCAAAACCGAACCACCATTGCTCGCCGGCGGAGGTGGGGACAGAGTATGCCCAAAACCGGTTGTTATTGTCGTTCAGGTAGAGGCGGCCCGCGGTCATGAGCTGACCCAGGGAACGGGCGCTGATGGCAAGGGCGGCGGATTTTTTTGCGGAAGAGACGACCGGCATGAGCATGCCAGCGAGGACGGCAATGATGCCGATGACGACCAGCAGTTCAATAAGCGTGAACGCCTTTTTCATCCTGGCAAACGCGTGGGGAAGTGACGGCGTAACCAATTACTGGAACCGAGAAATGCGACTGCGCCGAGGGAGAGAAGGAAGCAGGAGGAAGGCTCCGGGGCCGGGACCGGGAAGACGGCGGAGGCGGGGCCGGGATCGGGAATGTTGAAATTGGTAACGTCGGTCGAGAAGCTGAGGCCGTACCAGGAGTTATTGGAGAGCGCGTCGCTCGACACCCCGTAGGATGATGAACTCCAGGATCCGCCGGTTACGTAAGGATCGCCGACCCCGTTGAGCACGCCCCAGAACCCGGTGAACCAACCTTCGCGATAATGGTCGCCGGCGGGCGCGGAGCCGTTTTCCGAGCCACCGAGGTTTTCCGGGACACCGACGGTGGGGCCGCCGCCGCCGGTGAGATTGTAAAAGGCGGAATACACGGCGTAGTCGGACGGGGAAGTGAACAGGGGATTCGCGGTGAACTGGAGAAGGGAATCGGCGGCCTGGATGGCCATCATCATGTTATAGACCGTCACGGTGCTGCCGGAGGTGCCGGCGTTCCACCTGTAACCGAAGGCGAGGGCATCGGGAGAGATGCCGTCATTCCATGAAATCACGAAGGCGGATTCGTTGATTCCCGAGCCGACCCAGTACTGGATATTGGAAAGGGTGAAGCTCTGGGCGGAGGCGCGGGAGGTGAAGAGGAATGAGGCGGCGAGGAAGAGGAACGCGGGGAGTTTTTTAAGCCATCGCAATTTAGCGCGGAAGCGCCGGGAGCAGACGAGCAGGCCGGCGGCGCCGAAGAGGAGAAGCGCGACGTTGGAAGGCTCGGGGATGGATTGCACGCGTGAAAAGGCGTCGATGTATCCGTAGCCGGTGGAGCCTTCGACCTTGATGTAGGAAACCGAGGAGAGGTTGACGGGATCGCCGCTGGAATTCTGAGCCCAGGAAATGGAATAGGAGGAGCCGCCGGCCGAACCATTGTAGAGCGAGAGGGCCTGGGTGGCGGTCAGGCCGATGAAATTGGAGAGGGTGAGCGAGGGATTGAGCGGGAGGGTCGGATCGCCGGTTCCCTCGGTGGGAAACAGGTCGTCGGCGCCGTGGGGTAACCCATCCGGGGCGACGAGCTGGTAAAAGTTCACGTCGTCCTGGCTGACCCAGACAGTCAAGCCGGTGTGGTCGTAGATACTGGAGATGGTGGTGCCGGAGAGGGCGAAGAAGTCATTGCCGAAAATGGTGAAATCCATTCCATCGGCGTGACCAGTGGGGTTGTTGGTGATGGGGGTGTTGAACTCGACCGTGAGTTCGCCGCCTTCGCCGACTCCGAAGATATCGGAGGGGTTGTAAGCGGGGGCGACGACCGTTGCAGCCGTGGAGGG
>Ga0326727_10025017_pt1 | contig 11236 bp, 8 predicted proteins | sample MB2enrmetagenome_FD_207643 | JGI IMG/M metagenome (GOLD analysis project Ga0326727, IMG submission 207643) | Lab enriched peat soil microbial communities from McLean, Ithaca, NY, United States - MB29MY | ecosystem: Environmental > Terrestrial > Soil > Wetlands > Peat | place: USA: New York... | reverse complement strand
AAGAGGCGGCGGGCGGCCTGGTTGGCGCGGCAAATCCCGCCCTCGGCCTCCAGCAGCATCGTGGGCCACGGGGCCTTCTCCAGCACAAAGTCGGTCTCGCGTCTCATGGCACCGTAAGGTTACGCCTTCCGCGGGCTTTCTCCACCCAAAATTAACCCTTCTTACTCGCAATGTGGCAACCATTTTGCTTTGACCATCCTGAGAAACTGATATGGAAAAAGAGCCAAACCCTGGGAAACGCATATTACTGGTTGAGGATGAACGCGTTATGCGCGAATTCATCAAGGAACTGCTGGTCCAGGACGAGCATACAGTCGTCGAGGCCAATAACGGCGCCGAGGCCTATGCCTTGTTCACCAAGGGCCGCTTCGACTTGGTGATGACCGATTTCCTGATGCCCTTCGTCGATGGCGAGGAGCTCGCCACTCGCATCAGGCAATTGGAACCGCAGCAGCCCATTCTCATGATGACAGGGCATGACTTCAGGTTCCGTCCGAACAGCCCCGTGAGCGCCGTCTTGCAGAAGCCGTTCGATTACATGGACTTGCATCAGAAGGTGTCAAAACTCCTGTCTTAAGGAACCTGCCAGCGGATCGGTTCCTCACCGGAGCCTGGCAACTGTAAAGTTCCGGGACGCGCTGTCCTGTTTTGCGACTCGACCCCGGCTCCTTCCAGCCGCCCAATCGGGGTAAATAAAAAATTCCGCTACGGCTTGTCCGGCCAAATCGCCTCCAGCATCTCCGCCACCCGGTATCCCGCCTTGGTCATCTGTTCCTCGGCGATTTTGCAGGACCAGGCGATTTGTTCAGGCGTCAAGTTTTTGATGTGCCACTGCGGCCGCGGCAAGCTGGTCCGATAATCCAACTGGCTGTCGTCCTCATCCAGCACCGTCACGTCATGGACCCTGGCGGAGAGCGCCAGGCTTTCGTTGGCCCATTTCCGGTCCCAATTCATCATCGGCCCGGAGTCCCGCCAGGGGGGCGCCGGCTTGCTCAACAAAATCCCGGCGTAGTCCTGCGGCGTCTGCGCATGGGCGTTGGTCATGTCAAGTTGAACAACGGTGATGTCCCAGAAAAAATGCAGTTTGTTGGTGCCGCCGAACAGCAGCCGGTTCGCCCCCTGGTCGTCCTTGAACGGTTTGCCGTAGCCGTTGGGATCGATGAAATTCGTCCCGTCCAGGTAACCGGCGCCCACGTGCAGCGGCTGGTGGATGTCGCCGATGTAATGGACCAGCAGGCGCAAAGCCACTTTCGGGCTGACATTGGTGAACAAGCTCTGCTCCCCCGCCCGCCCTTGCAGGATGAGGATGCAGGCCGGGATGGCGTGGACCACATCGACATTCGTCGCGCCAACCGAATCGTCCCGGTATCCCGACTCCTCAAAGGGGATGTCCGTATAATGAAAGACAAAATGGCGGGGATTGTCCTGTTTGAACTGGAGCATCTCCGGCGTTTGGTCGTTCCTGCCTTTGACCTGGTCGGCCCAGACCGAGGCGGTGGAGAGGGTCTCCTCCCCCAGCAAGGCGCGGACATGTGTGGCGGCGGCGCTGCCGGCAATGAGCTTGTCCGCCATGGCGCCGATGGTCCTGTGCCCTTCGTCGCCCCACCCAAAGACCGATGTGACGGAGCAACAGGCCAGCAGGGACACAAAGATTCGATGCAGAGATTTCATATCGGCCCAGTGTGGCAAGTTCCCAACCGCCGTCGAGAAAATAACGCGCCAACCCGAGCCCTGTCCCCCAAAAGGTGGACACTTTCCAAGGAGTCTGAGAGCGCCATGTGCGAAAAATGGCGGATCGATTCGAAATCGTCAACGGTGGGGTGAGACTCCGTCGAACCCTGACTTGATCCAGTCCCGGCTCGGCAGGAGCCTCGCCCTACCACGAACGCCTCGGTAGGGCGAGGCTCCTGCCGAGCCGGGGCGTAAAAAATGAGCTTTTTAACACGCTCTGAGAGAAAGAGCGCCGCGCTGATGCGCGATGCCCTTGAAAAGCGGCAGCCCTTGCGCGATTCCATCACCAAGCCGGGGCCTGGCGCGTCAGTCGTTGCCCGGTAACGCGCGGTAGGGCGCGTTCCAAACGACATCCGGCAGCAAAGGCTCATAGTATCTGCCATCTGGACCGGTGGTTTGGGGCTTATTTATGGAGTTCGTCTTAAAATAGGCGCTATGGCCGTCCAGGAAGTTGATCACCCCTCCTTTGTCATGACGCCAGGCGAAGTTCTTGTACCGATCCGCCGGGTTGACCGAGTTGTATTGAGGCGACTGATTGTCAGCGTTATTGACAACTTCCGAAACCGGATCAAAAAGCTGGTCAAACATGAATACCGTAGCGGAGGGCTTCCTGAACTCGCTCATTTTTGGCATGTAGGGGTAGCTCACATTATCGGAGTAGGTCTCCTTCTTCAGATCAATATTCATAGCATAGCTGAAAAAACCGCACCCGCCGGGCAGGTTATTGGGTGAATTGTTGGCCTGCGCCAACAAGCCCGCTTCGATGGTCGAGAGGGCCATCTGGGCGCTTGGACACAACCAAAACTGACCCTTGCTATTGCCCGGAAATGGCATGTACACCGTCGCTTCGGTCGTGCTGAAGCCATGGCCCAGCCTCATGTTGTTGGCAAACCACGCCAAAGTCTTTTGACTGACCAATGGAGGAAGGACATTGAACCAGGCGTAGGGATCCTGAGTCGTGCCTTCATTCGGCCACTGGGATGAACCGCCAGCCGGACCGCACCATTCAGGCCCATTCTGCGGGTCATCCATGTAAAAGCCATCCCAAGGGATGTTGTTTTTAGTGTCGCCGGCGTACATCTGGCCGGCAATTCCCCATTGCCTTAAGTTGGATATGCACTGGGTCTTCTTGGCCTGCGTTTTGGCACTGGCGAGGGCCGGCAGCAACAACGCCGCCAGGATGGCGATGATGGCGATAACCACCAGCAGTTCAATGAGCGTGAATGCGCCCCACTTGCGGCGGAGCGCATTCACATGATTCACTTTGCTTCGATTTCTATTGTCCATTTATGGGGTACTAACCCGGTAGAACTTCGCCGTCCCGGCGTTGGTGTCGGTGAAGGCGCCGTTTGTGGGATAGTAAGTCAGACCGTAGGCCGCTTGAATCCACGGTCCAAGCAGACTCGTCGCGCTATGAACGCTGTAAGTCGCGCCCGTGTCCGCCGGCCATTGGATGGTGGGTTTGCCGTTCGTCTCCGCGATGGTGGTGGAGAAGCTCGGCGGCTGTGTCGTCACATAATCGGCCAGGCGGGAAGGCTCGATTTCAGGCGCTCCGCCATAGGGATTATAGACCCCGGTCAGTTGATAGCAATAGCTTGGAATCACCTGGCCGTGGAACGGGCTTAAAGTTCCCGTCCCGCTTGCCGGGTAGGTGTTCGGATAATTGTAAGTAAACTGATAGACCGACATCACATTAGTGTTACTCGCACTGTAGGGACCAACAGTAATGTATGCCGTCTGGTAACCGTTGTTGTAGAAGGTATAACCGGGGGGGAAGGTGACGCCGGCCTTGTTGCTATAGATATACACGTTGGTAAGGGTTATCAGCGAATCGCCAAGCAGCAACGAATTCGTGCTCAGAGGGTTGGCGGTCAGATATTTGAAGTTGGCATTTTCCAACGTCGGAGTGAGCGGAACAACCGGCGCCGCTTCCTGCACAATGGCGGAAGGGGAGGTCGGCTCTATTTCCAACGCGGCGCGATAGATCACAACCTCACCAGTGATCGACACGTACGACCCGACCGGCGGCGTATTCGTGTTGTTATAGCCGTAAAGGTAAACTTGAATCCCGTAACCCGCCGGCTGCTGCACGAAGTATTCGTCGTAGGAGCTGCCGAAACCGCCATAGGTCGTGACGTAACCGCTGACCGTGACATTGTTGCTGTTTACAGTGATCGTCGTGGTCGGATGGGCGACAAGCTGGTTTGTGTAGCTGAGCAGCAGAGCGTACAATTGCGGAAGGTTGCCTGCGACGGGGGCGAGCTCCACAAGGCTGTTCGTTGGACCGTAGGTGGAACCATCCCCGCCGGTGGCGACAACATAATAACTTCCCGCGGACGTGTAGTCGTTCAGGGTCAAGCTCAAGCTCGCATTGGTGTCCCCCGACAACGCCGAGTAGGTGATCGGCAGGTTGGTCGGCGCAAAATACCACTGATAAGTGATCGGACCGGTGCCGTGGGCCACGTCGTTAAAGGTGGCGGTGGTGAACAAGGTGTTGGTCCAATTATCTGCGGATTCCGTGAAAAACGGCGGCGTCGGCGTGGTGATGACCGTGTTGGTGGCATACGCGGTGTCAATGCTGTTGAGGTAGGCGTCGGTGATCACCGCATAATATTCGTCCGTGGCCGAAAGGTCGTTGAGCACCAGGATGTTGCTCTGGGAACCGATGATGGTCGTGCCGTTATCCGTCAAAGCGCCAAACGTCTGGGAATACCATTGGTAGGTCAGATCCGCCCCCGAGGCCACCGTGTAGAAGGTCGCGGTGTCCCCGGAATAATTGGTTTGGGAGAGGGGCTGAATGCCGATGACCGGGAGATTGGTGGTGTTCACGGACTCAAACGAAGCGCCGGCCATGACGTTGCTGATGCCGGCCATGGCGTAGGGTTCGAAGGCAATCGCCTGGATCGCAAAGTCTGCCGTGACTCCGGTGATGGGCTGGTCAGTGGCAAAAACATAACCTAGGCCATAGCCTCCTTCGCCAGGTCCCGGGCCGATCACATCGTTATTCTCCGCGTTTATCCAATCTTGTTCCGAAGGGTTGACCCAAAGCGTGGAGCCAGCGAAGATTTCGTTATTGGGATTGTTGTCGAACAGCATCACCACCGTGTACCAGATGCCCGGCGCCAGGTCCATTTGATAATTGATCGGCTGATACGCGCTTCCGAACGAAGTGGAAAAATTGGCAATTCCGAGCCGATAGGTTCCCGGCACGTTCGTGCCGCTCGCGTCCACGAACAAATTGCAGCAACGATTGCTGCCCCCATTATTGATGAATTGGCAGATATAGCCGCCGTCTGTGGTGGGCACTTGGCTGACATTGATGGCAAAACTGGCGAAAGTGAACTCGGAGCCGTTGTACCAGCCGTTGCTGGGCGCCGCCACTTCGTCATAGGCGTTCGTATTTAAGAGCAAAACGTTGTTCGTCACCCGGGCATCCTGATTGGTGCTGTTTACCGGAGAGAAGCAATACCACTGGCCCTGGGCTTCAATGCTTCCATTTATGTAAGGGTAATTCGATGAGTCCTGCCAGAGCAACTGCCCTTGCAGGGATACCGACGCCAGGATCGGGTATAGGAGCAATACTGCTAGTTTTTTCATAGATTTGTTGGGTTAGTTGTTATCATTTACAAAACAAGATTTACTAAACACTTCGCGGTCCTCACCGCATGGCCAATTTTGCCTGAATCACATTTCATTGGTGCGGCGATTTTGTTACGATTGTGTGAATTTCCGCCCACCCTGACCGTTCCGGCCCGCAAGTCGACCACTGACGTTCCATCTGTTGGGCATGGAACAGTCCTGCGGCCGGGCTTTCCCAAAACTCTTTCATGTATGGCCTCAATTCGGTTACCGCCGAGTCCCATAAAACGATCGCGTCTTCCTGCGTGAACAGGTGAATCTTGGAGTGCCGCCGCCAAATGTCAATCGAAAATCGAAAAAAACCGCGAATCAGGCGCCGGACGGAATTCTCCCGGTGAAAAGCCGATTCAAACGCGGCCGGGCACAGGCGCAAAGCCGCTTGCGCAATGGCCTGAAGAATACGCTTTTTCATAGGGTTTTGTTGGCGTCTCTGTCCTGGTATTCTCGTGCTCTGCAAATCTCTGAATTGCTGACGTGCCGATCCAGATAAAACTGGACCGGATCAATCCCCGCCCCGCAAGAATGGCCGCCCGTTATTGCAAAAATCAACCCGACTCTCCCTCTCTCCCGCTTCCTCGAAATAGGACGCCAGAATTGCAGAACCGCCCAAAAGTGTCAACGGCAATTTATCAACAAATTATCAACAAAAATGCCACAATTTGGCGCAAATGATGGTGAGTCCTCATTCCAGCCCGGCCAAAAACGGCCGCGTCGAGTCCGGCCGCGACTCGAGCTCGACTCCAGCCGCCTGCTGAACTTGCCGCGCCACTTCCCATCAAACCCGCCTCAAGCCATCCCGCGCCCCTTACGCGGTACGCAGAATCCATGCCGCCGTCGCCTCTGCGTCGTAAGCCTTTCTGCATTAACCAGTTCGCTTTTTGGCTCCAGGAATCGGGCGCGGAAAAGCTGTTGTGTTCTGGCCATGCTGAATCATTTGAAGCAAGGGCGCCGGGAAATTCGTTCCAACGATTTCATTCTGGCTTGGACATTCGGCGCGCTTCTCTTATGCTCCGGGCATGGCGCTGGTTCGAATATTGGTCGATGGTTACAGCTTGCTGCACAATTGGCCGCAATTGGCGCCGGGCAAACCCCGCCATTCCGCCGCCGCCCGCGACGAATTGATCCGCCGCCTGACCCTCTACCGCGACGCCATCGGCACCCCCATCACCATCGTCTTCGATGGCGCCGGACCGCGCGGCGGCAAAACGGCGCCGCCGCCCACGCCGGAGTTGGAAGTGCTCTACTCGCGGAGCGGACAGACCGCCGACGACATCATCGAGCGGGTGGCGTTTCGGCTGCAGGCCTTTGGCGAAGTGCTGGCCGTGACCGATGATTACGTGGAACGCGAGACGGTCGCCTACCACGGAGGCATGACCGCCAGTTGCTTGAATTTTATCGACGACGTCGAGAGCGTCCTGGAAGAGCAGGGCCGGGACATCGCGCGGCATAACCGCTCCGAACGCCTGCGTTTCAGAACCCGCGCCAAGGCGGCGCCGCCCCGCCCATGAAAAAATGCCCCGCTTTGAGCCGGCTCCTCTTTGCCGCCGCCCCGCTCCTGGCCGCGCTTCTCCTGGCCGCCCTGCCCTCGGCCGCGCAGGACGCCTCCGGCAATCCAAAACGCCAGGACAACCGGTTCCTGTTCATCTTCGACACCTCCGCCGCCATGCGCGCCTGCTCCAATGCCAGCCTCCAAACCGTCGTTGCCCTCCTGGTTTCGGACATGCAAGGCGAATTCCGCCAGGGCGACACCCTCGGCCTCTGGACCTTCGATGACAGCCTCCACACCGACTTTCCCATGCAGGTCTGGTCGCAGGAGGACAAAATCGCCATCGTGGGCGACATGGCGGTTTATTTGCGGGACCTGCCATACGGCAAAAAAGCCCATTTGGAACGGGTCATGCCCGCCCTGCGCCAGGTCATCAGAAACTCCCGGAGGCTGACCGTGGTCCTGGTTTCCGACGGCAAGGGGCTGATTCAAGGAACGCCCTTCGACCGGGAGATCAACAACCAGCAAAAAAAATACGCGCGCGAACTGCGCCACGCCCGCCAGCCGTTCGTCCTGGTGCTGGCCGCGCGCGACGGCGCGGTTTATGACTACACGATCAATTATCCGGGGCCGGTGGCCATTCCGCACACCGCCTACCCGGAAACGCCGGCCCAAACCAACGCGCCCGTCGCTGCGGCCCCTCCCCCTGCCCCCACCAACGCCCCCGCCCCGCCGCAGCCCACGCATTCCATCATCATGATCGCCACCAACGCCGCGCATCCCGCCGCGCCGCCGCCGGTCTCCGTGGCCGCGCCGCCCGCGCCAACGCCTCAGCCGTCGCCGCCTGTGCCGTCGCCCGTCGCGGCTCCGGTGGTTGCGCCGGTTCCCGCGACGCCGCTCATTGCGGTCGCCGCGCCTGCGCCCGTGAGCCGCCCGGCCCCGGCCGCCGCGCCGCCCGCGCCCGAAGTTGCGGCGCCGCCGCCCCAGCCCGCGCCCCCTGTCGTGGCGCGGCAGAATCCGGAGCCGGCGGTCGCGGCCCCGGTTCGCGCCCCTGCCGCGGAAACGACCCCCGGCGGCCCATCGCCGGCGCCCGCGCCGCCGGCCGTCCGGAACGCGCCCGTGGCCAACGTCGCCCCGCCGGGCGGCCCTCAGTGGGCGTTGTATGTCGCGGCATTTTCATTATTGACGGTTGCGGTGGTGCTGGTCTTTCTATTGGCGCGGCGTTCCCGCCGGCCGCCGCAGCCCAGTATCATCTCCCAATCCATTAATCGTCCGCGGTGAATCCCCCCTCCCTTATCCGTCCCCTGGTGCGCGCCTTGCGCCCTTATGTGCCGGGAGAGCAGCCCCGCCTCCAGGGCCTCATCAAGCTCAACACCAATGAAAATCCCTTCCCGCCTTCCCCCAAAATCATGGCGGCCGTCCGGTCGGCGGTGGATGAGCGCCTGCGCCTTTATCCCGATCCCACCGCCGGCGCCTTGCGGGCCAGGCTGGCCCAATTCCATCGTTGCCGCCCGGACAATTTCATCGTGGGCAACGGGTCGGACGAATTGCTCGCCCTGGCCGTGCGCGCTTTCGTGCAGCCCGCCCAAGGCTCCAAAGGGCCGCCTTCCAAGGCCACCGTCCAATTCTTCACGCCCAGTTATTCCCTCTATCCCGTGCTGGCCGACGGCCACGGCGCCTCCAGCCTGGCCGTCCCTTTGGCCAGGGACTTTGCCCTGCCTTCCCCGCGGGACTTGAAGCGGGGCCGCCAATGGGATTTTGCCGCCGCCCTCACTTTTGTCACCACGCCCAACGCACCCAGCGGACGCGGTTACTCCACGGCCCAATTGGAGCAATTGTGCCGCGCCCAGCAAGGCGTCGTCGTGCTCGATGAAGCCTATGTGGATTTCGCCCGCGAAAACGCCTTCGCGCTGGCGCTGAAGCTGCCCAACGTCCTGGTGGCCCGCACCTTTTCCAAGGCCTACTCGCTCTGCTTCCAGCGCGTCGGCTACTTCGCCGGACACCCGGCGCTCATCGGCGCCATGCACAAAATCCGCGACAGCTACAACGTCAACGGCCTGGGCCAGGTCGCCGCCCTGGCCACCCTCTCCGACCTGCCCTATTACCGGGCCAATTTCCGGCGCATCATCGCCACCCGCCGCCGCTTGACCCTCGAACTGCAAAGGCTGGGCTTCGACGTCCCGCCCAGCCAGGCCAATTTCGTCTTCGCGCGCCCTCCCGTTTTCCCGGCCAAAGCCTGGCTGCAAAAGTGGCGCGCCCGACGCGTCCTGGTCCGCTGGTTCGATGCCCCGGCCACCCGCGATTACCTCCGCATCACCATCGGAACGGACGCGCAGATTGATGCCCTCCTCCGCGCCGCCCGCCAAATCCTCGCGCGCCGCCGGTGACGCCGGGCGTTCGGTGTGTCCCGCCAAAAAGCTTCCCGGACCGCGCGAAAGTTTCCGTCGGCACGTGAATCGAAGAAACTGCGCGATGCATCGAGAAAAGCGTTGCTCAAACCTCCAATGCCTCACGGCAGCGTCGCAACCGCAGACCCGCCTGGAGGTTCACTCCGGGCCGGACCATGGAGGTTGCCTCCTGTCTGCCGTCCACCATCATTCTTGACAATCTTTTGGCGCGGGATTAGTTTGGGAAACCCAGACAGCCAATAACCGCCGGTTATGCATTCGCCGGTGAAGGCGTTGCTTCCACCGGCGGCAGTGATTTCGGCAGCCAACCAGCCCAAGGCCCGGTTTGGATTCTATGAGCGCGAACAGGAAGGAATCCGCTTTCGACGGGCGAACTTTCCCGTCCAAGGGAAGTTCCGCGTCCGCAGCGGCCGCGGGGGGCCTCTCCGGCGCGGCCCCGACCCGGGAGGCGCTCCCTCTCTTCACCTTTAAGTGGTGTCAGGCCCTTTTGAAGCAGCGGCTCAACAGTCGGCTGTTTGATCTCTTCCATAAGCTGACGGGCCTGCATCTTTACGCAAGGTGGCTCAAGCCGGCGACGGCGCGCTCGCAGGAAGCGCCAGCCGCGCTCTGCCCCCGGGCGCGCCGGCGCAAGCGCCGGCTCCCGGCGCGATGCACCCGATGTTTGCGCGCTCGGTGGCGCCAGGCTTGGAACAGCCCGCAAGACCACAACCGCTTTCGCGGCCTTTGTGGTTCAGCCAATTACTGCGCCCACCTCAACGTCTCCGGCCGGCGTCCGCTGACGCTCCTGGTGCAGCAGGCCGCGCCAGTTTCCCGCGCCAGGAAGAGGGCGTTCGATGACGCGGTCAGATTGGCCCGACTGCTTCTTCACGACCTGCAAACCACTTTGGAAGAGGGACAAGCCCCCATCCCATCCCTATTCAAGGCGGAAGCCGGTTTCCCTCAGGCTGGTTGCGAATCCGCGCGCGGCGGCCGCCACCACCAACTGGTTCGGCGAATGCTCGATTTCATCCACGAGCATTATTCCCGCCCCATGCAACTGGCCGACGTGGCCGCCGCCTTGAAGATGAACACCGCCTATGTTTCCCACCTTTTCTCCACTTCCTTGGGCGTGACCTACGGCCGTTACCTGGAGGAACTCCGGCTGGCCAAGGCCATGGAACTGCTTCGCGACCCCGTGAACCGGGTCTGCGAAGTGGCATACGCCGTCGGTTATGCCGATCCAAACTACTTCCGCGCCGCCTTCAAAGCCAGCGTCGGCCTGGCCCCTTCCGCCTGGCGGCAGACCGCCCAACCGCCTCCACCAGACAAGCCTTTCACCGGCGGATAAACTTCAGGCGGCGGGTCTGTAGGGCCTGGTACTACAACGTCTGTAGGGCCTGGTACTACAATGTCTGTAAGGCCCGGTATTACACCAAATTAAAAGGATTCAATGCTTTTCCAAAAACTTCGCGGTTCTCCACTTCGCGCAGAAAGTGATAGACAAGGAGGGTAAACGGTTAGTGGTCTGTACACAGCGCAATTGGTGTCGCGTGAACAGGCGCAAAACCAGAATGATTACGAACGAATTTGCAAAACGAAACAACGTCAATGAAAGGCAAAAAATGAACCAATCAACTTATGAAGCGCGTCCCGCCTTCGCAGGGAGCCGCGTCAGGTCGGGAAAGACCCTCCCGGGCAGCATCCTGGGTCGTATCCTGCGACCGGCCTTGGCCGCCGCAATCATGGTGGCGGGGAGCGCGGTCGTCAGCGCACAGGTCACCAACACGGTGGATGAAACCACCATAGCGAACTTCGGCACACTCAATCAACTCAACGTGGGCGGCGCCATGTACTGTGTGCCAACCGCCACCATGAACTCGTTCACTTGGCTCCAAAACGCCTATCCGGGCGTCTATGGCCTCGACGGAACCGGCGCCCCCGTCTTGCAGGGCGGAACGGGAAGCTGGCTGGCCGCCGCCCAACTTCTGGCCAG
>Ga0326727_10025016_pt1 | contig 11237 bp, 10 predicted proteins | sample MB2enrmetagenome_FD_207643 | JGI IMG/M metagenome (GOLD analysis project Ga0326727, IMG submission 207643) | Lab enriched peat soil microbial communities from McLean, Ithaca, NY, United States - MB29MY | ecosystem: Environmental > Terrestrial > Soil > Wetlands > Peat | place: USA: New York... | reverse complement strand
CTCAGGAATTGTCCGAGCCAGCGGATCGACACGATGTCCAGATAGTTCGTGGGCTCATCGAGGAGAAGCAGGTCAGGCTTCGACACGAGTACTTTCGCCAGGTTAAGCCTTATTTGGTAACCGCTCGACAGCTCCAGGGGATGCTTCCGGAACGCTGCCTGGTCGAAGCCGAGGCCCAGGAGTATGCGCTTCACCTTATAGGTCTCGTCCGTCCCTTCGTCGCTCGCCCGAAGAAGGAGGGATGCCTCCCCGAGCACGCTTCCCTCCGTGAAGGAAAGGACCTGGGAGAGATAGCCTAGAGAGTAATTCCGCGGCACGTTGACCCTTCCCGAATCAGGCTCCTCCTCAGAGGTGATCAGCCTCAGCAGCGTCGTTTTTCCGCTCCCGTTCCTGCCGACGAGGCCGATGCGCTCCCCTTCGCCCACGGTGAAGGAGACCCCCTCGAAGACGACCTGGGGACCGTAGGATTTTGTCAGATTAGCAACCGAAACCATCGAGGATCCTGATCATGGACATGGGTACCGCTTCACTGGAAAAACGATATAGCTTACACGAGACGGAGAAGAAGTGCAATCGCCGGGCTGCCCGGGCAGCTCGCACTGCCATGGGGCCCTCCGAGAAAGGAACGGGCTCTATGGCCGCCGGCCACAGGCCCATAGGCCTCTTATTTCACGCCGGTCATGCCCCGGTGCCTCATTGCCTCCGCGAACTCCGCCCTGTTGAGGAAGCCGTCGCCGTTCTTGTCCCATTGCCTGAACTGATCGAGCGTGATATCCGGGATTACCGCGGAAAGCTCCACCGGGCTGATCCTCCCGTCCTTGTCCACGTCCACCCGGTCGAAGCCCTCGTTGCCGCCTCTCGGCTCCCATCTCAACAGCCTGTGCCCTGGGCCTCCCGACGCCCTGGGCGCCGCCTCCCCGTGCCCCTCCGGGGGAAGTCCGCCTCTCTGCCGGTCCACCCTTATTCCGTAGGCCGTATAGGCGACCGCAACCGAATCCCCCACGCGCACGTCGGAGAGAGTTCGGTAGCCCGAGAAGACCGGGTTCGAGGCATCGAAGGTCACCGTATTGAGCCTGCCCTTCACGGAAAACGTCCCCGAGGAGAGACGCACCTGTGCGACCTTTCCCGTGAAGACGGCCGCAACGGACCGGACCTTTGACCGGGGCTGCGGGGCCTTGTGAGCGGATGAGGGCACCCGACCCTCGCCGGTCCCGGGTATGACCTGCCCGTGGCCGCTCCCGAGAAACAAGGAGCCCGCGAGCGCGACAAGGATGATGATCGACTTCTTCATAACTCCTCCGGGGGCGCGGTGCCGTGCCAGACCTTTCGAGACTCCCCGTGCGGCCCGATTCATCTCTCGTGCGAGGGCACCCTGTAATTCGTGCCGTAAATGCCGAGACAAACGCAGGCAAGACCGACTACAAGGCCCTTCGTGAGCGCCTCTTTCAGGAAGATAACCCCTGAGGCAACCCCGAAAATGGGCGTGAGAAAGGTGAAGACCGACAGGCTGGCCACCGGGTATGCGTGAATAAGCTTGAACCAGATGAGATAAGAGGCAAAAGCGATGAGAACCGACTGGTAGAGAAGGGAAAGTATGATGGCGCCCGAGATCGGCCCTGTAATCCAGACAGGCTCGATCAAAAGCGCCGAGATGAGCATGATGGGTATGGAGAATACCAGCTGGTAGATAAAGGTATTGATGGGGTGGACTGCCCCGGCAAGATACTTCTTGATGTAGAGCGTCGTGGCCCCCCAGAAGAGCGCAGCCATGAGCTCGAGCATATCTCCCCGTGCCATCGACTTCGCGTGCAGGAGCGGCTTGCCCGCAAAGACCAGACAGACGCCGAAAAACGCGAGGACCAGGCTCGCGGTCTTGATCAGGTTGAGTCTCTCCTGCAAGAAAAGATGGGCGCCAAGGGCCACGAAAAAGGGGGCCAGGTAGACGAATACCGCGGCCCGTGCCGCGTTGGTGTAGAGCATTCCCAGGTAGAGGCAGACGAACTCCGCCCCGAAAAGGACTCCCACCATGGCGCCGTGGAAGAGCCTCACGTCTTTGTGAAAGAGGGGCTGTCTTGAAGCCATACAGTACCCCACGCCAAGAGCGGAGGCGACGACAGAACGGAGCAAACCCGTAAATATGGGGGAAAGGCCCGTATTCGAAACCTTAATGGCAAAGTAATTGAACCCCCAGAGCAGGGTCAGCGCGAGAAGGGCAAGAAAACCCGCAAAATCTATGCGATCCTTTGCCATAGTTGGTGGTCAGCTTATCATATCGGGCCTCCCATGGCAAACTGCGGCAGTTCCCGGGCACCCGTCGGAGGTAATCTCCCCGCACCCCCGGACCTTTCCCTCGGCAGGGCTGCCCAGGACTCACGTGCGGGAAACGGCGGATCATGCGGATCTCTCCCGCGCAAAGGGCCGCGCCTGGCCGATCCGGAGGGCGCGGGAGGGGCGGAGACTTCCCGGGAGCAAACTTTTTCCTTGCATATTGTCTTTCCCCTGAGGTAGACTAGCAAAAATTACACATCAGAGCTAGAACCTTTATCCTACACTAGCGGACTAGGGAAATACTATGAACTGGCGATCGACAACAGTGATGGCAACTGTTCCCCTATTTTTCCTCATGGGAGCCGTGGTCACCGGTCTCACACAGAAATCCGCATCAGCACAGGCTAAATCGGAAAAAATCGCCCTTATTGAAAACACCGTGGCATATCTGAAGAGGCAGGACGTGGGTATGCGAGGGGACAGGCTGAAGGCCGTGGTCAATACCGTCTACGATGAATCGCAGCAGTACGAGGTGGACTATCGCCTCGCCCTCGCGCTGATCAAAGTGGAGAGTAATTTCAAGCACGATGTGATTTCGTCAAAGGGCGCGAGGGGTCTTTTCCAGATCAAGCCCTCCCTTGCAAAATATATCGCCAAGGATGCCGGCGTGACGTGGAATGGTGATGAGTGTCTCCACGAGCCGGACAAGAACATAAGGCTGGGCATCTACCATCTTTCCAAGCTCATGGAACACTTCCGGAACCTCGCCACTGCGCTCCATGCATACAACGCAGGTGCGAGCAGAGTGGAAAGCCAGCGCGCCGACGAGGGAGAGCCGAAGAACGGGTTCGCCAAGCGGGTGCTGAAGGAATACAAGCACAATATTTCCGTGCTCCCAGAAATGGACGAAATAGAGAAGTAGGGGCGGCCGTATCTCCCGATCGCTTCCCCTCGTATAGCTCCGGCGTTGCGTGGCTCGTACGACCGGCTCAGCGCCGCCCCGGAGCCGAAACTCGCTTCCCTGTGCCGGTTGCCAGCCTGTCCCAAGAATTGTTTTCCCTGCACGAAACTGTTGACGGAGAGACCGATTTTGGATAATGTATCTAGACCCATGAAAACTGCGCACGAGAATATCAATAAAGAAAAGCTGGTAAAGATCATTCGGGAGCTGCTCAGGACAGACAATGACCTCGACTTCCTCAAAGAGCTGAAGGGGGGAGATCTGGAAAGGCTGGTCGCCTGCATCAGAGACAGGGTCGACCAGTCAGGGAGCAAGTAGCATTACCGTCAACGTTGGTGACGAAGCCCTTCAAGGACGGCCTCGAACGGCCGAGGAACTACCCGCCCCATAAGAGGGGGGCGTCCTGCGTCCGCAAGCGGGGTCAGCCGGGGCCTCGCGAAGGAAGTCGATGAAAAGGGGTCTAACATGTCTGCTCTGTCTGGCCCTCGTCCTCTGCATGCTTCAGGGCTGCAAAAGCAGGACCGGGTCAATGACCCCGGGAAAGACCGGGGACAGCGCCATCGCCGCCGAGATCAGGGCGAAGATGCTTGAGGCCGGACTCCCGCCGATCAGGGTCTTTGTCCTCGAAGGTCGGGTCACCTTGAGCGGGGTTGTGCCGAAAGAGGAGGCGAAACAACGGATAATCGACCTCGCGAAAAGTGTGCGGGGCGTCGTGTCGGTGAGTCAAGACCTGACAATCGAGAAACTTCGATAGCGGCAGGGTTTCCGAGGGAGTGAGCATGAAAGAGCGTGAGGCCGACCGACCAAAGTCAAGGCAGGGCACGAGCCAACGCAGAACATTCCCCGGTTATCCCTATCCCCTCGGGGTCCACCTTCACGATGACGGGGCTCAGTTCGGCATCTTCAGCCGCCATGCCACGGGAGTGAGCCTCCTCCTCTTCGACAGCCTCGAAGCCCCTCTGCCCTCACAGACGATCGACCTCGACCCCACCTACAACCGGACCGGAGACATCTGGCACGTGTGGGTGGAGGGGGTCACGGCAGGCCAGGCCTACGCGTACCGCGTGGACGGTCCTTACGACCCGTCGCAGGGACATCGCTTCAACCGGCACAGGCTCCTGCTCGATCCTTACGCCAGCGCCCTCTCCACGAGACCCCCCTGGGACTTCCTGAAAGCGAAGGGCTACGACCCAGGCTCCCCCCTGGAGGACCTCTCCCTCTCCGCGGAGGACAATGCGAACTGGGTGCCGCGATGCATTGTCACGGGCAACCGCTTCGACTGGCAGGAGGACGTGCCGCCCAAGAGGTCCTGGTCTGAAACCGTCATCTATGAGACGCACGTCAAGGGACTGACAATCCATCCCTCATCGGGCGTCAAGCAGCCCGGCACCTTCAGCGGCGTCATCGAGAAGATTCCTTACCTGAAGAGGCTCGGCGTCACCGCGATCGAGTTCCTGCCCATCCAGGAATTCAATGAGGAAGAATTGGACACGCTCAATCCCCTCACTCTCCGGCCGCTCTCTAACTACTGGGGCTATAGCACGGTATCGTTCTTCGCGCCGAAGGCGACCTACGGCGGGGACGTCCGGGAAGGCAGTCAGGTGGCGGAGTTCAAGCGGCTGGTGAGGGAGCTGCACAAGGCCGGCATCGAGGTCATCCTCGATATCGTATTCAACCATACGGCTGAAGGCAACCAGCTCGGGCCGACGCTCTCCTTCAGGGGTCTCGACAACACCATCTACTACATGCTCGACACGGATAAGCGTGCCTACCAGAACTACTCCGGCTGTGGGAACACCGTCAACTGCAATCACCCGGTGGTGCGCCAGTTCATCATCGACTGCCTCACCTACTGGGTGATCAAGATGCACGTGGACGGGTTCCGCTTCGATCTCGCCTCCATCATGGGCCGCGACGAGGACGGGGAGATCATGAAGAGCCCGCCCCTGCTCGCGGAGATCGCGGAGAACCCCATACTGAGGGATACGAAGCTGATCGCCGAGGCCTGGGACGCGGCTGGGGCGTATCAGGTGGGCTCCTTTTACGGCCACCGCTGGTCCGAGTGGAACGGCAAGTACCGTGACGACGTCCGCATGTTCTGGCGGGGCGATCCGGGGATGGCAGGCGTGCTGGCGACCCGCATCTCGGGGAGCGCCGATATCTACCAGAGGGCCGGCAAGGAGCCGCTGAACAGCATCAATTTTATCACGTGCCACGACGGCTTCACGCTGAACGACCTGGTGAGCTATAACGAGGCGCATAATGAAGCCAACGGAGAGAACAACCGCGACGGAACCAATATGAACTACAGCTTCAATTACGGGGTGGAAGGACCATCGGACGATCCGGAGATAGAGGAAATCAGGGTCCGCCAGATAAAGAATTTTATCGCCACCCAATTTGTCTCGCGGGGCGTGCCCCTTTTCCTCGGCGGCGACGAGCTCCGGCGGACGCAGCAAGGCAATAACAACGCCTTCTGCCAGGACAACGAGATATCCTGGTACAACTGGGATCTCCTGCGGAAAAACCGCGAGATCTTCAGGTTTACGAGGGGGATGATCGCATTCCGGAAGCGAAACGAGGTGCTGAGGGACGTGAAGTTCTACACGGAGCACGACGTCTCATGGTACGGTCCTGACGCAGAGCCCCAGGACTGGGCCCATCCCGGCAGAAGCCTCGCGTGCATGATTTACGGGAAAGACGAGTTATACCTCATATTCCATGCCGATTTTACCGAGCGAAGCTTCGCCCTTCCCGCGGCCCCGAAGGGTAAGACCTGGTGCTGCGCAGTCGATACATCGAGACGGGAGCCCCACGATATATGTCCGGCTGGCGGCGAAAGACCGCTGGCGGAGAACGTCTTTGCTGTGGCGAAGCGCTCCATGGTGATACTGGTCGCCAGACAGCGGCCTTAAGGCTCCGTAACATGAAGGGTTCTCGCGGCCTTAAGGGCGACGGGGACCGCACTTTTCGGGCGAGAGCCGGGTGATTGCCCGTGACACCTTCCTACTACCCACTCTTTTTCAATCTTGCTGGCAGACCGTGCGTGGTCGTGGGGGGCGGCAGGGTAGCCGAGAGAAAGGTGCGGGCCCTCCTCTCACGCAAGGCCAGGGTGAAGCTCGTGAGCCCGGTCGTCACGAGGGGGATTGCCCGGCTGGCCGACCAAGGCAGGATAGAGATGGTCGCCAGGGAGTACCGGGAAGGCGACCTGGAGGGAGCTGCGCTTGCCTTTGCCGCAACCGACCGGAACGGGATAAACCGGGAGGTGAGGGAGGACGCCCTTCGCCTCGCCATTCCTTTGAACGTCGCCGACGACCCTGACCTCTGTGACTTCATCGTCCCCTCCCTCGTGGCGAGGGGCCCTCTCCTCATCGCCATCTCCACCTCGGGCCTCCTGCCCATGCTGTCGAAAAAGCTGAGAAAAGAGCTAACGGGGGTCCTTGCGGCCGACTATGCGGCCTATGCGAGACGGGTCGGGGCCTTCAGGAGATTTCTCATAAAACACGTGGCGAGCCCGCGCCTGAGAAGGGAGATCATGGAGCGGGTGGGCAGGGCCGATATCGCCGAGGTCGCCCGGATGACCCTGCGAGAGATGAAGGCACGTTTTCTCCCTCCGTCGGAAGGGAGGACCCCCTAGGTATCGCTCCCGGGCCCTTTTCCTTCAGGCTCGTCTCCCCCACCTGTTCCGGCGCATTCTCCAACGTGTGCCCGCCGGGCCGTGTCCGGGCCCTGCCATCTACCCTGCCTCAAAACGATTATATTCTCTACAGGTTCGGCGGCCCCTGACGCGAAGACGGCGAGAGGGTGAGAGAGGCCGGCCCGCACCAAAGAGCGAAATTATCCAAGGAGGCATGCATGTCGGTCAAGACCCTGCAGCAGGAGATTGTTTCGACCATGAAGGAGTGGCAAAAACTGGAGAGCGCTTCCATCGCGTCCACCGGACGCATCATTGCGGAGACGGAGGATCCGGTTATCCGCGCGGTCATGGAAATCATCCAGCAGGACTCGCACCTCCATTACCGTGTGCAGGGGCTGATCGCCGAGAGCCTGGAGCAGAAGGCACCGGCCCTCACCCCCGATAGCCTTGCGAAGGTGTGGGAGATGGTGGCCCGACATATCGCGCTGGAGAACCGCATGATGGAGGCGGTCACCCTGGCCCTCGGGCGCATCAAGGGGAAGCGAATGGTGATCCAGGAATATCTCCTGAGATATCTCCTCGAGGACGAGAAGAAACACGCCGGCCTGCTCGAACATCTCGAGACCATCAAGAAGGGCATGCTGCCCTAGCCCGGCACGGACGTCCGCGCGGGCGCCCGGCCTGGGTCGCTGCCCTGCCTTCTTCAGCGGCCGCACCGATCGACAGGTGCGGCGGCGGCGCCTTATGCCGCGATGCTCCCCTCCCTCAGCTTGAACATGCCAACGATCTCGTTCAGCTTTTCGCACACAACCGCTATCTCCCTGGTTGAGGAAGTGCTCTGGTCCACCGCTTTTCCCGTCTGCTCAACGCTGTGGGCCACCTTGACCGTCTGCTCCGATATTTCATTCGTTGCTTCGGACTGCTCGCTCGTTGAATTGGCCACCATGTTGACCATCTGCTTCAACTCAGCGACTTTCACCACTATTCTTTCCAGTATGCCGCCCGTGCTGTCGGCCAAACCCACTCCCTCGATGACCTCGGAATTTGCCTCCTCCATTCTGCGAATGACGTTATTCGTCTCCTTCTGTATGGTACCGATCATCTTCGTGATCTCTTTTGTCGATTGCGCCGTCCTCTCCGCGAGTTTCCTCACCTCGTCCGCGACAACGGCAAAGCCTCTCCCGTGCTCTCCTGCGCGGGCCGACTCTATGGCTGCGTTGAGCGCCAGGAGATTCGTCTGATCCGCGATATCATTGATGACGGTGGCGACGTTGCCGATCTCGCTCGTCCTGTTGCCCAGGCTCTTTACCTCCCTGGCACCCTCTTCGAGCACGGATTTTACCTTGTTTATGCCGTCGATCGTGCCCTGAACCGCCTTCTGCCCATCCACGGCCAATTTTTCCGTCTCATCGGCATTCGTGGACAAATGATTGGTGTTCTGGGCGATGGTTGCAATGTTGCCGGCCATCTGCTCCACCGCGGTCGACGTACTGCTCGAGGTCTCCATAAGGGTTTCCTCTGTTTTGCCTATCTCCTCCATTTTTCCCCGCAGCTCTTCGCTGCCCAGGGCTATGTTCCTCGAATACCCCTTGATGCTGAGCACTATCTCGTTCAGCTTCTCGATAAAGCTGTTAAAATACGTTGCCATCTGCCCGATCTCGTCTTTGCTGGAAACGGGGATCGTCTTCGTCAGGTCGCCCTCACCCTCGGCGATGTCCTTCAAGACCGACGCCATGTGCACGATCGGCTTCGACAGTTTCAGAGAGATGAAAAGGACTATCGCACCCAGCATGAGCGCCATAATGGCGATTTCGACGACGGTCGTCAGGACCTCCGTGAGGAGCTTCTGTTTGACAAAGTATCCAGTGGCCCGCACCGCAACCGTGCCAATCTTCTGATTATCCTTCATGAGGTCTTGCTTCTTTGGGGGCAGCAGGTTCTCCTTCTGATACGCCGCTTCCGTTTTTTCCCTGCCGTAGAGCACCTTCCCATCCCCGTCAAGAACTTCCACGGCGCCGATCTCTTCGTTTTTCAGAAGGAATTCGGCATTGTCCTTGATAACCTCCTTGCGTATGTTCCAGATAGGGTCGACCATGGCCAACGAGCCTATTTCGAGCAGGGCCCCGGCCTCACTTTGGAGCTGCGCCCTCATATTTCGAGCACTGCGCAAATACTTGAAGCCACCCGATAGCCCGAGGATGATCAGTATCGACGCCACCACCGGAACGACGAACTTCCATGTCATCGAATTCCTTTTCATGCTGTCCTGCCTCCTTCCGTATCCTCGTTTCGCGGACCCACGGGTTCCGCAAAGCACTCTCCGCACGTGGCGGGTGGAAGCGACGTTAGCTGCCCATGCGGTCCGGGTCCACCTCACCGGAAGACCCGGACCGGGTCAAGCTCCGGGCACGCACTCCCTCTATATCTGCCAGTCGTCGAACTTCTGGTCCAGTATGGGGGCCATGATCTTCTGGTACTTTCCGTTTGCCTTCAGCTTCTTGATGAGGTCGGAGAGTATCTTGTCCACTTCCTTGCCCTGCGGGCCTTTCTGGAGGACTATCCTCACGTCGTATTTTTGATATTCCCACCGCTTGATATTTTTCAGACCAGCCTTCTTCAGGGCCATATCCGATTCGGGCATGGCCATGATCCAGCCGTCTATCCTGCCCATGTCTACCTTCTTCAGGCTCGATTCGATGTCGGGGGATCCCACGGGCTTGAAATCGAAGAAGTCCATGACGCCGAGGTCGGTCTCGATCTTGTAGTTGGCGACGTTCTTGGGGTTGATTGCCTTGTTGCTCTTGTTCGTATAGAGGGCGAAGACCACCCTGAAGATCATGTCCGACGAAAACTGGAACGGGAGCTTATCGGGAGCGATCTTCGGGTTGACCAACTGGGGCATGTGGAAATCCGCCCTGCCCTTTTCCACATTCTCCATGGATCTCGCAAAAGGAAATAGCTCCCAGGTAATCTTCCCGTCTTTGTACTCTTCCGCCATTGCCTTGAGCAGGTCTACCAGAATCCCCTTGTCCTTCGACTCTACGAGGGGTGGAAGGGGAAACGGCAGGCTCGCCTTCAGATCCCTCGCGTACGCCGGTGAAAGGAGAAGACAAAAGCAGACCGCTGCCATGATGAAATACCTGCTTGCTCTCAACATTCAATTACCCTCCTTTGATGTATTTGTCGTACCTTCGCTGCTTCCCCGAGATGCATGAACCGATCCGTGTGACGGGGGCATCTCTTTCTTATCCCCGGAAAAACACCACGCACCGGCCTTGATCCCCTCGCGCCGTTCCGCCATAGCTTCGCCCTACCACCTCACTTTGGGCAGCGCATCACGCCCGCTGCACCAGATAGCAACCACTTATGGATGCCTTCACCACCGGATATAAATATATTATCAGCTTTCGCCTCCGTTTCTTAAGCGGCCCCCGGTAGGGGCGTAGTGCCTCGCGTGACCCATCCCGTCCCCAACGCGGCGCCCTTGACTCCCTGGGAACGGGGAACTAGATATTCTCTAGAAGGTCTCCGGCAGACGGGCCGCCGGGCTTTTGAAGAAGATCACGCCCGGCAGAATCCATGGGCAAGGAGATGGGGCATGACAAAGGTGAAGCGTGTACTGGCGGCGGCTGCGGTTGCCGCGCTCTCGAGCGCGGCAGTAATGGCCGGGGAGGGGCAGCCCGGTCCGGCGGCCCTGAGCCCGCTCTCCATCACGATGGAGGGCTACGACTACCCCTATAGGGTAGAGCTCCTCCCCCTGAGCATCGAGGGGCAGGACCTGAGAATGGGGTACATGGACGTTCAGCCCGAAAAGGAGGGACAGGGAAAGGGCAAGGCGGTCCTGCTCCTCCACGGCAAGAATTTCTTCGGCGCTTACTGGAAGGACACCATCCGTGTCCTCGCCCAAAACGGGTACCGGGTCATCGTTCCCGATCAGATCGGGTTCGGCAAGTCCTCGAAGCCCGACATCCACTACAGCTTTCATCTTTTGGCAGCCAACACCAAGAAGCTCCTGGACACGCTCGGGGTAAAAGAAGTCGCCGTGGTGGGCCACTCCATGGGCGGCATGGTCGCCACGAGATTTGCCCTGATGTACCCTGAGGCGGTCACCCACCTCGTACTGGAAGACCCCATCGGCCTGGAAGATTACCGCCCCCTCGTACCGTATGCCCCGCTGGAAGACCTGTACGAGCACGAGCTGAAGGCCACCGAGGCGGGCATCCGCGCCTACCATAAGAGCTACTACGTCCAGTGGAAACCGGAGTACGACGAGTACGTCTCCGTGGCTGTCCGCTGGATGAAAAGCGGCGAGTTCCCCCGCCTCGCCATGTCCTCGGCCCTCACCTACCAGATGATCTACGAGCAGCCCGT
>Ga0326727_10025015_pt1 | contig 11237 bp, 4 predicted proteins | sample MB2enrmetagenome_FD_207643 | JGI IMG/M metagenome (GOLD analysis project Ga0326727, IMG submission 207643) | Lab enriched peat soil microbial communities from McLean, Ithaca, NY, United States - MB29MY | ecosystem: Environmental > Terrestrial > Soil > Wetlands > Peat | place: USA: New York... | reverse complement strand
CGTAATCGCCAGCGGCGCGGCCTTCCTGGAGACGGGGGCGAACTCTTTCATCGCACTGTTGGGTGATCCGAGGACCTCTGAACGAAGGCTCAATTTCTCACAGTCTTTCAACCCTCTCGGGGCCGTGATCGGTGTGTTGGTGGGAACGATTTTCATCTTTTCAGGGGTCGAACTGCGCCCCGAGCAGGTCAACGCCTTAAAGGCTGCCGGCAGGTACGAGGCGTACTTGCAGACAGAGACGATGAGAGTCGTGACGCCCTACCTTGTTCTGGGCACGGTGGTCTTCATCTGGGCGTTGCTCATAATCAGAACCAAGTTCCCCAAAATCGCGGAAGAAGCAGAACTGGCGGGCAGCCGTCAGCACGGCAAGCTCAAGGACCTGTTTCGTTACCCGCACTTTGTTCAAGGAGTGATCGCGCAGTTCTTCTATGTGGGGGCGCAAGTGGGAACCTGGAGTTACTACATTCAGTACATCCAGGACTACACGCGGCAACCGGAGAAGGCTGCGGGCTATCTTCTAACCGGGAGTCTTGTGGCATTTGGGGTGGGGAGGTTTACCGCCACTTATCTGATGAAGTTTGTTCAGCCCAGCCGGCTGATGGGGATTTACGGGTGCATCAACGTGATCCTGGTGGGTATTGGGGTTCTGTTTCCGGGGTGGATTGGCGTCTGGGCGGTGTTCCTGACCAGCTTTTTCATGTCGCTGATGTTCCCCACCATATTTGCGTTGGGCATTAAGGAGTTGGGTCCCAACACCAAGCTGGGCGGGTCCATGATCATCATGGCCATTATCGGGGGCGCGGTCGCCACACCCATCATGGGGCTGCTGTTTCAACTGACCCGTAGTATGGCAGTGGCCATGCTCGTGCCTTTGGTCTGCTACACCTTCATCACCTATTACGCCTTCATTGGCTCGAAGGTGCGGCTGCCTGAGATGGCGGAAGTTGCTGTGGGGTAGGATGTCTGGCCTGTCATTCCGAGCCTGAGCGGAGCGAAGGGGAGGAATCTCCTGGGTCGATTGCTTCCAGAGCAGGATTCCTCGCGGAGTTTACCCTGAGCGAACTGCGGAGATTCTTCTCCCGCGACTGCGGGATCGGAATGACAACGAAGGGCTCGGAATGATCCGTCGGCTGACGGATTGACAGAGGTTTTTCAGCATCCTGTTAGGTTAGCGCCTATGGGACGAAGCGCGAATCCCCTCTCCCTCGTTCATCCCCCTTTCATAAAGCTTTTGACGAAACCTGGCTTCCCTTTGAGGCTTGCACGATCAAAACCAGGTCGCCGGGTTTGACAGCTTTGTTGCGCGTGCAGCTTCGTCCGGTGCGACCGCAGCCTGCGGATGGGCGTTTAGGCTACCAAAAGTATGTGGCAACGACACCTGGGGGGCCGGCGACGGATTCGGTCACGCTGGTGTGAACGAGCACCTGAAGGTTTTTCTTCTGCCAATCCGGCGGGGCAGTTCGGAGGCACTCGCGCAGATAGTCGGGTCCAGAAATGAACTCCCCCGCCGCCTGGGTGCCATCCTGGCCGATTCCGGCCACGGCGATCAGGACTTGGCCGGTCTTGGAGTCCAGTAGCCGGGTGACGACCCCATAATCTTCCACAACCTCGCCATGCGGCCCCAGACGCCATGACCAGGCGTTTCCTGGCGAGGTTCGGTCCGCGATCCATAAGCGTCCCTCCTCTTCAGCAAATACGAACCGCAGGTTGGAGGTCATTTGCAGTGTCCAGCGGTTATTGAAGGCGCCCACCAGCACTGCGGGAGAGTTGCGAAGGTCGGCAAACGAGTAATGGCTCCCAATCCTGACTTGGCTTGGCTTGTTAATGCGCGCGAAGAGGGCAGAAAGCTGGGCCGCCACATAGGCATCCCCCATAGCCACGCCGAACCCGGGGAATTCAACAATATCCCCCCACGCAACCATCTCTTTGGGATCCAGGGGAAGCGCCCTGTCGTACCTGTCGACCTCCGCGTGAAACTCGTTGGGGTGGGTCTTTGAATACGTCCGATAGAGATTTAGCGAGGGGCGATAGACGATAGGTTTCGCCACGCAGATCAGGACTGGCTGCGAAGTGGCAAAAACCGGAGACCAGAATTGGTCGAGAGCGGAACGCGACGGCTTTGCGGAGTGAACGCGAGCCGAAATCACCACCAGGACCAGCACAACGCCGAGGCCGAGCGCAGTCACGGTCGCCAGCCGGAGCTTGCGGTGGTTCTTGGCCGGGTGGGGAGTTTCGTGATCCATCGGAGTCGCATCACGATTCCAGCGAATCTGGGGCGTATAAGAGCCCACCGGAAGCTCAATGCGGACCAGCGAGGAACCACCTTGCTCATGATAGAACTGTTCCAGCCTCCTCCGGACCTCCCCTGCTTGGACTCGTACCACCCCGTCATCCCCAGTTGAGTAGCTAGGGGCGCGATGAAACAACTCCACACCAATGCTTCGCTCTTTCAGAAGGTCAGCGTGTCCGTCAAGGGTCTGGTTAACGACATAGGAAAGGAATTGCTTGGAGCGCTTACTCGCCCTAAAGACCTTACTAGTCAGGATGCTTTCCAGTTCGCGCACGATTGCCGCTCTTTGCGCTTTTGTAATGGGCGCGGCTTCTTTGTGGCGGCTGGAGAACTCCAGCGGCCCAACTGTTCCATCCATGGAACTTACCTCGCTGCCCCAACTCGACCCTTCGGCCCTTTACTGTATCAAACTGTAAGCTACGTTGACAAGTCACAAGCGACCGTTCCAGTCTCCATGGCTGCCGCAGTCGTGCATAGGGGAGGAGGCATTTCTCACCGCTTAGTGCCCCCGGGGCAGGAGCTTGCTGTGTCCATCTTCCCAGGCCCGTCTTTCGGCGCGGGGGCTGCGGCTTGAAGGCTGTAATTGGTGGTCGGCCCACTTGGGCCAAGCGTCGGGTTTTGGTCTTCGCTCGATCAAGGTCTCGGGTTGATTCCCGAGACAGAAAATGCCTTTGAGGAGGGCAGAGATGAGACGATTAGGCTTACGAGCTTTTCGAGTATTCGTTGATTATCTGTTGGTCTGCAACCACGGATCGAGGCTTGCGGTTGCGACCGTTGCATTGTTGGGGCTCACACTGCTTGGTCCCACCGTGCCCAGAGCGTTGGCCCAGGCTCAGGCTTTCAGTGCCTCGCTGAGCGGCTTCGTGTACGACAGCACGGGTGGTGTCGTGCCTGAAGCTACGCTAACTTTGTCGGACCCTGAAAAAGGATTCACTCAAACCCTCGCCACGCAACCAGACGGCGCCTACGCGTTCACGTTGTTGCGCCCGGGGGCATATGCGCTAAAGGTCGAAAAGAGCGGTTTCCAAACTTATGTCCAGTCAGGAATCGTCCTGACAGTTGGCCAAACGGCTACGGAAGATGTGAAGTTGCAGATCGGGGCTGTCACCCAAGAGGTCACCGTGACGGCTGGCGCCCAAATATTGAACACCGAAACGGCCAATGTGGGGATGACCGTCGCACAGCAACAGGTCGTTGAGCTTCCCCTCGATACCCGAAACGTGTTCGTGCTTGTTACCCTGAATGCCAGCGTGAACAACAGCTCGCAGTACCAAGTGGTTAACGGCTCCGGGCAACAAGACACGGCCGACCAGGATTTCTACTTCATGAACTTTGGCGGCGGACGATTCGGCACGACCGGCGTCCTGCTGGATGGCCACTGGGACGTCGGCGGCGACTGGGGTGGCTACATGTACGTCCCGTCCGTGGACGATACCCAAGAGTTCGCAGTGCAGACGAATAGTTTCAGTGCTCAGTACGGATGGAGCACTGGAAACGTCATGAACGCCGTTACAAAATCCGGCACCCGCGACTTTCACGGCGACGTGTGGGAGTTCCTCCGCAACTCCGACCTCGATGCCAACAACTTTTTCGCCAATAAGGCGGGTATACCCCGGGCGCTGTTCAGACGCAATCAATTCGGCGGAACGGCCGGCGGACCTCTCTATATCCCCAAACTTTACGAAAAACGCGATAAGACCTTCATATTTGGCGACATCGAAGCCCTTCGCCAGAGCTCGCCCACCACGTTTACGACCACACTCCCGTCATCCGCCATGCGTGGCGGAGACTTCTCAGCGCTGCTCGGCTCACAGATTGGCACGGACGCCTTGGGACGTCCTATTCTTCAGGGTCAGATTTACAATCCCTTCACCACCCGGCTGCTCACCAACGCCGGGACGGATCCGGTTTCGGGCCTGCCAGTCGCGTGCCCTGGTGGCGCCAAAACGTGCTACATTCGCGATCCCATTGCCGGCAATAATCTGTCCGGCATGATCAATTCGGTGTCACACAACTTCCTGCAATATTGGCCGAACCCATCCTCAAACGCCTTGGTGAACAACTACGTATTCTCCGCTGCCGCCGTATCAAACTGGCCGGAAGAATATTCCATTCGGGTTGACCAGAACATCAGCGACAAGTCGAGATTGTTTGCGCGCTGGTCACAGAAAAGGGAATTCAAGTCGCTTGGGGCAGATGTTTACGGTGCCACCGATCCAGGCGGAGGGGGAGGTGAAGCCCTCGACAATCGATACGACATGGCCTTCAACTACACTCGGAGCTTTAGTCCCACACTAGTCATGAGCGTGAACTTGGGGGGCTCGCGGTGGGCGGAGGGCAATGTCATGCAGGCCTACCCGTTTAATCCTTCCACACTCGGGTTGCCGGCATTCCTTGACGGTGTTTCGAACGAGTTTCCTAGCATTGCGGTCGATGGAATGGGTGGCCTGGGACCGGGATCGGTGTCCGCGGGTGCAGGTGAAGGCATGTTCCCTCGAGACGTGGGAAGCTTCTCCGTAGACTTTACCAAGATGCATGGCGGACATACGATGACCATGGGCTTTATGGGAGTCGCGAGTGCGGACACCGGGGGCCGGATGGCGGTGACAGGCTTTCACTTCCCCGTGGGCATGACCGAAGGCCCTGACCCGACGAGCCCCGCTGCCACCGGCTTTGGCTTTGCTTCTTTCCTGCTGGGAACCGGCGATAATGGTAGTGCTTATGGGTGGGGTCCTGGGACCGCCCTCAATTCGTTTGGGGCGGATATGAAGAAGATGTACGGTTGGTATTTCCAGGACGATTGGAAGGCTACCCGGAAGCTCACCTTGAATCTAGGACTGCGCTACGACTATCAGCCTGGCGCCACAGAGCGGTACAACAGGACACAATGGTTCGACTTCAGCGGCGCCAACCCGATCAGTACACAGGTGGGGTTCACGGTTCCGGGAGAAATGGTCTTCGCGGGGGGTGGTGGCCCGCGGGATGTTTTTATTGCCCAAAAGGACAACTTCGCACCCCGGATTGGATTGGCCTATCAGGCGACAAACAAGTTGGTGATGCGGGCCGGCTTCGGGATGTTCTACATTCAATCCTATCAACTGGGCCTATCAACGGACGGTTACTCGCAGGCCACCCCTTACGTCGGCACAGTGGATGGCATCACGCCGCTAAACTTGATCAGCAATCCTTTTCCCAACGGGTTGATCTCGCCTACCGGACGGGCGTTGGGCGGATTGCTGGATGTGGGTTATGGGGTGGGGACTGCTCTCCAACACACCAGGTCAACGCCCTACATGGAGCAGTGGATGACGGGCCTGCAATATGCCCTGACATCGAACGATATGATCGACGTAACCTATCTGGGCAATCACGGCGTGAAGCTGCCCTTTGGCGGAACGCAGGCGAATCAATTGCCGACTCAGGATTTGGCTCAGGGTAACGCCTTGACCGCGATGGTTCAAAATCCCTTCTATGGCTCGATCACCTCGAGCGGTTGCGGTCTTAACAGTCCCACAGTTCCGGCATTTCGGTTGATGTTGCCTTATCCTGAGTATTGCTCCATAACCAACTCTCAGCCACCGGGCTCCTTCTCGAATTACAACGCCGCCGAGATATCGTTCCGGCACCGCTGGGCTCATGGCTTGCAGATCGGAGTCTCCTATACCATCTCGAAGTTTATTGATAATGACGGAGGGGAAGGAACATGGGCAAATGCCGGATCCGCAGCAGACCGCAACGCTTATGACCTCTCTGCGGAAAAGTCTCTCGACGGCAATGACATTCCACAGAGCTTGGTTGTTAACTACGTCTACCAATTGCCAGTGGGCCACGGTCAGCATTTTGCTTCGAATATGAATGGAGTTGCCAACGCCATACTCGGGGGGTGGCAAGTGTCTGGCATTACCACCGCCAAGAGTGGCTTCCCCTTGAGTATTACGACGAGCGACAATACGATTGGCCAGTTCAATGCGGGCCAGCGTCCCGAACTCGTTGGCAATCCGCACGTGTCCAACCCGAACATCAATGAATGGTTTAACGTGAACGCCTTCGCCCCAGCCCCGGCCTTCACCTTCGGCAGCGTACCACGCTACATGCCGAACCTAAGGGCTCCGGGCATCAAGGATTGGGACTTGGGGATCGAAAAGTGGTGGCACCCGGCCGAGAAGTTGCGCATTCAATTCCGGAGTGAGTTTTACGATGCCTTTAACAATGTGAACTTCTTTGCTCCCAATCAAACCATGGGTCCGGGGTTTGGAACCATCACCTCGGCAATGCGTCCTCGCGACATCCAGTTCGCTTTGAAGCTCTACTGGTAGGCGCGGCGGGCTATGCCATATCCTTGCTTTGGATAACCCTGGGGACTGAGTAAAGTCCCCAGGGATCTCATATATTCTTTTAGGTGAACGTTCAGAACCTGCTGGTGTGCGTCCAGGCCATAACAACGTGCATCTGCTGGGTTGGGCTATGTAAATTGGAATTAGGCCGCCACAAAACACCCCGAGGGTTCCTAAACACAAGAACAGCGTTGATGCCTTCCCTGTGGGCTTGTGCGAGGGTATTGGTGCTGGTTTTTATTTCAGGTCCCCTCACCACGCCAGGTCTGACGGGCCAGCCAGGGATCAATTCGCAGGAGGCCCAGGAGAACCTTGCTGCGCGAGCTGAGGAGGCCCAACATAAAGGTGATTACCGTGCGGCTGCCCAGATTTATCAAGAAATGCTGAAGGCCGAGCCCCACTCCGCGGAAGTCCGCGCCAATTTGGGATTGATGCATCATCTGCTTGGTGAATACGCAGTGGCGATCCCCGAGTTTCGTACTGCCTTGCAGGAGGACGCGCGGCTCTTTGTCCCCAATTTGTTCTTGGGCTTGGATTTGTTGCAGGTAGAAAAACCCCGCGAGGCCGTTCCCTATCTCGAACGGGCACATGACCTCAATCCTCACGATGCGAATGCAGTATTAGGTTTAGGGAAGGCATACACGAAATTGGGCGACCTGCTAAAGGCTCGGATGTCCTATAACGAGGCCGTGCGGTTGAATCCTGCGGACTCACGCGCTTGGTTGGGTCTGGGTTCGACATATTTGAATTTGGAGGACGAGGGTGTCGAGCGCATGGGGAAAGCCCACCTAAGCTCTGCCTACTTCCAGGCTTTGGGGGCGAAGTCTTTCGTCGAAGAAGGCCGGCTGAACGACGCCATTGCCAAATACCGGCCGCTGCTCGAGGCCCAACCCGCTCCCGCCTGCGTCCGATCTGATTTCGGTTTTGCCCTTATTCAATCAGGCAGATCTGCGGATGCGGAGCAGGAGTTCCAGAAGGAGCTCAGGGACGCTCCTCGCTGTTTAATGGCTCGCTTTGGCCTCGCCCGCATCGCCCTTGGCCGTGGGGATGCGACCATGGCCATTGCCGAGGCTTCAAAAGTCTGGGAGGTCGACCGCAACTTTCTTTCGACGAATGCCCCAATTGTGTGGGAGGGCTTGAGTCCTGAGCAAATCGAAGGCCTAGAAAGGGGACTCAATCAAGCACCTGGTCTCGACGACGTTAGACAAGCATTATTGGCAGCTCTGGCTCGATGGCAGAAGGATCCCATAGAGAGCCTCGCAGAGATATCCACGAATTTTCTCACTCGCTCCGCCCAGCCAGTTCCCCATGGGGCGGAGCAGAGGATAAGCCAGACGAGAGTTGCTCAATTCTACTCGGAGGGAAAGTACACTGCTTGCCGAGAAAGCCTGAAGCCCGCACTGCCGAGGTTGGCCCTCCAAGACTCCCTGCTCCTTGCTGAATGTGCGTACGATTCCGGGGACTTTCAGACGAGCTTCCTGGCGAGCCAACAAGCAATCGATAGTAGTGATGTAAAGAGCCCTGCCGCATGGTACTGGCGAATCAAAGCGAGCGAGATTCTTGCTGTGAATGCCTTGGTCCAGGCTGATTTAGCTGAGCCAAATTCGCCCTCGGTCCATGTAATGCTTGGAGATGTTTACCGCGACGGGAAAAAGTTCAACGAAGCGGAGGCCGAGTACCGCAAAGCGATTGAACTCAAGCCGCTGGGCGTGTCCGCGCACTTCGGACTGGCTGCCACTTCTTACCGTCTATTCCACTATGATGAAGCTTTGCCGGAGCTGAAAACAGTTCTCCAGCTTGAGCCCCAGAATCCCCAAGCAAACTTCATGATGGCGGACATCCTGGCTTTCAAGCGAGAGTTTGCCCAGGCTGAGCCTTACGCCAAGGCTGCATTGCATGGAGCCCAATCCAATTTGCCTCTTGTCCATGCATTGCTTGGCAAGATTTATGCCTCTCAAGGCCGCACGCCCGAAGCCATAAAGGAATTGCAGCAGGCTCTGCCCGATGATCACGACGGATCTTTGCACTACCAGATTTACACGCTCTACAAGAAGATCGGCGATGAGCGCGCGGCACGCGAAGCCCTGGAGCAATCGGAAGCTCTTCGGAAGACCTGGGAAAAAAGGGCGGAAGAAACTTTGCGGGCAGTCGAGTGACCACCGGAATACATGGGCGAGGGGATGTTTGCATGTTGACGAAAGCGTATGGTCGACTGTAGCTCTGAGAAACATGGAGGAGGATCTGTGAGCACACATAGATATAATCGCAGGGAGTTTACTAAAAAGATGGCGGCAACTGGAGCCGTACTTGGCGTTGCGTCGAGATCGGGACAGGCGGCCGCCCCACCGGAACAGGGAGTAGGCCAGCGTGATTGGTTGCAGGCGAAGAACTATCTGAGAAACGTCCTGGAGGCCGACCTTTCCAAGGACACGCTTTACAGGATTGGCCGTGTTGCATCCGCTGTTGAGGAGGATGGCGACGTTCTCTTCACTGCACCACTCATCACCCTCTCGCCCCAGCTCAGAGACGGCGCCGAGGCCGGTACAGCTTGGATTCGCGTCCGGCTGTACGGCGATCAGGTTGTGCGCATGCTCATTTCCCGTACTAATCGGCCATTGGCCGACGAGAGCCCTATGCTCGAATGGTCTCCCGCTATGAAGAAGACACCGGCTCGCCTGAGCAAGGATGAGAATGGGTGGGTGGTCTCGTCCGATCTCATGGCACGGTTCAAAACCGGATCTGGCGATTTTGCCCCCGTGATCTCACCGGATGGGACGGTCAACATCGAGTTTCAAGGCCAGGACCACTTCGTCGAGGCCCGCGGAGAGTGGGACTCATTCGCCGCCTTGTTCCTCAATCGAGCGGGCGGCCCCGCGACGATGGGTATATCGCTCTATCTTCATCCCGGGGAGCATTTCTGTGGGACCGGTGAACGCTTTGATCGCCTCGACTTGTTCGGCAGGCAAATCGATTTGGTCAACGTGGACGCCTTGGGCGTCAACAACGAGCGCGCGTACAAGAACATCCCTTTCCTCGTGAGTTCTCGACGTTACGGCCTGTTCGCTCACTCGACAGCGCGAATGAGGCTTGACATCGGCCACCATTCCACGCGTGCGGTGCAATGGCTAGCGGAGGACGACGGTCTCGATATGTTCTTCATCGGTGGCGGCACCCCCGAACGAGTCCTTTTCAACTACCGCAGCATTACAGGCTTCCCCAAGATGCCGCCAGTATGGTCCTTCGGTGCGTGGATGAGCCGAATGACCTATCATTCTGACCAGGAAGTGAGCGGGATTGCCGCCAGACTCCGGAAGGAGCAATACCCCTTTGACGTCCTGCATGTGGATACCGGATGGTTCGCCACGGAGTGGAAATGCGATTGGACATTTTCCAAGGAACGGTTTCCTGATCCCCCCGATTTTTTCCGGCGCATGCGCGAACAAGGGTTTCGTGTTTCCTTGTGGCAGTATCCCTACATCACTCGCGATCTGCCGCTGGGGAAATATGCTCTGGAGAAAGGCTTCGTGGGAAAGCCCACCGACCCCACCAGCGGTGTGGATCTGGGGTACACCATCGACTTCACCAACCCTGACGCCGTGACCTGGTACGAGGGGATGCTGGAGCGGCTTCTGAAAATGGGCGCGTCCGCCATTAAGGCGGATTTCGGTGAGTCCATCGACACCCGGGCCATTTACAAAGACGCTACGGCCGCCAGATACGGTCATCTGTTTCCACTACTCTACCAGAGGGCTGTATGGGAGATTACCCACCGAGTGACCGGCGAGAATATCGAATGGGCCAGGTCAGCTTGGGCCGGCAGCCAGCGTTACCCACTCCACTGGGGAGGTGACAGCGCGTGCACCTTTGACGGTCTGGCCGGCACTATTTGCGGAGGCATGCACCTGGGACTTTCGGGATTCGGATTCTGGAGTCATGACGTTCCGGGCTTCTACGGGGTCCCGCGCTTCATGACGACCAAGCCCTCCCCGGAACTCTACATTCGGTGGACCCAGGTAGGAACCTTCACCTCCCATATCCGCTACCACGGTTCGACGCCCCGGGAGCCTTGGGAATACCCCTCGGTCTCCGACATCGCGCGCCAATGGCTTCGTTTCCGCTACGCGCTGCTTCCCTACCTTCTCACTCAGGCCGAACAGTGCTGTCGAAGCGGTTATCCGATGTTTCGGTCGCTAGTCATCGATTGGCCGGACGATACTCTAGCATGGGAAGTTTCTGACCAGTACATGTTGGGTGACTCGTTTTTGGTTTGCCCGGTGCTTAATTTGTCGGGGCAGCGCAATGTCTATCTGCCGGAAGCCAAATGGGTGGATTTCTGGAATGGCGGGGTACTCACAGGACCACAGCAACTGAAGGAGATCAAATCCCCGCTCTCAAGGCTGCCGCTCTATGTCCGCCACGGCGCCAGGGTTGAATTTGCAGAGCCAGTGCAATACACCGACCTGCTAGCCAAGGCGCGAAGGTTCTCGATTGTCTTTGACGATGGCTACCAAGGGTTCGACAAGACCGAGTTGAAATCAGTGGTCGATCTCTAGCTGGTCTTCCGGAAACTGTCCGCGTGGCGCTGTAGGGAAGCAGGTTCCGCGAAGGGGCTC
>Ga0326727_10025014_pt1 | contig 11237 bp, 11 predicted proteins | sample MB2enrmetagenome_FD_207643 | JGI IMG/M metagenome (GOLD analysis project Ga0326727, IMG submission 207643) | Lab enriched peat soil microbial communities from McLean, Ithaca, NY, United States - MB29MY | ecosystem: Environmental > Terrestrial > Soil > Wetlands > Peat | place: USA: New York... | reverse complement strand
GCGTTCACGGAGGCGCTTCGCATGGACCCGCGGCACGTGCACGCCTATTTCGCCCGCGGTTGCGCCTGGGCGGAACGCGGCGATCCGGCAAAGGCCGTGGCCGATTACAGCCAGGCGGTCCAACTCGATCCGACCTATGCCGCAGCCTACTACAACCGGGCGGCCGCCCATCGCGCCCGCGGCGACCGGGCGCAGGCCGAGGCGGACATGGCCCGCTACGCCCGACTGTTGGCGAAGACCTGTCGAGATGCATCTCATGCCGATCGAAGTCCGTAGGTCATGCTCCGGCATAACGGAACCTCTCGGCTGAGCCGGAGGGGGGGCCCCGGCTTCTATCCATCCATCGGCTGGTGTATCCCCTTCACACGTTGCTTGCCCTAAAGGGTTGGTTGCACGTTTGACTCTTCCGGCTGGGCGTGCTATCTATTTATTTAGTTTGCCGCAAGATTCGGGTCCCGCACCCGATATGAGGGGGTGTCGGGGTCTTTCGGCAACTCGTAAAGTCGATGCGACGAAAGTCAGCGCCCCCGCATAAACTGCGCAACAAGTTCAGGCAGTATGACAGTAGTGCTGGTAGATATCGGGTTCGGATTGGCGACGCTGGCCTTGGGCATGATCGCCGGCTGGTGGTTGCGGAGCCGGGGGAGGAAGTCTGCGGCCGGCCCCGGCGACGACGAAGTCCGCCGCGCCCACGAAGTGCTGGCCTGCCTGCAACGCATGGCCAGCCACGTCGCCCGCGAGGTCGGCCAGCACAGCAGCCGGGTCGAGGAAATCAACGAGGAACTGGCCTCCGGCACGATCCGGGAGCCCGCCAAGATCGTACACGTGGTAACCAAGCTCATCGACGCCAACAAGTCGATGCAAGGCCGCTTGGACCAGGCGGAAGACCAACTCCGCCAACAGGCCCGGCTGGTCGAGTCGCATGCCGCCGAGGCGCGGACCGACGCTTTGACGCTGGTGGGCAACCGCCGGGCCCTGGACGATCAGATCGCCCGCTGCCTGGACGATTTCCAGCGCCGCGGCCAGGTCTTCGCCGTGGTGATGATCGACCTGGACAAGTTCAAGCGGTTCAACGACACCTACGGGCACCAGGTGGGGGACGAAGTCCTGCGGGGCGTGGCACGCATCCTGCAGCGGAGTTTCCGCGAGACGGACATCGTGGCCCGCTACGGCGGCGAGGAGTTCGCCGTGCTCCTGCCCGGGGTCTCGCCCGAAGAGGCCCGCACGGCCGCGGCGCGGGCCCGCAAAATGATCGAGCGCGCGGGCTTCCATTTCGACGGTCGCCGCTTTCAGGTCACGGCGAGCTTCGGCATCGCAGAGGTGCGCCGGGGCGAGGACGCGGCAGGGCTCATCCATCGGGCCGACGAGGCGCTGTACGCCTGCAAGAACGCCGGGCGCAACTGTGCCCATTGGCACGATGGCCTGGAAGCCACGCCGCTGGGCGACGACGGCGAGTGGCCCTGGCTGCCGGCATCCTCGGACCATGCGCAACAGCGCGGTCTGTCTGTGGATGGTGCCCGGTCGGCGCCCGACGGTGGCCCGGCCGCCGAGCGGCAGGACGGCGCGGCGACCGTGCCGCAAGACGACTCGCTGGCGGAGTTGCTCAACCGCACGGCGTTCTGCCAGCATGTTCGCAGCCGGATGGCGGAATGGAAGCGGGGCGGCCCGGCCCTTTCCCTGGTCCTGGCCGAGATCGATCGCGGGGGGCTGCCCGCCCACGACGGCCGGCAGGGTTGCGAAGCCAGCATGGACATCCTCACCAGGACCGTCCTGGCGATGGTCCGTCAGATGGACTTGGTGGCCCACTATAGCTCCAGTTGCCTGGCGTTCCTCTTGCCGGCGGCACGCCTGGGCGACGCGGTCGCCGTGGCCGAGCGAATCCGCAAGCTGGTCCGGCAGCAACCGGTGACGGCCGAGGAGTGCCCGCCGAATTTCACCGTCAGCCTGGGCGTCATTGAAGTCAGCGAGAAGGACGACCTGGTGGGCCTGTTCCACCGGGCCGAAGCGGCGCTGGACGCCGGACGGCAATCTGGCGGCAACTGCACCCATTTTCACGATGGCGAGCGTTGCTCGCTCGCCACACCGCCGGTCGAGGCGGCTTGCCCCGGGTGAGGGGTAGCCGTTCGCATTGTGGATGGGGGCCACGATCACACCCCCTAGTGCTTTGTCACACGTAAAAAGTGGGCTCAAGGATGCGGATTGACTCGGCGTTTACCGCAGGATTTCAAGCCCTTCATCCCAACATTAAGGTGTGACAAAGCACTAGCCGCGGGTGCATACCCGCGGGCAATTGACGCTGCCCGGACCGGGGAACCGGGGAAATCCGGCGAATTGCGATTGTGCGATTCCCCGGTTCCGGCGAGAATACCTCACTCGCCAGGGGTCCACACCCAGGGATGGCGACCGAGACGAAAAGGACTTCGCGGCCGATCTCCCCCACCTTTCTCCGCCCCGCTGCCGGACCCAGTGGGTGCCTCGCTGCCCGGCGGGGATTGCGGCGATCGGCTGACCAGGAGGGAACCGATGGTCTCCTTACACGCGGTGGTGGCGTTCTTGGCCCTCTCAAGCAGCGGGCAAACGGTCCTGTTGGACTTCTATGCGGACTGGTGCGGTCCCTGCCGCAGCATGGACCCCACCGTCGAGCGCCTGGTGGCCGCCGGCTGTCCCGTCCGCCGGATCAACATCGACCAGAATCGGGCGCTGGCCGCCCAATTCCGCGTTGAGAAGATCCCATGCTTCGTAATGCTCGTGGATGGCCGCGAGGTGGATCGGGCCGTGGGTGCGACGAGTCTGAGTCGCCTGGAGCAGATGTGCGAGGTTGTGCGGAGGGTCAGTCCGGCCGCACCCCCATTCGAACCGGTGGCTAGAATAGCCGTTACCAGCCCCACCGGTGCCGCGGGCCTGGCCAAGCCGTCCGGCCCGCCCACCGCACCTGTCACGCCGGTCGGCTACGTCACCGCTCCGCGGGACGCCCCCAGGTCCTGGGCGCCGGTTTCGCCGGCGCCGCCCCCCGCCCCGTCGGCGGCCAACGCGGCCATGCTCGCGGCCAGCGTGCGACTCCGCATCGAAGACGCCGACGGCCACTCCTGCGGCACGGGAACGATCATCGGCAGCCGGCCCGGCGAGGCCCTGGTGCTGACCTGCGGACACATCTTCCGCGACTCCCAGGGCAAGGGACGCATCGAGGTCGATCTGTTCGGCCCCCACCCGGCCAGCCGGGTTCCCGGCCGTTTGGTCGGCTACGATTTGACGCGTGACGTGGGCCTGGTGCTCATCCAGACGTCGCTGCCGGTGAGCGCGGCGCGGGTGGCACCGCCCGGTCACACGATCCGGCCGGGGCAACTCGTGGCCAGCGTGGGGTGCAACAACGGCGACGCCCCCACCGTCCAGTGGAGCGAGGTCATTTCGTTGGATCGGTTCGTCGGCCCGCCGAACATCGAGGTGGCGGGGCAACCCATCGTGGGCCGCAGCGGCGGCGGGCTGTTTTCCGCGGACGGCCTCGTGATCGGCGTCTGCAACGCCGCCGACCCCGGCCAGCATGAAGGGCTCTTCGCCGCGCTGGGATCGATCCAGGCCCAACTGGATGACTTGGGACTGGCCGGCCTCTACGCGCCGTCTCGGCCGGCCGCACCCGGCGGGCACCCGGCCGCCAGGCTGGCTGGGACGACCGGGCCGGCGGCAGGGGAGAGCGGGCGGGCAGGCAACGCGTTGCCTGAAGGGCCGGCCGTGGCCGGTTCCCCAACACCTCGCGTGCGCATGCCCACGCCCACGCCTGCCGCCGCACCCGCAGGGCACCCCGCCACGACCGTGGCCCTCGACCAGGGCCGGCTGACCGCCAATCAACAGGCGGCGTTGGACGAGGTCCGCCGCCGCGTCGTCGCGGGAGACGAGGTGGCGATCGTCATCCACGGTCGCCGCAACCCCGACGCAACAGGCCGGGTGATCAGCATCGATGGTGCCCCGGCGCCGGCCGGCAGCGGAGCCGCCGACCTGCCGCACGAGACCTCGCTGGAGATCCCGCGGCCGCGGACCCCCATCCTCGAATGGGATAAAGAAACCGGCTGGCACCACCGCGAGCCCCTGCCCGCGCCGAGGCCGTGAAGTGGCTAAAATGTAGGATGGGTCGCGGTCGCGCCGGGTGCCACGGGTGGCTTGCCCACCCGTGTTTCTGCACTGCTGGATAAGCCGGGCACCGTGCGCAGCATGGTCGTGGCACCCCGTGTGCCACTGCTTGGAACAAGCAGTGCCAAACCCGCGGGACGCACTGCTTCTGCGAAGCAGTGGCACACGGCTAAATTCCCAGAATCACGCAACTCCATTTAGCCACCGAAGCCAGCCATGAGTGGCGTTGACAAGTCCTCCGAGCGGGTCCGCGGGATGTTCGGCGAGATCGCCCGCCGTTACGACCTGCTGAACCACGTTCTGTCGCTGGGCGTGGACCGCTCCTGGCGGCGGCGAGTGGTTCGGCTGGTGCCGCCGGCGGATGGGGCGGGGCCGATCCTGGACGTGTGTACCGGCACGGGCGACCTGGCGCTGGCCTATGCCCGGGCCCACCCGGCCTCCCGCATCCTCGCCGCCGACTTCTGCCGGCCGATGCTCGCCATCGCCCGCCGGAAGTGCCGCCATCCGTGCGCGGGTCCCCGACCCGCCGGCCACGGCCGCGGGTGCCCCGCCGACAGCCGCATCGGGCTGGTCGAGGCCGACGCCCTCGCACTGCCCTTCCCGGACAACACGTTCCAGATCGTCTCGGTGGCCTTCGGGCTGCGAAACCTGAGCGACCCGGATCGGGGGCTGCGGGAGATGGTCCGCGTCTGCCGGCCGGGCGGACGCGTAGCCGTGCTGGAGTTTTCCACCCCCCGGACCCGGCCGCTGGGGGTCCTTTATGCCTGGTATTTCCGCCGCCTGCTGCCCTGGGTCGGCCAGACGCTGGCACCCAACCGCAAGTCGGCTTACAATTATCTCCCGGCCAGCGTCGGCCTTTTCCCCCAGGCGGAAGCCCTGGTCGAGCGGATGCTGCGGGCCGGTCTGGCGCGGCCCGATTACCACCCGCTGACGTTTGGAATCGCAACGCTCTATGTCGGCATCAAGCCGTGAGGGCTGCCCATGAAACGCAATATCGTTCTGGCCATGACCGGGGCCAGCGGGATGGTCTATTCCCTGCGGCTGATCGAGGTCCTGGGGGCCGCCGGCTGCGACGTGCACTTGGTGATCAGCCCCGCGGCCCAGGCCGTCTTGAAACAGGAGCTCGACCTCACGGTCGATCTGGAAAACTTCAACGCCGCCGCCCTGCGGATCGAGCACGGCACGAAGCTCCGGGACCGCAAGCTGCAGACGATCCGCGCCATGGCCGGCATCTCCAGCGACGACAGCAACGTCCTGGCCGTCGGCACCGGCGAGCCGGGCAAGCTGATCTACTATCACTACCGCGACTACCTGGGCGCGATCTCCAGCGGCTCGTTCCTCACCGACGGCATGGTCATTTGCCCCTGCTCCAGCGGGACCCTGAGCGCCATCGTGCACGGCACCAGCGCGAACCTGATTCACCGCGCGGCCGAGGTGCACCTCAAGGAGCGGCGCAAGCTGATCCTCGTGCCGCGCGAAACGCCGCTCTCGCTGGTCGTGTTGGAGAACATGAAGCGCGCGGCGGAGGTGGGCGCGATCCTCCTGCCCGCCATGCCCGCCTTCTATCACGGCGTCAAGTCGGTCGGCGACGTGGTGGACTTCGTCGTCAGCAGGATCTGCGACCAGTTGGGGATCGCGAATGCCTTGATTCAGCGCTGGGGGAGCTAGCGGGGCGAAATACCAAGTCCGAAGCACGAAATCTCAAACAAATCCAAAATACGAAGCACAGATGTTTTGTCATTCGGATTTGGGTGATTCGAATTTGTTTCGGATTTGATGCTGCGGATTTCGGATTTCTCGGTTCCAAGCGAATCCCACGTGCGATTCCCTCTTCGCCAGTACCTGGAGATGATCCGCTTCAGCCACACGCTGTTTGCCCTGCCTTTCGCGCTCTTGGCGGCGGCAATGGCGTGGAGGGCCGACCCGCCGGTGGCGTTCCGCTGGTGGGAGTTGGCGGGCATCGTGGCCTGCATGGCCTCCGCCCGCAGCGCCGCCATGGCCTTCAATCGCCTGGCGGACCGCGGGCTGGACGCCCTGAACCCGCGGACCCGGATGCGGCACCTGCCCACGGGGCGGCTGAGCGTCGGCGGCGTGGCGGCCTTCACGGTCGGCTCGGCGGCCGCTTTCGTGGCCTGCACGGCCTTGTTCCTCCCGCGCAACTGGATCCCGCTGGCCGCCTCCGTGCCGCTCTTGGCCTTCCTCTTCAGCTACAGTTACGCGAAGCGGTTCACGCTGCTTTCGCACCTCTGGCTGGGGGCGGCCTTGGGCCTGGCCCCGCCAGCCGCTTGGGTGGTCATCCGCGCGGAAATCGCCTGGCCGCCCGTGCTGCTCACCGCGGCGGTGATGCTCTGGGTGGCCGGGTTCGACATGATCTACGCCTGCCAGGACTATGCCTTCGATCGGGCCATGCACCTGCGAAGCGTGCCCGCCCGGCTGGGCGTCGCCGCCGCCCTGCGGCTGGCCGCCCTGTGCCACGCCGGCATGGTCGCATGCCTTGCCGTCTTGCCGCAGGTCTACCCGCGCCTGGGCACAATCTGGCTGGCCGGAGTGACGGCCATCGCCGCCCTCTTGGTCTACGAGCACTGGCTCGTTCGTCCCGACGACCTCAGCCGCGTCAACCGGGCCTTCTTCCACGTCAACGCGGTCGTGAGCGTCGGGTTGTTGGCCGTGGGAGTGGTCGAGCTGTTCGGGTAGTTGTCAGTTCATGCTTTCCTCCATCCGCGCAAAGATCGAATCCCGCCAACGCCTCTCGGCGGCCGAGGGGGAATATCTCTTCCGCGCCGACGTGGACCTGCACGCGGTGGGCCGCCTGGCCGACACCGTCCGCCGCCGCACCAACGGCAACCTGGCCTACTACAACGTCAACTCGCACCTCAACCCCACCAACGTCTGCGCCTACCGCTGCCCGCTCTGCGCGTACAGTTGCGATGAGGGCGATCCGCGGGCCTACGTCATGAGCGACGAGGAGATCATGGCCCGCGGCCGCGAGGCTGCCGCAGCCGGCTGCACCGAGCTGCACGTGGTGGGCGGATGCCATCCGGCCAAGGAGTTTTCCTGGTATGCCGGCATCCTCCGCCGCCTGCACGAGGCCTGCCCCAAGTTGCACCTGAAGGCCTTCACCGCGGTGGAGATCGCCTGGTTCGCGGAGCTTACGGGCCGGCCGGTCCGCGCGATCCTCGCGGAGCTGATCGAGGTCGGCCTGGGGAGCCTGCCCGGCGGCGGGGCCGAGATCTTCGACCCGCAGGTCCGCGCGAAAATTTGCCCCCGCAAGCCCGACGCCGCCGCCTGGCTGGCCGTACACCGCACCGCCCATCAACTCGGACTCCGCTCCAACGCCAGCATGCTCTACGGCCACTTGGAGACTGCCGCGGAGCGGATCGACCACCTGCTGCGGCTACGGGAGCTGCAGGACGAGACGGGCGGCTTCCAGGCGTTCATCCCGCTGGCGTTCCATCCGGAGAAAACCGCCCTGGCGAAAGGCTCCCCTCTCCCTCCGGGAGAGGGGCAGGAGATTAGGGCCCTGGAGGCCAACAATGGCCCAACAATTTCCCGGTTTCCCTCACCCCGACCCTCTCCCGAAGGGAGAGGGGGACCCAATGCATGTCTTCCCGGACGAATCTTGGGTCCTTCCGCCCTTTTGGATCTCCGCACGGTCGCCGTCAGCCGGCTGATGCTGGACAACTTCGAGCACGTGAAGGCCTACTGGATCTCGCTGGGCGTGGGCACGGCCCAGGTAGCGCTGTGCTACGGGGCGGACGACTTCGATGGCACGGTCCGCCACGAGCGGATCCACCACGACGCCGGTGCCGATTCGCCCGAGGCGCTGTCCGTGGCGGAGATCCGCCGGCTGGTCAGCGAGGCCGATTTCGAGCCGGTCGAGCGGGATTCGCTCTACCGGCGGGTGGAGTGCAACGTGTAGCGGTGGTGCCCCACCGCGGACAACGCCACGGCACCTAGGCTCGATATCGGCTACGCGGTAGGAGTTGCCGGGCCAGCGGACACAGGGATCCTTCCCGCTTGACAGGATCGGCAGCGCCTACTATACTAATGTTTAGATTACGGAAAGAGCATTCGAGGGATTGAGCCCGCCACCGCCGCAAGTACCGGTGGCAACTGACCTTGTGACAGCGGAAGGGAATGGGTATTCTCCGTCGCGTTTTCCAAGGTCGCAAAGGACGAATCTCATGGCTCAAGCGTCACCTATCGAGTGGACGGACGCCACCTGGAATCCAGTCACCGGCTGCACGAAGATCAGCCCCGGATGTGCGAATTGTTACGCTGCACGTATGGCGAAGCGTCTTAAGGCGATGGGCCAGTATCGCTACCGGAATGAGTTCAGGGTGACACTTCAGCCGGAGGTTCTTGAGGAACCCCTGCGCTGGCGACGACCGCGATTCATCTTTGTAAACTCGATGAGCGACCTTTTCCACAATGAGGTACCAGACGGGTTCATATTGCGGTGCTTTGCCGTCATGGCGGCGGCGCCTCGCCACTGTTTCCAGTTGTTAACTAAACGCCCCGGCCGCGCCGCGAGGCTGGCGGCAAGGCTGCCCTGGCCTCCCAATATCTGGATGGGTGTCTCTGTTGAGAGGGCCGAGTACCTTTGGCGCATCACAGCGCTGAGACAAGTCCCCGCGGCACTTCGTTTCCTCTCCATCGAGCCGCTTCTCGGCCCGATTCCGAAGCTCCCGCTGCACGAAATCGGCTGGGTAATTGCCGGCGGGGAATCGGGGCCGAAGGCCCGCATCATGCGAGAGGAATGGGTAAGGCAGATTCGCGACTCCTGCATCGAGCATAGGGTCCCCTTCTTCTTCAAGCAATGGGGGGGCGTAAACAAGAGGGGGGCGGGGCGATTGCTTGACAGAAGAACATGGGATGAACTGCCCTCTGCCCCCACTTTCCTAGCGGATGGAGAGAGCAATGCCAGACAATCTCCCCGTCGTATGGCCGGCTGACCCCCATACCTTCGCCAAGCATGCGATTCTCGAACGCTACCTGAATGCTTGGTTCCCTATCCTAGCGCGACGAGAGCACCGCTCCGGGGGACCGTCTCAACAGGTCCTGTTCATCGACGGGTTTGCAGGGCCGGGCGTCTACGAGGGGGGCCAAGCCGGTAGCCCAGTTATCGCATTGCGGGCGGCCATCGAGCACAAGGCTCAGTTCCCCGTCCCGATCCGCTTCCTGTTCATCGAGAAAGACGAGGACCGGCTCGCCGTTCTTAAGGAACGATTGCGAGGCTACGAGGGTCAGGTCCGTGAGTCGAAGAGCCTCATCTTGGACCCGCCGTGCCACGGGGAATGCGACTCCGTGCTCACGGAAATGCTCAACAAGCTTGAACGCCAGCACCAGCGGTTTGGGCCCGCCCTGGCGTTTCTCGATCAGTTCGGTTATTCAGCCGTCTCAATGGAGTTGATCAGGAGGATTCTCGCGTACCCTCATTGCGAGGTCTTTGCCTATCTGGACTACAAGGACATGAACCGCTGGATCGTTGATCCAAACAAGTCAGCCGGCTTCACCCGCACCTTCGGAGGCGACGAGTGGAAACGCGCTATCAGCTTACCGGAGTCGGAGCGACGAGTTTGCCTTCTGGATGAGTACAAGCGCGCGCTCCGCGGGCGGGGAGGCGCAAGGTACGTGTGCTCATTCGCGATGTTCGACAGTTCCGACTCTCCCCTGTATTGGCTGCTGTTTTGCACGAACCACTGGCGCGGCCTTGAAGAAATGAAGAGGGCCATGTGGACAGTCGACAAGACGGGAGGGTTTAAGTTTTCTGACAAGGACTGTCCCGCCCAACTGCAACTCCTTGAGAAGACGTTCAATCAGGAATGGCTGGCTGAGGAACTTAGAAGTAGGCTCGCCGGAAGGGCAATGACCGTAGCTGATGTTTGCAAATTCGTGCTGACGGAGACGCCATGCTACCAATTCAAGGCGGCATTAGCAACCCTGGAAACAGCCAGGGAGCCGGGCATGCGAGTCGTCAGGGCGCCGCCGGACAGGAAGCGTGGCAAGTTTCCCAACAGGTACTGGAAACAGATTTGGGTAGAGTTTCCCCGCACTTTATTCTAGGCGCAGTTCGCTCCCCGCGGCGGCCTGCTGTCCGTCGCAGCCGGCCGTCCGTCGCTCCCGCGCTGCCGGCAGCGGACCGGCGGCAACGGGCTTCTTCTTCGCGGCGTCGATCGCCAAGTTCGGGCCTTCCAGCGTCCGCGCCCAGCGGCTTCCAAGATGTGCCGGATGCGGATAGTCCAGTTCCTCTCAGTCGACATGGATCGCCTCCCTGAGAATCGATTCCCGGAACTCAGGAAAAATCGCGTCGCGCATGACCAATTGCACCTTGGCAACGCCGAGGGCCCTCTCCAGGCGCTGCTGGAGGGCCACAAGATCGAACAGGGTGATGGGCCGGTTGAACTCCACCAACAGATCCACGTCGCTCCGCGCCGTGGACTCATCGCGTGCGACGGAGCCAAACAAGGCCAGCGACTTTACTCCGAAGTGATCTCGCAACTCGCGGCGGTGTTTTCTCAGGGCCTCAAGAACGTCGTTGCGGTTCATCAGCGGCCTTTCGTTTGCCGGTTCGCCCTCATTTGCGACCCCTTGCCTCGCGCCCCATAATCGCCACCCCATGCGGCGAACCGTCGCGTTGTACGCGCAGCTTGAACCACCGTCGGCGTTGCCCTCCGCAAGCCCGCTCAGGGCGCGGATGGGCGATGCCTCACCGGCGCGTCGACCTCCAGTCTAAGCTGGTTCCAGGCCTGGGCAGCTTCCCCCATGGTCGGGTAATCCTTGGACTGGTGGGACTTGCCGTCCCTCGTTTCAAATACGAAGTGGTGCGGCCCGTCGTCCGTATCGTAAGGCCCCGAGACTCTGGCCGTTCCGATGAGTCCGCCATGTACGCACTTCACGTTCGCTATCGGGATCAAATTGCCCTCGTCGTCCTGGATCTCTTTCACTGAAATTCCCCTTTTCCCGTCACGCGTTGGAACCTGCTCGGGTGACTCTTAGCGGCCGTCCAAGAATTACTTCCAGATTTACGGAGCCCGTGGCGTAACGGTGTAGTTCCAGTCTGGGCAGGTTGAACGGTGTCGGATGTTGAGTTGGACAAAGTCGTGGTTGCTGAC
>Ga0326727_10025013_pt1 | contig 11238 bp, 13 predicted proteins | sample MB2enrmetagenome_FD_207643 | JGI IMG/M metagenome (GOLD analysis project Ga0326727, IMG submission 207643) | Lab enriched peat soil microbial communities from McLean, Ithaca, NY, United States - MB29MY | ecosystem: Environmental > Terrestrial > Soil > Wetlands > Peat | place: USA: New York... | reverse complement strand
CCAAGCGCCGCTTCTGCTGCCCGGATCCGGACTGCCGGGTTCAGACCTGGACCGAGCGCTCAGACGAGCTGTCCGATCGCCGTGTGCTCTCTTCCCGGGCAGGTCGTGAGTGCACGCGCGCCGTCGGTCAAGAGGCGCTCTCTGTCGCCTCACTCGCACGCTCGCTCGGGGTCGACGAGACGGCGTTCTCGCGCACGAACGCCGAGCACCTGACGACGTACGTCACCGGGGTGGTCGACCTGGAGCGACGGGAGCTCATCGACATGATCGCGGGCAACCGGGCGATCGACGTCTCGCGATGGCTTTCGGCCAAGGACGAGGCCTTTCTGGCCGGCATCACCACGGTGGCCTGCGACCTGCACGAGGGCTACCGCTCCGGGCTGCACCCCCACCTCGACCACGCCCGCCAGGTGGCCGACCCGTTCCACGTCGTCGCCGCGGCGAACCGCTGTGCCGTCCGCATGGCCCTAGGGCTTCGCCTCGGAGATCCCGACGACGAGGTGCTGGGAGCGTGGCTCGCCGACGTGTACCTGCGCGACGTCAGTGTGACCGAGGACCCGGGAGAGGCCGCGATGCTGCTCGACCGCGTGATCGCCGCCTGTCTTAGCGATGAGGTCGACAAGGTCGTCTCGCTCGGCAAAACCTTGAAGCACTGGCGCACCCAGATCCTCGCCCACCACCTGACCGGCGCCTCGAACGGACCGACCGAAGCGATGAACCTGCTCGCGAAGAAGATCAAACGCTGTGGCCACGGCTTCAAGAGCTTCCGCAAATACCGCCTACGCGTCCTCTTGCATTGCGGTGGGATCAAATGGGACGCTCATCCGGCTACGACAATGCGGGCCCGCTCACCCCAGTTGGTCGCGTAGAGCCGCTAATTCCTGTCGGTTAGGACCGGTTGCGAGGCGATGCCTTCTTGGCCGCTACCTTGCGGCCCATTCCGGCTTTTCTGCCTACGGCCCGACGAGCCGCCTTGGCGATCTCAACCCGCTTCGTCGGAGCCAGAGCCTTGGCCCGAGCGATTCTGCCGAGCCGTCTGCGGTCAACTGCCCTTTAATCGTTCACGGGTGACTTGTCCAGACCCGCGACTTGCTGGGCCACCGCCCACATGCGTTCGTTCATGTCGCCGGGCTTGGGGGATTGTTTCATCGCACACTCACGCTAACAACGGGATCACTCAGCCGGCGGCAGTTCACAAAGGAATCGGAGTACCTCACGCGCCGCGTCGAAAGAGACGCCAACCTGCACGTCAAGATCATCGAACACGTCATGGTAATCAGCCCTTGTTCTTTGCCATTTGGCACGTTCACCAGCCGCACCAATCTTTCGGGAGCCCGAGAACGAGTACCCTCCAGCCAATTCCACACCTTGGCATGCGCATCGCCGCCGCCGGCAGCGGGTGCTCGAGCGCCGCCGTGGCGAGCTCGAGCTCACCTTCGCCCGTCAGACCGCCGTGGCAGCATGATCAGTCACAACCGGAGTCAACTGAACGTGCAGCAGACGCGCGCCAGCTCTCGAATCGCTCAAAATATTGCAGCAAGCCGATAGCTTGTAGCCCCCTCCATGCCGTTCCTCCAGCGAATCCGGTCAGGGTGCGAGGATTGAACATGATCAGACGATACATCGGCGTCACAGCCATGCCCCAACGCGCATGCCAATCTCCTCGTGTCAAGCAGTCAATGCGGTTGATCGAGGGATCGTCGCACGCCTTCGAAACGAGGTCGGCCATAAGTAGATTCCCGGGGCTCAGGTGGTGCAGACTCTCGTCGTATGTGATCTTCAGCAGGAAGAGCGTGTCTCCTACTTGGACTGAGATCTGAGAGGCAGCGAGGCGATCGTCGATAAGCAGGGACCGGACCGAGACGCGATGCGACTTAGCCGCGCTCACTAAGAAGCGTCTGACGAAATCAGCCGTCTGGGGCTGGTTCACGAAGGCATCGGTAGAACCCTTCCACCCCCTACCTTCTAGCTCGACGAAATGTTCGAACGCGGTGGTGACCTGGTCCGGTGTCGTAGCTTCGATAACGGCACTGCGCCGTCCCTCGCGTTCCATGCACCTTCGTTTGCCGCGCAGCCCCTTCTTGAGGTTCCGCGTTGCTGCTGCCCAGAACTGACTGCTCGGCATGGTGGTGTCGAGAATGTAGGCTCCGGCGTTGGAATGCTGGTCGATGTGCCCGAAACCTGAAGCCAGCCACAGGGATCCTTCCCGCAACTGGTTGAGCCACAGCACGTCCCAGTGGGCGTTCGTATGCCGATAGCCGGCGAGAAGCGCCCTGGCTATGACGTGGTGATCCACCGTCGGGTCGGCGATCGCAAGTGCGCCGAACAGCAGATCGAGGCCCTTCTTCCCGTCGAAAGTCGGTCGCACGCCACCGAGGAGCCGGACACCCTTGCCGAAGACACTTATTCGCTGAGGACTCAGGGCAGCCGCGGCAACAGGTCGGTCGTCATCCATGACCACAAACCACGAGATTCCATCGGCTTCAAGGTTCTCCAACCATTGTGGTAGCTGGAAGAAGAACTGTGCGTGAGGAGCAAGCACTTCCCACTGCGGGCGAGCCCGTTCGAAACCGTCGTGTCCATTGTAGATAACCGTTCGGTAGGTCATCGGTCAAGCGAACCTGAACGTAGGTCGCGTTGCGGTCGGGCCCGTGCGGGGCCGTAAGCGGCATATCTTTGTCACCAGACGATTGTCCATAGCGAGAAGCATCTTGTCACGTATCCGGACCCTTCGATGTGATGAAGGAGCGCAACGCCGCTCTCGCGTGACGGACGTCGTTGGGGCGTCTTCGGGCGCCGGCCGTGGAGCCGACGATGGCGTGCACTGTAAAAGAGGTCGCGGCCTCACTTCGTTGTGATGGGCCGAGTGTTGACGCTCTCGAAGTCTCCAAACCAACCCAACCACGACAAGAGAACCCCCCTCCGCTGTGGTTGCTGACGCAACTCTCGCGCCGACGGGCCACTTATACCCCAACTACACAAGAACCCGCGTGCTTGAGCCACTCGTGGGAGACTGGTTTTAGCGTGCGCCAGGGTTCACAGAATTCTTTTGGGGCTGAGTTGTTGTAAGTGGGACAGTGGGAGGATCGACTTTCGATACCGACCTTCCTAAACGGACGATTTGCTCATAGCGAAGTGATAGCGCTACTCACGTTCGCGACCTATCTCCGCAACTACCGCCGACGCGTCCTCTTGCATTGCGGTGGGATCAAATGGCACGCTCATCCGGCTACGACAATGCGGGCCCGCTCACCCCAGTTGGTCGCGTAGAGCCAGTAATGCTCGCACTGTACGAGTCGTGCCTCGTTACAACGAACCACACCGCGCTCAGCCTGACCGATAGACCCGGAAGAAGTCGACAAGCATATGGCAGGAATTCGTGATCTGATTTGGTGGTCCAGGCCAACTTCCCCCTACGGCGATATTATAGATGAAGAAATATGGATGATCGAAGGCAAGGTTCCAATAGTAGGCTCCCACCTGGGTTTCAGTTACCTCGAACTGCATCACACCATCAATGAGAAACTCTATATATGGAGTCGAAGCCTCGTTGTTCCATAACAAACCGTAGGTGTTCCAACCAGCTGCCCCAGCGGCGGTAGGGAAGTAATGCGTATGCTGGATTCCGTGAGTGTTACAAGGACCGTTTATCGGAGGTCCGCAATGGAATACCTGGGCGACCCAATCATCATTATTGATGGTTTCTGCTAAGTCAACTTCGCCGGCCGACGAACCAGGCAATGCCACATGGTCAAAGGTGTCACCCACGGCCCAGAAGGCGGGCCAAATACCCTGTCCGCCATCTGGTAGTTCGATTCGTGACTCTACGAGAATGGAGGTTCCACGCGGCGCATAGAAGCTACGGTTCGACTGGATTCGACCAGACTGCCAGGATCCGTCAACCTTATGCGCGGTAATCTTGAGATAACCCGTGCCACTAAGTTGGAGGCTCGAACGAAGGTCTACGTAGTCTTGCACCTCTGAATCCCAATCGGAACCAGTGATGACCCGCCAATTCTGAGACGAAGGCAGCGATCCGGCTGAGCCGTTGAAGTTGTCGCTGAACAACAGATGCCACTTATGGGTTGAACTGGGATCGGTGGGACCTTTCTGCCTTGGACGGATAACCGCAGATCCTTGTTGCACAGCAAGTTGCTGCCCATCTGCAACTCCACGCGGATTCACGACGGCTGCAACAAGAAACGATACGGCAATGGCGCAAACAAACACACTGGCTGCACGAAACCAAGTCGCGCTCCGCAGCAGTGATCGCTGCGCGCGACATCCCAGACCGAGACCTTGTTTCACGCTCATGATGTTACGGTATTAGTTTAGATGTAATGCACACCCCCGGTGACCAGGTACCCGTGAACTGATCCACGTGATCTGTCCCCCGGGTCCTGGACCAAGCTTGCGAGATCAGGCAGCGCTGGTTCTGGCGCGGCGAACACGACGACGGGCCAGATCGAGCTCTCCAGACCGAAGCCCAGAGGCACCAACGAGCGCTTCTGCTCGGCATTGTTCAACCTCGGTTTGACGCGCGCGGCGGCCCTCGAGGCTTTGGTCGTGTCGGCGTGGGAGCGCGGGCTGTCCGATCGTGACGTCGAAGCGACGCTCAAAGAGATGCCCGGCGACGAGGCGACGCTGTCGCGATAGAGCCGGTCTTGCCGAGTTCGCTCCGCCAGCGTTGCGTCATCCACCCAATTCGCGATGCGGTCGCGAAGATCTCCCAGGCCGACCAAGGCGCCTTCAAGTCCGACTGGGGGGGGAGCGCGCGTATCCGGCGACGGTGACTTGTCTCGTCGAAGTTTTCGAGCGTCTCACCGTGCACCTCCACTGTCCGAAAGAGCACAGGAAGCGCCGCTGTCACACGAACCTGACCGGACGCACCTTCGGCGAGACCTGATGCCGGACGAAAGTGATAGGCCAGCTCCCACGAGAGCGCACCTGCAACGCCCTCGTGTTCACGGTGCTCGACCACCAGAGCCGAGGATGGTGGGGGATGGCGATGACACCGCGCGCCTTGCGGCGCCTGCGAGACCTCCGGCGCGAGCTCCTCGCCGAGCACCACGGGACCGACGCCGAAGACACCATCAACGAAGCCGCGTGGGCTCAGTTCGGAAACTAGGCGCGGAACGACTTACACCGTGCGTAAGACGTCACCAGCGAAGCCCGGCGTGTCCGAGGAGAGCTCACCACGTCAAAGCGTCGCTCTGCACATCGCGGTTCGTAACAGCGAATGACGCCTCGGGCGCCTGAGCTACGAGATGCCACGCGAGGTGCACTCTGGCACGAAGGCGAAAGTGGCCGCGTGACAGTCGGAGAACCTGTCCGACGAACCGGGGCGCTGCATCGATAATCGAAAGCGATGAGCACACTGTGGCTCTTGCCTTGGGTCTCAAGTCGACGAGGGTCTTCGGTGGGGGTGCACGACCGAAAGCAGGATCAGCGTTGGGGAGCCGTCGCTTCGACAGCGGCCCGGCGTGGCCCGCGCGCCTCCCTGTCTCCCAAGTAGCAGCGAATAGAATCTGGACGCATACTGAGCTGAACCGATTCGGGGGCGCAATGACGCCCATGCCTTGGGCCATCACTCTGGACCAAGGAGAAAGATCGCATGTTCCGACGACTTCGTGCCTTCACACTCGTTGCACGATTGGCGATTGCCATTGCGCTCGCCGGTGCAATGCTGACCCTCGTCGAATTCCACACCTCCGACGCGTCCAGTGTCACCGAGAACGTGGACGTGGCCACCGCCAGCGTTGCGGTCTCCTCGAGCGAGAACCCGGCGAACGTCGGCGGCACCGTCACCTACACCGCCACGGTCGGCGGTGCCGGCGACATCCCGAGCGGCACCGTCACCTTCTACGACGGCAGCACGGCCATCACCACCTGCACCACCGTGGGGCTCGACGCCGGCGGCGAGGCCACCTGTCCGGTCGTCTACACCAACACGACCGGCAGCCCGCACACGATCACCGCCAGCTACTCCGGTGACAGCAACTACAACTCGGTCGACCACACCTCCGACGCGTCCAGTGTCACCGAGAACGTGAATTCTGGTGGTAGCGCTGGTGCTGGCGGCGGCGGAGGAGGGGCACCCGCACCTCCGACACCTCCCGCGCCGACCACGGGGTCAACGAGTTCGGCCAGTACAGGGATGCCACCGAAGACGACGCCACCGACCAAGCTACTCCCGCCGAAGGTCGCCGTCAGCTTGGCGCAGGCGAGTGTTCAAGGACCTGATGTCGCGGTGCGCCTCGTCTGTGTGCACGCGGTCTGTTCAGGTCGCGCCAAGATGTCTGGCTCTGTCGTCGTCAAGACCAAGCGGGGCGCGAAGACCGTCACCCTGCGACAGACCGTCGTGCTTGCGACCGGGACTTACGATCTCGCCGCGGGCTCAACGGCGACGGTGAGGCTCCTTCTCACTCCGGCAGGTCTGGACGCAATCGCCAGCATGGCCCCGCGCTTGCTCCAGGCGATTGTTGAGGTGACCGTACAGGGAGCCAGAACGGCGTCGAAAATCGTCCTGGTAGTTCCGACCAGGAACTCGGCTCGCACCCTGGCCGCCCGGACGCCCTTCTTCGTCCCTGTGCCTGCGGGGGGAGCAGTCCAGCAAGAGGCCCTACTCAAGTCGCAAGGAGATCTCAAGGACGCCACCCTCGTGGGACAGATGCTGGCGACGCCGCAGGCGGTCTGGTTCGACGGGGTGACGCTACACGGCCGGATCCAGACCCCCCTGCAGGTGGAGTTGCAGATAAGGCACACCCTACGTGAAGCGGCCCTCGAACGATCGGTTCCCGTGCTAGTGGCGTTCAATATCCCGGGCCGGGACTGCTCGAGTGGAGGTGCCATCGATGAGTCGGCCTACGACAACTGGATCAGCGCCTTCGCCCGGGGGATCGGAAATAGCAGAGCGGTCGTAATCCTTGAACCAGAATCCCTTGTCAACCTGCCCAGCAACTGCGCGAAGAGCAATCCCTCGCTGACCTTGCAGACTTATCCTTTCACTGACGCGCAACGCCTGGCCGAGATCAAGTTCGCGGTGAATGTTCTTGAGACGGATCCACGGGTGAGCGCCTATCTGGATGCAGGCAACACCAGCTGGCAGCCCGTCCGCACAATCGCACAGAGACTCGTCCAAGCCGGCGTGCAAAACGCCCAAGGTTTCGTCTTGAACGTCTTCAGTGACCAGTACACAGCGAACAGTACCGCCTACGGCACATGGGTCTCCGATTGCATCGCCTACACCACGTTCGTCAAGCCAGGCGATTTCAGCAACTGCCCGAGCCAGTACTGGAACGGTGGGCCGCCCGGAACGGAGGTCGCTAGACTGCTGGGCGCTTGGCAGGGCGTCGCGCTCAACTCGTACGGGGTGTGGAACGGGTCGACGACCACGGCGGATCTCAACATCTCGGGTATTGACGCGGACTACGCGAACCTGCTTGGTGCCACGTTGCCGATAACGCATTTCGTGATTGACACGAGCGAAAACGGTCGGGGCATGAACGACATGGAGGGCTACGCCGCCGCGCCCTATCACCAGCCAGCCAGCGTGATCAGCACTCTCGTCAACAACAACATGTGCAATCCGCCTGGCGCGGGCCTTGGGCTCGCCCCCACGTCGATCACTGACAATCCACTTGTCGACGCCTATCTCTGGTTGAAGACCCCGGGTGAATCCACCGGCCAGTGCGATTCCGCTGGGGGCGAGCGGACTTGGGACTACAAGGCCTACACACGACCTGGATGGCCGACCTCCGCCACGGCGCAGAGCCTCTTCGACCCTCTGTGGGGCACGGTGGATCCTGCCACTGGCTCTTGGTTCCGGGAGGTGGCTCTCCAACTTGTCCAAAACGCCGAGCAGACTCCGAAGGTACCTCAGAACAAGTAGAGCGACAGAGATAGCACCTCGCCGTTGCGGACGACGGGCTGATCCCGCGGGCCATTTACCGAGCTTCGCTACAATTTCAAGGCTAGGGACCGGCTCTCCCGGACGAGACTGCCCAGTTCTCTCTGTGTGGAGCTTTTCATAGGCGATCAGCGAGATCATCCCAAGCAAGCTGTGGCGACGGGTTCGGTTGTAAAGCACCTCGATCCAGTCGAAGATCTCGGTCGACAGCTCGGTTCGGGTCCTCCACTTCTTGCGGTCAAGGAGCTCGGTCTGCATCCGGCCGCAAGAGCTCTCGACGAAGGCGTTCTCGAAGGCATCGCCGACGGTTCCGAGCGACTGAGCGAGGCCGGCCGAACGGATCTGCTGGCTGAAGGTCCAAGAGGTGAACTACGTCCCGTGATCGCTGTGCACTGTCGTTCCGCGAGTCGGTCGACGGGCTTCAATCGCCATTGCGAGCGCGGAGTTGACCATCGCTGCGGTCGGACGGCGGTCAAGGGACCAACCGACGGTCCGTCGGCTCCAGGCGTCGAGGACGCAACAGCAATAGAGCTTTCCCTCGCAAGTGGAGTGTTCGGTGATGTCGGTCATCCAGAGCTGGTTCGGGCCGTCGCGATGGAAGTCCCGATTGACCAAGTCCTCGGTGGTCACCTGCTGCGCCAGGTTCCGCTTGCGGCGTCGCCGGGAGAGAAGGCCGGCTATGCCGAGTTCGCGCACCCGAAGCGCGCTCGTTTGCATCTGCACTGCACGCCGGCGAGCTCCTCGTGGCTCAACCTCGTCGAGGGATGGTTCGCCCAGCTCACCAACCGACGGCTCACGAAGGGTGCGTTCTCCTCCGTGCAGCACCTCGAAAACGAGATCGGTATCTGGGCCGAACGTTGGCACGAAGATCCCAAGCCCTTCATCTGGAAGAAGCCAGCCAAGGTGATCATCACCAAGGTCCGTCGAGGGCGCGCGACATTTTCCTTAGTCAATTCAAAGACAGACCACTTGTCGGCATCGCCTGAGGCATCGTGTCCCATGTATCAAAGACCAACAAGTACGCAGAGTAATGTCATTTGTGAGTTCCGTGCACTACTAAGTTGAGAGGCGTTTCGACCATGATCGCGGTCGTTGTGGTGAGCAAAGATGAACCAGCCCTCGAGGACACGTTGTCGGATCTCCATGTGCCGGGAGCTGCCACCGGAGCTGACATCGTTGTTGTTGACGCGTCCTCGGGGCGACTTGAGGACATAAGACAACGCTTTACTGACGTCCGTTGGATTGACTTCACCGCCCCCGAGGGGATGGCGGGGCGCGTCACAATCCCGCACCAACGCAACGTCGGCTTGCGAGCGACCTCCGGCGCCGATTGTGTCGTGTTCGTTGACGCGGGCTGCCGGCTCAGTCCGGACTGGCTGCGATTGCTTTCCGAACCGATCCTCAGGGGAACAGAGGACGTTACTGCTGGTCGATCGGTTGGTAGCGGTGCCTGGAGCTACCTCTACGAGCATGACACCGACGACATCCCAGAATACGTGGACGAAGCGCCAACAATGAATCTCGCACTTTCTCGGCGCGTCATAGGTGTGATTGGCGACTTCGACGAGCACTTCGAGTACGGGTCAGACGTTGACTACACGTGGCGGATCGTCAAAAGCGGCACTCGGATCCGCTCAGTGCCCGAAGCGGTGGTCAGCCACGACTGGGGTGATCGGCGACGCCAACTAAGGCGAACCTACGCCTACGGCAAGGCACGTGCTCGACTCCACCGCAAGCACGGAACCCCCCTTCGCGAGGTTCTCAAACGGGAACCAGCAACGGTAGCCTACCCGCTGTTCATTCTGCTGCTTCCCTTGGCACTTATATTCCCAAGCTACTTGCTTCTGCTGGCCATCCCGGCCTGGCGAGCGCGCCGCTCACATCCTGCGATTGCTATCCTTAGTCATCTTGTCTACGGCATTGGGCTGCTTGCCGAGATCCTCCGACGAAGTCCGTAACCGTCAAACTTATCGTCTGTTTCCCAATCGTAAGACGTAACCTAAAGCCCAGGAGGGCAGGTTCTGACCGTGCGAGTCACCGTTGTAAAACCAAGTGAACTCGGACCAGGTGAAGCGGAGCTGTGGGCGAGCTTCCAGCGCGTATCGCCCGAGACGGTCAACCCGTTCTTCTCAATGACATTCGTACAAGCCGTCGGCCGAGCACGACCGAGCGCCAGGGTCGCGGTGGTCGAGGACAACAGCAAGATCGAGGCATTCCTTCCGTTTGAGCTGACACCAAAGAACATTGCAATCGCAATCGGCTGGCCAATGAACGACCTGCACGGTTTCGTCTCTTCCGGCGCGACGATCGACGCAAGATCGGTCGTGAGAATGACCGGACTTCGTGGATGGGTGTTTGACCACGCTCCTGCCAGCCAGGAGCTGCTTGTCCGGTACCACTACAGAGGAACAACTGTTCAGTGTCCGGTGATCGATCTAACGGTTGGGTACGACACCTATTTTCGCGACCGCTCGCGGTCGCTCAGAAGAAAGATGGCTCAATCGCGCCACGGTCTCGAACGCGATGCAGGTCCCCTTTCTTTGGAATGGAATAGTCCCAATCCTCAGCACCTTCGACAGCTCATTGAGTGGAAGTCTCGGAAATACGACTTCACAGGTCTACTGTTCAGTGATCCGACAGCCCTTCAGATTGTCGAAGAGCTCGCCATGACGGACAATGCGGACTGCGGAGGCGTGCTCAGCGTCCTTCTCGCTGGCGAGAAACCGATCGCCTTTTTTCTCAACCTCAGAAGTCCACGAGGCTTGTCGGGCTGGTTCGCAGCGTACGACGATGGACTCGCGCGCTTCTCCCCTGGGACCACTCTCTTACTTGCTGTTGCGCAAGAAGCTGCCCGAAGAGACATCACCAGGCTCGACCTCGGATATGGCCAGCATCGTTACAAGTTCCGGTTGGCGAATGACTTCTATCCGGTGGTCAAGGGTGCAGTGTGGGCAAGCCCTATCGAGCAGCTAGGCCGCGCGATCTCCCGGCGGTTCCGGCATGTCGCTCGATATTGCGTCCAAGCTGTCAAGAGGGGATGAGCAAGCCAATTAGCTCACTGAGTGTATAAGGGGGAAGGCACGGACAAGCTATTTGTTGTACCAAGAACGCGTCCGGTGTGATGATCGCCCCCAACGTAGGTCCGATACCTTGCCACGTGATCGAACTGCACCGATTCACTAAAGATCTTTCGGTAATACCATGACAGATCGGTCATAAAGAAAGACCGGTGTGCCGGAGGAAGGCGAAGCAGAGCTGACCATCGCCACCGATGCGCGCGAGCCCTGCGTTGGCATGTTCCGCTGCTTCGCCGATCGTCTCGGGACAGA
>Ga0326727_10025012_pt1 | contig 11238 bp, 5 predicted proteins | sample MB2enrmetagenome_FD_207643 | JGI IMG/M metagenome (GOLD analysis project Ga0326727, IMG submission 207643) | Lab enriched peat soil microbial communities from McLean, Ithaca, NY, United States - MB29MY | ecosystem: Environmental > Terrestrial > Soil > Wetlands > Peat | place: USA: New York... | reverse complement strand
ACGCTCCCCGCACCGATGAACAACTGCTCCTGGCGGCCAAGACCGCTTTTAACTCGATTTCTACCGCGGACTGCAAAGGCTTCTTTTTTAGCGCTCAATACGCTACATAATAAATGGAAATGCTCTAGCGTAGAGCCGGCTTCGCGCCGGCCGCGAGCCGACAAGATGGCGGCGCTACGTTTAAAGCGGTCCACTCCCACGCTCGTGGATAACTGTATTTATTTTCTATAAGATCTCAGGGTTGTAGGGATTCCGGCCAGTTGCGGCAGGTTATGGTCACTTTCTTTCGAATATCTGGCTTGTTTTCAATTACATCTCAGGGTTCTGGGCAACCCCTTTGTTTTCCGCAACTTCTCAGGGTATGTGACAAATTGTCTGACTACCTCTCAGTGTTTTCAATAAGATCTGAGGATGTTCCTTCATTTTTGATGGTTGAAGACCTGCTGAATTGCGGCCAGAAGCCGCCAAAATGTCCATGGAGATGGCCGATGCAATTTGGGGTAATGAATTGCCAACGGGGGAAAGAAAAGAGCCATGAAGGGTCGGGTTCATTGAGCCTACCATGCACATCCCATCATTCTAACCCAATAGCCTATTGAATGTCAAGAGAAATCTTTGATCGGCGCCGACCTAAATTCGGAGGGAAAGCCGGCTTCTCGACGGCATCAAGCCGCCACGCTGGGGGCGCTACGGACAATAGCCCGGGCATCCTTGACTTGTGGCGCAAGCCCGGGCGCGGTAGAATAATCCTATTCTTCCATCCCCCGCTGCCATTGTTGACGCGCGATTGATTTCAGGAAGAAGACAAGGAGGGGTAGGCATGATGCCAGGGCCCTTCAGGATCGAATCCCCGCGGCGGCGCGCATTCGAGTGCTCGAGTGCACCTTTCCTTTTCGCCATTTTTCTGGTCCTCGCGTGCCCTGCTCGGCAAGCCCACGCCCAAAACACCGGCATCTTAACCGGCCGCGTCACGAATTCCCAGGGCCAACCTCAGGCTGTCCTCGTCCACGCGTTTGCCGAAGGCGATATTCCCGCCGGGGACGCTTATACCGACTCAAACGGGTACTACGTGATCATGGGGTTGCCCAACGGCACTTACGCAGTGGTGGTGGAAGTTGAGGGATATAAACCCTTCCGCGGGTCCGTGCGGCTGGACAATATCATCCAGCCTCGGGGGCAGGTGATGGTCGTGCTTGAGCCCGCGCCGAAGGAGGCCGCCAAGATGGGACCAATGGTCGCGGGCAGCAAGAGCAGCGGCGAGGTCAACGCCCAGCATCCTCTGCCGCCGTTCGACCCCAAGGCCGTCAAGGAATTCGACAAAGGAAATAAAGAGCAGCAACGTGGAAACACCCAGGCTGCCTTGGAGCATTATCAAAAAGCCCTGCGGGTCGATGCCAACTTCTACCCAGCTCTGAACAATATGGGGACACTTTTCGAGCAGCAGGGGAACCACGTCAAGGCGAAAGAGGTCTTCATGAAAGCGCGGGAAATTAATCCTGACGATGGAGAAGCCTACATCAATCTCGGCCATGTGCTCTACGAAGAGGGCCAATTTCGACCCGCGGTCGATCAACTGGATCGAGGCTTGCAGCGCTCGCCGCAATCGGCGGTGGGGAATTTTTTCCTCGGCTCCGCCTACTTCAAGCTGCGTGAGGCGGAGAAGGCGGAACCTCTGCTGAAGAGAGCATGCGCGCTTGACCCCCAGCACATGGCGCCCGCCCACCTGCAACTCGCCAATCTCTATTTGCAGCGCCACGATTATGGGGCCGCCAAAGTGCAGCTCCAGACCTTCCTGCAAATGAATCCGTCGGCTCCCCAAGCTCCCGCCATCAAGAAAATGCTGGCAGACCTCGGAAGGCAGTAGGCAGCCGACCAAGAGCCAGGGCGCCGTCAAAGTCCAGCGTGCCCTATACCTACGGAACTACGAATGCATCATCCGCGAATAGACCCCTCACCCCCACGTTTTGCAGGTCGTGGGGGTGAGGGGTCCCTTTCAACCCAATCCACTTTGACGGAACCCCGGGCTAAGAGCCACTGCGCCGCATTTCGGGACGCGTTATACTTAGTTTGAAATGACGCTCCTCTCGTCCCAGTTGAAGACCGCCCTGTTGCGAGCGGCCGTGGTTTTCGCCTTGGCGATGTCGTGGGCTGTCTCGGCCGAAGGCGGTGATCCGGCGCCCGCCTTTTCATCCCCTTCCGTTCTGCTCATCACCATTGACACGCTGCGCGCGGACCACGTGGGCTGTTATGGGTACGCGCGCGTGGAAACTCCGGCGATGGACGCGCTGGCCGCCGTGGGAGTGCGTTTTGAGAATGCCTACGCGCAAGCCCCCATCACCCTTCCCTCCCACGCCGTGATCCTGAGCGGAACCTATCCGATGTTCAACGGTGTCCGCGACTTCACTTCGCCGGGGCTGCCAACGAACATTCCGACCCTGGCGGAAATGATGCGCCGCAAAGGCTACCGCACCGCGGCCTTCGTCAGCTCCTACGCGCTCAATTCCCAGTGGGGATTAAATCGCGGGTTCGAGGTCTATGACGATAACCTGGGCCTTGAACCGGGACGTTCGAGCGACATCTTCCTGGTCCGCCGGCGCGGTGACCGCACGGTCGATCGCCTGCTGGCGTGGCTCGACGAGCAGGGCAGCGCGCCGTTCTTTCTGTGGCTGCACCTTTACGACCCGCACAGCCCGTATCGGCCACCGGAGCCTTACCTGAGCAGATACGCGAGCCACCCCTACGACGGCGCGATTGCTTTCGATGACGCGCAGGTGGGCCGCGTCTTCACGCGATTGAAAGCGATGCAGCGGTTTGACGCCATGGCGGTGCTGCTGCTCAGCGACCACGGCGAGTCGCTGGGCGAGCACGGCGAGGATGAGCATGGGTTCTTTATTTATAATGCCACGCTGCGCGTACCCTTGATTGTGAAGTTGCCGGAAGGATTCCCTCGCGGGAGCACGGGACGCGGGACACGGGACGCGGGTTCCCCCGATGCCAACAAGTTCTCCGTGTCCCGTGCTCCCGTGTCCCGAGTCATCACCCAGCCCGTGGGCACGGTGGATGTGGCGCCGACGATCGCGCAGTTGTGCGGAATTCCCTCGGCCGATACCCGGAGTTTTCAAGGCCGCTCGTTGCTGCCGGCGCTTTCATCTGCGCCCGCCATCGAGGATGCGTCCGTCTACGCAGAGACCTACTATCCCCGCGATTCGTTTGGCTGGCACGAATTGCGCGGCGTGCTCAATGCGCATTTCGCTTACATTGATGCCCCGCGGCCGGAGCTGTACGACTTGCAACGCGATCCCGGAGAGCTTCACAACCTGGCGACGACGAATGCGTCTCTGGCGGGCTCGCTGCGGGAAAGATTGCAAGAAGTCGAGCAGAGGTATGCAGGGCGGGCGCCGTCCGCACCCGCGCAGGCAGATCCCGAAACCGTGGAACGCTTGCGCTCCCTCGGCTATGTGAGTTTCGAATCCTCCGCCGCCACGCAGAATGATCCGCGCCGCGCCGACCCCAAGGATAAGATTGAAACGCTGCATCGCATCCTGCACGCCTCCGATTTGCGCCGGATGGCGAAATATCCGGAAGCCGAGGATTTGTTGGCGGGCCTGGAAGAGACTGAGCCCGCCCTTTACGTTGTGCCCTTCGAGCGGGGCGAGAATTTTCTGGCCTGGGCCAAGCCTCAACAGTCGTTGCCGGAGTTCGGCAAAGCTTTGTCACTGAATCCCACTTTCGACCAGGCGCTGTTGGGCCTCGGCCGGGCGCACTTCCTGTTGGGGCAAGACAAGCCGGCCGCTGAAACTTTGGAGTTGGCGCTGCGCATGAATCCCCGAAACTTCCTGGCGCGCCTGGCGCTGGCGAAAGTGTATTGGCGGCAAAACCTTCCGGCGAAAGCCGAACCGGAACTGGCGCAGGTGGTGAAGGAACACCCGGAGCTTTCCGAGGGCCACGCCGACTATGCCGTTGTCCTGGCAGGGCTGGGGAAATATCGCGAGGCCATGCCGCACTTCCAGCAGGCTCTCGCCGCGGGATATCGCGACCCGGGGTTTTTCAACTACCTGGGGATTGCTTATGGTGAGATGGGAGAGCAGGACAAGGCCCGCGCGGCTTACCAGCAGGCCGTGGCGCTCGATCCCGGTTACGCAGCGGCCTATTTGAATCTCGCCTTGCTCTCGCGAAAGCAGAACCAGCCGGAAGAAGCCCGCCAGTATTTCCAAAAAACCTGCCAGCTCAGCGCCACGCTCTGCCACCGGTACGCGGCGCAGTTTCCTAACCCGTAAGAAAGGGCGGGGAAATCATCCCGGCCCTGGGAAGTGGTTCGGCGCGTGCCGGCCCGCGGTAAGGGGCGGCGCTTCGGGCGTCTGTGCTAGAACAGCATTTTCAACGCGAACTGGATCTGCCTGGGGAAATACGCTGACTGCGCGAGCCCGAAGGTGCTCGAACTCGTGAACTGGTTACCGGGTTGATACAGGTTGGTGCGATTGAAAATGTTGAAGCCCTCGGCACGGAACTGGAAGTTCACCCGCTCCGTGACCTTGATATTCTTGAAGAACGAAAGATCAACCTCGCGGAAATTCGGGCCCCGGAAGGTATTGCGCCCCAGATTGCCGTCGAAGGGAACGAAGCCAGGCGTAGTATTGGCCGGCGAGCAGCCCGCGATAAAATCGGAAGGGTTGCAGTAGAACGAATCCGGATTCAGGTTGACACTCGGGTGGTTCGCTTCAAAGGCCGCGTTGCTGGTAACGGCGGCGTGGTTCCCAAAGGCCGGCTGATTCGGCCGGTCGTTGGAGTCACCATCGAGGTTGAAATCACATGGCTGTTCTCCGGTGTATTTGTAGCAGTACGGCGTCCAAGGAAACCCCCCGTGGAGCTGAAAGATGGTGTTCGCTTGCCAACCACCGAGCACATGGCCGGCGAAGCCTCTTTGGCTGGCCATCCAGGGGAACGAGTAGACCGCGCTCAACGAGAAGCGGTGGCGGACATCGAACAGAGAATCTCCGTAATCCAAGCCGGGATATTGCTGGTCTTCGCTATAGCCCTCGGCGGCGCCGTTGGAACTGGTGGCAAAATCGTGCCAACTGGAACGGGCGTCGAGGGATTTCGACCATTCGTAATTCGAGTGTATCTCCAGGTTCTTGCTCATTTTCTTATCCAAGACCACTTGGAGGGCGTTGTAGTTTGAGTTTATTGCGTTCTCCCAGGTACGGAGGTAGCCATACAGGCAATTGGCAAAACCGGTGCCCGGGCACCCCGTGCTCTCGTTCACAGAATCAAAATAGCGGTTAATGTCCTCGGCGCGAATGAGCTTGTGGCCAAAAGTGCCCACCCACGATGTTTTCAGAACAATATTCCCCGCGAACTGGTGTTCCAAGCTGAATTGCGAACCGTAAACATAGGGATCAGGGAAGTCGTTCTGGAGGATAATGCCGGTCAAGAAGGCCGCATTGGCGTTGTAAGGATTCCAACCTTGGATGTTTCCGGTAAAGGCGCCAAAGGTGGCAGCCGCTGGACCGGCGCCGATATTCGAAGGAGGCCCCGTATACGTAGGCGCTGCGCCGTTGCTGGGGCCAAACTCGCAATCATTGGTATTCGCCGCACCCGGCGAGTTGACCGTAGAGCAGCTCGCGATGTCGAACGAGTAAAAGGGCGGCTGCCAACGCGAGTTGGAAACCGGGTTATAAACCTCGCCGTTGTAAGAGACTCCAAATCCGCCCCGCAGGGAGGTCCTTCCATCACCCATGACATCATAGGCAAAACCCACTCGCGGGCCGAAGTCATGATGGTCCCCGGGAGCAATAGCTCCCTTGGTGGCTTCAAAGCCCCCATCGCAAGGCTGGCCGTTGTCTCCCGTGACGCCCGAGACATCTTCGAAGCAGTTGACTCCCTCCAGGCGCGTGGTAAGGTTGCTGCCCGAGGGGAGGACAAACAAGGTGCCGTGACCGTACTTCTCGGTATGGCGACTGTAGATGTCGTAACGCAGACCCAGGGTAAGTGTAAACCTCGGAGTCACTTTATAGGTATCGTTCACAAAGGCCCCAAATTCCCAGTTCCGCCAAGCCCGGATGTTGCTGGCAAGATGCGCGCCACCCTCGGAAACGCCGGTGGCCTGATCGACCGCTCCGGGTTCGACACCCGCGGCCTCCGAAATGGGCATGCCCGCGGCAAAGCCAACGCTATCCAAGAAATCAATAGACGGCCGTCCCACGTTAAACTCGCTGTTTTCATAATTGCGCTGGATGGTGCCACCGAACTTCAGCGTGTGCTTACCGTGACTGAGGGTCACGAGGTCGGAGTACTGGAATTCTTCCTCGTGGAAGATCTGCGGGTATCCGGAGTAATTGCCGAAGTCTACTTCGGCCGTAATGGGGAAGGCGATTTCCGGAACGCCCGAATCCAGAGAGCCGATGTCGTCAATGTTGCGGACCCAGCCGGCGCGCATCTCATTCACCATGTTGGGACTGATGGTCCGGGTCCAGTTTAGGGCCAAATGAGGATCGCTATTGTGATCGGGGCTGGCGAAGCCGCGTATGCCCACCAAGGCTGTGGCCGATCCACCGTTGGCTGCCGGGGTAAAATGGGGGTCGGCAAAACGGTCAAAAAAGTAGCTGCCGAACACCTTATTCTTGTCGCCGCTATAATCGATTCGGCCGCTGAACTGGTTTCCGTCATAAAACTGGTTAAAGGTCTCCACCTCGGCTGCGGCGTCCACAGGCCCATAGGTGGGTAAATTGGGGCTATTGAACAAGGCCAACCCAAGGCCACTGGTGGGATCAAGGCCGTAGGCAGCGATACAACCCGCGGTTATCTGTGTCAGTCCATAACAGGGGCCAAACACACTCGTCTGCGTAAGATATGTGGTGAGCGTTTGGGTGGTGGAAGAAGGTGGTGTGGGGCCGGGAAAATTCTTGTAAAGCAAAGCCGCCACGGAATTGGGAGCATTGGTCTCGACCAAGCTGGCGAACTGGGGTGTTTCGATGAACTCCTGTTCGGGGATAAAGATGCGTGATCGTTCACCCTCGTAAGAAGCGAAGAAAAACAACTTGTCCTTCTTGATGGGGCCGCCCAGGGTCGCACCAAACTGGTTCATGCGGAAGGGATTGCGGGCGGTACCGGCGATCTCGTTACCATTCTGGTCGAGTTTGTTCGTTTCAAAAAAGCTCCGGGCGTCAAGAACGTTGTTGCGCGCAAACTCATAAGCATCGCCGTGAAACTGATTGGTGCCGGACTTGGTGGAGACCTGAGTCAAGGCCCCTACCGTGCTCCCATATTCAGCAGACAAGATCTCGGTATCGACGCGGAACTCTTGCACCGAATCTACCGCCGGCTGGGTATCGCTACCGCCGCTCAGCCCTTTATCCACGATGCCGTCGATCTGGTAGCCGTTCATGTTCACGCGCGCGCCATTCACGACGGTGGTAAAGCCCCGGTTCCCCGGCTCCATGTCAATCGCCGTGCTGTTCACCGCGCCCGGCGCAAGCTGAATCAATTGAAAGATGTTGCGGCCATTCAGGGGAAGGTTCTCCACCTGCTGAGAGGTCACCAAATCCGACATGCGGTTGCTTTCGGTGTCAATCGAGGGGGCTTGGCCCTCGACCGTGACCGATTGGGTCATCGTGCCGACTTCCAGCTTGAAGCTCACCCGCTGCGTGTACCCCACGGTCAGCTCGACATGGGCGTTAAAGAAGGTTTTAAATCCCTGGGCTTCTGCTTTCACCGTGTAGAGCCCGGGTTGCAGCTCGGGGATCGTATAGATGCCCTCGGAATTTGTCGGGCTCGACGAGGTCGCGCCGGTACCTTCATTCGTCGCGGTCACTTTCGCTCCGGGAATGAGCGCGCCGCTGGGGTCGGTCACCGAACCGGTTAAGGTGCTCCGCACTTGCCCTAGCGCGCCGGGCGCCAGCCAGCCAAGCGAAACTAACGCGAGGATAACGACTTGCCAGCCACTTCGGGTACGCTTCAGCATTGTCTTCCCCCTTGGTGATAGTATTTAACTCTTAGTGCGAATGAAGTCCAATCGATTCTGCTTATGGATAGTATCAAACAGTTTATAGCGGCAATGAGCCTATGATGAAAATGCCCAGCTTTCGCTGAGCAAGCCATGGGCCATAGGTTGTATTCTTATTATTGGTGGGAATCCAATGAAAATAGGAAGGATACGCTCTTGACGAATGTCAAATTCGAGGGCTCTACGTAATTCCGTATATGTAATTTGGAAACAGACAAACTATCGTAATTGTGGGAGTCACCAAACCTGTGGCGAGTAGGTCCGGCCCGGGTAGTGGATCAATATGCTAGCGTAGCGGCGAGTTTACCTCGCCAAATGGCGGCGTAAAGCCGCCTCTACGGAGTTCCTTTTTCCTGAGAACCCTGCTCAGCCTCCTTCGGTTTTTCGATCTTTTGCGTGGCGCCGACATTGAATAACTTGAAATCCGAATATTCATGCTTGTTAAGGAGACTCTTGCCGTTCCAATCCACGCTCACTTTCACCTCCCGCGGCAACCAGAACGCTTCGGCAATGGACTTAAAATGATTTTCGCTGAAATCGATCTCGGTGGTTTCTTTCTCCAGGCGCACTTCCGGCAAAGGCCGCAGCAAATCCGTGCGGAGGCGGAGGATTTCGTAAGTCTTGGAGTCCACCCAGGCCAGGCCTTGGGAAAAGGTCGGCATGGAGGTATCACCCATTTTGAACACGCCGTACAAGCGCGCTTTTTCCGGCCGCTGGGCGAAAGCGATCACCAGGGTGTCCTGGCCGTTAATCTTCTGGCGCCCGAGATACTTAAAAGTGGATTCGGCTTGGTAGAGGGGATGGAAAATGAGGGAGGCGGAGGCGAATCCCGAAGTCAGCATATAGCCGTCCTTCAGACCTTGGGGCTGGCCTGCTTGTCCCGACAAATCGGCCCGATATTCGTTGAAGCCCGGTTCTGATTCGTCGGTCGGCATCAAACACAGATAACGGAATTTCTGATCCAGGGTCGCGCCCACCTTGTCTTTGTGGCGCAATTTTTCTTGATGAATCTCCTCCAGCGAAACCGTGTTGGGGAAGTTTTTGAAATACTCCTGCACGTTCTTGCCGACGGCGCTGAGCAGGGGCTCGAGCAGCGTCTGATCCTTGGCGGGCTCAAGATCCTTGAGCTCGGGGATGGGGCGGTGGAGATAGTCGATGGAGGCACTTGCCTTGGACTCCGGCTTGGCCCGGTTGTAGGCCACCTCGATCTTCTTTTTCTCCTGGATGCGCGCCCACACCTGGCGGACTTCCAGGGGCATGGTCTTCACGTCGCGCCCGTCCAGGTAGCGGGTCATTTCCTGATTGGCAGCATCGAAATCATTACTGCCCAGCAAGGCCTCGGCGCGCAGGAGTCGCGCCTCCGGGGAGGCGCGGGCGGCCTCCGCCTTGCCCAGGTAGGTGCCGGCCTCCGCCCAGTTGTGCAGGAGCAACTCCATGCGGCCCATCTCCTGGAGAGCCAGCGGATCTTGCGGAGCGAGGCTGAGCGCCTCCTGGAAAAACCCCGCCGCCCGATCCGCCTGGCGTCGCCAGCTCTCCATCACCCCGAGAGCTATCGCCGGCTCCGGCCGTCCGCCGCCGGGTTGCACGGCACGGATGGGCTGGCCGGGTTGACTGTTGGTAACCTTCCGTACGTCATCGAGTCCCTGCGAAAAGTTGCGGTTGGCGCCATCCCAGTCTCCGGACTCGAGCTCGGCGAGTCCCAGCATCACACGGCATCCCACGCAGGAAGGGTCGCGAGCAATGACTTTGGTGAGAAACCCCAGTGCATGATCCGGACGGTTCCGATCGAGAAACTCCTCCACGCCGCGCGCGTAGTCCTTCTCGCTTTTGGCCGAGAGGCCGTCCGTGGACCCGAGCTTCTTCAGCCGGGGCGCCAGGGCGGAGACGAAGTCGGCCTGCGAAAGCAATTCCGGGTCCGGATGCGGGTCGCGGAGCGTAATGGGAATAGCCCAAGTCTTGTCCACGTTGCCATAGTCAATCAGCTCGTGAGCCTTCTGAAAGCCCTTCTTGTTCGCGTCCACCACCACGCTGAACTCTTTCACCAACTCCGCATTCAAGGTGTACTCGGTCTCGAACCTCCCTTGAGAGTCGGTGACCAGGAAGCGGTTTTCACCGGCGACCATAGGTTGCACCACTACTTTCACACCCGCCACCGGATCACCTTCGAGCGTCATCACCTGGCCGGCTACCAGCCAGTGTTTTTGCAGGAGACCGTAAGGGTTCATCGTGTTGTAGTTGGGGTCTCCTGAGTTGGGGTTCGGGGTCATGCCCACGCCGGGCGCCGACAAGGGGATTGCCTGAGCCATCATTGCCGCCGGCAAGCCCCACAGCGTCCCAATTATCATGAGAATGCGCAAGTGACTTTTCATGATGACGACCTCGGGGATGGATCATCGGAGTGGACTGTGTGCGCAGTACTCTCCAACACCCCTCCACTCTCCCACTATACCCCAAGAGAAAACGCAAGTGAAGTTCTTCGGGTCAGGGCATTGTCGGAATCCTGAGCAGGCGGGCGTGCAGCCGTTGCCCAAGGCCCTTGCCAACCAGCGTGACATCCCCTATCAATCTTTGCTCAAGGTATTTCTTGCCGAGCGTCTGAAGCAAGAGCAGCGCTGCTAATCGCTTACGGGCAGGAAGCTTTTCCCTTGCCCGTCGCCAGATTAGCTGTGCCCAAGGCACTTTGGAGTGCGGTCGCGAAGCTGCCGCTTTCCGCCCTTGATTCATACGGTCCGCGGGCAAGGGGCAAAGCGGCAGCTTCGCGACCGCACTCCAAAGTGCTTCGCACATTTTCATGCACAGTTGCACGACGAGGAGCCCGCGGGCGGCGGAAGCCGGGTCGGCATCGCGAGCGGCGCGCAGCTTGCGGATCTGCTCAACGGCACGCTGGCCGAGGCGGGCGGTGCGCACGGCGACGCGGTATTTGGCCTGCGCGGCTTCGGTGGCCTTTTTCCCCGGCTTGGGGGGAGTCGGGGTATGGCGAAAGGTGATGGGGACGACGCGGCGCTGGCGGAAGCCGGAGAAGCACTGGCGCCAGAGCTGCTGGAATGAGGCGAGGATGCCGGTAGAGTTTTTTTTAGCACGGCAGTGGGGGGCGAGGTTCGACGCAGGGCCACCCAACAATCGCGATTGGTATGAGCGGAAAAGCGCAGAAAAGACGTTCACCCTCGCGGGATGTGTGGTATAGAGATTTTGCGAGAAAATCTAGGCCACACCCGGAGGGTGAACGATGGAAGCAA
>Ga0326727_10025007_pt1 | contig 11241 bp, 9 predicted proteins | sample MB2enrmetagenome_FD_207643 | JGI IMG/M metagenome (GOLD analysis project Ga0326727, IMG submission 207643) | Lab enriched peat soil microbial communities from McLean, Ithaca, NY, United States - MB29MY | ecosystem: Environmental > Terrestrial > Soil > Wetlands > Peat | place: USA: New York... | reverse complement strand
AACCATCCTCCACTTTGCCCTTGTACGGATCCCAGGACCATTCCTTCGGATCGCCAACGCCGACGGTGTCGGTGTGCGAGTCCATCATGATCACGTGTTTGCCTGAGCCGATGCGTCCCAGCAGGTTGCCCATGGCATCAATGCGGATCTCGTCGAAGCCCACGCGTTCCATCTCCTGCTTGATGCGCTGAACGACAGGACCTTCGTGAGAACTTTCGGCGGGAATGGCGATCAAGTCGCGCAGAAAGCGGACCATGTCCGCTTCCAGCGCGTTTGCGGCGGCGAGCAAACGGGCGGGGTCGATCTTGATTGTGGCAGGCATGTTGACAGGAATCTCCTTTTTCGACACCAGTTCCGCGCAATTTTATCGTTCCAGATGCTGGTTGCGCAACCAAGAGAACGCTTGTGCTGCAAGAGCCACGAATCTGTTGTGAGAAAGCCTGGCAATTTGCCGCGGTCCTCGCCTCGCCCGCCTCATCAAGAGCCCTGCAAGTCAGTTTCTCCGACACTTCTCCCCCCTTCGCTTCCTGTCATCGGGATTTCGCTCAACACCGCCAGCCGATCAGTTTGTTGGAAGCGGCAACAACGCGATTCTGCGCAACATCGCCGAGAACCGGACTCTCGTCAGGTGTCCTTCCGCCAGCATCAGCCAGTAGTACCGCGCATGCTTCACCAGTCGACCGCCCGTTTTCACCAGCCGCTGCTGCAAACTGGTCAAAGACCAGTCTGAGATGCCGACTGGAAGTGCCAGCCTTCGCCACAGATTCCCCAGGTTGTAAACAAGAATGCTGAGCCACAACCGGACCTCATTGCCCCGGAACCGGTGGCAACTCAGCCACGTCATCTTTGCAGCCTGCTCGCCTTCCTTGATCCACTGCTCTGCATTGCCGCGCTGGTTGTAGAAGTGGACGACCTTCCGATTCGCGAGCCGCGGTTGGTCACGATGAAGCCCAACCGCGGATACAGTTCCCCGGCATGATGCTCAACCTTTGCCACCACCCGCCGGGCCGTATTCCAACTCGTGGCTCGATACAAAAAGCCCTTGTAGCAGACCACCGGCTTGTGGCTCGGTCTTCCTCAGCGTGAACGTGTCATGGTCCTTCTCGATGGAAGTACAGGCCTGCGCCGGGGAGAGCTCATTGCTCTTCGTTGGCGGGATATCGACTTTGAATTGAATCAGGTGAACGTGACTCGCTCCGTTTGGCGCAACGTTGAAGGGGACGCCAAAACGGAGGCTTCACGCAAACCTGTGCCAATTCATCCGATTGTGGTTGAGCAGCTGAAGCAGTGGAGATTGGTCACGCTGTACCGAGCCGATGAAGACTACCTCCTCCATTGCCAAGAACGGTTCGCAACCCATAACGCCGGACATGATTCTCAGACGTCACATCCGGCCGGCGTTGGAACGGATCGGAGTCACGAAGCGGCTCGGGTGGCATTCGTTCCGCCATAGCCTGGGAACAATGCTCCGCCAGAAAGGAGTCGACGTCAAAACGGCACAGGAGTTGCTCCGGCATGCGAATAGCCGGACCACCATGGACCTCTACCAACAGTCTGTTTCGGAAGAAAAGAGAAGCGCCCAGGAACTCACGTTTCGTGGGATGTTTGCCGGGGCCAACCCTCAGCACCCTTCAGCACCCTCGGAGGGGGCATGAAAGAAAAGGTCACTACCACAAACCATTGATTCTGATTGGTTTATGGCGGGGACGACGGGGCTCGAACCCGCGACCTCTGCCGTGACAGGGCAGCGCTCTAACCAACTGAGCTACGTCCCCAGATAGAACCTCTGCGACTCAACTAGATAGCCCGTGATCCGAATTGCACCCGTTGCCAGGTTGCATCCATCCCACTGGCTTGCTGCTCCCAGGCTCATCGGAACCCACGCAGATGCGATTCGATTTTGCCTTTGCAACTAAACAAGTTTAACAGAAAGATGGAGGTTTGGAACCCTGCCCGCGCCAGACATCTTCATTCGTTTTGCGGCCAGGATTGACATGCAGGTGCGGCTCTCGCCGCCTGGCCCCCTACGCGGACCAGGCCGCCCGATTTCCGCGCCCGGAGGAGACGTAGCCCATATCCACTGAGATGCCGCGCACGCACTGCAGCAGGTGGTTGGCAATCGAAGGCAGCTTCTGCGCCGTCACGCGAAACGACGGACCGGAGACGCTCACCGCCGCCACCGGCTGCCGCTGCGCATCCAGCACCGGCACGGCGATGCAGCGCAGTCCCTCTTCAAACTCCTCGTCGTCCACGGCGTAGCCGCGGCGGCGTGTCTTCTCCATCTCCGTTCGCAGAGCCTCCGCGGTGGCAATGGTGCGATGCGTAAAACGCTCGAAGCGGATCCGCTTCATCACTTCGGCCGCCCGCTCTTCAGGCAGGAATGCCAGAATCGCCTTCCCTACCGAGGTGCAATGCACCGGATTGCTGGCCCCGATGCGCGTGATCATGCGCACCGATCTTGCCGGCTCGATCTTGTCGATATAGATCACCCGCGACGCCTCCAGAACACAAAGGTGTGCGGTCTCCTCGGTCTCAGCCACCAGGCGGCGAAGATGCGGCTGGGCCCGGTCGCGCAGATCGTATTGCTCGATCGCCCGATTGCCGAAGTCGAACAGCCGCAGGCCGAGACGAAACTTGCCGTTCGCGGTGCGCTCCACCATGCGGTGCCGTTCCAGAACCATCAGAAAGCGATGCGCGGTGCTCTTGTGCAATTGAAGTGAGGAGGCAACCTGAGCCAATCCCAGAGGGGTTTCGCTCTCTCCAAGCAAGTCCAGTACGGCAAAGGCCCGGTCCAGGGCCTGAACTTTATAGGTTCCTTGCGGTGCCGCGTCTCGCATGTCGGTCCTCCGTTTCGCCTCTTGGCTACAGATACAGCTTCTCAGAATATGGGACTCGTGTCAAGAGGTGATACGCCGTTCTTGCTACGGGATTGCGCGTAGAAAGTCGGCCGCCCGGCCGGATTGCGCCCTTGCCCGCCAGCACGTTGACGGAAACCCACAACCCGAAGAAAATCAAGGAATAGTGGCAATCAAGCGATATGAATTGGAGAATCGAATGACGCAGGCATCCTATGCACTTGCGCTTCTGGCGCTCGCTGCAATCGGCGCACAGGCACAGGTCCCGTCGACCCCAATCTGGCAGGTTCACCAGATGCCTGACAAGGATGGTGTTTACTACGCCGGGCCCGAGGTCACGGCCCCAAAGTTGTTAAAGACCGTCTACGTGCCTTACCCGAGCGCATCCGCGAAAGAAACCCAGGGCATGACCGCGCTGGCCATGGTCATTGACGCCAAAGGCTTGCCGCAGAACATTCAGACCCTCCACACCAATGGCGACGCGTTCGATCAGGCATCGATTGCGGCCGTTCAGCAATCCACGTTTGCGCCGGGCATGTTGGCAGGCAAACCGGTGCCCGTCTGGATCGATGTGCGGGTTGTCTTCCACGCCGACCGCAGCCGGACCACTCCTCAAATGCTGATCGCCGAGAGGGACCTGCCCGCCCCTGCCGAGTCGCAGTTTGAAGACAGGCACCACAACCCTCTGTCGTATACTCCGCCGGTTCCGATTCATACCGTGGACGCGGACTTCACTGATCCGTTTGTAAAGCATCCGCTTGTCACGGTCGTCACCGTGACCGTATTGGTCGGCGTCGATGGTCTACCCAAGGACGTTCACGTAAGGCGCGGTCTGGGCTTTGGCCTGGATCAAAAAGCGGTAGCCGCGGTCATGCATTACCGCTTTCTGCCTGCTACAAGAAAAGGAAAGCCGGTGGAAGACCGCTGCGACGTGACGGTGAACTTCGCCAAGTTCTGATTCTGATCCTGCTCCGACTTCACCTACTCCGGAACCACGTCCCCTTCGCCCGGCGCCAGGAACAGATTCGCTTCCAGCCCATGCTGGCGCGTGTAAAGGTCGTAGTACCGGCCGCCCATCGCGAACAGCTCGGCATGATTGCCGCGCTCCACGATGCGGCCCTCCTCCACAACCAGTATCTGGTCGGCGCGGCGGATGGTCGAAAGCCGGTGCGCAATGACAAAGGTCGTCCTGCCCTGCATCAACTGGTTCAGCCCCGCCTGGATCATGGCTTCCGACTCGGAGTCGAGCGAGCTGGTGGCCTCGTCGAGAATCAGAATGCGCGGTTCGGCCAGAAGCGCGCGCGCAATCGAGAGCCTTTGCCGCTGCCCGCCCGAGAGTTTCACCCCGCGCTCACCGACAATCGTGTCGTAGGCATCGGGAAAGCGCTCGGCAAACTCGTCCACACGCGCCGTGCGGCAGGCAAACAGGAATTGCTCCTCGCTTGCATCTGGCCTTGAAAACAGAATGTTCTCGCGAATGGTCCCATCGAAAAGAAACGAGTCCTGCAGCACCACGCCTAACTGCGAGCGGAAGGTATTCAGGTCCACCGTGGCCAGGTCGAAATCGTCCACCAGCACAGCCCCTTTTGATGGCGTGTGGAAGGCGCAGAGCAGGCTGATGATGGTGGACTTGCCTGACCCCGAAGACCCCACCAGCGCCGTCACTGTGCCCGGTTTGGCCTTGAAGCTTATGCCGTGCAGCACCGGCTTTTCCGGCGTGTAGGCAAACTTCACTTCATCAAACCGCACCGTGCCCTCGATCGGCGGCATCTTCAGCGTGCGGCCGGGAGTCTGGTTTTCTTCCAGCTCCGACATGATCTCATTGGTGCGGTCCAGCCCCGCAAATGCCTCCGTCAACTGCGTGCCGATATTCACGATCTGGAAGACCGGCGCAATCATGAAGGCGAGAAACATGTTGTAGCTGAAGTAGTCGCCGACGGTCCATGTATTGCCGAGCACACGATGGCCGCCGAACCACATCACCAGCCCTGACACCAATCCCAACACCGTGGTTGAAGCGGCAGACAGTGCGCTGGTCATGGTCAGCGACTTCATCACGTTGGCCAGCAGCCGGTCGACTCCACCCGAGAACACCACCGCCTCGCGCTCCTCGGCGTGGTAGCCCTTGATCACTCGCACTCCGCCCAGCGACTCGGTAAGCCGGCCGGTAACTTCCGCATTGATCTTGCCGCGCTCGCGGAAGATGGGACGAATGGTCTTGAAAGCATACTGCAGCACAAAGACGAATGCGCCCATTACGGTGAAGACCGTAAGCGTGACCGTAACGCTAAGGTGCAGCAGGTAAAGAAAAGCCAAAAGCGCGGTTAGCATGCCGCCTACGAAGTCCACCAGCCCTGTGCCCACCAGGTTGCGCACTCCCTCCACATCCGTCATGATGCGCGCTACCAGCGTACCCGTGCGGTTTTCGTCGTAATACGCCACCGATAGCAGGCCGACGTGGCGTTGCACCTGGCGGCGCATCTCGGCAATCAGCCGCTGGCCGGCCTTCGAGAGCAATTGCGTCAGCGAAAACGAAGTGACAGCCTGTATCACCATGGCCGAGAAAACGATCGCAATGATGCGCGGCAGCCATTCCGGGTGCGGATGCTGCGGAAAGAGCACTTTGTCCAGCAGCGGCTTGGAGATAAATGGCAACACCAGGCCGGCCACGCGGTTCACGACCATAAGTGCCATGCCGGCCACCAACAGACCGATGCGCGGCGCCATCAGCGCCCGAATCTCCGGCCAGATCTTTTTCAGCTTGGGCTTCTGCTTGGGCAACTCCGCCTGGCCGGCCCGCGCTCCGCGGCCGTGCGGCGAACGCTCGGCGCGCAAGTTCATGCCCATCCCGCCACGCATGGTTCCCAAGGGCTACACCTTTCCCGATCGTCGCGCGGCGATGAACGAGCGCACGCAAAGAATCACGTAGAGCAGCGTCAACCCGGCCATGGTGAGCTTCGAAGCCAGCGCAATCTCGTCCGGCGCCACCCCGGCCGAAGTGGCAGAAACATGACCGCGCACGGCCTCGATCGTCGCGCCCAGAAAGCCCAACAGTCCGATCGTCACGTTGATGTGCATGAACAGCTTGCGCCGCCCCTCGTTGGGGCTGATGGCCAATAGCCCAAAGATGCCCAGCGCCAGGCCGAACCAGGTGGGAATCAGCGCCGTCGGATGGATGCTGCCGGTCCCAAGGTAGCCAAACAGACCAAGAGCAATCAAAAGAACGGCAAATACCAGTGTCACTTTTGCCATGCGAGACCTCCATCCCCGTGCATGGCAAGAATAACAGTTACAGTTCACAGTTCGCAGTTCTTGGTTTGTAGCAACCGCTGGCATACTCTTGCGGCTCCCTGGCCTCGAACCGTGAACTGTGAACTGCAAACTGCGAACTGCGAACTGTGAACTGTTCTTTACCGCTGAATTCGCGCCGAGCCGCCCTTGGCAAAGGCCCGCACCTGCTCCACGGTGGCCATGGTCGTGTCGCCGGGGAAGGTGGTCAGCAGCGCACCGTGTGCCCAGCCCAACTTGATCGCTTCCTCGGGCGGTTCGCCGGTCAGCAGGCCATAGATGAAGCCGGCCGCAAAGCCGTCTCCGCCTCCAACGCGATCCACCACATCCAGCTCCGCCGTCGGCGCGGAATAGGTCTTCCCATCCATCCAGGCAACCGCGCTCCAGCTATGGTGGTTGGTGGAGTGCACTTCGCGCAACGTCGTGGCCACGACCTTCGCCTGCGGCAGCTTCTTGGTCACCTTCTCGATCATGCCGAAAAAGACGCTCGGGTCCAGCTTCGACTTCGCCGCAACCTCAGGCCCCGGGATGCCCAGGCCCATCTGCAGGTCCTCCTCGTTGCCCACCAGCACATCCACGTTTTCGACAATCTTGCCGATCGTCTCCACGGCCTTCGCATTCCCGCCCTGGATATTCCAGAGCTTCGCCCGGTAATTTAGATCGAACGAAGTCACGGCGCCCGCGGCCTTGGCTTCCTTCATCATCTCCGCGGCCAGCGCCGCCGTCGTCGGCGACAGCGCCGCGAACAGCCCGCCGCAGTGCACCCAGCGCACGCCCTTGGCAAAGATCGCCTTCCAGTCGAAATCACCAGGCTTCAGTTGCGCTCCCGCTTCGTTGCAACGGTTGTAAAAAACCACCGGAGGGCGCACGCCGTGCCCCTGATCGCTGTACACGGCCGCCATGTTGGGGCCGGTCACGCCATTGTGCTTGAAGTGCTTGTAGAAAGGCTTCACGCCCATGGCGCGCACCCGCTCGGCAATCAGATCCCCGATCGGATAGTCGACCATGGCCGAAGCAATCGCCGTCCTCATCTGAAAGCAGTCCGACAGGTTGGCGGCCACATTGAACTCCCCGCCGCTCACATGAATCTTGCACTCCGTCGCCTTGCGAAACGGAATAATCCCCGGATCGAGCCGATGGATCAATGCACCCAACGACAGAAAATCCAACTCGCCATCCTTGCGAATATTCAATCCATGACTCATCGCGCGTTTTCTCCTGATGTAAGTGAAATTCTCTTGGGTTGAAATCGAAAACCCTTCGGATTATAAACTGGTCTGACCTCTGCGGGGAAGATCAGCCAGCATTGCCGGCCAACTTCTTCACATCGGCCAGCACCTGCTCCGCCGTCCACTCGTTGCCTGGATAAAACTGGACCACCTTGCCGTCCGGACCGATCAGTGTGGTCGAAAGCGTGTGGGTAATGGTGTCGTCGGCGCCGTGGGTAATGCCCACGTCAAAGAACTTCGCCATCTCCAGCAGCACCGGCTGGGCCGGTGCAGCAAAATCCCAATGCGCAAAGGCACTCTTCGCGTCGCTGCCGATATAGGTGACTCCGTAGGCCCGCAGCCGCTCCGGCGTGTCGTGCTCCGGATCGAAGCTCACGCACAGCAAGTGCGTTTTGGCATAGAGTCCGGGGTTGGCCGCCAGCTGGCCGTTGATCAAGGCAAAGTTATGCGTCACCAGCGGGCAGAAGTTGGGCAGCGGACAGCGTGTATAGATAAAAGTCAACAGCAGCGTCTTGCCCTTGAACTGCCCCAGGTGAATCTCCCGCCCGTCCTGGTTGCGCAGCTTGAAGTCGGGCACCTTGTCCCTCGGCGTCGGTACATGGTAAAAAACCGCGGGTTTGTAATCCGGCTTCGCTTGCGCCACCACAACAATATGATCCAGCAGCACAGTCTCTTCGGCGCTCTTTTCGACAAGCACGTCTGCGGTAATCACGTCTCCGGGGTGCAGCTCGCTCACAATGCTCGGATCCTTGAGCTGGTAGGGCATGGTCATCGCATCCATGAAGCCCGGAATGGCCTCATGATCCAATGTCACAATCCCGTGAGCAGGGTCGGTAGAAACTACTTTGCCGCGCAGATGGTACACCGTTACGCCCGCGTTGGCATTGATCTGTGTCCCGGAATTCTGCCCGGAGTGGCACCCGGCCAGCACCACGAATGCGAGAAATGAGCAAGCAAGCAATCGGCGAATCACACTCCAGTGTACAACCGGCAAGCCGACCAACCATTTGCCTGCTCGCCTACAGCATCAGCCATTCGCCTTCATCTTCCAGAACTTCTTCAAGCTCCTTGCCGCTGCAGCCTGAAGGCGCCGTCGATCCGGAACACCGCTTGTCGACAGCCTTCATATGGGTTATGAATTGATCGTTCTTTTTTAGTACTTCGTCATGGCATTTCTTGGCAACCGCCATGAGCTGCTCCCAGCTTCCTTCTAGGACAGTTCCTTTACTGGTCGTCTTGTAATGCAAGCCGCTGGCGTCAATGATTCTTTTTATATCTACAGAGGGATCGCTCGCTTGACGGTGCTTCCCCTTTACCGACACGCTCAACTCAAGAAGCATGAGAAAAACTCCCTCTCTCGATACTCTGCATCAGATACGGCAAACGCCAAGGCTGTCCCGTTCACTCCAAAACAAGTGACATCAGTCACTGGCCGAATGGACCATAGATTATCATATAGTCTATGATTCATTGAACTCACCGAGTCCTTCATGTTGGGGACATCGGCGTGAATGCCGGCAACGTTCCTTCCGGCGGCTGTTATGCGGGTTCTATTCGCCCTGAGCCGCAGATTGTCAACCACGCCGGAGACTACTTAACCAGTTTTTCCGAAAGAACTGACAAGGGGATTCACTATGGCAGGAACCGCAAATCCCGCCGCGGGAGGCGCGCCGGATTCTACGAAGCACGCTTCCTTTGATCTGGCAGAACTGACAAAGATGTACGATTTCACCGGCCTGGTAGTCGCAGTCACCGGGGGCGCGGGCGTTCTGGGTAGCGAAATTGCCCGCGCGTTGGCCGGTTGTGGTGCTCAAGTCGCCATCCTCGACTTGAATATCGAGCCCGCCAAGCCCCTGGTCGATAGCCTCGGAGAGCATGGAAAACAGATTTCCCTCCACCAGTGCGACGTCCTCAACCGCGACAGCATCGCCCAGGCAGCTCAGGATGTGAAAAGCCGCATGAGCAAAGTCGACTGCCTGATCAACGGCGCGGGAGGCAACAAGCCGGCGGCCACCACCAGCCCTGAATTGAAATTCTTTGATCTTCCCGCCGATGCGTTGCGCTGGGTCTTCGATCTGAACATTCTCGGCACCATGTTGCCCAGCCAGGCCTTTGGCAAAATCATGGCCGATCAGGGATATGGAACCATCCTAAATATCTCTTCCATGAACGCCTTCCGGCCCCTCACCCGTATTCCAGCCTACTCAGGGGCCAAAGCCGCCGTCAGCAACTTCACCCAGTGGCTCGCCGTGCACATGGCCCAGGAGTACTCGCCGAAAATTCGCGTCAACGCCGTTGCTCCCGGATTCTTCCTGACCAACCAAAACCGCTTCCTGCTCACTGACAAGGAGACGGGCGCCTTGACTAAACGCGGCAATCAGATCATCGCGCACACGCCGATGGCTCGCTTTGGCGAACCAAAAGATCTCTTTGGCGCTGTGCTCTGGTTACTCTCCCCGGCTTCGGAGTTCGTCACCGGCATAGTGATTCCGATTGACGGCGGCTTCTCAGCCTACAGCGGCGTTTGATCAAAAGAGGAAGACAACAAAAATCGAAACCCGAGCGAGTGGGACCCGCCAATAGATAACCCGGATCGCCCCGTGCACCATTCTTTCGCCTTCTTTCTGGCGAAAGGGCGGGATACCGATAACATGAACTGCTTCAACCTGGCGCTACCGGCAGCTCGCATTATTCGCTTTCCCGAATGCCAGAAATGTTATGCTGGCCGGCGCAAGCGTGATCTGCTTGGAATTCACCCGGTTCATATGCAGTGGTGGCAGTGCATCCCCGGCGCCCAGCTTAAGCTCGTATCCGTTGAGCTCTACCTTTGAACCCATCAGATCGGGCGCTGTCAAGGTGAACTGCCCTGCGCTCGTTGGGAACGGAATCAGGTCGGCGACTTCAAGCGTCTGCGTCGCCTCCATGTCGACATTGATCGCCAGAACTGTCACCCCTCCCGGGGTACCGCGCAGGCACTGCGCATAGAGGTGCAGGTTCGCCGCCTGCGATGGCCCCGGATCGAGTACCGTGGTTCCCATGAACCTCCGCCAAAGCAGCGCAGCCCAGTAGTTGGGCCGCGGCTCATAGGTCTTCTGGTCCAGCAGTCCGTAGTCGCTCGAGGCCAGCGTGTTGTGCATATGAACCTGCACGCCGCTCCTGGCCAGGCTTCCAAGCTGGTTGAGATAACGGAAGCTGTCTATGAATGTAGACGCCCAGCGGTCGCCACCGCAGGCAGCCTGCGCAGTCTCGGTGAGCCAAATTGGTTTGCCGGGCAACAGCCGATCGCGAATCGCCGCGTAATACGCCTCGATGTGCTCCCCGCGCGCGAGCCACTCCTCTGACAGCGCCGCATCGCTCGTGGTGGTTCCTGAAGCACCCAGCCGCGCGCACCGGTTCGAGACTCCTCCATATGAGTGGTACGAGAAGGCGCCGAACATCGGCCCTGTTGCCTTGAGTATGTCTTCTGTCTTGACCGGGTGCATGGATGCCGGCGCCAGCGCCGAACCCTCGCCCACCCCGCCCGGTCCCAGAACGATCATGCCGGCAGCATCCGACTGGAGGAATTTCCTGAAGACGGCGAAATCCCGCGCGTAAGCCGCCGCGTCATAGCCTTTCGGCGCGCCTCCCATCTCCGCAAAGGTGGGCTCGTTCATGAACTCCGCCGCCGCGATGCTGCCGCCAATGGTTTTGGTATAGTCCAGAATCTTCCTCGCCTGGCCCGGCGTCCAAACGCCCGCCGCATCGCGGGTCCCTGCGCTGGTGGCAAACGAGGTCACGATCTTCGCATCCACGGCACGAGAAAAATCGACAACGCCCTTCCATTCCTCGCGCGTGAGCACGCTGTTGAAGCCCTTCGGTGGACTAGCCGG
>Ga0326727_10025006_pt1 | contig 11241 bp, 6 predicted proteins | sample MB2enrmetagenome_FD_207643 | JGI IMG/M metagenome (GOLD analysis project Ga0326727, IMG submission 207643) | Lab enriched peat soil microbial communities from McLean, Ithaca, NY, United States - MB29MY | ecosystem: Environmental > Terrestrial > Soil > Wetlands > Peat | place: USA: New York... | reverse complement strand
CTTTGCGAAGATCGCCGTGACCACCGTCGCATTCTGTTTCTTAAGCGCGTCCAAAAACACCGCGTAGTCCGGGCTGTCTTCGGGGACCAGGAACAACAGGCTGATCGCACCCATCTGGGCTCCGGTGAGATCCGCGCTCTGCAAACTCGCGTTAGAAAGGTTTACCCCCTGCATCGAGATGCCGCCGGTAAGCGTGACGTTGTTGAGCGTCGCGTAGCCAAAATCGGCATTTACCAGCTTGCAACGGTCCAACTTGCACCCGGTAAGATCCGCGTGCGAAAAATTCATGTTGCTTAGGTCGTAGTCTGAAAAGTCCAGCGACTGCATCGTGGCCTGCGTCAGGTTCGTTTTTGTGTCGAACTCAAGCGTCTTGGCCAAGATCTTTGTGGTGGTCCCCTTGTTCAACGTGGCGCCGGTAAGATTGGCTCCCTGCAGCTTCATCGATGCGGTTACCGACGCCCCGTCGAAGTTAGCTCCTTGCGCAAACGCTCCCGTGAAATCCGTGTAGCTGAGCACCACCGCTTTGGAAAAGTCCGTCCGTTCCACGTGGGCGCCGCTGAATGTCGCGCCCTTCGTGTTCTTGGTAAAGTAGCTCTGCGCCATTTTCGCGTCATTCAACGTCGCGCCGTCGAAGTTCGTTGCCGTAAAGAAAGCCCCGGTGGCAACGGCCGAGGTGAAATCGGCCCCTTGAAGCTGCGCCTCGTCAAACCCCGCCGCCACAATCTGTGTACTGCGAAAGTTTGCGCCCTGACCCCTGCACTTATCGAAGCTCGTGCTCCTCGAAAACTTAGCCCGCTCCAGAGTTGCGTGATCGAAGTTGCAGTTACTGAATGTAATAAACGATTTGCTGAAGTCCACGTCCTGCAAGAAAGCCCATGCAAGTGTAGGTTTCGGCGAACTGAATCCGCGACTCTTCAAAACAGCGAGACTGGGAGTGACGATGGTCTGAGTAAAGAGCGCGGATGCCGGAGGATTTTCTACTGCGGCCTGTCCCAGCTTCCCGCTGTCGTTATTCCAGTCGAACTGCGGCCCCGTGCCCCCGACGCCCATGTCCAGCACGTAATACGCGCTGCCTGCCCCAGACACGAGTTTGAACTGATTGAGCGCGCCGTCGCGATTTGCGTTCGCCGTATAACTCCCGCCGGCTGAAGTTATATAAAGCCCGTTGTTGCCTTGCAGCACAAATGCGTTCGCGTCGCCGTACGCGTTGAACTGCGTGCGTCCGTCGGTCGCATCGGCCCCTACCGACAACAAGCCGCTAGCCGGATCGATCTGGACCCAACTGTCCAATTGCGAAAACGTCCACTTACCGTAAAAATCCATCGTGGCTAACATAAGGAAGCCTCTTTGCAAGTGAGTTGAAGGTCCAATGCATCGTCCAATGCCGGTTTCATAGATATCTGCTCGTCAACATAGCGTGAAACACCGCGGATTGTTGAAGCCCGAAACAATTCTGAAATCGGCATCCGCAGTTTGAACGCCGACCCGATCTCCGATGCGATCCTGGTTGCTGTCAGAGAGTCCCCGCCCAGCTCAAACAGGTCGTCCTCGACTCCAATCGGCCGTGCCGTCAAGACCAGGTGCCAGATCGCCGAAATCCTCTTCTCCGTCTCCGTTTCCGGTCCCTTCAAAATTCCCAGCCGCGTCTCCACCGTCTCCATTGGCAGCGCATCCCAATCCACCGAACCGGAAGCCGTCCGCGGCAGCCTCTCAACAAAGCGAACTGCCGATGGCACCATCGCCGATGGCAACGACTTGCGCAGCAATGCCCGCAGCATTCCCGCCGAGGTCATTGGCTGCTTGCGCAATACGACGAATGCCAACAGGACCGCCTCCGCCGCTCCCTGCCCGAGTACTGTGATCGCCGCATCCGCCACCGCCGGACTGCGCCGCAGCGCCGCCTCGACTTCCGCCACATCGAACGGCCATCCATCCACCGTCACCGCCGGACCTACGTCTTCCACCCGGCCATCCGGCAGGAATCTCCCACGCCGTCCGGTTGCCAGACCGTTAAGCCAGATATAGCCCGGCGCACCGGCCGGCACCGCATTTCCGCGCGCATCCCGCAACTCTACCGTGGTTCCCGCGACCGGGCGTCCCAGCGGCACACGAAAATCTGCCGGCGCCGGCGGCCACTCAATCACCTGCTCCAACACGCAGCCGTTATCGACAGCAAGCCCATGCAACATCCCGCTCTGGGGGTAACACGCAATCCACCGCCGGCATGTATCTGCCGCGAATGGCTCGCCCGCCGCGACCATCCAACGCAACTTCGGCAGCGGGACAAACGTTTCCGGTACGAATCCGCTTACTTCCAGCACCTGCCGCACCACGTGCGCCGGCTCTTGAGCCACGGTGACCTCGTTCTGCACCCACGCTGCCAGCAATCCAGCTGCGCACTCCTCTTCGATCACCGCTATCCGCCCTCCCACCAGGAGCGCGGCCGTACACTGCCAGACCGCCTCGCGCGAATCGGGCCGAGCCGTTTGCGCCACCACATCCGCATCCGTGAGTTGCAGCGTTCGCGCTCGCCGCGCAATCTCACGCAACGGCTGCCCGGAAAACCGTTCACGTCCTTCAATTTCGTCTTCAAGGCAGACCAGCTCACACTCCAGTCCCACAGAGACTGTCCGCGCCAGTTGCTCGAACTCCTGTGCGTAACACAGCACCGCAACCCCGTCCTGCTGCAACCGGCCTCGAAGTTCCAGCGCGGGTTGCTGCGGATCGATCCCGACGCAACTCACCCCCGCCTTGAGCCCCGCGACCAGCCCGGCCACCAACCCAAATCCGCGTCCGCTAAGCACGCCCACCGTTCCCCGCAGCCTTCCGGCGATGCCATCGGCCCAGCGAGTCAATTGCCCATAGGAGAGGCTCGCTCCGCGATGCACGACTGCAATCCGGTTTGGCTCACGCTTGGCCCATGCCTCAAACTGCCCAATCCCCAGCAGGTTCTCAGTTCCGTCTTGCGACCACGCCTGCAGTTGGGCCTCTTCTTCGGCGGCGAGCATCGGCAAATCCAGCGGATGCACTGCGCCTCGATCGCTCATTCCCTCAAGAATCTTTATGTAGTAGCTCGCTATCCGTGCCGCATCCGCCTCAGAGAACACCTCGGCCTGAAACACAAGGTGGACGCGCCGGTCTGCGACCGTCACCGCCAAGGGCACGGAGAACTCGCCGCCAGCCGCACCTTCTTCATCGAAACTGAGCGTTGCGCCCAAGCCTGAAGAAGTATTGGGAGCACGCCGCAATTCGCCGGCCAGCATCGCCAAGGTGTAGTCCGCAAATGCGGTAGCAGCTAGACGTTGCCGCCTCACCTCCTGAGCGAGATCTTCTTCGACCGTCCGGTCCGCCAGATCAACCAGCACCGGCGCCATTCGTCCCCCGGACACCAATCCCACCATGAGCCGAGTGAGCCCGGTCCACCGATGGAGCAGCACAAACATCGCCGTCAGCGCCGCATCCACATCCACCGGCGCCTGATGCGCGACCGAAACTGGCCACATCTTCCCTGAAGCTTCTTTCAGCCGCGCGGTCCCTTTGGCAACCAGCATGCGCGGAGCCTGATGGCCGACCGTTCGCAACCAGTATTCCCGAGCCTCGGTGCGAACCTGCGCGCGGGGCCCACGCCACCGAAATATCTCTGCAAATCCCTCGGCCGCCAGCCGCCTGCGGCACTCTACCCGCCGGATTTTGCCGCTGCTCGTCCGGGGCAGTGCACCTCGCCGCAACAACACCACGGTCGCAACCGCAACCCCATGGCGTGCCGCCACCGACCGCGCTATCGCCGCGCAAATACTTCCAAATTCATTCGCCGGCACAACCCGGTCCACCTCCTGCAACACCACCACTTCGTCCACGTCCTGCACGACAGCAGTGCTTCCAGGCCTGAAACGCGAGTCGATACTTTCCGCCGTTCGTTCCAAATCGCAAGGATCCAGATTCCTTCCGCGGACGATCAACACGTCCTTCAGACGGCCGGCTATATACAGATTCCCCTCGGAGATGAACCCCAGGTCTCCCGTTCGCACCTTTTCGGACGCATCTCTGCGGACCACAATCTCGCCCACTCCATCGACGTCGACGGCAAGCCCAGCTATAGGTTCCCCGTAGCCAACCAGTTCCACTCCGGCTCCGGCTTCGGTCCGTCGAACCATTCCCCGACTCAGCGCCTCCCGGCAAAACCACTCCGTCTTAACTCCCTGCCGCGCTGCGACACACAATCCCGCCTCCGCCAGCCCGTACGCGGGTAGGTAAGCCCCGGAGTCGAACCTGGCCGATGCGAACACTCTTGCAAAGGCTCGCAGCGTTTCCGGAACCACCTCTTCACCCGCCACCGACGCAATCCGCCAACAGCTCAGATCAAGTCCCTCGCTCCAACTCGAGCGAGCGCACAACCCATATGCGAAGTTCGGGGCCCCGCTGTACCCCACACCGTAACGCGAAATCATCTCCAGCCACCGTTTTGGCCTCGCCAAGAATGCCGCGGGAGCCATGAAGACATGGGGCAATCCCATAGCCAGCGCACTCAGGTGAAATCCCACCAGACCAAAATCATGGAAATGCGGCAGCCAGCTCCCGAACATGCGCACGCCTCGCTGGATTCCGCGCATTCGGTGATAATCGAACTGCGTCTCAAGCGACCGGCCCGTCACCGGCACGGCCTTTGGCTCCCCGGTCGAACCTGAGGTGTACTGGAGATAAACCACCTCATGCGGCGGCTTGCCGCACTCCGCAAAATCAGAATCCGGAAATTCATCGGCTGGGGCCTGATCGCTGAGCCGCCACTCCACCCCCAAATCCGGTAGATACGCTTGCGCCGCCGATGAAGTTAGCAGCAAGCGCGCCCCGCAGTCCTCGGCGATCCCCCGCAGACGGCGCGTCTTCTCAGCTCCGGCCGCCCCACGCCCCGGAAGCTCAACTGGAACTGGAACCACGCCGGCGTACACACATCCCAGAAATGCGATTAGAAATTCGAGCCCGGCAGGATATGCCAGCAATGCCCGATCTCCCACTCCGGCGAACTCATCCAACCACTTTGCGCGAGCTATGGCCCCTGCATGCAACTGACTAAATGTCAGGCGCCCGTCTTCGGTTTCGCCGTCGCGGAGATAGATGCACGCCAACTCGCCGGGCGTATTCAAGGCGTGCCGCGCGACGAGTGAGCGAAGGTTCAACGTTCATCCTCGACTTCAACAATGATGTTGGAAATTGTGCCGAATCGCTCCGGTGCCCAAACGGACTTACCCGGCCGATGACCCGCCGCAGCCTGTCCGCGCGATCAACAAAGGCTTGACTGTAATCCGCAGATAAGTTGGTGGCTTGGTCGCATCGACCGCGGCGCCGAAATTCCCGTTCTGCCCGCCGGTGCCGTCCGTGCCGGGGCCTCCGCCGCCCGAACGTCCTCCCGGCAGGTACTCCGTACCGTCACTGTTCTTTCCGCCCTGCCCCACCTTGCCTGCTTCTCCGGGCGTTCCCGCCGTGCCCGGCGTGCCTGCGTTGTTCTCGGTGCTCAGAATGCCCGGCGAAAGATTTGGTCCGCAGACTACGTCGACATCTCCAGCATTGCCGCCGCAGCCGCCGTTGCCGGCGTTTCCACCGGCGCCGCTGTTGCCGCCTATCCCGCCGTTGATCACTTCGGTGCACTGCTTGGGCTGCTTGCCGGCATTGCCGCCAGCGCTCCCGTCGCCGCCCACGCCTCCATCTCCGCCGTTCCCGCCCTTGCCGCCCGCGACCAATATCGAGAGCGACGTCCCCTCAAAGGCCGTGCATGTCAAGACCAAGGAATACGCGTCGTCCGCGTTTGCTCCACTGTCCGCGGGCGGAGCCGTGTCCCCGCGATTGCCCGGCAGCCCGACTCCAGCCTGCTTTTTGCACCCTCCAAATAACGAGCCTTCACCAGGTGCTCCGTTTCCGGCCGGTCCCAGTGGATCGCCATTCTTGCCCGGGGTCTTCGGATTCGGCGCATCCGCGCCATCCTTGCCTTTGATCACAAGATCGTAGTTGTTTGACACGATGCTCTCCTGTCTCGGCTGCTGGTGGTTTAATCGACTGATTCGATGGGTTGTCCGTTCACGTAGATGGTTCCGCCCTCTCCGCCCTTACCGGGATTGAGCGGCGTAGTCCCGCTCTTGCCCTTTCCGCCTGGCCCATCCCCCGCGCCCCCTTTGCCGCCTTCCCCGCCGTTCGCGCTCGATCCGCCCGAACCGGGAGTAACCGACGCGCTGATCACCGGAGGAGGTACCGACTTTGTTGTGTCGTACGCGATGAAAATATCTCCCGCAGCACCTCCGTCGCCGCCTTGACCGCCCAGTCCGCCGACGCCGCCGGGACCACCTATGCCCTGAGGGCCGCCGCCGCAATGACTGGAGCTGCTACCCCCCGGTCCCCCGATCTGTCCATCGCCTCCGACGCCGCCGGCTTGTGCGCCTCCGCCCTTGCCGCCAATGGTCGCGAAGCTGTAGTTGCCGGTCATGTAATCGACTGTGAATTTGATCTGTGCGGCGTCTGTACCCGTGCCTCCGTTTTGCCCGCCAGTACCGGTAAGGCCGACAACGCCTGTGATGCCCCTGCCCGCGCCCGTGCCGCAACTCTTTCCATCGTCCTTTGCGTCGGTGCCCTTTTTGGCCACCGGAGGATCTACATCGCCCGGGTATGGCGGCGCGGGTTTACCCGCGTTATCCGCTCCATCCGCACCTTTGTTGACCAATCCCCCATCGCTCATGCGCTGACCTCCTTGCAAGAAGTTTTGTTCACCCTCTTCATGACCTGCACGGTGAAGTTCGCGTCTGCCTCCACTTTGATCCAGCCACCGTCGCAAATCGTCAGCGTCCCAATGTTTACTCCCCCCTTGGTCGCCACCACAAACGGGCTATTGCTAGCGTCAAGGCACAGGTCTTCCACTGCCAGAGCCGCCACTTCGACCGGATAGTTCTGCTGCTCAATGATCGACTTGTAACTCGCGACCCGCTTCGAGTGCCCATAGAGATAAGCCTTGTGCGCACGGTTTATCAACTGGTTCTCCGCCGGTGTCAGGGCCGCCCTGTCCTTGTCGTTCTTGCTCGTTGGCCACTCTGGAATATCAAGGGCTCTTTCCTTCATCAGACCCTTCTCGAAAAGGGAGTCGGCGTTTCCGGCCAGGCGCTTGGCTTCGTCGAGCGACGAGATGGTAAGGGTGTGCGGTTTAAACGTCGATGAAGCCGGGTCGGCCGATAGGGTCATCGGCCCGGAGTGTGTCCCGGAGTCGATCCTTTTGATGACCTGCTCGGGGCTCATCTGTAATTCCTTAAGTCGCTGATTAAAAGCGTTTTGCTGTTCTTGCGTGAGATCGCTAAGTGGCATCGAAACCTCCGGGTGGTCGAGATCTGGTAGAGTCACTGAGTCCGCAGGAGGGAACTCCTCCTGCTACATGTGGATTTGCCGTTTTTACCTTGAGGATGGGGAATTACGTTTCGAAACCGCGGTACCTCACCGGTGAACGAGTGCGCGTTACGATGAGGGCGCCGAGTTACCGCTTTGTGCCGAAATCATTGCTGCACATGGAATCTTTGCGTGTCAATAAAAAAAATTTCTCCCCACTAACTTTTTGCCGTTTATTAATGAGATTGCAGAAACAGACGGGGAACGGAAGAACCGAGTTGGTCGAGAAGCCGCGGTTATACGGCTTTCGCTCAGAAGCGCGGGCACCATCGACGGAACAGGTTTTCAAGTCCTTCGTTCAGGACCTTCGTCCGGGTTTGCTCGCCGCCAAGAAACCTGGCCCGTTTCAAGTGAGGCAGGTATGACCGCAATTCCGCGAAGAAAGTCTGGGACGGAAGCTGTTCAAGGCTGCCTTCATTGCTCTTCTGAAGCTGGATTTGGTCAACTCACACTGGTGCGCAATCGCCCACGAATTGCAGCACCTTGTGATTCCATTCCCATTGAGGGTAGAAACAGGCAAGCGTCAATTGTGGGGCAACTCTGGGGGCAACTCTCGCCGAACGTTCGCGAACACGCACCGAGGTCTTTGCGAATTATGCCCACATTCGTGTGAATTCCGCGTCCGCATCGCGGATTGCGAACGCCAATGCGGCAGCGTCTCTGGCCACCACCATTTCTTCTTCAAAAAGTTCTGCTCAGTCGAAAGTTGACGAGTCAGAAGAACCTTCGCCGAAACTTGAGGGCGCGCGCTGAAGGGATATGAAAAAATGATGGCGAGAGAGTTGCTGTCCGGCGCGGAAGCCAGAGGAAGGAATGCTCGACGTTGCCATCATTGGGGGCGGACCCGCGGGGGCAGCTGCAGCGCTGTCGATGCGGCAGTTGGCGCCGGAGTCGAGGATCGCAATCTTCGACGCGGGGCACGACGAGCGATGGAAGCCGGGTGAAACGCTATCGCCGGGCGCGACGTCGATTCTTCAATCGCTCGGCTGCCGGGAGGCATTCGAGAGACTCGGCGACGATGCGGCGATGGAGAGCTTCGGGACCCATGCGGCGTGGGGCGCGGCGAAGTTATACGAGCGCGATTTTCTCTATTCACTGCGCGGAAACGGCTGGCGGTTGAATCGCGCCCGCTTCGATGCAATGCTGCTGGACTGCGCTGAAGCTGCAGGGGTGGAAGTACGGCGCGGCATGGCGTTGCTGGATTCCGCAGAGGAAGAAAGCGGCTGGCGGCTCGAGTTGCAGGGCGCCTTGCGCCGGGCGCGGTTTGTCATCGACGCCAGCGGGCGAACTGCGCGGTTCGCTGGGCAGCGCGGAGCCAGGCCTGTCTCAAGCGACAAGCTTGCAGGAGTCTTTGTTCTTTACCATGCCGCGAACGCCGAGGACACACTGATTGAAGCTGCGGAAAACGGTTGGTGGTACTCAACCACGGTGCCCGGTGCGGTCGCCGTCGTAGCGTGGATGAGCGACACGGACCTCATTCGCGAGATGGGGTTGAAAAAGCTTGCATGCTGGAACAAGCTGTTAACTCAAAGCGCGCACACACAGCATCGATTGCGCGGCGCGGTTGCCGCCGGTGTGCCTATGATATTCGCCGCGCACTCGCAGAGGCTCCCGCGAATGGGGGGGCGGGGATGGGTTGCCGCGGGCGATGCGGCGATGACCTTCGACCCGCTCTCTTCGCAAGGAATCGCGAAGGCGCTCCGCAGCGGCAGGCTGGCCTCGTTCGTGGCTGCGGATTTCCTCTTGCGCGGCGCGGAGACGCATGACCGCTACACCAGGCTGGCATGCGCGGAATACGAAGAGTACGAGCGGGCCAAGCGCACCTACTACCGCGAAGAGCAACGCTGGCCAACTGCGCCATTCTGGGCCCGGCGCCACGCGGAAACGGCGCAGGCGCTAACGTTGTAGCAATCCTTCCGCGCCGATGTGCGTTACCCGGCGAGCCACTGCTTGACCTTTAACAGAGCCTGCGGAACATCGAAGGCTGCGATACGGTCTGCGACCATCTGGGGGTTGTCCTTGATGTCGGCATCGGCGGGATCGCCGCAGTGAAAGATGGGCTGCGGATGATACTGCATGGCCAACTGTCCTTGCCGCGCCTGGTCGGTTCCGAAAAGAAGCGACACGATGTAAAGCGCCTCGTCGAGACCCGAGGAGATGCCGCCGCCGGTGACACAGTTGCCGCTTTTGACGTAGCGGCGGTAATCGTCGACGACCTTGACCGGAAACAGGCTCAGGACTGGCTTAAAGGCCCAGTGGGTGGTGGCGATGTGGCCGTCGAGCAGGCCGGCGGCAGCCAGCAGCAGAGACCCCGTGCACACCGAACAGACCAGCGTTGCGCCGGGCGCCTGCCGGATCAGGAAGTCGAGGTAGGGATTGTGTCCGGGGTGGCCCTGTTCGATAACGGCGACGGGATTGGCGCCGCCGGGAACGAAGAGCAAGTCGAGTTGCGGGCAGTCTTCGAAGGTGGCGCGCGGGGTGAGAGCGACGCCTTCAAACGATGTGACTTTGTGACAGGTGGGCCCGAGCAGATAGCGGTCCATGCCTGCGAAAGTAAAGGTTTGGAAGGGACCCACGACATCGAGCGAGTCGAAGCCTTCGTAGAGCGGAAATCCGACTTTGAGTTGCGCCACTTTCCTGACTCCTTGAATCGCGTTGGATTCTGAAATCAACTCCCGCCGAGCTGGTTTTCGACGAGTTGGAATGCGGGGGTTTCAGGGGTCCAAGTTGGATCGGGCACGATGAAGCCGAGCTGCCACCAGATGTTTACCATGCTCAGGTCGCCGGCGTGCGAGTTGGGGGTGGGGGACCAATTTCCGCCTGCATTCGTCAAGGCCAGTTCAACGGGCCTATGCGCCGGCCACCAATAGGTGAGCCATGTTTTGTCGGTGAAGGTGTCGCCTGTGGAGGCGGCTTCGATCAAGTTCCAGTCTTCGTAAGTGATGTCAATGTCCTGATTGGTGCACTCGTTGAAGTCGGCCTGCCAGGGCACGGCGCTGTATTTGGTCAGATCTCCGGGTTCGAGACCCGCGGCAATGCTGGCCGAGGTGTCGGCGTTGGCGACCACGGCGGGCTGGCTGAGCGAGCCGGGCGTGATCGACGTCGAGAGATTGATGCGGTAGGGTTCTGAATAAATCGCCGGGTTGCGCAGAATCCAGCAGACCTCGCCACCGGGGCAGAATGCGCCTCCGAGTCCGTTGCCGAGCACGCCGCGGTCCAGCGCCACGCCCTCGGGCAGTGGCGGAGGAACAATGTCTTCGAGCTTCTCGTTGAGGAATTTGCCGTCGGCCCATTGCCGCAGCAGGAAGAGCATGGTGTCGGTGAGGCGCAGAAACTTCGAGGGCACGTCGTTCGAGAGCGGGTTGTCGCCGGCCAGCAGCGGCATGGCGTAGAAGATCTTTCCCGGTTTTTGGAAATCCGTGTAGAGGCTGTTCTCGCGCCCGGCCTTGCGCAGCACGCGGTAAAGGAACTGGCGGCGATGGGCGCGGTCCTCGCGGTCCACCGGGTTCTCGCCCGCGAAGGGCGGAATGGAGAGCGGTCCGGGGTCGAAGTTGCCGCCGGAGCCGGGGCCGGTCTCGTGCGGGTCGCCGCCGTCCGTTGGGTCGATGTCGCATAGGAACTGGTAGCTGAACGGCCTTTGCAGAATGGGCCAGATATCGCGCCAGAAGTAAACGATGTAGTCGCTATTGTAGCGGCCGTTGGAGTAGATCAGCGGCTCGAGATTCGCGTTGCGCACGGCCACGTCGTAAACCAGATCGTCAATCGTGACGATGTCCGTAATTTGCGGCGCGTAGCGCGGATAACCGGTTACGACCCATCCATGAG
>Ga0326727_10025005_pt1 | contig 11242 bp, 10 predicted proteins | sample MB2enrmetagenome_FD_207643 | JGI IMG/M metagenome (GOLD analysis project Ga0326727, IMG submission 207643) | Lab enriched peat soil microbial communities from McLean, Ithaca, NY, United States - MB29MY | ecosystem: Environmental > Terrestrial > Soil > Wetlands > Peat | place: USA: New York... | reverse complement strand
CCCGGCGGCCAATTGGCGGACAAGACTCCCATGTTTCAGCTAAAAGTTCATGTACTAGCTTCCGGGCGGATGAGGGAGCGACCAAACCGTTCTGGAGTGTTACGGCCAACTTGGGCCGGGCCCGAAAGTGGTGGGGACCCGACCGTCCTTCCGGTCCGAGCGGGGTCTCGGGGTACGTCGCCGGGGAGAGAGGCATCCCTCGGCGCAACCCGTTCCAAGAGGACCCCTGGACCCCGCAGGGGTCGGGTAGGTCTCCCAGGGGGAAAAGGTTCGGCCAAGGAGCTCGCCCGTTAGTTCAGCTTGGCCCCGGCGGGGGTGGGGGCGGAAGCGGGCCAGCTCCGGAAGCCCCGGGGGGCGACGGCGAGGCACCCGCCATCGGTGGAGCGGTCCACGGCTGAGGGGCGCCGCCCTGGGGCTTCCGGCGTCGGGTCGCGAGGAACACGGCGAGGAGCGCCACGACGACTACGACGAGACCGATGATGGCGAGGCCGATCGGGCTCGTGAGAGAGAACCCACTGCTCGAAGAGGAGCCCGGCGTCTTGGAGACGACGACCGTGGCGCTCTTGGTGACCGTTCCTCCCAGGGAGTCGGTCACCTTGACCGACACCGTGTAGGTGCCTGAGGTGACGTAAGCGTGGCTCGTCGCGGCCCCGGAGGCGGTGCTCGAATCCCCGAAGGTCCAAGCGTAGGTATAGACCCCTGAGCCGCCGGAGGCGAGGGCGCTGAAGTTGACGGTGCTGTTGGTCGTGGTCGCGCCGACGCTCTCGGTCAGGCTCACGGCCAAGGCGGGGTTCACGCTGACGTTCACGGTGTGGGTCGCTGTTCCACCAGCGGAATCGGTCAGCTTCACCGTGGCATGGAAGGCTCCGGAGGTGGTGTACGTGTGGGAGACGCTAGCCCCCGAGCCGTTCGTTCCGTCTCCGAAGTTCCAGGCGTAGGTGTACAACGTAGAACCACCGGAGCCGGTGGCGGTGAATTCGACCGGCGTGCCCAGGTCGATCGTGCTCGGGGTTCCCGAACCCGTCACCGACGGCCCCGCGACCACCGTCACGTGAAGGAAGGTCGTGTTGTAATTATGGTGGGTCGTCCCATAGAGCACGAGGGCGTCGGTGACGTTCAACGTCACGTTGTACGTGCCCGGGTGGGCGAAGACGTGGTGCGCCGTCGGCCCGACGAAACTCGGGCTCCCGTCCCCGAAGGACCAGTTGTAGGTGAACGGCCCGACCCCGGTGCCCGCGGCGACGCTTCCGACCAACGTCGCATTGAATCCGGCGTCCGCGCCTCCGATGAGGGCGATCTCCGGCGACGGGTGGGGATGCACCTGCTCGACGATCGACGCCGTAGCCATCAGTCCGAGCGAGTCGATGACCGTGCAGTTCAGGTCCACCGGGCCTGGGGTGGAGGGGGTGATGACCGTGACGTCGAGAGGCTCGTCCGGGTAGTAGCTCGAGGACTGCGGGAAGTAGAAATCCGCCGAGTAGGGCGACACCCCCCCGGAGGCGGTGGCGTTCGCCCAGAACAAGGAATCCACTTCGGTCGGGTTCGGGGAGCCCGTGAGGCTCATGGTGGGGGCCGTGCCCCAACCCCACTGGCTATAGGAGTAGCCCGTCGGTCCGTACCCACCGAAGAACCAAGGAGCTTGGGCACCGCTCAGGTTGCTCGAGACCGCTCCTCCCCAGATGGCGGGGCTCGGGGCGGTCGGAGTAACGTTGTACCAGTCGCACGTTGAACGACACTGATACTCCCACGTGTCATTGAGCGTCATCCCGAAGGTCTCGTTGTACCCTCCTTGGAGCAGAACGGCTTGGTCTTGGCTGTCCCAGGTCATCTGGTAGTAGCCTCGCCCGGAGGGCGGGGCCGTGAATGAGCCGTAGTATTCCCAGCGAACGCTCTCATTGTAGACCCAGGTGTCGTTCGTGTCGCACCAAGAGAACACCCCGCAACTGTAGATCCCGCCGAAGAGCACCAGCGCGGAGCGCAGTGGGTCGTAGACCATCGACATGTACGCCCGGGCGGCCGGATAGCTCATGATCGGGGGGTAGTACCAGTAACCCTCGATGTACTCGGCCGTCTGGTTGGTCTGGCCGAGGCAGATGACGTCCGTGCAGCCGCCAAAGAGCACCGACGTGTCGTCGAATGACGCATCGAACGTCAACGCGCTTCCGAAGGTGGCCGTGGGGCAGTGGTACTCGGCGCAGGCACTGGTGGTGACGTTGGACCAGAGGCCGCCGGAGTAGGTCCAGGTGTCGTTCATCGGGCAGATGGCTCCGCAACCTCCGTACAGCAGGACCACATCCGCCGCGTAGTCGAAGTCCATCGCCGCTCCGTACCGGGCGGACGGGGCGATGGTGAGGTCGGCGGTGATATTGGACCAGATCCCGGAGGAGTAAACCCAGGTCTCGTTGCTCGGACAAGCGTCCAAGGTGCAGCCACCGAACATGAGGTAGTACCCGTCGGCCGCATCCCACGTCAAACTCGCTTCCTCGACCCCGGCCGGCCGAGAACCGATAAGGGCCCCGGTTTCGTTGTTCCACTCGTTCTGTTCGACGAGCGGTCGCGCCTTCGGGCTCGGACCGCACGCAGCGGAACTTTCCGAGGAGACCGAACAGTTGAGGGAGACGCCGTGGGCGGGGCCGGCACCCTCTCCCAAGGAGTGGACCACCGCAGAGATCGGGGTCGAGGGAGCGGCGACCGACGCGGCGAGTTCACGGGGGGAGAACACCGACGAAGAAAGGACCGTCTCCGTTGAGGTGACCCTGACGGAGGCTCCATTCGAGCTTCCGACCGCCACCATCGTGTGGGCGGTCGCTCCGCCGAGGGATGACAGCAGGAGCACCCCGAGTACGACGATCACGAAGGCTCTCTTTCCGACGCGGCGAGGCTCCACAACGTTCCCAGGGAGGCGCATGCGCACGCGTGATTTCATCACCTATATCAACGTTCGTTTTCGAAAGCTTCCTGCATCCTGGGGAGGGGGGACCCTGGCCGCGAACGGCTCGCGTCGAGGTGAGAAAGAAGGCTCCGAGCTCTTGGGGACGGCTCAAAGGTCCGGGCCGTTCCGGAGCGCCCGGGGCGACCGAGCGTCAAACCCCAGCCGCGGAAGGAGCATCACTCCCTCCTCGGGACGGCCGATGGCTTCGGCGTCCCCGTGGAGATAGAGGACTCCGACCAACGCCGCGGTGGCCGCGTCCAGTTCGTCATGGGTGAGGCCGCGCCGGGCGATGTCGCCGCTCACTCCGAGCCCCTTCAGCGCGCGACGGAGCTTCAGGCGTCCGGCGTTCTTCCGAGGCATTCCCATCAGGTCCTGAGCCGCTCCGGGGTAGGTCTCGAAGGTGAGGATCCCCGATCGGCCCAGACGTTCGGCTAGACGCATGCCTCGACGAGTGAGCATCCGCATCGGCCCGAGCGTCAAAGGGAAGAAAGGGATGCCGCGGGCCCGAAGTTCGAGGTCGCAGGCCCGGAAATGTGGGCCGGAGCGGTCCCCCAGGCGGAGACGCCCTTCCGGGAGCGACAGTGGAGCATCGATCGTGACGACGGCGGGTTGGGCCTCCTCGACCAGCTCCAAGATTTCCCGGTCCTCCCGGACCGCGTTGAGCCGGCAGGCGAGCGAACTGTCCATGGCGCAGACTCCGGTCGTATGCCGCGGAGAACCGGCCAGGTCGATCCCCATCGCCACTCGACGGCGCGCCCGCTCCGCCACAGGGTCTCGATCCCGGGGACGGGACCAGCTAGAGGCGACCGGAAAGGGCTCGGGAGTCGGTCGTACCTGGACCCAATGCTGGCCGGGCGCGGGACGGGGCCTCAGGATGGCTCGAGGATCTTGATCGTTTCCTTCGGCCCGTGGAAATGGACCTTCGCGTGCGTCCCGTCGCAGTACGGTTTCTTCGAGGATTGGCCACAGCGGCACAGGGCGCTGAAGACCTTCCCATCCACCATGATGAGGTTGGGCCCGTTCTCGCTGCAAACGATCTCGACCTTCGACATGGAAGCCGCCAGGCGCCGCGCGGTCATGAACTCTGCGGGGGCCGGAGCTTCGCCGGGCGGGATTCGCTTTCGAGACGCCCGAGTCCCCGGAACCCGATCGGATTCCTTGACCCGGGCGCGCTCAGAGGCGCAGTTCGAGATACCGAGCGCCGGGGATCGGATTCTCCCGGTAAGGGGCGATGTCCTGGAATCCGAGCGACGCGTACAGGTGCAGGGCGGCGTGCATCGAAGGCAGCGTGTCGAGCCGGATCCGAGAGTACCCGGCCGATCGAGCCTCCGACACCAACCGTCGGACGAGCTTCGAGCCGAGCTCGCCGCCTCGGAATCGGGGTCGGACGTACAATCGTTTCATCTCCGCGATGCCCTCGGTCCACCGTCGAAGTCCAACGCATCCGGCCGCCTCGACCCCGTCCCACGCGAGCAGGAGTCTTCCGGAGGGGGCCGCGTAGTCGCCCGGTAGGGATGCCAGCTCCCGGTCGAACTGCTGAAAGCAAAGGTCCACCTCGAGGCCCCGGGCGTATTCCTCCATCAGGCCGCGAACGAGCGCCAATCGGCGTGACGAGTCCGCGACCACGATGACGATCGGGGCGTGAGGAGCCGAGCCTTCGGGGAGGCGCGCTCCCGCCTTCCGGGCCCCGGTCGGAACCCGAGGGCGGCGGGCGGCGTGGCGCGGGGGGTTCGCTACGGATGGACCCGGGTCCCGTGGGGAGCGCGCGCGTCCAAGTCGAAGAATCGTTCCCGGTTCCCCCGTTCGGAAAGCCATTCGGAGAATACGTGCGTCTGCTCCTCCCGCGACCGAAGGTCGGTGAGGAACTGCCGGTTGAGGTCCTCGGCGCTGTTCCCCTCCAGGGAGACTTTGAACTCGAAGCCGTTCGATAGGGGTCGGAAGAATCCCCCGCTCGCGACGACCCGCCGCTCCAATACCGGCCGGATGGCCTTGGGGTCTTCGCTCCGTACACGGGCCACTACCTGGTACTTCATGCCCTTACTCCCCACCAATGACGAGAGTTGGACCGCCGCCAGGGGGATGAATATTTTCTATGCGGGTCCTATAGAGATATGGTAGACTATGTACCTCACCGTTCTAAGCCGATCATCGGAGTCGGGGCGTCCCGGACCCGATCGGAGAGCACGGTCCTTCCCGCTGGACGACCCCCACCCTCTTGCTCGACCCGCGGGGGGGTGACTCGCTCGACCGGGCGCCCCCGGGAGGGGATCCCCCTCTTCTTGGTTCGCGCGGCGAGAACGGCTCCGGCCGACGGCGTTTTCGCCTCCCTGCGGAGCTGAGCCGCAGTTTCGGCTCATTCCATGGGGAGACGGAAGATGCTATACCCTACCGCTCTTCGCCCAAGCGCCATGCCCGGTATAGCGACGCTCCGCGCGAACTCCAATGCGACCATCGACGCCACGATCACCGCCATCTCCCCGGTTCGGGACGTTACGACCTCCCGGGGTCCGTCTCAGGTGGCCGATGCCACGCTTCAGGACGAGAGCGGGACGATCACCCTGACGCTCTGGGGCGAGGACATCAAGCGGTATTCCGTCGGCCAGAAGGTCCACATCCAGGACGGGTGGGTCAAGGACTTCCGGGGGAAGCTCCAGGTGTCCATGGGCCGGTCGGGCAAGATCACGGTCCAACCGTAGACCGCCCGTCTGACCTTCGAGCGCCGCCTTCTTCGACGGGGACTGAGTCGGGGGCCGGGAGGCCCCGAGGTCCGATCGTTGGCGGCCCTAAAGGCACGCCCGCCGGCCGGGGGATCGGCCCGAACTGCTCTCTCTAAGTAGGGGCCCGAGTCATCCTTCGGGCGCGGCCGTGGGCCGAAGGGTGGTTGCCCGATGAAGAGCCGGAACCTGAAGCAGAGCGTGACGATCAACGCCGACCCGCACGAAGTGTATGAGGCGCTCGTCGACCCCAAGAAGCATGCCCGATTCACCGGGGCGAGCGCCAAGCTCCAGAGGAAAGCGGGCGGACGTTTCACCGCCTATGACGAATCCCTCGAAGGGGTCGTCGTCGAGCTCGTCCCGGACCAGAGGGTCACCCTCGCCTGGCGTTCCACTGAGTGGCCCGAGGGGCACTACTCGATCGCCCAGTTCGAGGTCAAGAAGTCCCCCAAGGGCACTCGCTTGGATTTCACCCAGACCGGGATCCCGGAGTCCGACTTTGAGGGGATTCGGGATGGGTGGAAGCAGTACTACTGGCAGCCGCTGAAGTCTTACTTCGAGACGTAGGGGACTCGGGCGTGCCGCTGGGGCAGTCGGGGGATTCTGGGGGAAAGAGCTGGCTCCGCGGGAGCCCGCGCTCGGGCCGGTCACCGTCCGGCGAGGACCGGTCCCCCCAGGGGTTCCCCACAACTTGAAATCGACCGCCGAGTAGGTTCGAGCATGCGAGCCCACACGATACGATACGGGTATGCCGGCATACGAGTTCGAGACCTCGAGCGATCGCTCGCCTTCTATCGGGGTCTCGGGTTTCGGGTCAAGAAGAGGGGGACCATGGAACATGGCGGGCAATGGGTCCAAATGGTGATGCCCAAGCAGACCCAGCGGCTGGAGTTGAACTACTACCCCTCGGGAAGCCGTTTCGAAGAGCCGTTCCGGAACGGTACGGAGCTCGACCATCTCGGGTTCTTCGTCGACGACGTGGGGTACTGGGTCCGTCGGGCGGTAAAGCTCGGGGGCAAGCTCGCCGTGGACTTCTCCGAAACTCACGAGCGCCTTGCCTATGTGAAGGACCCGGACGGAGTTTGGGTCGAGTTCTGCGGAAAGCCTTGAAAGGTCCGTTCGGGCAGATTCTCCCGGACCCGCGCCCTCCGTCCCGGGGAAAGGGCGGCCCGCTCAAGAGGGTCGGGGGGGCCCCGACGTCGTCGCGCTCTCTCGGATCCACTGCTCGAACGCCTCGAAGTTGAACTCCCTTCCGAGGTAGGCGCGGACCAGTTCATGGGCCGGGCGGCTGCTCCCGGCCGCGAGGATCTCCTCCGAGTACCGGCGAGCGATTTCCGGGTCCGTGAGCGTCCCCTTCTCCAAGAACGGGCGGAGCAGGTCCCGCGCGATGACGAGCGACCAGACGTAGGTGTAGTAGAACGCCGAGTACCCCGTGAGGTGGCCGAAGGCGGTCTCGGGGTGATACCCCTCCTCCAGAGCCACCGGAAACCGCCGATTGTAGACCTGCTTCATCGCGACGGAGGCGTCGACCCCGGTGGGGTCCCGGTCGAACAATTGCAAGGAGACCTCCGCCAAGGCGACCTGCCTCAGCCAACGGGAGGGCCGCCCGAGCGCGTCGGAGGCTTTCAGGCGGACCAAGAGATCCGTCGGGATCTTCTTCCCCGTGTCCGGGTCCTCGGCGAACCGGCTCAAGGTCCCTGGGTCCCGAGCCCACTCCTCGAACAGCTGGGAAGGCGCTTCCACGAAATCCCATTCGATCAAGCTCTGGGTGTTGTACAGCCACTTCCCGTGGCCGGAGAGGAGCGCGTGAAGCAGGTGGCCGAACTCGTGGAAGAAGGTGACCACGTCGCCGTACTCCATGCGGGCGGTCTCGGTCGGAACGCCCGGGTCGAGGAAGTTGCAGATGAGCGCGCTTTGCGGCAACTGCACGTCGGCGAGCCCTTCCCGGACGCCGAAGCAGGCCGCGTGGTTGTACTTGCCCTCCCGGGGTACCATGTCGAAATAGCACCGACCAATGGGCCGTTCCCCCTGCCGGACGTCGAACGCCTCCACGGTGGGATGCCAGAGGTCGGCGTCCTCGACCCTTTCGAAGGTGAGGCCGAACAGCTCCCGGCAGAGGCCGAGGAGCCCATCGCGCACCCGGCCGTACGGGAGGTACGCTCGGAGGAGCTTGGTGTCGACCCCGGAGGCCTCGGTCCTCAGCTTGTGGTCGTAGTAACCCTCGCTGAACAAGCTCGCATCCCAACATTCGACCCGGATGGCGGAGGGGTCCTCCTGCCGCTTGCGTTCAAGGAGTCGGTCGAGGTCCCGCTGCGCGGCGGGAAGGACGAGGCTACCGACCCGAATCAGGAAAGCGCTCGCCGCCTCGGGCGTGCGCATCATCTTGTCCTCCAGGGCATAGGCGGCGTACGTCGGGTACCCCAAAGTGCGGGCGAACTCGTGGCGCTTCGCCAGCAGCTTCTCCAGCACCGGCGAGTTCACGGGATAGGCCCGATTCGCGAACTCGTGGAGGAGTCGGCGCCGCACCTCGGCGTCCTCACAGTAGGTCATGACCGGACGGAAGTCCGGATAATCGGTGGAGACCCGGATCCTGCCGCTGGGAAGCGGCGGGTGGTTGGCCAGGTAATCGGGCGGGAGGCCCGGAAGTTGCCGGGCTCCGTCCACCTCGATGAATCTCGGGGATTTGGCGATGTTCTCGTTGAACTCGTTAGAGACCCGGTCGATCTCATTCGTCAACGAGAGCAATCGCTCCCGCCCGGCGGAGCCCTGTTCGACCCCGGCCCGGCGCATTTCCCGGAGCATTTTCTCGACCGCGAATCTCGTCGCGGCGTCCGCAGGAGCGAGGTCCAACCCTCGGAGACGTTGGTAGACCCGCTCGTTCAATCGGAACGCATTGAAGAATCGGTCCGCCGCCTCAGCGGCCTCTCGGGCCGCGGCCCGAGCGTTCGCCTCGGGGTGAACGAAGAACATGAGTCCGCAATGCGTGCTGGCATCGCGGACGTCGCATAGGAGCCGGTTCAGCGGCTCGAGGAACCCGCCAAGGGTATCGGGGGTGTTGGGGTCGAGAAGCCCTTCCAGACGGCGCTCGGCCACTGCGAGGCGCTCCGCGACACGGCCCCGAAGTTCGTCCCCCGAAAGCGAGAATGCAAGCTCGCCGAGGTCGGAGGTTAGTGCTCGGGTCGCCGATCTTGAGCCGTTCACGGCGCGGCGCACAACCGACCCTGTTGATATCCTCAGCGCCGGCCCCGTGCTCCCGGCCGGCCAGGTGCTCCTTCGACTCACGGTCGTGCGCCAGAATCCTCGGGCGTCGTTCCATGCACCGAGCGGTGGCCGTCTTCGGAATGCCTACCCTCGTTGGGGGGAATGGAGACGGGCGGCGCTCGGCACCGCCGGCGTCAGTCGGTCCAACTGTCGGTCGAACCAGTCCCGGAACGAGAGAATGCGGATCATCACCAGCAGTTCGACGTCGAGTACCCCCGGGAGGGAGCGCGCCACGCCCTCCAGCTCCTCCAAGGCCGCGACCGAAGGCAAGGTCACGTAGAAGGCGAGCCACTCCGGCGGGACCTCCGGCCGGGCGATGGGGGAGCGAAAGTTCAGCGAGAGCGGGAATCTCTCTCGAAGGGAATGGGCCACGGTTTCCGGTGCCGTGCCGGGGCGCAAGGTGACCGTCATGGAGACGACGGGATGCGGGGTGACGGTGAAATCGAACACGGGGACGAACCAGACGACCCAATCTTCGACGAGCGCGGAGTACCTTCGGGTCATGGTGCGGGTGGAAATCCCCACTTTGCGGGCGATGGCGCTCAAGGTCGAGGTCGGACCATCGCGCAGCGCTCGGACGATCCGAACGTCGAGGGGCGTGAGCTTCCGCCGGGGGGCCGGCACGTGCCACGGCACGGGACCTTCGACCTCCGCGACGCCAGAGAGACCCCCGATGAGTCGGACGCGTCGAGCCAGCTCCTCCGTGTCGGGGGCGACGATGGTGAGGCCGACCCAATCCCCCAGGTAATCGATCGCCATCACCACACCATCGACGAGGGAGAGACGGCGGAACATCGCGGTCTTATCGAGACGGTTCGCGAGCCGGACGCCGAGAGCGGCCCCGACCCAGCCGAGGATCGCCGGGTTGAGCCAGACGTCGTACTGACGGAGGAATCCGGTCTCCCTCCATCGGGAGAGCCGGGCCGCGACGCGCGCTCGCCCGATCTTCAGCCGATGGGCGATGCGGCTCGCGTTCAGTCGAGGGTCGACCCCCGCGATATTGACCGCGCCGCCTCGATACATCTCTCGAAGGATGTCCATGTCGAGCGCGTCGGGCAGGAGGTCGTGCTTGGTCACTGGTCCGACGAAACACGCCGGGCGTTTGAGAGTTCCGTTCTTTTCGGCCTCTCGCGCAAAAGCGGACAATGGTCGACCCGATAGTCGGAGTCTCGGGCTGAGCCGGCGAGGGGTTTGACCACCCCCGGAGGTTTGCTCTCCCCATGCCCGCCTCCGGACGACCGTCCCCCGCCCCCGGACCCGAACCGACGGACCCCTCGATGGACCCTCGACGAGCGACGGTCCTCCTCATGGTCCTCGCCGGAGCCGCCCTCTTGGTGAATTATGTCGAAACGATGCTCGTGCCGGCCCTGCCGACGCTCGTCGCATTCTTCGGAGGGGTGCCGTACACCACGATCGCCTGGGTCGTCTCGGCCTACCTCCTCGTGGGGGTGTCGACGACGCCCCTGTTCGCCAAGCTGGGGGATATCTACGGAAAGAAGCGCATGCTCGTCATCGTCCTCACGGTGTACGCCATCGCGGTCGCGGTGGCCGGGTTCACGCCCCAGATCGCTTCCCTCCTGGGTCTCCACGGCTCCAACTCGGTGTACCTGCTCATCGGTCTGCGCGGGGTCCAAGGGGTCGGGCTCGCGATGTTCCCTCTCGCCTTCGCCATGGTCGGCGAGGAGTTGCCGGCGGCCAAGGTCGGACAGGCCCAGGGCCTCATCGCGGCGATGTTCGCCATCGGGGCCGCCCTCGGCCTGTTCGGCGGGGCCTGGTTGATCCAGAGCTACGGCTGGCAGTTCGCCTACCACTCCGTGATCCCGTTCGCCTTCGGCGTTCTGCTCCTCGCCTTCGCGGAGCTTCCGGAGTCGCACCACCGTCTCGATGCCCAACTCGATGTTCCCGGCGCTGCGCTCCTGGGGGCCTCGCTCGCCAGCTTCCTCGTCGCGCTCTCGCAGGGGCCAAGCTGGGGCTGGGAGCGTTGGGCCTCCGTGCACTTCGGGGTCCTACCGTTCGGCGTGCCGGAGCTGCTCCTCCTCAGCCTCGGCTGGGCGGTGCTCTTCTATTTCCGGGAGAGGAGCGCCCCGGCCCCGATCATCCGTCTCGAGCGGTTCAAGGAACGGAACCTGGCGCTGAGCTACCTCGGCGCCTTGATCGTCGGGACCTGCCTGTTCCTCGGATTCGTCGGGATCACGATCATCGTCGAGACCCCGGTCGTCGGTCTCGGGAGGACGGTCTTCGAGTTCGGCGAGCTCAGCCTCCCCACGACCTTGTCGATGCTCGTGGCCGCTCCGTTCGTCGGGAAGGCGCTCTCGCGATTTGGGCCCCGACCGGT
>Ga0326727_10025003_pt1 | contig 11243 bp, 9 predicted proteins | sample MB2enrmetagenome_FD_207643 | JGI IMG/M metagenome (GOLD analysis project Ga0326727, IMG submission 207643) | Lab enriched peat soil microbial communities from McLean, Ithaca, NY, United States - MB29MY | ecosystem: Environmental > Terrestrial > Soil > Wetlands > Peat | place: USA: New York... | reverse complement strand
AGCCGCGCTCGATACCTGGCTGGCAGCCCATCCCGGCGACGCCCACGCCCTGTTCGACGCCGCCTACGTGGCCGACGCCCAGAACCGCCTGGACGAGGCTGCCGCCCTCTACCGCCGCGCCGTGGAGGCCGATCCCCAGTCATTCGAGGCGCATCTCTCCCTGGGCCTGCTGCTGGCGCGCCAGGGCAAGCTCACCGAGGCCCGTCCGGAACTGTTTGCCGCTACCAGCCTCGATCCCAGCCCCGCCGGACCGGCCACCAAGGCCCGCGCCTGGCGCGCCCTGGCCGCCATCGACCGCACCACCGATACGACCCAGGCCTCCAGCGACCTGCTTGAAGCCCTCAAGCTCACTCCTGAGACTCCCGCCGACACGCTGCTGGCCGCCAACCTGGCCGATCAGGCCAGCCAGTACGATGCCGCCGAGACCGCCTTTCGCCGCGTCCTGGCCAAGGACCCCAAATCCGCTGCCGCCAACGCCGGCCTGGCCCACCTGTTGATCATGCGCAAGCAGTATCCCGAGGCGGAGACCATGCTGCGCGCCGCCCTCGAACAGGCCCCGGACGATCCCGCGCTCACCGCGCAGCTGGCCACCGTGCTGGCCGATCAGGACAAGGCCGAGGCTCTGCCGCTGATCCAGAAACTCCACCAGCAACACCCCACTGACGCGGCCATCACCCGCATGCTGGCCGAGTTGCTGGCTCAGGCCGGCGACCCCGCAGGCTCCGACCAGCTCTATGCCGGCCTGCTCGCCGCCAGCCCCGAAGACCCTGACCTGCTTATCGCCCATGGCCAGAACCTGATTCGCCAACTCAAGTATCCTGAGGCCTTTGCCGCCTTTGACAAAGCCACCCGGCTTGACCCGGCCAACCCGGACGGGTGGAGCGGCCTGGCCTTTGCCGCCTCCCGAACCCATCAGCCTTCCATCACACTGCATGCCCTTACCATGCGGTCAAAATATCTGCCAGAAGTTCCCTCCACCTATTTCCTCTGGGCCACGGCATACGATTCCCTGCACGACAAGGTGCAGGCCGCAACCTACTACCACCACTTTTTGGATGCCTCCGCAGGAAAATTCCCCGATCAGGAATGGCAGGCGCGCCAACGTATCCTTTTGCTCGAAAGAAAGAATTAAGACCTGCCAGAATGCAAGAGCGTACGGCAAAGCTCCTTTTGCAAGAGGCCGCGATTACCGGGAGGCGAAGATGCGCAGAACTTTCCCCTTGCGCAAACTCGCAAAATGCTCCATAGTCACGGCCTGAGGTTATGCCGCAGCTGCGGAGGTGGCTCATGCTGTCACTGGCTCCACTGGCAGTCCTCGTTCTGCTCACCGCGTCCACGGAGTACCTCTGCGCCTCCGGCCCCGACGACAAGATCCCCAGCGAGCAGAGCATCCTGGCCCTTGAAGCCAAGGCCAGCCAGGCCCAACCGCGCGAGCAGTGCTTCCTCTATGCCCAACTGGTGCATGAAATGACCGAGGTCAGCCTCCGCCAGTACGCCGCCGGCGATGTGGATACGGCTTCGTCCATGCTTCGCCACATCCAGCAGTTCACCCACAAGATCCACCTCTCCGTGGCTGAAAAAGACAAGCGGCTCAAGAACACCGAGATCCTGCTACGCCACACCGCCTATCGCCTGAATGAGATGCTCCACGCCAGCAGCTTCGAGGATCGCCCGCTGGTGGCGCAGACCCTGGCGCAGGTGAATCAGGCGGAGAGCGAAACCATGATGCAGGTATTTCGCAAATAGGGCGCCCTCTCCTCCCTGGCATTCCCGCAAAGGGATTTCCGCTTTTCCTTGCCGCCGGCCTGTGCTTCAATGAAAGCCCAGGGAGGGTGCCGATGCGCTTGTTGGCTGCAATTGGGTTCTGTTTGCTGGCGGCGGCCCCACTTTTTGCGCAGAAGGAGAAGCGCGAGCCGTTGGCCGGCGACCAGATCGAGCAGATTCGCGAAGCCGGCATCTATCCCGACGATCGCGTGAAGCTCTACGCAAAGTTCCTGGACGAACATGCAGAGGTCATCAAGGGGCTGGCCAAGCGGGCAAAATCCGCCGCCCGCAGCCGCCGCCTGGACGATGAACTGCAGGACTTTACCGCGCTGATGGACGAATTCGGCGCCAACCTCGATACCTATTCCGACCGCAAGGCCGATATTCGCAAATCCCTGAAACCGCTGCCTGAAGCCACCCAGCGCTGGCTGGCGATGCTGCGCGCGCTGCCCGGAGAGCCGGGCTTCGACCTGGCCCGCAAAGAGGCCATCGAGAGCGGCCAGGATCTGGCCGACCAGACCACCCGCATGCTCCAGGAACAGACCGAGTACTTCAGGGAACACAAGGACGAGCAAGGCCAGGACCGCGCCGAGCCGAAGTGAAGCCAGCAGACAAATGACAGCTTTCTGTGGCAGGAATCGGCAGCGTTCACCCCGTTCCAGCGGCTGGCAAACGCGCTGTGAACTGTCAGTTGTCAACTGCAGGCTGTAAGCTGTAGTAAGTGACCGTGGATTTTGTCCGCATTTTTCAGGAAGAGTACCGGGCGTTGCGCCCCAGAGCGCCAATGCCGCCCATCGCGGTACGCTTCCGCCGTTTTACCTCGCTGAACACCACCATCCGGCTGCGTGAGGGGCAGATTTTTGCCAGCCTCTCCGATTTGCTGGAGGGCGCGCCAGAGCCGGTGCTGCGGGCCATCGCCCACATTCTGCTCGCCAAGCTCTACAAGAAGCCCATCGACGGCAACCACAACGTGCGCTACAAGCGCTTTGCCTCTTCGGCCGCCGTCACCCGCCAGACGGAACTGATCCGCCACGCCCGCGGCAGCAAGCGCTTCTTCGGCCCCGAGGGCCGTTTCTACCACCTGGATGAAGTCTTCGACTCATTGAACATGCGTTTTTTCGGCGGCATGCTCGGCCGGCCGGAACTCACCTGGAGCGAGCACATGGCGAAGCGCGCCCTGGGCCACTACGACGCCGCCCACAACACGATCGTGGTCAGCCGGGTCTTCGACCGGCCTTCCAGCCCCCGCTACGCCATCGAGTACCTGCTTTACCACGAGATGCTGCACCTGAAGCACCCGGTGCGCATGAAGGGCCTGCGCCGCTGCGTCCACTCCCGCGAGTTCAAGGCTGAGGAAGCGCTCTTTCCGCAACTGGCTGAAGCGCTGGCATTTATCAGGCGGCTGTAGCGAAACGGGACAGGCAGGGCTCCCTGGTTTCCCACCCTTGCGACAGAAACAAATCGCAAGGATGGGGCCTGGAGCTCTGTTGAGCTTCCGACGCGGAGTTCACACTTGCCGTAAATTGCTGGAGCGAGTGGGACGGCTCCTAAGCCGCTTTCGCCGCAGCCGCTACCGGCCCGGTCGCCGTCCGGGTGGAGGCCCACCAGATCAGCGCCACGCCGGCAACCACCGACCCCAGGCTGGCCAGTTGCGCGTTCGATAACCCCCACAGCACCTTGGGGTTGCGGCGCACAAACTCCACCAGGAAGCGGGCCGTTCCGCTGAGCAGCAGGTACTCGCCCACAATGGCTCCCGTGCCCCGCGGCTTGCCGCCGCGAACCCATAGCCACCAGCCGATGAGCAGCCCGGCGGCCAGCTCGTAGAGCGGCGTGGGATGCACCGGGACCAGGGTCGGCTCAATGCCGTTGGGAAAACTCATGCCCCAGGGCAGCCGGGTGGGCAGCCCATAGCAGCCGTCTCCGGAGAGAAAGCAGCCAATTCGCCCGATGCCGTAGCCGATGGCCGCCGAAGGGGCTGCCAGATCCAGCGTCTTCAGCGCGCCGATGCGCGCCTGCCAGCCCTGAAACAACAGGGCGGAGATGCCGAAGACCAGCCCGCCGAACCAGGCAAAGCCCGCCGAATCCCACAGCACGCTCCAGCCCATTTCGTGAAAATCCGACGGGGTATCGATCACGTGCCACAGCTTGGCGCCCGCGATGCCCGCCACCACCGCAATCGCCACCATGCCCACGGCGTCCGCGCTGATGCGCGCACGGCGAAAGGAACGGTCCATGACCACGGCGGCCACCACGGCGGCCAGCCAGAGCATCAAACCGAATGTTGGAATGCTCAAACGCCAGATGTGCAAATAAGGCAGCATATACCCTCAAGTATAGCTGTACGCGGCTTTGTCAATAGACGCACCCGGCCCGCTTCGGTTTTTTTTGGGTTCCCGCTTGCCCGCGAACCCAGGTTTCAGGCGATACTGAATGCATGGCTACCATGACCTACCAGGGCTTAGAGGTTCTTTATACCCGTCAACAGATTGCCGAACGCGTCGCCGAGATGGGCGCCCAAATCACCCGTGACCTTCAGGGCGAGAAGCTGGTCATGGTGGGCGTGCTCAAGGGCGCAGCGCCCTTTCTGGCCGACCTGGCGCGGGCCGTGCAGGCCGATGCGACCTTCGACTTTGTCGCCACCTCCAGCTACGGCAAGGGCCAGCGCACCTCCGGCGCGGTCAAGCTCATCAAGGACCTGGACGAGCCCATCGAGGGCAAGAACGTGCTGGTGGTTGAGGACATACTGGACACCGGCCTCACCCTCTCCTACCTGCGCAAGCTGTTTCTGCAACAGCATCCCAAGACGCTACGCATTGCCGCCCTGCTGGACAAGCCCTCGCGCCGCCTGGAAAAGATCAACGCCGATTACGTGGGCTTCTCCATCCCCAACCTCTTCGTCATTGGCTATGGAATGGACTACGCCGAGCGCTACCGGAACCTGCCCGACATTTGCCTGATGACCCCCGACCATCCGGAATAACCGGGAGATTGACAGGATGCGGCCGTTCTGTCTTGAAAAAGTGCTGCTTTGCCCGCACCCGAAGCTCTGAAAACGGGTGCAAATGGGGAATTTGGGCTTTGCCAGCCGCGGAAGAAGAGAAAATCTCACGCAAAGCGTGCCACAAGGGCTAAAGCCCACTTCATTTTGGGCCGTTTGCGGCACGACTATTGATCCGGCCCTCAAAGAGTGTTCTTTCCCTCCCACCCATTTCGCGATAAAGCCTGCGAAATGGATGGGGCACGGTGCTTGTATTTACGGGCCGGATCAATCAACAGGCTGAGGAAGAACTCAGTTCAAGGGCAAGAAGTGTCAGGGCACGACCGGGGTAGCGGGGTACCCTCCGGGTCGGGGTCGCCTACCGCAAGCCGCACAAAAAAAGGCGGGCTGGCAGGGATGGGTTTCAACCCATCCATTTACCCCCTCAGGGATGCTTTTCACGCCGTTCGCCGTTCTTTCCTAGTTTTTCCGCAATCTGTAAAGTCGTGCCCTGACGCTCCTGGCTTGCCAGAGAGAGCTCTGGAGATGTTGGTTTTTTCTATGCGTCTTGCCTGCCAGGCGCCTGCCTGCATTTGGCCCGGCCCTCCTCGACGCACTATACTCAGCCCGGTGCATAGTTCGGGCACTCTACCCAGCCCGAAGCATAGTTCGGCGAGCCGCCCGAGAGCGGCGTGACTTTTGAAGGAGCAACACCCATGACGACCACCGCGCCGATACAGGAAGCGGATCTGGAATTCGACAACGGCAGCTTCGACTCTGCCGCGTTTGCCGCTCAGACGCTGGCCAGTTGGCAGACACTCGCCGCGGTCATCGACCACACGCTGCTCAAGCCCGACGCCACCCGCATGCAGGTGGAGAATCTTTGCGACGAGGCCTTGCGTTACCGCTTTGCCTGCGCCATGGTGAACCCGATTTGGGTGTCCACTGCCGTCTCCGTTCTCTCCGGCACCGGCATTCCGGTAGGCGCGGTCCTCGGCTTTCCGCTGGGGGCCACACTGGTCTCCACACTGCGCCAGGAGGCCGCCTCGCTCGCCCGCCTGGGGGCGCGCGAGCTCGATATGGTCATTCCCATCGGCCAGCTCAAGAGCGGCAACCACCAGGCCGTCCACCGCGCCATCCGCGGCGTGGCCCTCGTGGCCCATCACCGCGGCGCCCTGCTGAAGGTGATTCTGGAGACTTCCCTGCTCAACGTCGAAGAAAAGCTGCGCGGCGCGGAGATCGCCATCCAGGCCGGCGCCGACTTCATTAAAACCTCGACCGGCTTTGCCAATGGCGGCGCCACCGTGACCGATGTGGCCCTGCTGCGCGGCGTGGCCGGCGCGCGCTGCGGCGTCAAGGCCGCGGGCGGCATCCGCACCCTGGCCGACGTGCGCGCCATGCTGGAAGCCGGCGCCAACCGCATCGGCGCCTCCGCCTCCGTAGCCATTGTGCGCGAACTGGGAGCGGAGTAGAACGAGGGAACAGGGAACAGGGAACAGAAGAACAGCCGTCTGCTTTCATCGAGGGCTGTGGGATTCAAGCGAAGGCAGACGCGGTTCTTCCCTACTCCCTCTTTCCTAGTCCCTGGTCCCTGGTCCCTCGGCCCTGGTGTGGTGTCGCAGATGTTCTTTGAAAAACAACTACAGATCCTTCGACTCACCACCCCCAAGCTGAAAAGCGCTTGGGGCCCCGTTCGCTCAGGATGACAACCCTGGTTTATTGCGAACTTTCGGGACAGGACAGTAGTCCCTGGTCGCTAGTCCCTGGTCGCTAGTCCCTGGTCGCTAGTCCCTGGTCGCTAGTCCCTGGTCGCTAGTCCCTGGTCGCTAGTCCCTAGTCGCTAGTCCCTAGTCGCTAGTCCCTAGTCGCTAGTCCCTAGTCGCTAGTCCCTGTTCCCTGTTCCCTACTCCCTGCTCCCTCCATCCGTTATCATTCCCTTCGACACCTATGTCCTCCAGTCCTCCATCTCCGCCGCTGCAACCCGAGCTCGAAGGCGACTACCGCCCGGCCAGCCAGGACAACCCGTGGGCTCACCTTGACCCGATCAACGCGCGGGTTGAGCCCGCCGATGTGGCCTACCTGATGCAACTGGCCGAGGCGCTCAACACCACGCTCGACCTGCAAACCCTGCTCAACCGCACCTCCGAACTGGTGCGCGCGGTCATTCATTACCGCATCTTCGCCATTTTTCTTCTCAACGACCGCACCCACGAGCTGCGCATGCGGTTCCAGCTGGGGCACACGCCGGAGGTGGAGCGCACCCGCATTCCCCTGGGCAAGGGGGTGGTCGGCCAGGTAGCTCTCACCCGCCAGCCCATCCTGCTGAACGACGTATCCACCTCAGCCGACTATATCGCCGCGGCTCCCGATGTCCGTTCCGAACTGGCCGTGCCCCTGATCGCCAAGAACCGCCTCATCGGCGTCATGGACCTGGAAAGCGAACACGCCAACCACTTCCGCGGCGAGCATCTTCACCTGCTCACGCTCACCGCCTCGCGCATCGCCCAGGCCATTGAGAACGCCCGCCTTTACACCCGCGTTTCCCGCCAGGCGCAGACTCTCGAGGTGCTCAACGAGGTGGCCGTGGAACTGGCCTCCATCCTCGACCTCGATCCGCTGCTGGAACGCATCGGCCAACTGCTTCGCCGCCTCATCGACTACCAGATGTTCACCATCATGCTGCTGGACGACAAGGGCGAAACCCTCATCACCCGCTACGCCTGGCGCTTCGGCTACGCCCATGCGCCGTTGCGCCGCTTGCCTGTCACCAGCGGCCTGGTGGGCGCCGCCGTGCGCGAATGGCGGCTGATCAATGTGGCCGATGTGCGCAAGGACTCGCGCTACATCCCCATGAACCCCGAGACCCGCTCGGAGCTGGTCGTACCGCTCTTCTACAAGGGCCGCATCATCGGCGTTCTCGACCTGGAACACACGCGCTGCCATGCTTTCAACGAGGAGCACGAGCGCATCATCACCACCCTGGCCGCCCAGGTAGCCATCTCGATTGAGAATGCGCGGCTGTACCAGGCCGTCAAGCGCCAGGAGCGTCAGTTGGAGCGCGACATCGCCATGGCGCGCGAGGTCCAGCTTCGCCTGCTGCCCCCTGCCGTGCCGGAGCTGGCCAATGCCGAGATGGCCGTGCGCTTTCTGCCCGCCCGCACCATCGGCGGCGACCTCTACGATTTTGTGGACTACGGCCCTGACCGCTCCGCCATCGTGCTCGGCGATGTCAGCGGCAAAGCCGCCCCCGCCGCCCTGTTCGCCGCCCTGGTCAGCGGCATCATGCGCTCTGCCGCCGTGCAGCGCCCCGAGCCGGCCCAGATGCTGGCCAACCTGAACGACGCCCTGCAAGAGCGCAAGCTGGAGTCGCAGTACGTCACCATGCTCTTCGCAGTGTGGAACGACGAGCAGCGCACCCTCCAGGTGGCCAACTCGGGCGCCGTGCAGCCCATCTTCTGCCGCTCCGGAGAATCCGTGACGGTGCGCGCCGAGGGCTTTCCGCTGGGCCTCTTCCCCAACGTCGCCTACGAGGAGTTCAACGTCGCCACCCAGCCCGGCGACGCCATCGTCTTTGTCTCCGACGGCATCTCCGACGCCGAAAACGCGGCCGGCGAGATGTATGGGCAGGATCAGCTCGCCGGCGTTTTGTGCGCGCACCGCGGTCAGTCCGCGCAGGAGATCGCCGACGCCATCCTCGCCGACGTCACCCGCTTCCAGGGCGGCCACGACCGCTTCGACGACGAAACCATCATCGTGCTGCGGGTGCGTTAACGGCTGTTCCGGTAAACTCAAAGGGACGACAGATCACCCGGAGCACTCTTGACTACAGCAGCCCAGGAACGCCTCATCCGCCCCGCCCGCAACGTTTTCGGCAGCCTTCGCCTGCCCGGCGACAAGTCCATCAGCCACCGCTACGGCATGTTGGCTGCCTTTGCCGACGGCGCCTCGCGCTTCACCAACTTCTCTACCGGGGCCGACTGCGCCTCGACCCTGAGCTGCATGGAGGCGCTGGGCGCCAAGGTCCGCCGGCTCGACGACGGTACCGTCGAGGTCACCGGCGTGGGCGGCCGGGTTACGCCCTCGAGCCAGCCGCTGGACTGCGGCAACTCCGGCTCGACCATGCGCATGATCTCGGGCCTGCTGGCCCCCCAGCAGGGCAGCTTCACGCTGGTCGGCGATGAGTCCCTTTCCCGGCGGCCCATGGAGCGCATCCGCAAGCCCCTGGCGGCCATGGGCGCGCGCCTCACGCTCACCGAAGGCCACGCACCGCTGACCATCCTGGGAGGCCCGCTCGAGGCCATCGACTACACCACGCCGGTTCCCAGCGCCCAGGTAAAGACCTGCGTGCTGCTGGCCGGCCTGCAAACCGCCGGAACCACCACCGTGCGGGAAGCCGTCCGCACCCGCGACCATAGCGAGCTGGCCCTGCGCGCCTTTGGGGCCAAGCTCAGCCGCACGCTGGATTCGATCTCCATCACCGGCCCGCAGTCGCTGCACGCCATCGAGGCCGCCGTACCCGGCGACATCTCCTCCGCCGCCTTCTTTCTCTGCGCCGCCGCGCTCTTCCCCGGCTCCAGCCTGGTGCTGGATTCGCTGGGCCTGAACCCCACCCGCGCCACGCTGCTGGACGTGCTCACCGCTCTCGGCGCGCGCATCAACGTCCTCAATCTTGAAGAGAAGAACGCCGAACTGGTGGGCACCGTGCAAATCTCCGCTCCCCCCGAGGGGCTGGGATCGACGGAAGTGAGCGGCGCTCTGGCGGCGCAACTGATCGACGAGCTGCCGGTGCTGGCGGCCATTGCGCCCTACACCAGCGGCGGCATCCGCATCCGCGACGCCAGGGAACTGCGCGTCAAGGAATCCGACCGCATTGCCCTGGTGGTGAAGAATCTGCGCGCCATGGGCGCAGAGGTCGCCGAGTTCGAGGACGGCCTGGACGTTCCCGGAGGGCAGACGCTGCATGGGGCAACTATCGACTCCGGCAGCGACCACCGCATCGCCATGGCCTTCAGCGTGGCCGCCCTGCGCGCCCAGGGCGAAACCCTGATTCAAGGTGCGGAATCCGCTGCCATCAGCTTTCCTGAGTTCTTCGACCTGCTGGATCTGGTTGCCGGGCGCTAGGCAATAACCCGCCTTCAGCCGGCCAGGCGAAGCGGCGCCGTTTCCATTTGGATTTGTCCCAAGCGGCCGCGACCCGTAGAATCACCCTTGGTAGTGGATTGCGCTAATCTGGAGCGGCAACTGGAACCGATGAGCGAACAGGAAACAGGGACTTCCATCGAGGCAAAGGCGGTCTCGCCGGCGTGGGCGAGAATCGAGCGAGCGCGCCATCCTCAGCGGCCATACCCCATGGACTTGATCGAGCGAATCTTTACGGATTTCAGCGAGATTCACGGGGATCGCGCCTTTGGCGACGATGAGGCTGTAGCCTGCGGCATGGCCCGGCTGGGCACGGAAGAAGTGCTGGTCATCGGCAACCGCAAGGGCGGCAGCACCAAGGACCGGGTGCGCCGCAACTTCGGCATGCCCCATCCCGAAGGCTACCGCAAGGCGCTGCGCTGCATGAAGATCGCGGAGAAGTTCGCGCGGCCGGTGATCAGCTTTATCGACCTGCCGGGAGCTTTCCCTGGGTTGGGCGCCGAAGAGCGGGGCCAGGCCGAGGCCATTGCGCGCAACATTCTGGAGATGTCGCGGCTGCGAGTGCCCACGATTTCAGTGATCAGCGGCGAAGGCGGATCGGGCGGCGCGCTAGCCCTGGCTGTCAGCGACCGGGTCCTGATCCTGGAAAATGCGCTTTACTTTGTGATTACGCCGGAGTCCTGCGCGGCCATCATGTGGCGCGATGCGGCGCATAAGCAGTTGGCCGCCGAGGCCATGCGCATCTCCGCGCCGGAAGTTGCGGCGCTGGGCTGCGTGGACGAGATTGTCCCCGAGCCGCCGGACGGCGCGCACACCGATCCCGAAGCGGGGGCCGGACTGCTGGGCAGCGCGCTGAAGCGGCATTTGGCCGAACTGAAAGCGATGCCGCTGGACATTCTGCTGGGCGCGCGGCAGCAAAAGTTCCGCAACATTGCCCAGTTCTACACGGAAGGTTAGTTCTGGTGGCTCATCGGCTGGCGAAAGAGTTCGGTACGTTGAGCGCTCCGGGAAGACTGCGGCCCGCGGCCCGCGCCGCAGTAGCCGGAGGATGCGCATGAGCACACCTGACACCCGCGGCCGGTTGAGCGCCTATGCCCAGTTTGTTGCCGCGATCCTCTATTTCTTTTTGGTGCGGTCGCTGGCCCGGCACGGAGCCCTGGGGCTGGCCAGCGAGCAGTGGTCTCCGCTGGCGGAGCAGGCCATGCTGGTCTTCCTGCTGCTGCTGGGCTACTCGGGGTTGGGCTTCTGGCTCAACGGCCAGTTGCACCCGGTGAGCGCGCAGGGTTTGCCGCGGCGGCCGGGCTGGCCGGGCGAGGCGGGAATGGGCCTGGCAACCGGCTGGGCACTGGCCGTGGTGTGCGTG
>Ga0326727_10025000_pt1 | contig 11244 bp, 7 predicted proteins | sample MB2enrmetagenome_FD_207643 | JGI IMG/M metagenome (GOLD analysis project Ga0326727, IMG submission 207643) | Lab enriched peat soil microbial communities from McLean, Ithaca, NY, United States - MB29MY | ecosystem: Environmental > Terrestrial > Soil > Wetlands > Peat | place: USA: New York... | reverse complement strand
CTTCCCGCCCCACCAATGCCGTGAGCCTGTCGAGCAAGGCTCGCGACGCGCGCACCGACCAAGTGTCGGGCAAATTGAGCCGTCCCGTGTAATCGGAACGCATGACCGCCACGCTCACGCCGCAGGGACCGCGCAGGTAGGGCTTCAGCAGCTCCTCGAAGCGATTCATGCCCTGCGGCCCGTCGAATTCGGCGGGCCAGCGCAGCCAGAGCCGGCGCGCGAAGCGCTCGCGCGCGCGGTCGATATCCAACAGTGACTTCGCCTGCAATCGCCACGCCTCGATGAAATCGTCGAAGCGCAGCGTGCCCTCGACGACCAGGATCGCATCCTTGACGATGATGTCGCGATGCTGCTGGAAAGTCTCCTCGTACAAGCTCACCTCGAGCCGGCCGCTGCGATCATCCAGGATCAGCGTCACCCGATTCGGCCGGCGGCGGATTTCCAGCACCAGGCCCGCGACGGTGGCGGCCTTTCCCGCCGACCAGCCGCGCGCGCCGTCCGCCGAAGCGGCCGGCTTGGGGGTGCTGACCACGTCCGCCAGGCGCGCGCTCACCAGAAACTTCAAGTCGGGCTCATAGGGCGTGATCGGGTGTCCGCTCAGGAACAGGCCGAGCGTCTCGCGCTCTCCGGCCAGCCGCTGCGCCTCGGTCCAGTCGGCCATGACGCTGTCGGAGGCGGCGGAGAGGCCGAACAGATCCACCTGGCCCACGCTCATGGCCCGCGAATTTTGCTCGCCCAGATGCATGGCGCGATCGAGCTCGCCGGTCAGAGTGGCTCGGTTCGGCCCGATCCGATCCAGGCTCCCCGAACGAATCAGGGCGTCGAACACGCGCCGATTCACCCGCTGCAAATCGATGCGCCGGCACAGGTCCGCCAGGCTCTCGAAGGGCCCGCCGGCGGTGCGCTCCTCGATGATGGCATCCACCGCGGAGGCTCCGACGCCCTTGATGGCTCCCAGCCCGAAGCGAATGCTCATGGGACCCGAGACATGGAAGGCGTAAACCGACTCGTTCACGTCGGGCGGCTGGACGGTGAGCCCCATGCTGGCGCATTCATCGATCAGCGTGACCACCTTGTCGGTCTTGTCCATGTCCGACGAGAGAACCGCCGCCATGAAGGCGGCCGGATAGTGCGCCTTGAGCCACGCCGTCTGGTAGGACAGCAGCGCGTACGCCGCGGAGTGCGATTTGTTGAAACCGTAGCCCGCGAATTTCTCCATCAAGTCGAAGATATGCGTGGCCTGCGCCTCGCGCACCCCGCGCGCCACCGCGCCGCTCACGAACACCGAGCGCTGCTTGGCCATTTCCTCGGGCTTTTTCTTGCCCATGGCGCGCCGCAGGAGATCCGCGCCGCCCAGGGTGTAGCCGGCGAGGATCTGCGCGATCTGCATGACCTGTTCCTGATACAGGATCACGCCATAGGTCGCCGCCAGCACCGGCTTCAAGTCCGGATGCAGATAATCGATGGTGGCGCCGCTGGTGTCGTGCTTGCGCGCGATGAAATCGTCCACCATGCCCGATTGCAGAGGCCCCGGCCGGAACAAGGCGACCAGCGCCACGATGTCGCCGAAGCGGTCGGGCTGCAGGCGGCGAATCAGATCCTTCATGCCGCGCGATTCGAGCTGGAACACGGCCGTCGTGCGGGTGCTCTTGAGCAGCGCGTAGGTGGCCGCATCGTCCATGGGCAGAGCGCTCATCACCAGCGGCGCTTCGCCCGAGGCGGCGCGGTGCGCATTGATGTCGCGCACCGCCTTGTCGATGATGGTCAGCGTGCGCAGCCCCAGAAAATCGAATTTCACCAGCCCGGCCGCCTCGACATCGTCCTTGTCGAACTGCGTCACCGGCGCCGTGCCGCCCTCTTCGCAGTACAGCGGAGTGAAATCGGTCAGTACCGAGGGGGCGATGACCACGCCGCCGGCATGGGTGCCGGCGTTGCGCGCCAGGCCCTCCAGGGTTCGCGCCAGATCGATGAGCTCGCGGACCTCGGAATCCCCGTCGTACAGGCGCTTGAGCTCCTCCTCCTGTTCGAGCGCCTTGTCGAGCGTCATGCCGATCTCGAAGGGAATCAGCTTCGCGATCTTGTCCACGTAGCCATAGTTGTGTCCGAGCACCCGGCCGACGTCGCGCACCACGGCCTTGGCGGCCAGGGTGCCATAGGTGATGATTTGCGATACTCGGTCGCGGCCGTACTTGTTGGCGACGTATTCGATGACCCGGTCGCGCCCTTCCATGCAGAAGTCCACGTCGAAGTCCGGCATGGACACGCGCTCGGGATTCAGGAATCTCTCGAACAGAAGATCATGCTCGATCGGATCCAGGTCCGTGATGCCCAGCGCATAGGCCACCAGCGAACCCGCTCCGGAGCCGCGGCCGGGTCCCACCGGCACGCCGTTGTCGCGGGCCCAGCGAATGAAATCAGCCACGATCAGAAAGTAACCGGCGAATCCCATGGAGCAGATGACGCCGAGCTCCAGTTCCAGCCGCGCTTCGTAGGCGGCCGTGGCGGGCACGGCCGTGGCGGGCACGGCCGCGTCGTTCGGCACGGCCGCTGCGCTGCCGGGTGATGTCAGCCGCGCGCGCAGGCCCCGCGCCGCCTCCTCGCGCAGGAACCCCTCGATGCTGCTGCCGGAGGGCACCGGGTAGGCCGGCAGCATGGAGGCCCCCAGGCGGATTTCCAATGAGCATCGCTTGGCGACTTCCACCGTATTGTCGAGCAGTTCCGGCGCATCCTTGAAAAGCTCCGCCATCTCCGCCGGGGATTTCAGGTACTGCTCCTCGCAGTAGCGCCGCGCACGGCTCGGGTCTGCCAGCAAGGCACCGTCGTGGATGCACACCCGCGCCTCATGGGCCTCGAACTCCGCGCGCGTGAGAAAGCGCACGTCATTGGTCGCGAGCGCCGCCACGCCTCTCGCCAGCCCCAGGTCCAGGACGGCTTCGGCATAGGCCTGCTCACCCGCTCGGCCGACGCGCTGTACCTCGAGGTAGAAGCGGTCCCCGCACAACTCCTGCCAGCGGGTCAGACAGCGTTCCGCCTCGTCATCGCGGCCTCGCGCCAGGGCCTGCCCGATATCGCCTTCCATGCCGCCCGATAAAACGATCAATCCCTGCAGCATGTCGCTCTGCAGCCAGGCGCGTTCCAGCATGGGTGCGCCGCGTTGCTGGCCCTCGAGATAGGAACGCGTCACCAACTGCGTCAAGTGCCGGTAACCCACGAGATTCTGGCAGAGAAATACCGCCCGCGACGGCGGCGCGCGCTCGCCCGCTTCGCGAATCCAGGCATCGACTCCGATCAAGGGCTTGACGCCGGCGGCCAGCGCCTCCTTGTAGAACTTCACCATCGCAAACAAATTGCTTTGATCGGTCAGAGCCACCGCCGGCATCCGCGCCGCCGCTACGGCGGCCATCAGCTCGGGAACGCGCACGATCCCATCGACCAGGGAGTATTCGGTGTGCAACCGCAGGTGGACGAATTGCCTCAAGGGGCCGCCTCGATGATCAACCGCACCGGAGCGAAGGAGCGCCGATGCAAGGGACAGGGACCATGCAGCTCGAGAAGCCGCAGATGGGTGGGCGTGGCGTATCCCTTGTGGGTTGCGAAGGAATATTCAGGATACAGTGTATCCATTTGATTCATATAGCTGTCCCTGGCTGTTTTCGCCAAGATAGACGCCGCGCAGATGGCAGGTGTAGTGGCATCGCCCCCGACGATGGCACGTGCCGTCACGGGCCTGCCCAGCCCGCCCAGATGAGGCACTTGGTTACCATCCACCAACACATGATCGGGCGTCAAGGTCATCGCGAGCAGGGCGCGGCGCATCGCCAGAAACGTGGCCTGCAGAATATTCAATGCGTCGATTTCGGCCCGGTCCGCCCAACCGATGCCGAAGCACAGCGCATCGCGGCGGATGATGGCGCTCAAGGCGGTGCGCTCATCCTCGCTCAGCATCTTGGAATCCGCGATGCCGTCGATGCGGCGGCCGCGACGCAGAATCACCGCTGCCGCGACCACGGGACCCGCCAGCGGCCCGCGCCCCGCCTCGTCCACGCCGGCCACCCTGCGCTGTCTCACTGGGGCTGTCTCACTGGGGCTGTCTCACTGGACCAAGGCCAGGATGGCCTGGGCCGCGCGACGGCCTGCGTCGCGGCGCAAGTCGGCATGAATTCGCGAAAACTCCCGTTCCAGGCCGCTGCGCCGTTCGGCATCGTCTAGCCACATCAAGAGCTCCGCTCCGATCGACTCCGGGACAATTTCCTCCTGAAAATACTCGCCGACGACGCGCCGATCCGCAAGTAGATTCGGTTGAGCGAAGAATCGGGATTTGACCAGCTTCAAGCGGCGCAGGATCCAGGCCGTCATCGCCCCCAGCCGGTAAACCACCACCATGGGCCGCTTGCACAGCGCTGCCTCCAGGCTTGCCGTCCCGGAGGCCACCAGGGCGACATCGGCGGCGGTCAACGCGGTTTGGGCGCCGCCGTCGATGAGCCGCACCTTGACCGCAGGCGCATGGTGCAGCAGGGCCTGCTCGAAAATCCCGCGCGCGGCGGGGTTCGCCATCGGCGCGATGAATACCAGCTCCGGGCGTTGCGCGGCCAGCCAGCGCGCCGTTGCGGCGAAATCCTCCGCGAGGCGGGCCACTTCGCCGCGCCGGCTTCCCGGCAGCAGGGCGACGACCTGGGCGCCTGCATCGATGCCGAGCGCACGCCGTGCTTCGCCGCGGTCCACCGACATCGGTATCGCATCGGCGAGCGGGTGCCCGACGAACTCCGCGCGCATGCCGTGCTCATCGTAGAAGCGCTTTTCGAAGGGCAGCAGGCACAGCACCAGGTCCACCGAGCGGTGAATGCTGCGAGCCCTGCCCTGGCGCCACGCCCATACCTGCGGACTGACGTATTGCACCGTCGGGATTCCGGCGGCGCGCAAATCCCGTGCCAGGCGCAGATTGAATTCCGGCGCATCGATGCCGACGAATACATCCGGCTTGGCCGCGAGCATCCGGGTTCGAATGCGGGCGCGCAGCCGCAGCAGGCGCGGCAGATGGCGCACGATCTCGAACAGGCCCATCACCGCAAGCGATTCGGCGGGTTCCCAGGCTTCGCACCCCGCCGCCTGCATCTTGGGGCCGGGGATGCCGAAGAATTGCGCGCCGGGCGCGGCCTTGCGCAGAGCGTTGATCAGGTCGGCGCCTAACGTATCGCCCGACGCTTCTCCCGCCACCACACCGACCCGCAGCGCAACGGACATCGTTATCGAACGATGCTGCGTTCGCTGCGCTTGATGAACTCGACGAAGGGCCGGATTTCCGCCTGGGTCACGGCCAACCTCTCGAGCTCCTCCACGGCCGCCTTCAATTTCAGTCCCGAGCGATACAGCAATCGATACGCGCGGCGTATGTTCAGAATCTGCTCGCGATTGAAGCCGCGACGCTGCAAGCCGATCGAATTGACGCTGTGCGGCACGGCCGGCCGGCCGACCGCCATGATGTAGGGCGGAACATCGCGAGTGACCGCGGCATTGTGCGCGATGAAGCAGTGCGCTCCCACCTTGGTGTGCTGGTGCACGGCCGACAGGCCGCCCATGGTCACCCAATCGCCGATTTCCACGTGGCCTCCCAGGGTGGCGCAATTGGCCATCACGATCTGGTCCCCGAGAAGGCAGTCGTGAGCGACGTGCGAGTACGCCATCAAGAGATTGTCGTTGCCGATGCGCGTCACTCCCTTGTCGTGAACGGTGCCGCGGTTGACCGTGACGGATTCGCGAAATACGTTGCGGTCGCCGATTTCGAGGCGCGTCGGCTCGCCGTTGTATTTCTTGTCCTGGGGCGCATCGCCCAGGGAGGCGAACTGGTAGATTTTGTTGCCCGCGCCGATGCGTGTCGGTCCGTTGATCACCACGTGCGGACCGATCCAGGTGCCGGGGCCGATGACCACATCCGCCCCGATGACGGTGAACGGTCCGATCTGCACATCCGCCGCGATCTGCGCTTGCGGCGATATCACCGCGCGCGAATCAATCATCCGGCCGCTCCTTCGTCCGGAGCCTTCGACTGCGGCCCCTTGATCTCGGGCGCCACCATTATCTCCGCCGACGCCACCTCGACGCCGTCGACTTCGGCCAATCCGTGAAATTTCCAGATTCCCTTGAAGGCCCTCTTCAACGTGACCTTGAGCATGAGCTGATCGCCCGGCTCGACCGGCTTGCGGAATCGCGCATTGTCGATCGCGACGAAGTAGAAACGCGTGTCGTGGTCGGGAACGACCTTGGCGGTCTTGAACGCCAGGATCCCCGCGGCCTGCGCCAGCGCCTCGATGATGATCACCCCCGGCATCACCGGCCGGTGCGGAAAGTGCCCCGGAAAGAACGGCTCGTTGTACGTCACGTTCTTGAGCGCATGGATATGCTCTCCGGCCACACAGTCCAGAACACGATCCACCAGCAAGAAGGGATACCGGTGCGGCAGTTGCCGCATGATCGCTTCGATATCCATCTTCTCGGTCTTTGCCATCATCGCTCCTTTCTTTCCAGTCGTCGCAAATGCGCCACCATACGCCGCCACATTCGGGTCTCCACGGCCGGCATGCCGCTCGAGTAGCTGCCGGCGTGCTTGAGGGAGGCGCTCACCAGGCTGCAGCCCGTCACCACCACGTCGTCGGCAATCGTCAGATGCCCGGCGATCCCGACGCCGCCGCCGATCATGCATCGCCGGCCTATGGTCGTGCTGCCCGAGATCCCCACGCAACCGGCAACGGCGGTATGAGCGCCTATGGTCACGTTGTGGCCCACCTGTATCTGATTGTCCAGCTTCACCCCATTTTCCACCACCGTATCATCGATGGCACCCCGATCGATGGTGGTGTTCGCGCCGATCTCGACGTCGTCGCCGATCTGCACGCCGCCCACCTGCGGCACCTTGACCCAGGCCCCCTCATGCGGCGCAAAGCCGAACCCGTCGGCACCGATCACCGCGCCGGCATGCAAAATGCAGCGCCGCCCGATGCTCACTCCGGGGTACAGATTGACCCGGGCCATGAGGCGAGAGTCCGCGCCGACGCGCGAGCCGCGCTGCACGATGCAGCCGGGGCCCACCAGCACCCGCTCGCCGATGTCCGCTCCGTCCTCGATCACGGCGAGCGGCCCCACGCTCGCCGAGGCCGCGACTCGCGCCGTCCCCGACACCACCGCGCTGGCGTGAACTCCCGCCACCACCGGTGCCGGGGGATGCAGCAGATCCGCAATGCGCGCGTAGGCCAGGTAGGGGTTGGCATCGATCAGCGCGGCGACGGGGCAGGACGCCGCATTCTCCGGCCCCACCAGCACGGCGGTTGCACGGGTGCACTCCATCTGCTTGCGATATCGCGGATTGGCCAGAAAGCTCAAGGTTCCGGCTTGCGCATGCGACAGCGTCGCCACGCGCGACACCCGCAACCCCGGTTCACCCTGCAACCCGAGGCCGAACCGTACCGCCAATTCCCCTAGGCTGAATTCTCCCTGCACCTGCGCACCACCTCTATCAGACAGGCTCCCAGTGCGAGAGGCTTGGACGCTGAGGCCGGATGCTGCTACTTGCCGCTGGGAGTCTTGCCCGGGGGCGTCGATGCCGGAGCCTTGGCCGGGGCGGACCCGGCGGCCGGCGCCGAGGCAGGCAGGCTCGCCGGCTTGGTGGCCAGCACCGCCAGCACATTGGCCGTTATATCCAGCGGCCCCTTGGCAAAAAACACTCCCTCGCCCAGCACCAGATCGTAGCCCTGCGCCGTGGCGTAGTTCTGGATCTCCGAGATCAGGTAGCGCTGCACCTTGCCGATTTCCTCGTTGCGACGCGTCGACGCGTCATCCTGGAATTCACCGGCCTTGCGCGAGAATTCACGCTGCTGGTCGCGCAGCGTCTTCTCCGCCTTCGCCCGGTCGGCTTCCGCCATCACGGCGCCTTCCTTCTGCAATTTCTCGTCGCGCGCCTTCAGATCGTTCTGCATCGTCAACAATTCGCGGCGGCGGGGCGCAAACTCGTTCTCGAGCCCCTGCATCGCGGCCTTGGTCTGCGGCGCATCCTCCAGAAGCTTCTGGAAATTGACCACGCCCATCTTGATTTCTGCACTCGCCTGGCCGGAAATCATGAGCCCGCAAAGGCACAAGCCTAGGAACGAAATGCTGCGATTGAAAGTCGACATATTGATCTTTAAGACCTCGAGGTGAATGGTCAAAACGCCTGGCCGATGGAAAACTGGAATCGTTCTGTTTCGTCGTTGAATCTTACCGTATCACCAGGATACGCATTCAAAGGGATGCCGTACGAGAAACGGAACAGGCCCAAAGGCGCCAGCCATTGCACGGCGATCCCGGTCGATTGCTTCAGATTATCATAACTGAAGTGGTAGTTGACCGGGGTAATGTCATCCACCCCCAGGAATTTGACCGTGCTGCCGGTCTGGAAGACATTGCCCATGTCGTAAAACCAGCTCACCCTGGCCGCGCTCTTCCACTTTTCAGGCACCGGGAACAGCAGCTCCCAGCGGCTGATCACGCGAAAGTTTCCGCCATAGGGATTGCCCAGCCCGATATTGTCCCGGGGTCCCAGGCGGCTCTCGCGAAAGCCGCGGACGCTGTCCGGCCCGCCGGCGAAGTAATTGAGGTAGGGGGGCAGCGCCGTCGTTTTACCGAGCGCGGAGGCATAGTCCACCGTCGCGTTGTACGACACCAGCCATTTGCCCCACAGCGGGATGTACTGCAGGAATTGCATGTTGGTGGCGTAGTAGCGCACATCGCTTCCGGGCAGGGCATAGCGGCCCGAAAGGGCCAGGTGCATGCCGCGATCGGCGAACAGGGCGCGGTTGCGGGTATCCCAGGACCAGCCGCCCGTCAGCTCGTAGGTATAGAACTCCGAGCCGTACACCGTGTAAGGGGTGTCCAGGGAATTGACCACGCCGTCGCCGTTGGTGTCGTCCAGCTCGCGCGTGAAGGTATTGCCGTTGTCCTTGACCCAGTCCACGGCCTGCTGCGCGCTGTACCCCTGAGAGACGACCAGCGTGTTCTTGTTGGCCGATACGCCGCCCTGCACGTACTGGTACTCGGTGATGGGATAGGCCCACTGGATCGCCCCCGTCAGCTGCTTGGTCGAGAACGCCGACGAGGCTGCGACGAATTGCGTGATGTCGCGATAAGTAAAAGAGGTCGTGCGCGACACACCGTCGATGGTGGTGTACGGATCCGTGTGCGAAACCACGTAGGTCTTGCTGTACTTGCCCGCGTTGATCTCCAGCGCGATGCGGTCGCCCGTTCCCATGAAGTTGCTGTGGACGAAATTGCCGTTCAGGGTGAATTTCTGCGATTCGGAGTAGCCGATGCCGCCGCCGAACTGCCCCGGCAATCCTTCCTTGATGTTGTAGTCCACGTCCACGAGGTCCGCACTGCCCGCCACCGGCTTGGTCTCGAACTCCACCTTCTCCACGTAGGGCAATCGCTGCAGCCTTTCCTTGGAGCGCTCGATTGCGGAATTCGACAGCCACCCGCCCTCGAGCTGGCGCATCTCGCGGCGCAGCGTCTCGTCGTTGATCGCCGTGACATTGTTGAAATTGATGTGCCGCACGTAGACGCGGTTGCCGGGCTCGATGAAGAACGTGAGCGACACGGTTTTCTTGTCGTTGTCCGGGGTGGGCACCGGATCGATCTTGGCGAAGGCGTAGCCGTCGGCGCCCAGCCGATAGCTCATCAGCTGCTGCGAGTTGGTGACGGCCTTGCGTGAGAATATATCGCCCGGGTGGATCTGCAGCAGCTTGCGCAGCTGCTCCTCGGGAACCACCATGGTGCCGGCCAGCTTGATCTCCGACACCTTGAAAACGTCGCCTTCGTTGACGTTCACGGTGATGAACATGTCGTCCTTTTCCGGAGCGATGGTGACCTGCGTCGACTCGATCTGGAAATTGGCGTAGCCGCGATCCATGTAGTAGGAGCGCAGCTTCTCCAGGTCGCCCTGCAGCGACTCGCGCGAGTACCGGTCGTCCTGCTTGTACCAGGACAGCCAATTCGGCGTCTTCAGCTCCAGGGTGGCGAGCACGTCCTTCTCGTTGAATTTCGTGTTGCCGACCAGGTTGATCATCTCGATCTTGGCGCGCTTGCCCTCCTTGATGTCGACGATCACATCGACCTTATTGCCCGGCAGATCCGTGATCTTCGTATCGACGCGCACCGCGTACTTGCCGCGGCTGAAGTACTGGTCGGTGAGATACTGCTTCACCTCATCGAGGACCGAGCGGTCGAAGATCTTGCCGGTCGCGAGGCCGACGTTGCGCAAGCTCTTCTGCAAATCCTCGGTTTTGATGTCCTTGTTGCCCTTGATCTCGAACTTCGCGATGGACGGCCGCTCGACCACCACGACCAGCAGGGTGTTGCCGTCGCGGCGCAGCTCCACGTCGCGGAAGAATCCCGTCGCGTACAGCGCCCGCATGGCCTCGCCGATGCGCTGGCCGTCGAGATGATCGCCGATGTTCACCGGCAGGTAATTGAATACCGTGCCCTCGGAAATCCGCTGCAGGCCTTCGACGCGAATGTCGCCGACCGTGAATGCTTCCTGCGCGCTTTGTGCGCGCACAGCCGCTCCCAATGGCTGGATGGCAAGGGCCACCAGGCACGCCAAACGCAATTCAAGCCGCACGCGACGACGACCGATTGCTATTTCGATTGATCATGATTTCCCGTTAATTCAAATGTCTTGATATATCGTTATAGAAGGCGAGGCTCATCAACACGACCAGCAGCGCAATCCCGACCTGCTGTCCCAGCAGCTGGGCGCGCTCGGAAAGCGGCGTGCCCTTGACCGCTTCGATCACCTGATAGACCACCTGGCCGCCGTCCAGCAGCGGCACCGGCATCAAATTGAGCACGCCCAAGCTCACGCTGATGATGGCCAAAAAGGCTAGAAAAGCCGTCACGCCCAGGTAGGCGCTGATACCGGCGAATTCCGCGATGCTGATCGGGCCGCTGATGTTCTTTGCAGACACCTGGCCGGTCACGATACGCCACAGCATCTGCACGGTGAGCGAGGACATCTCCCAGGTCTTCGCCACCCCGGTCACGGCCGCATCGATCGGACCGGAGCGATGCGTCTCGACCAGGCCCGGAGGCCAGGTCCGGGGCCCTTCCACCAGCGTGATGCCGAGCCGGCCGATGATTCTGCCCTGCTCCGCCACCCGCGGCACCGGGGCCACGATACGCAATCGCGTGGCGGCGCGCTCGACTTCGATGGAAATGTCGCGG
>Ga0326727_10024999_pt1 | contig 11244 bp, 4 predicted proteins | sample MB2enrmetagenome_FD_207643 | JGI IMG/M metagenome (GOLD analysis project Ga0326727, IMG submission 207643) | Lab enriched peat soil microbial communities from McLean, Ithaca, NY, United States - MB29MY | ecosystem: Environmental > Terrestrial > Soil > Wetlands > Peat | place: USA: New York... | reverse complement strand
CATCTTGACTGCCCGAAACGGCCTTCCGATTCTCCTAACCGTCCCAGAAACGCAAAAACCCGCCCCGCGGCGTCATTTTCGTGCGACCGTCCCTCTGGTTGCGGAATCGCTGGCGGTGATCTGCTTGTCTCGCGATATTCTCGGCATCGCGGTACAATAGCGAAGCTGACGAGCCCCTGAACGACACGGGTCCAACTATATGAGAAGTACTTTGCCTTTTGTACTGTTCGCGCTCAGTGGGTGGGCGCAGGGCACGACTGCGGGGGCCACGAGCACGACTTTGGTGTCATCGCTGAATCCCTCAGCCTACGGGAGCGGTGTAACGCTGATCGCAGTGATTTCGCCCTCCAGCGCCACGGGCAGTGTAACGTTTTTGGAGGGCGCAAACACGCTCGGGATGAGCGCTTTAAACGGTGGAACGGCTGCCCTGGTATTGTCGACGCTCTCAGCGGGCACGCATTTTCTGACAGCCGTGTACAGCGGAGATGCGAACGACGCGCCGAGCACATCGGCGACCTTGACCCAAGTCGTGACTCAAGCGGCGACCACGACCACGCTGGGCTCCGCGGCCAATCCGACGGCGTCCGGCCAAAGCGTGACGCTGACGGCAAGCGTTTCGCCTTCGGCGGCGACGGGCGGCCTCACTTTTATGGACGGCCCGTCCACCCTGGGTTCGGCTACGCTGAGTGGTGGAACAGCAACTCTGACCATATCCAACCTGTCAATCGGCACCCACACCTTGACGGCGGTATACAGCGGAGACAACAACTTCACGACGAGCACTTCGGCAACGCTAACGAAGACGGTGAACGGCATCAGCCCGGTATTCCCGTGTTCACCCAGCTTCAGCTACACCATCGGGCAGCCTGCACCGGCATCGATCGCCTGCCAGTTCACAGCCATTCTCTCCGCCTCGTTCACCGTCAGTACGACGGCTTCGTGGCTCCAGGTGAACCCGACGAGCGGACAGTTAGGGCCATCGCCGACGTCATTCTCGCTCTCCGTGAATAACGCAGGCTTATCTCCGGGACCGTATTCCGGGAGCTTCACTATCAGCGGTCCGCAGCTTGGCTCGTTAACCGTGCCGGTTCAACTGGCCGTGGCCGCAGGGCAAGCGGGGACACTGCTTGCGAATCCGTCGTCACTCTCTTTCAATTATCAACAGGGATCTCTCGCGCCGCCCACACAAACTCTGACGATTTCCTCGACCAACGGCACACAGTTGCCATTCACCGTGACCCCGAACGGAGGGAGCTGGCTGGTTCCGGTGGTGATCAACGCGACATCCCCGACGCAGCTTAATATTTTTGTCAGCCCGATCGGATTGGCGCCAGGTTCCTACACGGGTACGCTGACGATTTCTTCGGCCGGCGTGCTTTCGACCGTGGTGAACGTAAGTCTGAACGTGACTGCGGCGGTTCCTCCGCAGTTGAGCATCAATTCTCCACCTTTGAACCTGGCGGCGTTACAGGGAGGCGACCCAGTGAGCGCACAGATTCAAGTTTCGAATTCGGGCGGTGGGGTACTGAGCTTTTCGGTGGCCGCATCCGGTGGTGCATGGTTGAGCGTCTCACCTACGTCGGGTACCGTGGACAACACGGCATCCGGCAACGCGTCCACTTCATCGGTATCGCTGACGATGACCGGCGATCCAACATCGCTGAGTCCGGGAATTTACGAAGGATCGGTGACCGTCACGGGAGCAGGTACGGTGACGGTTCCGGTCACGCTTAGCGTCACGGCGCCCGGACCGGTCATCCTGGTTTCGCAGGCTGCTCTCAGCTTCACGGCGGTCTCGCAGGGCGGCGCACCACTGCCGCAGCAACTTGGTATTCTGAATGTCGGCGCCGGCACGCTTAATTGGACCGCTACGGCGTCAACCTTCGCCGGGGGCAACTGGCTGCAGATTTCATCAGCTGGCGGAACGGTGCAGCAGCCCTATCTCGACGTGTTTCTGGCGAACGTCACGATTGACCCCACGGTGCTGTCCAGCCTCGCGCCGGGCGATTATTACGGCCAAATCCAGATTGCGGATGCGGCCGATCCCGCAACGAACTCTCCTCAACTGGTGACGGTGATTCTGACGGTCGAGTCGCCGGGCTCGAATCTGGGGCCGGAAATCAGTCCTTCCAGCCTTATCTTTACGGGACAAGCGGGGGTTTCGCCGGCACCTCAGAGCGTGACGGTCGGCATTCGTAAGGCCGTAGGGGACCAATATCTTTCGGGCTCCATTGGCAGCGGATTCACGTATTCACCGGCCAGCTCCGCCGTGCAGCCGGACCAGCCAGCCACCCTCGAGGTGACGCCGGACTTCAGCCGGGTGAGCCCGGGCGATATCGACCACGGCACAATCACCCTTCAATTTTCCGATGGGACAGCTCGAACGATCAGTTTGCTGACAGTGGTCGCGCCCTTGGAGTCGGCGAACTCCAGGCTGGGGGCGCGGGCGGCCAGCAATTGCACGAATCTCAATGTACAATGGCGTGAGCCGTCGCCGCCCGGTTTCAGCGTTGTCCAAGGGCAAGGCCAGACCTTAGAGGTGCAGGTCGTGGATAATTGCGGCAATCTGATCGGACCGGCCAATCCTAAGAGCGCAGCCGTACAGGCGACGTTTTCGAACGGAGATGCCGATCTCAACCTGGTGCACGTAGGTAATGGCGTCTGGACCGGCACGTGGACGCCTGTGCACGCGTCTAAGGCGCCCAACGCGCCACTGATGGTGAACGTTACGGCATTCAATTCCACCGGACTGGTGCTGCAGAGCGGACAGGCGAGCACGTTGCTCGCAACCTTAGCAGCGGGTTCCACTCCAGCAATCACTGGAGGCGGCGTGCAGAATGCCGCGACTTACCTGGCCGGCGTGCCGCTCGCTCCGGGAAGTCTCATCACTCTAAAAGGATCGAATCTGGCGGACGCGGGCTCTTTTGTTGCGGGTTTGCCGTTTCCCTCTAAGTGGAACGGCACGCAGGTTCTCATGGGAGGCCAGCCATTGTTATTGCAGGACGGTAATGCCTCGCAGATCGACGCGCAGGTGCCGTTCGATACCCCGATTAACACGCCGTTCCAGATTGTGATTCAGCATGACAACATGCTGTCCGTGCCGCAACAGGTGGTAATCTCGGCGACCGCGCCGGGTATCTTTGCGGTGAACGGGATAGGGACGGGGCCGGGCATTATTTTTCACAGTAGCGGCGTAGGTGTAGCACTGGCATTGCCGAGTTCGTGCGGTGTGCCTGCGCCATATACCTGTGCTCCGGCGAATGCTGGAGAAACGGTGGTCATTTATTGCACGGGCCTGGGCGCTGTAACGCCCCCGATTCCGACTGGCGCGGAGCCGCCGGATCCGCCGGTTTCCGCTGTGGTGAACCCGGTTTCCGTGACGATCGGAGGGCAGGACGCACCGGTTTTCTCAGCCTACGTGGCGCCGGGGCAGCCGGGAGTGTATCAGGTTACGGCTACGGTGCCGGCTGGGGTGTCGGGGGATGCGGTGCCGGTGGTGGTGACGGTCGCGGGGCAGTCGAGTCCGGCGCAGGTGACGATGGCGGTGCAGTAGCAGGCTCAGGCTGGCTGTTCTTAGGTCTCATCCGCGTTAGGGAGGATATTGCGGGACACTGCTTGTGCGGCCAGATTATAGCGGAGCGACCCAGCGGGAGTGCCATGTGACATTCACCTCTTATGCGGCCAGTCTGCGAGTTCACCGGGAAGATTCGTTTCCGCATAGGGTAGAATCCGGGTGCTGCTCTTTCCTGCCAGCAGCCACCATATTTGCCGGCCCCTGAAGTACTGGACCAACTCGCGGTTCCGCTCGATTCCCATGTCTCGGGCCCAAATGATGCTTGCGCGATCGATATCGGCGGCATTGTAAACCCACTCGTCGGCCGGGGCGTGACCCGGCTCATAGTGGACGATGACGACGTGGCGGGGCCCGGCGCCCTTCAGCCAGTCCTCGGTCTTGGCACGCAGGCTGACAGTCGCCGAAGCATGAGGCGAAAGTGCGGAAACGATTGCATAGGCCAGACAAATGACCGGGGTCGAGAGCACCAGAAACTCGCCGATCCGGTTGCCGAAGCGCCGCACAATCCAGAGAAATCGCAGCGACTGGACAGCCAATATCAGGACGAAGGGCATGAGCGGCGCGCCATAATGCGGCTGCAAGTAGACTCCCAGCAGGATCCCGCAAACCGTGACGGCCGTGCACACGAACGGCAGGCAGTTGCGTCCGCGAGGTAAGCGCCAACAGAGCAGCAACGGAAGCAACACCATCGGTCCCAGATAAAAGGTTCCCAGCAGTTGCAGCTTGGCCAGCAGCGCGCGCCATGCCGTGGAGCCGTCCCTTAGAGCGTAATAGTCTCGGGCGAACGCGAGATGGGCTGCCCGCAAATCCGGATGCCGGTACGCCGGCTCGGGTACCGGGTTCTGCCAGACGAAGGCAGGGGCTGCGGCATATTCTTGGGAATACGTCTGGTACGGCATGCGGAAAGGGCTGCCGGTGACTCGCCAGAAGTAATAGCTCGTGGCCGCGCCGGTCGCTGACAGTGTCAACACCAGCGGGAGCGCTACCCGCAAGAGGCCATTCTTCCATCCCGGCCCCCGGTTGGCGACCCGAGCAACCAGCCAGATGGTGAGCGTCGTCCCGAGAAGGAAGCCTTCGTAGGGTCTGGTATTGGCCAGAATGGCGAGGCCGGCCGCAAAAGCCAGGACGTAACGGACCTTAATCGCGTGGCGCAGCCGTCCGGCGGCGCCCGCGACGAGGGCTCCCCCAATTGCGCCCGCACTGCCTCCCCAGTAGCTGTTCATCCAGTAGCCCGCGACTGCCAGGTTCAGACAAACCCAGGCCGTTCCGAGCAGCGACCACACCGGTGGAAGCCAGCCCTGTAGAGCCCAACAAGTCGCGCAACACATCACGCCCGCGATCAGCCAGACTCCCCACCACGGATGCCATCCGAGAAGCTTGGGCGCGGCCAGGATGAATCCCTGAAGCACCGGATAAACTGACGCGTAGGTGGGCTGTTGGAGAACGAATAGCGTTTCGAAATGCTCCCAGAGCGGATGAGACGGATTGGTCAATCTCCCCGACGCGAACGTGTCGGCGAGCAGGAGGTAGCCGAATTCGTCCGGAACGGTGGGTTCGGGGATGTGCCATAACGGCAGGAGACAGAGCCTGATTAAAAGGACGAGCAGGCCGGAGGAGCAGATAACGAGCCAACGGCGTTCCCCCAGACGACGCAGATGCCGCCCAATGCGCGCTTGCTGCCGGGAAGATGCGCCCGGATTGGTGGCATTAAGGAGCCACCATGCCGCGGGGATAATCACCGCCAGAAGGAGAAGGACAGTCAGCCGCATTGGTAGTCGTGAACCATGGGCAGGTTCGTCTCAGTTCGGTCGGCGGTTAACCGTTTTTGGGAAGGCAGCGATTCCGGGCGCTGCTTTCGTGGGGCAGACGTTCGTTTTTGGTCGTCTGCCGGCTGCGCCCCGAAAAAAAACGCTGCGCAGCCTGGCGGACCACAAACACGATGGTCCGCCCCACGGGGACTTGGCCTGTCCCCAAAACGGTTAAGCACCCAGTTCGGTCCTAGGGCGTGCAATATAGCGTGACGCGTGATATTATACGACGACTGTGACCGGATGCAAGCGTGGGTCGGAGGGCCGATTTCAGGGCAGTGCTCTTCTTTCCTTTATCACTGCGTCGGTCGTCCTGCTTGCCGGCCTCGGGGTTACGGCGCTGCAGTCGCAGACGGGGTACTACACCTCGCCGTTGGTGATCACGACTGCGTCTACTCTGCCTTCAGGGCAGGTGGGCGCGGCCTATTCGCAGACCCTTGCCGCCACCGGTGGCACCCCACCCTACTCATGGAGCATTAGCGGCTTGCCAGCAGGACTCACGCTCAGCCCGGCTGGCGTGCTCAGCGGGACTCCGACCGCTAGCGGCGGCTTCACCCTTGCCGTTAAAGTAACCGACAGCGCCGGTTCCGCTGCATCCGCCTCGCTTTCGCTGACAATTAACGCCTCATCGGGGACGTCGATCGGCAGCATTGTGAACGGATACAGCGTCGTTGGGGGAACGGTGGCGCCGGGTGAACTGGTGACCATCTTCGGCTCGAACCTGTCTGATGGAACGGCGAGTGTCACCTCGACTCCGGTGCCGACAACCCTCCAAGGAACACAGGTCCTGTTCGACGGCGTCCCAGTCTATCTCTTATATGTGAGTCCATCACAGGTGAATGTGATGGCGCCGTTCGCTATCGCCGGCCGAAACAGCACCAGTGTGCAGGTTTCGCGCGACGGTCAAACCTCTTTAGCCGTGGCCCTTTCAGTCGCAACATCGGCGCCAGGTCTCGAAACGGTTTCCGGTAGTGGCCAGGGCCAGGTGGTTGCCTACCACGACGCCAATAATTCCCTGATCTCGGCAACCAGCCCGGCGGTTAAGGGTGAGACAGTCACGATCGAATTCACCGGGGGAGGCCAGACCAATCCGCCGGAAACTGATACCGCGCAACCCCCTACCGCGTCTTTTCTGCCGCTGGTGCAGAATACGGTGGTTACCATCGGCGGCATTTCTGCACCGGTGCTGTATGCGGGAGGTGTCCCCGGCTCACTTGGTGTCGATCAGGTCAATTTTTCCATGCCGGCAGGCGTACCAGGGGGTAATGCGGCCGTCGTCGTAACCGTAGGGAGCGCCAACAGCCAGTCCGGCGTGACGATACCCGTCGCAGGTTCGGTGGCGGCCACAACCTCTACTACCCTGACCTCTTCGCCCAATCCTTCGGTTTACGGCCAGGCTGTTACGTTGACGGCAACCGTGTCGCCTTCGACCGCGACGGGCACTGTCACCTTTAAAGAAGGATCGGCCACGCTGGGGACTTCTACCCTGGCGGGCGGCCAGGCGGTACTCGTGGTCTCGACACTCGCGGTTGGAACGCAACTGCTCACCGCGGCTTACGGCGGCGACTCCAACGACGCCGCCAGCCTTTCCACGCCCGTGACCCAGACGGTCAATCCGGCCGCCACTACCACCACGCTGACCTCGTCCGCCAATCCTTCGGCCTACCTCCAGAGTGTCACGCTGACGGCTACCGTTTCTCCCGCGACGGCGACCGGTACCGTTACATTCAAGGACGGGTCGACCACTCTCCGAACGTCCACGCTGAGCGGCGGCAAGGCAACTCTTGCGTATCCATTCGGGGCCGGGACTCACTCGCTCACGGCCGTTTACGGCGGGGACCTGAATGATGCCGCCAGCACTTCCGCGGCGCTGACCCAGACCGTGAATCTGATCGTGACGAGCACATCCCTGGCTACGTCGGCTAATCCCTCGGCCAGCGGTCTGCCCCTGACGCTGACGGCGAGCGTCGCGCAATCCAATGCCAATTTCCCCGGCGGAATTATTCCCGTCAGTTTAACGGCCACCGGTACCGTCACTTTTATGGACGGATCTTCGAGCCTCGGCAGCGCCGCGTTGAGTAACGGAACCGCGTCGCTGACCTTGACGACGCTCTCCATCGGCACGCATTCGCTAACCGCGGTCTATAGCGGAGATACTTACGATGCGCCCAGTACTTCGTCGAACGTTAACGAGATCATTAACGGGATCAGCCCGGTTGCGCCATGCTCGCCCATCTTCAGCTATACCATCGGACAGAATGCGCCCAGTCCCGTGGTCTGCCAATTCACCGCGATCACCGCGGCGTCGTTCAGCGTGACGACGACGGCTTCGTGGCTGCAGGTGGGACCATCGAGCGGGTCGTTGGGTCCTGCGCCCGCCTCGTTTTCGATTTCGGTGAATCCCGCCGGATTGGCCGCCGGGCCCTATTCGGGGAGCTTTACCATCAGCGGTCCGCAGCTTGGGTCGGCCACAGTCACGGCTCAATTGAATGTCGCGCCCGGCGCGGCAAGCATGCTATTTGTCACCCCACCGTCACTCTCCTTTAACTATGAGCAGAATTCGCAGGCTCCGGCGACGCAGGCCATCACGGTTTCTTCGGCGAATGGGATACAGGCGCCTTTCTCGGTCACGGCCAACGGAGGGAGTTGGCTCGTCGCGGGCGTGAACGGCGGGTCAACTCCGGAACCGTTCAACGTGATCGTGGTTCCCATCGGCCTGGCTCCCAACACTTACAATGGCACGCTCACCATCTCGTCGCCGGGCGTGCCGCCGGTGACGGTGAACGTGACCCTGACGGTGACTGCGCCGGTGCCGCCGCAGTTGAACGTGGATGCCCCGACGTTGAGCTTGTCTGCTCTGGGAGGCGGTTCCCCAGTGACGGCGCAAGGCCAGGTTTCGAACGCAGGTGGAGGCGTACTCAACTTTACCGCGACGGCATCGGGCGGCAACTGGCTGAGCGTTTCGCCTGGGTCGGGGGTGGTCGACAACACGGCCACGTCCACCACGGAGTCCTCGGTGTCGGTGACCATTACGGCCGATCCGACATCGCTCAGTCCGGGGACGTACGAAGGATCGGTGACGGTTGCCGGCGGAGGCGCTACGTTCACTATTCCGGTAACCTTCAGCGTGGCGTCGCCCGCGCCGGTGATTCTGCTATCGCAGAGCGGGCTGACCATCACGGCGGTCGCGCAGGCGGGTGCGCCGCTGCCTCAGCAAGTGGGAATTCTGAATGTCGGCAGCGGGGCGCTCAATTGGACGGCTACGTTTGTGCCGGTTTCCGGAGGCAATTGGCTGCTGCTCTCTTCGGCGGGAGGGACGGTTCAGACGCCGTATCTCGACGTGAATCTATTGACCGCATCTATCGATCCCGGAGTACTCGGCGGTCTGGCGGCGGGAAACTATTACGGGCAGATCCAGATTACGGACCCGACCGGACAGGCGGTGAATTCTCCGCAAGTGGTGACGGTGATCCTGACGGTTCTGGCGCCTGGGTCGGATCCGGGTCCCGAGATTCAGCCTTCAGGGCTGATCTTTACGGGGCAGGCGGGTAGTTCGCCACCAGCGCAAAACGTGATGATCGGAATCCGCAAGGCGGCAACGGATCAGTTTATTACGGGCACCATCGGCAGCGGATTCAAATATACGCCGAGCAGCAGCAGCTTGCAGCCCAGTCAGCCGGTCACCATGCAGGTAACGCCCGACTTCAGCGCGGTCAATCCGGGAGACATCGGCCGCGGCACCATTACCCTGCAATTCTCGGACGGCACCGCGCGCAACATCAGCTTGCTGACTGTGGTGGCTCCGCCGCAGACCGGCAGTGCGCGCTTCGGGCCGCGAACCTCGAACAACTGCTCGACCCTCGAACTGCAGTGGCGCACGCCTTCGACTGCGATCTTCAACGTGGTGCAGGGACAGGGGCAGACGCTGCAAGTGCAGGTGGTCGACGCGTGCGGCAATCTGATCGGGCCGTCGAACCCGAAGGCGGCATCTGTGAACGTAGCGTTCTCGGACCATGACCCCGATCTTAGCCTGGTGCATATCGGCAATGGTGTCTGGTCCGGTACCTGGAAGCCCGGTGTGAACCTGCCATCGGGGCCGGTAACGGTGGTTGCGACTGCGTTCAATTCAACTGGACAGGCTCTGCAGAGCGGGTCGTCGAGCCCGCTGACGGCCAATGTTTCGGCGACTCCCTTCACGCCGCTGGTCACGGCCGCGGGGGTACAGCAGGCCGCAAGCTATGTAAAGGGTCAGCCGATCGCTCCCGGAACGCTGATTACGCTGCAGGGCCTGAATCTGGCGGATGCGAGTTCCAACGTTTCGGATCTGCCATATCCCACCGCCTGGAACGGGGCGCAAGTCTTCATGGGCACGGAGCCGCTGCCCTTGTTGTTTGCGGCGTCCGGACAGGTGAACGTGCAGGTGCCCTATGACGTTCCGGTAAATACGCAGTTTCAGGTGACGGTGCAGCGGGATAGCTACCAGTCGCTGCCGGAGCAACTGGTGATTGCGGCGGCACAGCCTGGGATTTTCACGGCGGATGCTACGGGCAGCGGACAGGGGGAGATTTTCGATGCAGGTACGCTGGCCGCGCCCGGTTCACCGGCGGCGGCCGGTGACACGATCACCATATTGTGCACGGGGCTGGGCACGGTGACGCCGTCCGTGCCGGCGGGGACGCCGCCGCCGGATTCTCCGGTGTCGACTACGGACAATGCCGTGTCGGTAACCATTGGCGGGTTGGATGGGCAGGCGTCATTTGGCACGCTGGTTCCCGGGCAGCCGGGAGTGTATCAGGTTACGGCTGTGGTGCCGGCTGGGGTGTCGGGACCGTCAGTGCCTGTGGTGGTGACAGTGGCTGGGCAGTCAAGTCCGCCACAAGTTACCATGGCGGTGCAATAGATGAAGACCTTACATTTTGTCCTTCTGGCCCTCGTTGCAGGGCCCGTAGCGGCACAAGTGGCCGAGGAGCCGCCGCTGGACGAAGCGGCGTTTCGAAAGCAGGTTCAGGACGGGCTGCCAGGACCCATCAGCAGCGCTGTAACGAAGTTTGCGTGGCGCAGGGAGGAGGTCGCAATCCCAATCCTCACGGAGGCAATTAAGGCAAGATTGGCCGATACCGGGCGCCAGAACGAAGAGGAGGTGCACGCGTTCGTGCTCGTGGCCTTTGACCTCATTGGTTACTGGGCTACCCCGCGCGCGATTGAGGCAACGGCGGATCTCTGCTCGATCGATCAGAAGGACTGTCCCTGGATGGTGCAGATAGTGCTCTGGGGAGGGGAGGTAAAGAACCGCACGTTCACGACGGCCTATGAGATCATTGAGCGGCACCCGGAGCTCGCCGGCCTGGTGATCCCGTGGGCACAGCGGCGCCTAAGCGTTCCGCATGAGGAACTAGTCTTCGCGCGGGACGTGGTGAGGCGTGAGAGGGAGGGGCACCCGCTCGACGACAACGACCCCATCCGGTCCGGGCTCCCGGCGGAAAGGCTAGAACTCATCCGCAAGGCGATCGAAGAGGCGAGAAGGATTCCACCGCGGGCGGCCCCGAGTATTCCCTGAGTCCCCTGCCGCCGCAGGGTGCTTAACCGTTTTGGGGACAGGTCAAATCCCCGTGGGGCAGACCATCGTCGTTTGTGGTCTGCCCGGCTGCGCAGCCGTTTTTTCGGGAACGCGGCCGGCAGACGACCAAAAACGATCGTCTGCCCACGTCTGCCCCACGAAAGCAGCGCTCGGAATTGCTGCTTTCCCGGAACGGTTAAGCACCCGCCGCCGTAGGCTGAGGCCTTTGCCTGCGGCGATTATGATAAATGCATGCCACTCAGGCGCTGTAAGCGCCAGCTCCTTTCATTTGCCGCGCTCCTTCT
>Ga0326727_10024998_pt1 | contig 11244 bp, 8 predicted proteins | sample MB2enrmetagenome_FD_207643 | JGI IMG/M metagenome (GOLD analysis project Ga0326727, IMG submission 207643) | Lab enriched peat soil microbial communities from McLean, Ithaca, NY, United States - MB29MY | ecosystem: Environmental > Terrestrial > Soil > Wetlands > Peat | place: USA: New York... | reverse complement strand
TGAAGTCTTTTATAACCGACAACGGCTCCACAGCGCTCTCGGTTACAAATCACCTGTGGAATTTGAACAACTATTAACCTATAAATGAACCGTTTTATCGAGTGTCCACTTTTTCGGGGGAAGTACATGCTTGCTCTTAAACTTTGAACTTGGCGAAGGGCTTCGCCCACCATGACAATCCAGCCAATGGCTATGAATCGTCGCACGCCTGTGTGGACCACCGCCTGTGGTTTGTGGGCGGCTGCTTGTCTGGCTGCCTTCCCCGCCCGCGGCGGCGACCGCTATTGCGTCGTCGATGGCTGGGGCACCGGCGAAGGGTTGTTGCCGCAAAGTTCCATCATCTCGATGCTGCAGACGCGCGACGGCTATCTCTGGCTGGGCACCCGCAACGGGCTGGCCCGTTTTGATGGCGTTCATTTCACCGTCTTCGACGAGAGCACCACCCCAAAATTGAGCAGCATCCAAATCGTCAAACTCTTCGAGGACAGCCAAAGCAATCTGTGGATCGGCACCGAGAGCGCGGGGGCGATGCTGGTGACCAATGGCCAGATTCTCAACGTGAACTTCGGGCAGGGCCGCCGCAAAGGTCATTTGGTTTCCGTCTGCGAGGATTCGACCGGCGCAATCTGGCTTCTGACCGAGGACCATGAATTGGCCCGCTATTGGCGCGGCAACGCCGATGTTTGGAACATTTTCGGAGACTCCCTGACTCTTGGCCGCGCCGTCATTGCGGAGAAATCCGGGCTGGTCTGGGTGGGCACCGATCATGAAATGATCGCCATTGACCCCGCCGCGGTGCGCAGCAAGGCGCCCTTGCCGGAAAAAGCGCGTGTGCCGGTGGGACAATTGGATTTTCTGCTGGCCAGCCGCACTGGAGGCTATTGGCGGATCGCCGATGGCCGGATTGAAAAATGCGCGGGCACAACTGTTGAACAAAATTTCGGACCCTGCCCATGGATCAGAAAGGGGGACCCGGTCAAGGCCGCCTGCGAAGATCGTGACGGGAATTTGATCGTCGGCCTGCTGAACCAGGGGGTTTTTTGGTTTGATGCCCGGGGCCGTGCCACTCACATCTCCACCGACAACGGCCTGGCCAACAATTCCGTCCTGTCACTGGTGGTGGATGGGGATGGCAGTTTGTGGGTGGGGTTGGATGGCGGCGGCCCGACGGAGCGCCCCTTGAACCGCGTCACCCGCTCGATTTTCAATCTCCTGGATTCTTCCGCGGGTTTGATCATCCAATCAATCTGCCCGGATAATAAGGGGGGATTGTGGTTCAGCCCCAAAGACAATGATTTTCGTTATTGGAAAAACGGGGTCACCACCAGCGTCGGATCCACCTTCGGCACCATGAGACAGTTTAATCCAAAAGCCGTTCTGGTGGATGCCAATCAAGGGGTTTGGGCGGCCACGGTGGGCGTTAATCTGTTTCGCTTGGAAGGCAATCTGTTCAGCCTGGCCCCGGGCGTCGGAGTCCTGAACCCTGAGATTTCGGCCCTTCATCAGGGGCATGATGGCCGTTTGTGGGTCGGAACGCAGGGCGGCCTGGGCTGTTGGAACGGCCAAGAATGGACGAACTTGACCACCAACAGCGGCCTTTCCGCCAACATTATCCGCGCCATCGCCGATGATCCCAACGGCGATGTGTGGGTCGGGACTGAACAGGGGGGATTGAACCTTCTGCGCGGCGGCAAGATAACTTTCTTCCAAAAAGCCGGCGGTTTTCCCGGCGACAACATCTCGTGCCTGCACCTGGATGACCGCGGGGTCCTCTGGATCGGGACCATCGGCAACGGGCTGGTGCGGCTGGCCGGGGGGCAATGGAAGCACTACACGACGAAGAACGGCCTGTCTGGCAATAGTATTGACTACTTGATCGAGGATGGCGAAGGGTTCCTCTGGATCGGCTCCAACGCCGGCTTGATGCGCGTCAGCAAAAGGGAGCTGGACGACTATGACCCTGAGAGCCTGGATCTGCTTTCCTGCCGCGGCTACGACCAAAAGGACGGCTTGCCCGCCACCGAATGCACTTATGGTTCCCAGCCCGCCGCCTGCCGGACCGGCGACGGCGTTCTTTGGTTCCCGACCATCGCCGGAATGGTTTCGGTCAACCCCTCCGCGATAAAGCCCAACACCAATCCGCCGCCGGTGGTGATTGAAGAGGTGCTCATTGACCAACAGCCGCAGAACACCAACGGGCTGCGCGCCTCTCCCCCGGCGTCCGTCACCGTGCCCGCCGGGCGGGAAAACCTGGAAGTTCAATTCACCAGTCTCAATCTGGCCGCCGCCCGCCGGACGCTCTTTCGCTGCCAGCTTGAAGGATACCAGACAAAAATGACCCGGGCGGGCAAGGATCGCTTCGCCCGTTTCCTCAATTTGCCGCACGGCCGCTATCGTTTCCAAGTCCAGGCCCGCAATGAAGACGGAATTTGGAGCCAGGGCGGCGCCAGTCTGGAGGTGATCGTGCTGCCTCCGTTCTGGGAGACATGGTGGTTTCGCGCCGCCGCGGCGGGCGCCCTTTTGGGGATCATCATTGCCACCGTCCATTTCATTTCCACGCAGAAATTGAACCGGCAACTGGCCGGATTGCGCCAGCAACAGGCCCTAGAAAGCGAACGGGCCCGCATCTCCCGCGACATTCACGACCGGGTCGGCGCCAGTCTGACTCAACTTTCCCTCCTGGGCGAAATGCTCCAAGCCGACAAAGTGAGTGCCGGGGAAGCCGAAACCCATGCCCGCCAGATTTCCCAGACCGCCCGTGAAACAGCGCGCGAGCTGGATGAGATCGTTTGGACCGTCAACCCTTCCAACGACACGCTGGACGGATTGATCAATTACATCTGCAAGAACGCCCAGGAATATCTGGCGGTGGCGGGCCTGCGTTACCGCCTGGACGTGCCGGCGCAATTGCCGCCCGCGGTCATTTCCCCGGAAGCCCGCCACAACGTCTTCCTCGCCGCAAAAGAAGCGGTGACCAACGTGGTGCGCCACGCCCGCGCCTCGGAAGTCTGGCTGCGCTTGCGCCTGGCCTCTCACGGCTTCACGCTGGAAATCGAGGACAACGGCCGCGGCCTGGACGGTGTCCAGGAGAAGACGTCCGAGTCCAGAAATGGCTTGCGCAACATGCGCAAGAGAATGGAAGATATTGGCGGCGAATTTTTCATCGGGCCGGGCCGGCAAGGCGGCACAGTCGTCCGCCTGACCGTTCCGTTGCGAAACCCCTAGACATTGTGCCTATCACCATTTCCCTTGTCGAAGACAACCACCAGTTGCGCGGCACACTGGCCCGCCTCCTGGACGGCGCGGAAGGCTTCCGCTGCATCAGCCAGTACGCCAGCGCCGAAGACGCCCTGGCCGGCCTTCCCAAAGACAAGCCCGACATCGTATTGATGGACATCAATCTCCCCGGCATCAACGGCGTCGAGTGCGTCCGGCGCTTGAAGCAAATCGCCCCGGAGATCGCCGCCGTCATGCTGACCGCCTACGAGGATACCGACAACATATTCAACGCCCTGGCCGCCGGCGCGACCGGTTACTTGCTCAAACGCGCCCCCCGCGCCGAGCTGTTGGATGCCATTCGCGAAGTGCGCCGGGGCGGTTCGCCCATGACGACCCACATCGCGCGCAAGGTCGTCCAGTCCTTTCAAAAGGAAAGCCCCGCCGCGCCGGCCGGCGCGGCCCTCTCCGCCCGCGAGCAGGAGGTCCTGGACCACCTCAGCCATGGATTTCTTTACAAGGAAATCGCCGATAAAATGGGCATCAGCTATGAAACGGTGCATACCTATATCCGGCGCGTTTACGAAAAGCTCCAAGTCCGCACCCGCACCGAGGCAGTGGCCAAGTTCCTGCGGCGATGAAGATCAGGGCCTCCCTACCACAACCACCGCATGAGCAACGGTGCCAGTATCAGGCTGGGCAAATACTCGGCCACCCGGACTTTCTTGACTTCCAACACGATCAGCGCCACGCAGAAGATCAGCAGCCCGTCGGTCGCGTTGATCGAATCGATCAAGGGCCAGGGCTGGTTGCGGAGCATCGGCTCCAGCGCCTGCACACAGCGGATGAGGCAGCCTTGAAACGCCAGCACCGGAACGGCCGAGACCAAAGCGCCCCAGCCGAACGTCGCGCAAAACGACATCGTCGCCAAACCATCCGTTGCCGCCTTGACCAGAAACACCGGAGAGAAACCATTCAATCCCTCCTGGACCGACGCCAGAATCGCCAGCGGCCCGGCGCAAAACAATGCCGTGGCCAGGAGAAATCCATCGCTGAATCGCTTCTCCTTTCCCCCCGCGGCCAGCGAACGGGCGGCATACTGCCCGATGGCGTTGGAAAATTCCTGCAAGCGCAGCAGCTTCCCGGCGAGTTTTCCGAGCGCCATCGCCAGCATGACGATGCACAGTTGCTTCAATTGCTGCGCCACACTCCCGTTCAAACTCCTCCACGTCAATTGCAGCCCGAACCAGACCGTGTAAACTCCCAGCACGATTTTGGCCGGCAATTGGAAACGATTCGGAACCGGCTTTTTTATGGCGAGGGCGCAGACGCCTCCCGCCACAATCCCGGCGGAGTTAATGGCAGCCCCGATCATAAATCACTAATCGGGGACAATGAGTGGGATGGCCTCCCCTCCATGCCGGCGATAAACGGCAAAATCCGCGCGGTCGATCGTCACTATTTTGCAGTCCTTGGTCTGCTCGCTCATGTACACCAGACAGGCGTCGGCAAAGTCCATCGGGCGGTCAGCGTATTTCCTTACCAATTCGTTCAGGCGCGGTGCTGCCTCTTGCGTGTCCAATCTCGATACCAACAACCCTCGCTCCATGGCTTCCAGGAGTTTCCCCGCCGAACCCAGAAAGTGTGCCGCCTCCGTCAGCACGGCGTCGCAGGTGAACAGTGGATAAGGAAGCGAGCGGATGAGGTTTGCCGCCCAAGGCGTGAAAGGGTCCTTGTCTTTTGGCCGTCGGAAAGCGGCCACCAGCGGCCCGGTGTCCAAAATATGGATCATGAGCGCTTGGCACGCATCGCCTTGCGCACATTCTCATTGGTGGCGGGTGGCGCATCCGTGCCGACGGTTCCCAGCAGATCATCCCACGGCGAGCCGTGGTTGGCCTGTACCGCCTGCACACGTTGTCGCACCGCCTTGCGGGCGAACTCGCTGAGGTCTTCGCCGACGTCCCGCGCCACCTTTTGCCAAACTTCCTTTTCGCGCCCTGGAATCCTGACTGTCAGTGTGTCACTCATGGCCTGTGTGTAACACAAGCTCTCACCAATTGCAATCCGCATCTTTTTCGGAATCTGTTTGCAATCCAACCCTGCCGGCGGCACGTTGATGCCCTTCGGTCGGCCGGGGCGTAGCGTAGCTTGGTAGCGCGCTTGGTTCGGGACCAAGAGGTCGTGGGTTCAAATCCCACCGCCCCGACCATTCTTCCAGGCAGGCATCCTGCCTTTATGCCCATTGCGCTATTGCGCCGGCGGATCGTCCTGAGGCACGATTTGGTAGAATTGCTGCGGATTGTTCGGGGCGTTCATATCCACAAAATCAATCGAGCCTTGAAACGCTTGATTGGTGCAGACGGACGTCCAGTTCAGCAAATCAGGCGAACTCTCAATGCTGAACCAGGTGCCGTCCGGGCCGGCGGCATTGAGATGGAAGCTGCCGTCGGGCAATAGAAACGGCAACGGACGCGGCCACTCATGAAGGATGATCGCAGCCGCGTTGGTCGGAAATCCCAGGACGTATTCCGGCGGCGTGTTGGTGTCCGGCGTCAACGTGAGAATGACAGTCTTGGGAACATACGGCGGCCCATTGTCAATCGGCACGATGGGAATCAAGCTGTAGGGGCTGTCGGCGGGAAAGTTGACATACCCCGGCAATTCGACGTAGTCCACTCCATTGCTGGCGGTGCCGCCAATGTTATAGGTCACGGTAATGGCATTAGTCTCGTCACCAAAACGGCGCACGGTGAAAAGCGCGTCCTTCGGCCCCCAATTGGTGAAGGGCGCCGCAACGGGCGGCGGCCAATCCGGCCAATCCGGCACCGCATTGGTCTCGCAAGGCCAGACCCAGAAATTGGTGCCGACGATGGCGATTGGATCCGTGGCCACAATGCTCACCACCGACGGGCCGTTCGTCACGGGTGTTCGGGGGAGGATGATGATGTTGACCGGCGCGGAAGTTACGGACGTGAAGGGCTTGATCACGTTGATGCCCTCGGTCACGGCCGTCAAAGCGTAGGAACCCGGCGGTGGGTTGGTCCAGACAAGGCAATACACTGCGCCGAGCCGGGTGACTGGCTCTCCGGGCAGCACAAAGTCTGGCTGGACTGTTCCCGGTGGCAGGGCGGTGGCGCCCAATTTGAAACCATGACCAAGGTCATTCGTGTTGGCATAAAACTCCACATTGGTGGTGTACAGAGGATCGGCCACATAGGCCAAAATGGGAATATCCACCGGCGCGAAAAAGACGGAGTGATTGGCGGGGCTGATGATCCTCACCTTCGGGCCAACGATTGGGTCAATACCTTGTCCAAAGCCAGGCGGTAAGATTGCCAACAAGCAAATCAGAACACCCGCCCGGCAACTTCTTGCGATGCTCCTCAAACGCGGCGTTCTCATAAAGCGGAGGGCATAATATGCAAATTACGCGAAAAGTCAAGAGTTGTTTGTCATTGATAAACAGGCACTTAACGCCACCAAATCGTTTGCGGCGGCGTGTCTCCAAATTGTGGTGTCATCCGGCGCTTTCAAGCCAGGCTCCCATGACAAATAAAAAAACCGCGCCTATCGGCTTGACCCCTTTGGGCCTTGGACTCACTCTGCCCCCGTGATCAACTTGAAACAATTCGAGGTCTGGTTCGTCACCGGCAGCCAGCAATTGTATGGAGCGGACGCCCTCAGGAAGGTGGCCGCCAATGCGCAACAAATCGCCGCGTCGCTCAATGCCGCGCCTCTCATTCCGGCGGACATCGTTTTCAAGCCCGTGGTCAAAAGCGCCGCCGAGGTGACGGCTCTCTGCCAGCAAGCCAGCGTGGATTCACGCTGCATCGGCTTGATCACCTGGTGCCATACGTTTTCTCCCTCCAAGATGTGGATCAACGGCCTGAAGCTGCTGCGCCGGCCGCTCCTCCATCTTCACACTCAGCACAATCGCGACATTCCCTGGTCCACCATCGACATGGATTTCATGAACCTGAACCAGGCCGCTCACGGAGATCGCGAGCACGGCTTCATCATCAGCCGCATGAGGCTGAACCGGAAGGTGGTCGTTGGCTATTGGCAGGATGCCGCCGTGCAGTCGCAAATCGGCGTTTGGATGCGCGCGGCGGCGGCCTGGCACGACTGGCAGGACGCAAAATTCTGCCGCTTTGGCGACAACATGCGCGAAGTCGCGGTGACCGAGGGGGACAAGGTCGCGGCCCAAATTCAATTGGGTTACTCGGTCAATGGTTATGGAGTCGGCGACCTGGTCAAAGCCGTCAACAAGGCCACCGATCATGAGGTCGGGCGGTTGGTCAAGGAATATGAGACCCGCTATGCCGTGGCCCCCAAACTCCTCAAAAACCAGGCAATGCGCGATTCCCTGCGTGAAGCGGCCCGCATCGAAGTCGGACTGCGTGCTTTCCTGACCGCCGGAGACTTCAAGGGTTTCACCGACACGTTCGAAGACCTGCACGGATTGCAACAGTTGCCCGGCATCGCCGTGCAACGCCTGATGGCGGAAGGGTACGGTTTTGGCGCGGAGGGAGACTGGAAAACGGCGGCGCTGGTGCGGGCGATGAAAGTCATGGCGGCGGGCCTTAAGGGCGGGACTTCTTTCATGGAAGATTACACCTATCACCTCGATCCCAAGGGCATGAAGGTCTTGGGCGCGCACATGCTGGAGATTTGCCCCAGCATCGCCCGCGGCCGGCCCTCGCTGGAAATTCATCCCCTGGGCATCGGCGGCAAGGCCGACCCCGTGCGCCTGGTTTTTGACACGGCGCCGGGACGCGCTCTGAACGCTTCGATGATTGATTTGGGCAATCGCTTTCGTTTGCTCGCCAATGAAGTGGAGGTTGTCGCGCCGGACAAACCGTTGCCCAAACTGCCCGTGGCCCGCGCCCTCTGGCAATGCAAACCCGATCTGCCAACCTCCGCCGCCGCCTGGATTTATGCCGGAGGCGCCCACCACACCGGCTTCAGCCAGGCGGTCACCACAGGCATGCTGGAAGACTTCGCCGGGATGGCCGGGATCGAACTGGTCATTATTGATGACACGACCCGGCTGCGTGAGTTCAAAAAGGAATTGCGCCACAATGAGGTTTATTATGCCCTGGCCCGCGGGCTTGGCGGCTGAACCATGAGCAGTCAATACGCCATTGGGCTGGATTACGGCACCAATTCCGTCCGCGCGCTGGTGGTGGACACCGCCGATGGCCGCGAAGTGGCCACCGCCGTCTGGAATTACGCGCACGGCGACAACGGCGTCATTCTGTCGCGCGACCCGCATCTGGCCCGCCAGCATCCCGCCGATTACATCAAAGGCGCCGAGATCACTTTGCGCAAAGCCGTGGCCGGGGCGGCGCGCAATCTCAAGCGGTTCAAGCCAGTACAGATCGCCGGCCTTGGAGTGGACACCACGGGCAGCACGCCTCTGCCGTTGGACCAGCAGGGCTGGCCGCTGGCTTTTGACCGCCGGTTTGCGGCAAACCCCAACGCCATGGCCTGGCTGTGGAAAGACCACACCGCCACCGCTGAAGCCGCGGAAATCACCGAATTGACCCGGAAAATCCGGCCGCAATACCTGGCCAAGTGCGGCGGCACTTATTCCAGCGAATGGTTTTTCAGCAAGATTCTGCATTGCCTGCGCGTCAGCCCGGACGTTTTTGAGGCGGCTCACTCGTGGACTGAACTGGCCGACTTCATTCCCGCCGCGCTCACCGGCGCCCAATCGCCCTCCCAACGTATCGCGGGCATTTGCGCCGCCGGCCATAAAGCCATGTTCAACCCGGCTTGGGGCGGCTATCCCGACGCCGAATTCCTGGGCAAACTCGATCCGCGTCTGGCCGCGCTTCGCTCCCGCCTTTGCCAGAATGTCCGGACAATCGATCATGCCGCCGGACGATTGACGCCTGCGTGGGCAAGGAAAACCGGGTTGCCCGCGGGAATTCCGGTTGCCGTCGGCGCTTTTGACGCCCACTTGGGGGCCGTCGGCTGCGGCATTGCGCCCGGCACCCTTGTCAAAATCATCGGCACCAGCACTTGTGATATTGCCATTGCGCCCAACAACGAAACTCTGGCGGACATTCCCGGCCTGTGCGGCATTGTCGATGGCAGCGTCCTGCCCGGTTACTACGGCTTGGAGGCGGGGCAGTCGGCGGTGGGCGATATTTTCAACTGGTTTGTCAATTATATCAAGCCCGGCGGCGCCAAGGCCGGTTCGCACGCGCAATTGACCGCCGCCGCCGCCCAACTCAAGCCGGGCGAATCCGGCCTGCTGGCCCTGGATTGGAACAACGGCAATCGCACCATCCTCGTCGATCAGCGCCTGACCGGATTGCTCCTGGGCCAGTCTCTCTACACCGCGCCCGCCGAGATTTACCGCGCCTTGATCGAAGCCACCGCCTTCGGCGCGCTGACCATCATCAACCGCTTTGAAGAATACGGCGTCAAGATAAGCCAAATCATCAATTGCGGCGGCATTGCCGAAAAAAATCCCTTTGTCATGCAAATCTACGCCGACGTGACCGGCCGGCCGATGAAAATTTCCCGGTCCGCGCAAACCTGCGCGCTGGGCGCGGCCATGGCCGGAGCGGTGGCGGGCCGCGCCCATCCCGATTACGCCTCGGCGCGCAAAGCCATGTCGGCCATCAAGCCGCGCGTCTTCCAGCCGGACCCGGGCGCGCATGACGTCTATCGCCAGTTGTTCCGGCTTTACGGCAGGCTGCATGACGCCTTCGGCTCCAGCGCCTGGCAGGGAAATCTTTACGACGTCATGAAGCAATTGATTGACATCCGCGATCGCGCGCGAAAATAATGGGGCGAATTTAATTTACAGCAACAAACTCAAACACATGAACCCTTCTGCTTCCCTTCCGGCTGCGGCGAATTCCGGTTCGACACTCACTGGTCTTGACTGGCTGGCCATTGCGCTCTACTTCGGCGTTCTCCTGTGCGTGGCCTGGTGGGTCGTCAAAAGAGCCAAGGACAACGCCACCGATTATTTTCTGGCCGGCCGCAATTTGGGCTGGTGGGTCATCGGCGCTTCCATTTTCGCCTCGAACATCGGTTCCGAACACATTGTCGGCCTGGCCGGTTCCGGCGCCAGGGACGGCGTCGCCATGGCGCACTATGAGTTGCATGCCTGGTGCTTGCTCGTGCTGGCCTGGGTTTTTGTGCCCTTTTACGCCAGATCATTGGTCTTCACCATGCCCGAGTTTCTGGAGCGGCGCTTTTCCCCGCCGTCGCGTTACGTGCTGTCCATTGTCTCGATCGTGACCTTCATCCTCTCCAAGATCGCCGTGGGCATTTTCGCCGGCGGCGTTGTTTTTGCCACCTTGCTCCCGGAGATGAAGCTCAACATCGGCGGACACGTCATCGACAGCTTTTGGATCGGCTCGGTGCTGGTCATAGCTTTGACCGGACTTTACACCATGCTCGGCGGCATGCGCGCGGTGGCCTATAACGACGCCGTGCAGGTGGCCGTCCTCATCAGCGGCTCCGCTTTGCTGACCATCTATGGGCTGATTAAATTGGGCGGCTGGGGGGAGTTGAGGCGCATTTGCGGACCGGAAATGTTCAATCTCTGGAAACCGCTCATTCCCGCAGGCGTGGCATCAACATGGTCGCCCGTGCTGGTCAAAGATGCGGCGGGGACGACGATCAGGGAAGCGTGGTACTTTAACAGCAACTTTCCGTGGCTGGGCATGGCCATTTGCGCGCCGGTCATTGGTCTGTGGTATTGGTGTACGGACCAGTATATCGTGCAACGCGCCCTGGGCGCTCCCAACGAACAAACGGCCCGCCGCGGCAGCATCTTCGCCGCCTTTTTGAAATTGTTCCCGGTTTACCTTTTCATCATTCCCGGCCTGATTTGTTTTGCGCTGGCCAAAAGCGGCAAAGTGCCCGGCTTGGCCGAGGTTTACAATCCGCAGACCGGCCAGGCCACGGCCGCCGCGCAAGGGGCGTTTCCCTTGATGGTGGCGCACCTGTTGCCGCCGGGCCTGCGCGGCATTGTGGTGGCGGGATTGCTCTCGGCCCTCA
>Ga0326727_10024996_pt1 | contig 11245 bp, 10 predicted proteins | sample MB2enrmetagenome_FD_207643 | JGI IMG/M metagenome (GOLD analysis project Ga0326727, IMG submission 207643) | Lab enriched peat soil microbial communities from McLean, Ithaca, NY, United States - MB29MY | ecosystem: Environmental > Terrestrial > Soil > Wetlands > Peat | place: USA: New York... | reverse complement strand
ACTTCAGGTTTGCCATCCGCCCCTATCTGCGCGCGCTGCGGCCGGAGCTGATCGTCCTGGCGGAAACCGAGTTCTGGCCCAACTTTCTTCAATTGGCGCAGCGCTGCGGAGCCTCCGTGGCAGTGGTGAATGCGCGCATTTCGGACCGCTCCTTTCCCCGTTACTATCGAGCGCGGGGCTTGATGGCTCGGGTGCTAAGAAACGTGGACTTGTTTTTGGCACAAAGCGAGGAAGACGCTCGCCGGCTGCTGGCCATTGGGGCGGAGGCGGGACGAGTGCAGATCGCGGGGAACCTGAAGTTCGATGTCAAGCCGCCGCAGCAATTGCCCATGGTTGCCGTGCTGCGCGCGGCCCTGGCCCGGGGCGGGGGATCGCCGGTCATCGTCGCCGGCTCGACCGTGGAAGGCGAAGAGCAGGCGGTGCTGGACGCCTTTCGCGCTCTGCGGCAAACCAAGCCGGAAGCGGTGCTGGTGCTGGCGCCCCGTCATCCGGAACGCTTTTCCGCCGTAGCCGAGTTGCTGGCCGCCTCGGGCTTGCCTTGCTGGCGCCGCTCGCAGTGGAACCCCCAGGAGCCCGTCGGAGGGGGAGTTTTCCTGCTCGACAGCATCGGCGAGTTGGGCTCCGTTTATGGGTTGGCGGACCTAGCCTTCGTCGGCGGCAGCCTGGCGCCGCGCGGAGGCCACAACATTCTCGAACCGGCGGTGCAGGGCGTTCCGGTGCTGTCGGGACCGCACACCGAGAACTTCCGCGATATCGCCGACCGCTTTCGAGCTGCCGGCGCCTTGCAGACAGTGGAAGATACGGCGGCTTTGACCGCGGCTTTGCTGCGGCTGACGGCCGACCCGGCGGAAGGCCGCGCCATGGTCCGCCGGGCCGCCGAACTGTTGCAACAACACGCCGGCGCCACCGCGTGCAGCGCCAGCCAACTGCAAAAGCTGCTGGAGTCGCGGCAGAGCTCCGAGCGGGAGCCCTTATGGCGATGAATCCATTGGCTGCTCTATTCGGAGCCGCGGTCGCAGCGCGCAACGCGCTCTACGATCGCGGCTGGGCGCGAACGCGGCGTCTGGAAGGTCCGGTTGTAAGTATCGGCAATTTATCGGCGGGGGGCGCGGGGAAGACGCCTTTCGTCATCTTGCTGGGAGAGTTGTTAAAGAGCCGCAACGTGGAATTCGACGTCCTGTCCCGCGGCTACAAACGTTCTTCCCGTGGAGTGGCCTTGGTGGATCCTGGCGGCTCGGCCCGGCAGTTTGGCGACGAGCCCCTGCTCATTGCACGCCGCTTGGGTGTCCCCGTGGTGGTGGGTGCGGACCGGTACCAGGCTGGACGGTGGGCGGAGAGCAAGTTCGGAACCCGCCTCCATCTGCTCGACGACGCTTTCCAGCACCGCCAACTGGCCCGCGATTTCGATATTGTGCTGGTTACGGGCGAGGACGTCCGGGACCGTCTGTTACCGGTCGGGCGTCTGCGTGAACGTCCGGCGGCGTTAAGCCGGGCCGATGCGGTTGTCCTGAGCGAGGAAGGAACTCCCGATGGGTTGCCGCTGGAAGGCAAACTGGTGTGGCGCATACGGCGCGGCCTCCGAGCCGCAGGGGTCCCGCCTCGGCCGGTGGCTTTTTGCGGCGTCGCGCGGCCGCAGCGCTTTTTCGCGCAGTTAAGGGCCGCGGGTATCGATATCGCTGCAGAACAACATTTTCGCGATCATCATTCCTACACAGCCGGCGACGTGGCCGCACTGGAACGGACCCGGCAGCGCGTTGCTGCCGGGGGTTTTATTACCACGGAAAAGGACCTGCTCAATCTGGGAAGCTTGGCCGAGCGGCTGCAGCCGCTGGCGGTGGCCCCGGTTACCATGGAACTGGTGGATGCCGAGGCTGCGGTGGCCGCCATGTCATCTCGCATTGCCGGGCGGCAGCGTCTCCTGAGACAATCATCCCGCGAGCACGAGGAAGAGTGATCTTTTGAAAACCCAGAAAGAATCCGACCGGCTTAAGCGAGTGGTCGAGAATTTCTCGCAATGCACCGTCACGGCCGTCGCCGACCTGGTGGCCGATGAGTTCATCTTTGGCGAGATCTCCAGGGTGTCGCGCGAAGCCCCGGTGCTAATTCTCAAGCACCGCGATCGCACCGTGGTTCCGGGTGGGGGCGGCAATGCCATCTGCAATTTGGCCGACCTGGGGGTCAATGTCCTGCCGGTGGGCGTGGTGGGCGATGACGAACCGGGGCGCCTGCTCTTGCAACGCCTCCACCAAAAGAAGATCCCCCTCAGCGGAATCGTCAAACTCAAGGGCTATACCACCGTAACCAAGACGCGAATTCTGGCCGGCATGACCCACACCAACCGGCAACAGGTGGTAAGGGTCGATCGGGAACCGAGTTCCTCGCCGAACCCGGCCACCGTGCGTGCCCTGGTGCTGGCGGCGCGCGAATGCGTGCGCGCCTCGGATGCGCTGATGCTTTCCGATTACGGCTATGGCGCCGCTACTCCGCAGATCCTCGAGCAGATTCGCGACGCTGCCGGGAGCATTCCCGTATTGCTCGACTCGCGCTATCGCCTGCTCGAATACCGCGGAGTGACTGCCGCCACCCCCAATGAACCCGAGGTTGAGGAAGCGTTGGGAACCAAAATCGGCACCGACCTGGAAAAACTGCTGGCGGCCGGACGGACCGTCATGGATCGCATGAAACTTCAGTCCCTGCTCATCACCCGCGGAAGAGACGGCATGGTGGCGTTTGAGCGGCGGCACAAGCCCGTGCCGATCCCGATCTATGGCAGCGACGAGGTAGCCGATGTCACCGGCGCCGGCGACACGGTGATGGCCAGTTTTACCGCCGCTCTCGCGGCCGGCGCGGACACGGAGTCCGCCGCGCGCCTGGCGAATTACGCCGGGGGTATCGTAGTGATGAAGCGCGGCACCGCCACCGTCACCCGCCAGGAACTCTTGGACGCGATCGAGGCCGACTTAAGCTGAGAGGAAGGGGTATGGCTCGACGACTGGCGCAATCGCGCCACTGGCAACTACGGGCGGAAGCGGTCATTCCCGGGGGCGTGGATTCCCCCGTGCGGGCATTCGGCGCCGTGGGCGGCGATCCCCCTTTTATCGTGCGCGGAGCGGGCGCGCTGCTGTTCGACGCGGATGGCAACGAGTACATCGATTATGTCGGTTCCTGGGGACCGCTGATCCTTGGCCATGCCGAACCGGCGGTGCTCGAGGCCGTGGTGACGGCAGCCCGCCAGGGTTCGAGTTTTGGCGCCTCCACTCCCGCCGAGGTGGAGCTTGCCGAGGCCGTGATTGCGGCCGTACCCAGTATGGAGAAGGTCCGCTTCGTCAGTTCGGGAACGGAGGCCACGATGTCCGCCATTCGCCTGGCGCGGGCCTACACCCGGCGGAAGTACATGGTGAAATTTGAGGGCTGCTACCACGGTCATGCCGATGCTTTGCTGGTCAAGGCGGGCTCCGGGGTGGCTACGTTGGGCATTCCCGGCTCCGCCGGGGTCGTCGAAGAATTGGCGCAGTACACGCTGGCGCTCCCCTACAACAACCTGGAGGCGGCGGACCTGGCTTTCAAGAAGTTTCAGGGTCAGATCGCCTGTGTCATCGTGGAGCCGGTGGTGGGAAACATGGGATGCGTCCCTCCTCTACCGGGCTATCTGCAAGGACTGCGGGAGCTAACGCAGCGGCACCGCGCGCTGCTGATCTTCGATGAAGTAATGACGGGATTTCGTCTCAGCTATGGCGGGGCCCAGCAGTTGTATGGCGTCAAGCCCGATCTGACCACCCTGGGTAAGATCATCGGCGGCGGGTTGCCGGTGGGCGCCTACGGCGGACCGGCTGAGATCATGGACTTGGTGGCCCCGCTCGGCCCGGTGTACCAGGCGGGCACGCTCAGCGGCAATCCTCTGGCGATGGCAGCGGGATTGGCGACTTTGCGCACCTTACGCGACCACCCCGATTTCTACGATCGCATGAACACCATGACCGCCTCGCTGGTGGAAGGCATCGCGGAAGCGGCGCGTTCGGCAGGGGTCGCCTTGACCTGCAATCGCGTGGGATCGATGTTTACCTGCTTTTTTACCCAGAGCGCAGTTTCCAATTGGGAACAGGCGTCCAGTTGCGATACCCAGGCATTTGGGCGCTACTTCCGGGGCATGTTGGATGCCGGTGTTTACCTGCCGCCATCGCAGTTCGAAGCGGCCTTCATGAGCGCCGCTCACACCGAAAAGCAGATTGCCGTCACGATCGCCGCGGCCCGCGAGGCGTTGGCGCAAATGCAGGCGTGATCCCATAGAACAGGGCCTTATCAACCACGGAATACACGGAAAGCACGGAAGAGTTCCGCTACCCGGACCGCAAGGCTCCCCATTCCCCGGTTCGGCGATTCCCAATTCTTCAATTCCGCAAGGCTTCTGCTTTGCATTTTCTGTGTATTCGGTGTCTTCCGTGGTTAATTCTCCGGGTTTGGTCCGAGCCTCATCACCGGGCCTTATCAACCACGGAATGTGCGGAGTCGCGATCCGGCAGCGGCGATTCGAGCCTGGCTTTGACGGGGGAAGCGGGAACGGAACGCATGGCCCGCGCCCGGCTTATGTACCAGACGGCGACCAGCGCGGCCACCAGTAAGAGGATCATCAGGCCAACGGTAAGAGCTCGCCGGGCCCGGGACCGGGCCGGCGCCGCATAAGAGGAAGGAGAAATCGGGGTTGCAAGGTCGGGACCGGCGGGGGGAACTTCGGCCACCTTTTTCATCTCAACCGCTCCGGCGGGGGGCGCGGCCACCACGGAGGCGAGCGAATTATGGCTATTCTCGCAAGCCTCGCGTCCGGCAGGATTGGGATGCCCACCGCTTACACCGGAGGGCAGCGGCAAAGAATCGTCCGGGACCGGTGGCTGCGACCACAGCCCCGTCTTCAGCGGGGCGGCGGAAGGCAACGCGGCCCCGTCCGGTTTCTCCTCGTGGAGCACGGGAGCGGGCGGTTCCTTGGCAAACATTCCCGGGGGCAGGGTCTCTGCGGGGGGAGGTGGCTGGTAGTGACGATCCGAGTGAACGGGCGCCGGCGTGACCGGCGAACTCCAGGGGACCTTCTCTACGGTGGGAACCGTCCCCACCGCCGGCGCCACGGCAGCGGGACTCGGCCGGCCGGCCCGCACCGGAGGTCCGGGCAACTCTGCAGAATTGCCGCCCTGCGGGTGTTCCTCGAGAGCGGTCCCCAGCAATTCCGAGAAGCGTTGCAGGCGTGTCATCTGCCGCGCACTGAAAGCGTTGGGGCAGGCCGCCAGGACCTCCAACAATCCGGCGAGCCGTCCCCTGGCAAATACCGGCGCCACCATAACGGAGCCTAGCCCCAATTGCCGGGCCGCCGTGGCATCGACTCGCGGATCGGATTGGGTATCCGCACAATAGACGATTTCGTTGCCGCTCAGACAATAGCCGGAAAGGCCGTTCCCGGGCATCACGGCCGCACCGGGATCGGGAGCGGTACCGCAACTGGCCCGGCAGACCATACCGCCACGGTCACCGAGGGCGATCGCCGCCCCGCTGGCGCCGGTGACTACTTGCGCACGTTCCACGATCAACTGCAAGGCCGCCTGAAAGTCGATTTCTTCCGCATCCGGATTCGGGACCGGCGCCGTGCGGATTTCCAAGCGCGGAAAGTTCTGAGTGGGCGGAAGCTGCTGCAGCCAACGGCGCAATTGAGCTCGCCCGTCCGGAGAAAGATCGATAAAGCGGATACCGGCACGGCTGCCGTTGCCCACCCAAACCACCATGCCTTGTCCGGACACGAGCGCACCCGGCAATTGCAGCCGAAGGTCGCCTACGGATCCCTCGGTCAGCGGCACGAAGGGCTGGAGGGCCATCCCATCCTCGCTCAGATCGATCACCAAGCCACGGTGCGCCTGTCCTGGAGCGCTGCGAGGCAGAGCGAGTTCGGCCGTCAGCAGTTGCGATTCGATGATCTTCTTCCGCGGGCACCGGCGCCGTTCTGCAACGACGCCGGTGTCCGGCACACTGGTGGCCATGGCCAGGTTCCTTCCGGGTCAGAGCTGCGGTTAAGGAAACTGCCGCAAGCTGGCCTCAAACACCTGAGTTGCCGGTTTGGGCCGGGGCAGGGTTTCTGGGCTGGGAGACAGTACGGTGGGACGTACGACCGGCTCGGTGCGGATGTCGCTTTCCTCCGAAAGCAGGCGAGCGGCAATACGCAAGGCCTCAATCTCCTTTTGGATCTGCTGTAAATCGGTTTCCTTCTGCCTCAGGACTTCAAGAATATTCTTCATACCCTCCGCCGCGATGCGACCGTGGTTTACAGCTCAGCTTCCGATATTCCCGCAGATCCGGAGAATAGTCAAAGATTCTTACGTTATAAGTGGGATGCTCATGCCATCATTTCGAGGATAGTGGCAAAAGAGTAGCCCTCATCGCGGCAGCGGCGGATGACCCGCCCCACCGCGCCCACCGTCGGCGACCGGTCCGCGTCCGGATGGTTGTGCCCTCCATCGTGCATCAAAATCACTTCACCACCGCCCACTTGGCGCATAATCCGCTCTTCAATCTGCCCGGCGCTCTTGGGATTCCAGTCATAGGCGGTAATGCTCCACATGACGGTCTGCAGGCCGGCGTCGCTTGCCCAGCGCAGCACGTCCGGACGGCGTCCCCCGAAGGGCGGCCGGAATAGGGATGAGTGGCTTCCCACCACCTCGCTCAAGACTCGGCTGCAACCGGCCAATTCCGCCCGGACTTGCGCCGGCGACCGGAAGATGAGGTTGGGATGGGTAAGGGTGTGGTTGCCGACGATATGACCGGCCCGGGCCACCTGTTCCGCGATCTGGGGCAGCCGGCGGACATGGTTGCCGATCATAAAGAACGTCGCCTTGACCTGGTAGCGATCCAGCAATTCGAGCAAGGCGGGCGTATAGCCCGCGCTGGGACCGTCATCGAAAGTCAACGCCAATTGCCGCGTTCGGGGGTTTCCCCGCACAAACGTGCGCCCCAGAAGCTGCGATTTGGGGGCCATGGAAGCATACCCAAGACTGGAAGCTGCTCCCCCCGCGGCGATGGCCAGCAACGTGCCAATCATCTCACTTCGGATTGTAAACGCTTTTGCTGCAACGCCAGCCCCCGGCTTTTAGCCTATTCTGGCGACTTGCCAATGCCAAAAAGTCACAAGCGCCGAGCGGGAAACGCAAACGGTTTTTTGCTGTTTACTGAATCCGCAATTGCCTCGCGGTCGCCCGTCAGGCTATGCTGCCGCAAGCGGCTATGGCAAACCTGTTTGAGCTGCCCCGTTATATCGCGATCGAAGGTCCCATTCGGGTGGGCAAGAGTACCTTGGCCCACATCGTGGCTGAGCGGCTGAACGCTCAACTGGTGACGGAACCGGAAGACAATCCCTTCCTGCGCTCCTTTTACGATGGGGAGCCCGGCGCGGCCTTTCAGGCGCAATTCACCTTTCTGGTTCGCCGCTACGAGCAACTCAGGGCCCTGGATCTGAGCCCGCAATCGCGGCGCACCATTGTTGCCGACTACATTTTCGAGAAGGACAAGATTTTTGCCTGCCTGAATCTGAGCGACCGGGAACTGGAAGTGTACAACCGCTACTTTGCCCTTTTTCACGGGCATTTGCCCGCGCCCGATCTGGTGATTTATCTGCACGCCACCCCGGACGTGCTCCGGCGAAGGCTGCGGAAGAAGAACGCTCCTTCCGAAACGGCGGTGAGCAGCGATTATCTGGAAGCGGTATGCCAGGCCTACGAGCATTTCTTCTTCCACTACACCGCGTCCGATCTCCTGGTAGTCAACACTACCGAGATCGATTTCGTGGACCGCAACCAGGACTTGCAGGAGCTGTTGCGCCGGCTTTCGGAGCCGATTCGCGGCACGCAGTATTTTCTGCCGCTCACGAACGACGCGGAGCCGGAGCCGGACGAGGGCTAGTTTCGCGCGCCCGGGCCCGGGTACAATGCAGAAGTGCAGGCTCTATCCATTTAAGATGGAGGGGCACTGGAGGTTCAAGTGAGCGTTGCCAGTCCAAGCGATTCCCGCAAAGTGACCATCGCTTCTCTTCTGGAAAAGAAACTGCAACGGCAGCGCATTACCAGTCTGACCGCCTACGATTACGCCAGCGCACGGCTGGTGGACGAAGCCGGCATCGATTTCATTCTGGTGGGCGACTCGCTGGCCAATGTCATGCTTGGCTACGACAACACCGTGCCCGTCACCATGGAAGACATGTTGCACCACACCCGGGCGGTGCGGCGGGGAGTGGCGCGGGCCTTGCTGGTTACCGACATGCCGTTTGCTTCCTATCACATCAGTGACGAGGAAGCCTTGCGGAATGCTTCCCGGCTGCTCAAAGAAGGGGGCGCCGAAGCGGTCAAAATCGAAGGCGGAGTCAAGCGCGCCGACCTGATTCGCAAGGTCGTCGAGGCGGAAATTCCGGTGATGGGACACATCGGCCTGACCCCGCAGTCGGTGCATATCATGGGCGGCTACAAAGTCCAGGGCAAGACCCTGGCGGCGGCGGAGCAACTGATGAAGGATGCCGCGGCCCTCGATCGCGCTGGGGCCTTTGCCATTGTGCTGGAAGGCATACCGCGCGAAGTGGCGGCCATGATTACCGCCGAGGTCGGCGTGCCTACGATCGGCATTGGCGCCGGTCCCGACTGCGATGGACAGATTCTGGTTTACCACGATCTGCTGGGTCTGTCCTTCAATCCAGCCGCCAAGTTCGTGCGCCACTACGCCGAAGTGGGCAGCGTAATCAGCCAGGCGCTTGCGGCCTATCGGAAGGATGTCGAGGCCGGCGAATACCCGGGCGACAGCGAATCCTATCATCTCTCCCAAGAGACCTCGTCGGAGCTGGAGGCGATCCGCGAGCGCAAACGGCTGATGGATCGGAAATCCAGCTAATGCCCATGGAAATCCTGCGAACCATTGCCGAAGCGCGGACGGCCTGCCGGAACCGGAAGGACGCCCATCTCAGCCTGGCTTTGGTTCCAACCATGGGGGCGTTGCACGCGGGGCATCTGTCGCTGGTGCAATCGGCTCGGGAACGCGCCGACGTGGTGGCGGCCAGCGTTTTTGTGAACCCGCTGCAATTTGGGCCCGACGAGGATTTTACCCGTTATCCCCGCCCCTTCGAGCACGATTGCGGCTTGCTGGAAGCGCAAGGGGTAGCTTTGGTGTTCGCTCCTGCGCCTGAGGAAATGTATCCCTTCCGCAGGCTAGCCGCTGGGGGCCCAACCCAGGCGGGAGAATGTAGCGCGGCCGCCACTCCGGAGGCCGTGGTCCCAGACAGCACTTTTGTCGAGGTTGGGGGATTGTCGGACAAGCTTGAGGGCAGGTCCCGCCCTGGCCATTTCCGCGGCGTCGCTACGGTGGTTGCCAAACTCTTTCACATTGTCGAACCCGACTTGGCGTTCTTCGGACAGAAAGACGCGCAGCAGGTGGTGGTGATTCGGCGGATGGTGCGCGATCTGAATCTGCCCGTGGAGATTGTGGTTTGTCCGATTGTGAGGGAGCCCGACGGGCTGGCCATGAGCTCGCGCAACGCTTATCTCGACCCGGCCCATCGCCGGGCGGCCACCGTCTTATACCGGGCGCTGATGCGCATGGAAGACCTCACCCGCGCTGGAGAACGCGACGGAGCACGTCTCGCCGAAGCTGGCCGCCGGGTGATTCAGGAAGAGCCCTTGGCCCGGCTTGATTATCTGGAGGTCGTAGCTCCGGAGACGTTGGACTCGGTACCAGACGTCTCTTCCGGCGCACTCGTCGTGGTGGCCGCGGCCTTAGGTAAAACTCGCCTGATCGACAATCTGCTGCTGAAGCCTCAGGGCAAACCGTAGTCACGGCCTGGTTTTGGCAATCTCCGGTACCCGGGCCACGCGGCCGGGCGGCGGCGGATGGAGGTGATAGCGGATCAGATGGTCCTGCAAGTAGCCAAACCCTTCTTCCGGAGAATCGGCCATTTGGAACAGGTTCATGTCTTCGGGCGAAATGACTCCCATCTCGACCATGGCCGGAAAGTTGATGATCTTGCTCCAGTAATCGCGCCCGTACAGCACGACCAGCATGCGCTTTGCCAGCTTGTCGGTCTGCGCTAGGGTCAGAATTTCAAAGAGTTCGTCGAAGGTGCCGAAGCCACCGGGAAAGACAATCAGCGCTTTGGCCAGATAGGCGAACCACAGTTTCCGCATGAAAAAGTAATGGAACTCGAAGTTCAGTTCCGGGCTGATAAACCGGTTCGGCATCTGCTCATAGGGCAGGCGAATATTCAGGCCAACGGTGCTGCCGCCGGCCTCGGCCGCCCCTTGGTTCGCCGCTTCCATGATGCCCGGTCCGCCGCCCGTGGTGACTACGAAGCGGCGCCGCTTGGAAGGGATGGAGAGCGACCACTGGGTCAACATAAAAGCCAGACGGCGGGCATCCTCGAAGTAGCGGGCCATCTGCAAGTCCGCTTGGGCGCGACGAACCTGGTCCTGCCATTCCGCCGAGGCAATCTGGCGCGAAGAGGGTTTCTCCAGCAATTCCAGGGCGTTCTGGGCGGCGGATTGGCTGTGGAAGCGGGCCGAGCCAAAGAAAACCACGGTGTCCTGGACCTCTTCCCGCCGGAAGCGCGCCAACGGTTCCAGGTATTCCGAAAGGATGCGCAGGATGCGCCCGTCCGGGCTGTCCAGAAAGGACTTGTTCTCGTAGGCTAAGCGGGCGCGTGTGGGCCCTTCCGGTTCCGCTTTACGTTCGTCGCTCATTCGTTATCCTGGTCCCGTGATCTGAACGTGGGCACAACTTCGATTTTACTTCAGGGCAGAGCCGACCATGGCGTCGCCACCGGAAGATCTCACCGTTACTCCGCTCCGGAGGCCGCCGGCCCGCGCCAGCAATAGATATCTGCGGTACCGACGGGTATCCCGAGGAACTTCAGGTACATAAACAGTTGGTACTTGTGATTGATCAAGTGCTACCGATTCGGCTTCGGCAAAAACCGTCGGAAGTCTACGAGCCAGGTCCCGATCGCGGCAAACGTCAAATCCGGACTCGATCGCTCGGGCATACACGCGCAGACGGCGGACAGCTTCCTCCGGCAGGCAGGCTTGGTTCACCGGTAACGATTTCAACTCCAACAGCTCACCAAGTTGCTGGGGAAAGGCTGCATAGAACACCGCGCAGAAGCCCGCCAGACACTCCAGCAGGTGGCCCAGCAGGTGGCCCGCATCGAAGGATGGCGAAGGAAGAGTGGGAGTCCACTCCAGGC
>Ga0326727_10024995_pt1 | contig 11245 bp, 6 predicted proteins | sample MB2enrmetagenome_FD_207643 | JGI IMG/M metagenome (GOLD analysis project Ga0326727, IMG submission 207643) | Lab enriched peat soil microbial communities from McLean, Ithaca, NY, United States - MB29MY | ecosystem: Environmental > Terrestrial > Soil > Wetlands > Peat | place: USA: New York... | reverse complement strand
GCGCCGACTCATCCGGAATTGCTCGACTGGCTTGCCGTGACGTTTCGCGACGAGGGCGGCTCGCTCAAGAAGCTGCATCGCTTGCTGGTGACGAGTTCGGTTTACATGCAATCGTCGAAGAACAATCCGGACTGTGCCAAGCACGACGCGGACAATCGTCTGCTCTGGCGGATGAACGGCAGCCGGCTCGATGCCGAAGAGGTGCGCGACGCGGTGCTGCAGATTACCGGGAAAATCGATCTGACGATGGGCGGGCCTTCCGTCAAGCACTTTATCCAGACAAAAGGCATCCACGTTACGCCTAATGTCGATTATCAATCATACGATCCCGATGCTCCGGGCTCGTATCGCCGCAGTATTTACCGCTTCCTGTTCCGCACGCTTCCCGATCCGTTCATGGACTCCCTGGATTGTCCCGACGGCTCGCAATTCGCGCCGACGCGCGCGAGTTCGGTGACTGCTCTGCAGGCCCTGGCGATGCTCAACGATCAGTTCATGATCCGCCAGTGCGAGCATTTGGCCGCCCGCGTGGCCAAGGCCGGATCGGTACAGGCACAAGTCGGCGAAGCCTATCGACTGGCCCTGGGCCGAAGCCCGACAGATAAAGAGTCGACAGCTCTGGCAGCTTACGCGACCAAGCATGGGATGGCGAACGCGTGCCGCGTGTTGCTGAACAGCAATGAATTCATGTTCGTACCCTGAGAGGTCCTGCCGGATCGACTTGGCGAGCAACTACGGCCGCGATTCTTCGCACAGACCCTTGAATAACCCCCACGAATAGCTCATCCGCTTGCGATCACGCGTTTCTCTAGCCTGAGTTTCCCGATCGGTCAGGTCGCCGCCTTGCCACCCTTCCAACCGGCGGCCGCCGAAGGTGACGACACTGAGGATGTCCTCGGCTGGCTGATGACAGCCGATGCAACCCCGCAACGGCTTATCCATAAGCGGCGCGTCGGCAGCTTCGAAGGGATCAGCGAGGGGCGGGAGGTAGCCGGTGACGACTTCCAGATCGTCCAGCTTGCGCGCGTGCAGTCCTCCATTCTTGCCCGCCAACAAATCCTTTCGGTCGAGCAGCCACTCGTAAAAATGCTGCTCCTTGAACGTCGGGAAAGTGCGGAGCTGAACGTGTTCGACTAAACCGCTCGCCTGCGGCAGGCCCCGATCGTTGATTAACACCGTCTGCCGCACCAGGGCGAACATCGCGCCTTCCGGCACGCGCGGCGCCTCCTTGCCAGGATGCAAGCTGGCGACATAGGCTTCCGCGGCCTTACGACCGGCCGGTACGCGGAAGAGAACCGTGAACAGCGCCCGGCAGTCGGTACCGTTGATGTGGTCGCGTGCGCCGAGGTCGTTGCCCCAAGCCTTCACGTAGATCCACGGCGAATTCTTGCTGAACAGATCCGGGGACAGAAATGGCCGATCCGGATTCTTCGGATCGAAATTGCCGGGAAATGTGCCGGTTCTGATGGCCGCGGAGTAGTTGTCCGGAAGCGCCTCGATCTCTTGCTCGCTTAACGCCAGCCGCTTCATGATCTGCGCAAGCCGTCGTTCCACCTCGAGCCGCTGCGGTTGCCTGTCTTCGGCTTCCAATTCCAAATAGATCGTCTGCTTATTTGTTTGCGCCAAAGCGTCAAAGACATACCACAGATCGCGCTGCATCAGAGCGCGCTTCAACGGGTCTTTGATCCGTTTGTCGGCATTGGTTTTGAGGAAGTCGTCGAGCAGGATCAGTGCTTGTTTGTGAGATGGCTCCACGATCAGGAACTTGCCAAGTCTGCTGACCGGAGCATCCAGTCCGTCGTAGTCGAGTGTCTTCCCCGAGCCGAGCGTCCGTACATAGAGGAAGCGATGCAGCCGGTTCCACGGGTGTCGCGGGTCGGGATCAAACAACTCGTCGCCAGCCCGGACCCATGGCGCCGGCAGGGATCCGATCGCGGCAAAAAGGATTATTGCGATGCGGAAACTGCTCATCGCTAAACTCCCTGTAAGCGACCTCGATTCGGAGAGAATGAGTCCACCTAACAGGCAATATAACGTTCGCTTGCGGCGTGCGCGATGCGGCTACGAACGGATCGTGTAACGAGCGTGTATCATCGATTTCCGCTGCTGGCGTGTGGCTCAAAAGCTGCTTCGCGTATTCACGGCAGTGTGCGGGCCACACGGAAACCCATATACGAACCGCGATAATCAGGTGTCGGGCTGTGACGATAGGCGCTGCGGCAATGCCAGGCGCCGCGGTCCCAACCGCCGCCACGGAGCGCGCGGTTGTGACCTTTCGCGGGCCCGACCGGGTCGACAGCATCGGCCGGGTGTTTGTCGAACCAGTCGTAGCACCATTCCCAGACGTTGCCGTGCATGTCGAACAAACCCCGGCGGTTCGGTCGCAGCTGGCCGCCGGGTATCGCACCATCTTGCAGATGTCTGCCGTAGAACGGCAGCATGGCGCGATCGTTGCCGAAACCATAAGCCGTCGCGGTGCCCGCACGGCAGGCGTATTCCCACTCCGCCTCGGTCGGCAGGCGATAACCAAAGCGTTCCGGATAGAAATCGACGTGCTTGAGCAAGGCATCGACTGCCTGAGTCGGAGGAGCGAGGTCCCCGTATGAACACGCACTCGCAGGCTGGCCGGAGGCGATCGTCAACCAGTGGCAGAACAGTATGGCTTCCGGCCAGGTCACACCGGACGCCGGGTAAGTCGGACCCGCCGATGGTTCGTCGGTGTCGACCTGCAGACCGGAGGCTCTGAGAAAGCGACCATACTGGCTAGCCGTTAACTCGCGGTCGCACATTGCGAAGGGCCGGGTGAGCTGCACGCGGTGCAACACTTCGTTCGGGCGACGAAACGGTTCGCCCGCCGGAGAACCGGCAATGAATTGGCCGGGGCGAAAGACGACAAAGGTGAAGAATTCGTCGCCGATGCGCTCCACGAACCACTCCCGAGTCCCGCTCGGGTCGTAGGGTAACGGCTTCAGATCAGCGCGATCGGCGTCTCTGCCGAAACCCCATGTGCGCAGCAACCAGCCGCTGGCGCCGTGAATGATGGAACGCGGGTCGCTGCCGTGCCAGTCGATCAAGCGGGCCCGCAATCCAGCGAGCGCCGAGGGCGGCAGCTCGTCGACGCGGAACTCGCCCAGGGCCAGCAACAAGCCGTACAGCACGTCGGTATCCTTGCCATCGCTCAAGCAGTCGAGAATGTCTCGCGCCGGAATAGCGCGATCGCGCAAGCCATGAATGAATTGCGTGGCCGCTTCGGGATCGTCACGTACGCGCAAGACTTCGGCAGCAGCGGTAAATTCACCCAGATGCATCAAGGTGACAGCTGCTCCGGCACGGCGACGGCCTACGCGGATTCGCTCGAGCTCCCCGAGCTGCGGCGCAGGCGCCTCGTGCAGATAACCGTGGAGCACCTCGCGCGCCGGAGTGGCATCTTCCAGACCGGTCAGCGCGATACGCAGAGGAGCGTACTGTTCAGCGCCCGCTTCACTGGCCAGGCGGGCCAGGCGCGGCGGATCGTCACTGGCCAGGTCGGCCAAGGCGTCGGCAGCTGCCAGCCGAGAAGATGTCCGCGCTTTGTCGTCGTGGAATGCCGCTTCCAGCGGTGCCAGCAGTCGGCCGCCGAGCGGTCGCAGATAATCGCGCACGTCGCGCTGATCGTCTCGGCCGGCAGCGAGGATTTCGCCAGCCAGAAAAGCGAAATCCGAAGCAACCCAGGCCGGGTCGTCCGGCACATAAAACGCCAGCGCCAGCCCGGCGCGAAAGCGAGCACCCACCGTCTGGCCGGGATCGCGCAAAACCTCGAAAAGCGAGGGCGTAAGATTCTTCTTGAACCTCTCCAAGCGATTGCGCACCAGGCGAAACTCGCTCAACGAACAGTCGAGAAGTCGCTCGCTCAGGTATTCCACCTGCTGATCGTCGATATCCTTCAGCGCCAGATAAGAACGCAGCCGTTTGGACGGCTCAGCGTTCCGATCCCGCGCCACGATCAGGAGACGCGGTTCGGTGTCGTCGCGGAGCGGCTCCAATTCCCGCAGCAAGCCGCGCCATTCGTTGGGGTCGGAGGATTCGAGGCGTTTGATGAAGTTCGTCACTTCCATCTCGCGCCGGTCGCGCGATTCTTTCCAGGCGAGGCCGACGACGCCCAAAGTCACCAGCAAGCTCAGTCCGACCAGCGCCGCCGACGTCGGTCGCCGCTTCACCCATTTGGCGCCGCGCTCCCAAAACGGAGTCGGCCGGGCCAGCACCGGCTCGTTGTCGAGGAAGCGTTTCAAGTCATCCGCCAACGCCTCGGCGCTGGCGTAGCGCTTCCGGGGCTGTTTGTGCAGGCATTTGAGACAGATTGTCTCCAGATCTCGCGGAATGCGCGACTGCAGGTGACGCGGCGGCACTGGATCTTCGGCCACGACTTGCATCACCGTGTCGATCGGCGTCGCACCTTTGAACGGCGGCCGCCCGGTCAGCAACTCGTAGAGAATCGCACCAAGAGCGTATGTGTCGGTCGCCGGGCCCACGGCTTGTCCGGTGCCGCCGGTTTGTTCCGGCGCCATATAGCTGGGCGTGCCGATTACCGCGCCGGTAACCGTCTTGGCATCAGTGCCATCGAGGCGTTTGGCAACGCCGAAGTCGGTTATCTTCGGCATGCCGCATTCGATGATCGACGGCCGGGTCGTGGCGAGTTCCGCTAAGCTCATCTCAGCGCTGGCCCCGGCCCGGCGCGGTGGAACCAGGAGGATATTGGCGGGCTTCAGATCGCGATGAACGATACCGGCCTGGTGAGCGGCATCGACCGCACGCGCCAGCGTCTCGATCAACGCCGCAGCACGTTCGACAGGCCAGGGCGTGCCGTCGATCCGGTCGGCAAGACTTCCCCCGGAGCAGTACTCCAGCGAGAAATACGGCCGGCCGTCTGCTTCGCTGACCTCGTAAATCTGAACGATGTTCGGGTGTTGCAAACAGGCGACAGCTGCAGCCTCGGCTCGAAAGCGCGCGAGTTCTTCCTGCCCGGCATGCCCGCCGGCCAGGACCATCTTTAGCGCGACCAGGCGGTTCAGACTGATTTGCCGGGCCTTGTAGACGATGCCCATGCCGCCTTTGCCGAGCACGCCCAGAATTTCGTAGCCGGGTATTCGAACCGCTTCGAGCGTCGGCAGTGGAGCGGATGCGGCAGTGGTTGGCGGAAGAGGAGTAGACGGATTGGCCCCGGTCGAAGGAACCAAAGTCGTCGCTTCGGGTGAGATCGGCTCCTTCCGAGTTGGTTCGTCCGGGCGTAGCGGTGTCATCAGGAACCTCTGCGGAGAGTACTCGGCTTGGCGGCATTATGTCCGAGGACCAGCCGTCAAAGCAAGCGACACGAGACGCCGGCGAAGTTAGAAGATTACGGACGGCGGCCCTTGCGCAGGCGGGCGCTGGTCGGGCCGCAAATGCGAGAAAGTTCGCGCGAGCGCCCGTCGGTCCTTGCAAGTCAGCGGGCTTCTCACGCAGTCGGCCGCCAGCGTGCCCGCAGCACGCGCGGATGTCCGGCATTGTCGTAAACGGTTTTGGCGAGTTCAAAACCGCTTTGAGCCTGGATTAGTTCGCGAGCCGGTCTTTCTTGCGGGGCGCCGATTTCGACGATCAAGTACGCATCCGGCTTGAGCCATAACGGCGCCCCATCGACGATGCGAGCGAGTACTTCCAAACCATCGCGGCCGCCGTCGAGAGCTGCATGCGGCTCGTAATCGCGCACGCCCGCTGCCAGTCCCGCGATGTCGTCGTGCGGGATATACGGCGGATTGCTGAGAATGAAGTCGAAGCGCTCGCTCGCGCACAGCGGAGAAAACAGATCGCCTTGCACGAACCGGACACGCTCCGCGACGCCGTGCTTGGCTGCGTTGCGAGCCGCAACCTGAAGCGCTTCGTCGCTGATGTCCAGGGCGGTTACTCGAGCTTGCTTGCAGTACTTCGCGATGGATACGGCCAGGCAACCCGATCCCGTACCGATATCGAGCACGGCTGGCTCTGCCAGTTCCTTCGCCAGCTGCAAGCATTCGTCGACGACGGTCTCCGTATCCGGACGCGGAATGAGGACCGCTCGGTTGACCTCCATCTCCAGCGAGTAGAACTCCTTCCGGCCAACCAGGTAGGCAACCGGACAGCCTTCGATTCGCTGGCGAATCAGGCTCTTGAAGCGTTGGCGGCCCTCATCGGGGACCTCTTCGTCGTGCCGGGTGTAGAGTTCGATCCGCTTGCAAGCGAGTGCGTGGGCGAGCAGCACTTCCGTGTCCAGTCGCGGCGATTCGGAGCCTTTTTCCGCGAGATACTTGCCCGTCCAATCGAGCAGGCGAGCGACAGTCCAGGGTTGGTTGGCGGTCATCCGTGGCTCCTCGAGACAAATCCTATGGTGGCGACCCTGCTCCTACGCGACTGCGGGCCCGCCGCCTTCGCCTTCCAGGCGCTGCTTCTTGTCGAACGCCCGCAGCGCTGCAATCAACTCACCCAATCCGCCGGCGATGATGGCATCCAGCTTGTACAGCGTGAGATTGATGCGGTGATCGGTAACGCGTCCCTGAGGGAAGTTATAAGTGCGGATGCGCTCGCCGCGATCGCCCGAACCGATGAGCGTCCGTCGCTGGTCGGCACGTTCACGGTGCAGCTTTTGCTGCTGCGCTTCGTAGACGCGCCCGCGAAGGATGCGCAGCGCCCGTTCGTAATTCTTGTGCTGGCTGCGCTCGTCCTGACACTTCACTTCCATCTCATCGGGTGTGCCGCGTTTATACCAGATGCGGACGGCGCTTTCCGTCTTATTGACGTGCTGGCCGCCAGCACCGCCGGCGCGCATTCGTTCCCATTCGATGTCCGAATCCTTGATGTCGACCTGAACTTCGTCCGGCTCGGGCAAGACCGCAACGGTGGCAGCCGATGTATGAATGCGTCCCTGGGTTTCGGTCTTCGGCACGCGCTGGACGCGATGGCCGCCGCTTTCGTAGCGCACGTGCTGATAGACGTCGTCGCCCGTGACGCTGAAGACGACTTCCTTGTAGCCGCCTTGTTCGCCGGGGCTGAAGGATATGTCTTCGACGCGCCAACCCTGGTCGCGCGCGTAATGCACGTACATGTTGTAAAGGTCGCCCGCAAACAGCGCCGCCTCGTCGCCGCCGGTGCCGGCGCGAATTTCCAGGATAACGCTGCCGAAGTCCTCGCCCTCGACCAGAAGAAAATCTTCCAGGCGCGAGCGCAACGCATCCTGACGAGAACGAAGCGCTGCCAGCTCTTCCTCGGCGTAGCGCTTCATCTCGGGATCGGACTCGGCCGCGGCCATCGCTTCGGCCTGGACGATGTCGTCGTGCGTCTTCTTGAACTCGAGATATGGCTTGACCTGTTTGGCGAGCGCGCCGTGCTCCTTGGCCGCTTGCGTATAGCGCGCGCGGTTGGCCACGACGGCCGGGTCGGATAATTGCGCTTCAAGATCGAGGTAGCGAGCGAGCGACTGCTCGAAATAGGGCCACATGCAAGAGGCTCCTTCCGGGTCGGTCTGAAAGGCACAGGCGACCGGCCCGGAGGGCAGTGCGACCTGGCAAGATCAGCAAGCAAACATAACGACCTCCGAACGCGAGAGCCGGCCGGGAAGAATCCCGAACCGGCTGGCGCTACTTGGGTGCCTCAGCCTCGGCAGCGCCCGCCTTGCGACGGTTGGCCCAATTGTACTTCTTCTGGAATTTCTCGACGCGCCCGGTCGTATCCACGAACTTCATCTTGCCGGTGAAGAACGGATGACAGGCGGAGCAGATTTCAACGGTGATGTTCTTTTTGGTGCTGCGCGTGACGAACTTATTGCCACAACCGCAGACGACGGTCGCTTCGACGTATTCCGGGTGAATGCCGGCCTTCATGACAGACCTCCGATGGTTTCAAGACAGTACATTCTACGGAAGGCCGATGGAATGCGGCAATAGACGGTGACAGGAGCTAGCGGCTCAGCTTGGTTGACCTTTACGGCCAGGGGTCGGAGTAGACGATTCCATATCGTGCCTGACCGGGCTACCGCCGCCGATTGAAGGTCTCCACTGCAGACCGGAGACCTTCGGTCGCACCAAAGGTCAGGAGACCTCGCCCCAACGTGGGGCCCTGGCGCGCGTGACGGCCTCCCAGTGCAATTCAAGCACGGATATCACCGCCCTTTTGCTTCGCCGGGGGTCACTTCCGCATCCGGTCCGACGAGCGCCGGTTTCGCTTTGGCGGTCACATCTTGTTCCAGCGAGTATTCGCCAACGCCAAGCTCGTCGGCGACGTAAATAGAACGGCCGTCGGCGGAGACCGAGAGTGCAAGAATCCTGCCCCCGCCTCCGCGGGGTGCTTCAGTCCAGATCGGCTTGTCCTTGCCCACTTCGCCGAGACTGATGCTGCCGTCGCTCGAACCGGTCACGAAGTAACGACCGGTCGGTGCGAACGCCACGGCCGATACGTCGCTCTCCTGGTCGTACCAGGTCAGCGTCTGCAGAGGTGTCGCGTTGGTTGCCACCGGTTCATCACCGACGTCCCAGATGCAAGCCTTGCCTCGCCGGCCGCCGGCAATGACGTATCGGCCGCGTTCGGACAGAGCAACCGACAGGACGACAACGTTCAGTCCGCTCAGCTTTGTCAGCGGAGCGGTTTCGTCCTTCGTGGCATCGAAGACACACACGTTTCGGTCCATGCCGGCCGACGCGACACGGCGGCTATCGGACGAGTACGACAAGGCGGTTACCTCGTCGCCGTGCTTGAAATAGCGTCGCCCGGTTCTCAGGTCTTTGCTGCCCGGCCGCCAGCGGTAAATCTGCGGCATCACGCCACCGATCAGTGCCTCCTTGCCATCCGGAGCAAACGCCAGGCAGCCGAAGGCGGCCGACAGCTCCAAACGAGGTCCGTACACCAGTTCCGGCTGGCCCGTGGCGTCCGTGGCGACCAGCATGTTGTACTTCGTCGTCACGGCGTTGCCGTCGATCGCTTTTTCGCTTCGGCCGACGGTCGCCAACACCATGCGATTGCCGTCCGGCGAAAGCCCGATCGCGGTAATGTGTGCGGAACCATCGGTCAAGTTGTTTGTCAAATCGCTGAGCGAAGGATTGAAAGGCTGCTGTTGACCGTCGTGAAGGTTGAAGACAAGGACAACGTCGTTGGGTGTGCTGTAGACGACCCGATTGACGTCAGCCGAAAACCCGGCTCGCTGACCCTTGTACGGCGCGAGTTTGTACAGTTCGTGACGTCGTAGCCAGGAAAGGCTGCGACCGCCCGTGCGCACAGCCGGCCCGCGCGTGTGCACCAGCACGAGGTCGCTCGTATCTCCGGTCAGGCCTTTCGCCACCGCCTTGGCCGGTGGGCCGGCAGAAGGTGTCTCAACGACCGGAGGCTTTGAGACCGGCTGGACCTTATCGCCGCTCGTGTCTTTCACCTCGGTAACGGTTGCGGGCTTCGACTCGATTGGCTTGGTACTACTCGGAGGAGTGACCGGCGCCACCTCAGCGCGGCCTTCCTGTTTATCGGGCTGCGAAGGTGCTACGAGAAACGACTTCGCCAAAAAGCCGCCGGCGGCAACGGCGCCGACAGCGAAGAGCGCAATCACCGCGATCAGGATGCCTCGCCCGGATTTCTTCTTTCCGCCGGGCAGAACGTCGGCGAGTCCCTCCGTCAGCATCTGTGTGGCTTGCAGCCCGGTCGACTGGCTCTCCGCTCCCTGCGGAGGCGCCGTGGCAAAGGCTTGCGTAGGGAATTGGGTATGTTGCAAGCCGCCGAGGTTTTGCGGCGACAGGCGCTCGGTCGAACCGCGTAGTCCGCCGCCGAAGGCTGTCGCCGTCGGCGCGGAGTCGGGACTGGTTTGCTGGCCAGGCGTGGTGTGTTGCAGCGATTCGCTCGGCGGTACGGTCGGGCTGATGCCTAGATCTTTCGGAAGAGCGGGAATCATGCCGGGGATCAGGGTCCCCGCCAGTTCGGCCGGTTGTGTGACAGGAGCCATCCCGGCGCCTGCGCAGAACGGCTCCAGTGCAGCAGCAACCTCGGCGGGCGTCTGGTAGCGGGCGTCCGCACTCTTCGCCATCATCTTGTGAATGATCTTCACCAAGCCCGCCGGCAAATCGCCGCGGAGGGCTTCGATCGGACGAGGTTCTTCCAGGCGGTGCTTGATGAGCTTTTCCATCACCGAGCCGCCGGGGAACGGCGCGCGCCCGGCCAACACGTGATAGAGCGTGCAACCCAACGAGTAGATGTCGGCGCGGATGTCGACTCGACGCGAATCTTCCGCTTGCTCGGGCGCCATGTAGTCCGGTGTGCCCATCACAGCGCCGTCCTGCGTCAGCGGCACGCCGGACGAAGACTCTTCTTCCGCAGCGCAGACACGGGCGAGGCCGAGGTCGAGCAATTTCACCTGACCATCGGGTGTCACCAGCAAATTGGACGGCTTGATATCGCGATGGATGAGGCCGCGCTCGCGGGCATGCTCGAGCCCGAGCGCAGCCTGGCGAATGTAGGCGCAAGCATCGGCAACCGGCAGAGGACCGCAGCGCAGCAGCAGCTGACCCAGGTCGGCCCCCGGCGCATACTCCATGACGAAGAAGTGGACATTGCCGTACTTGTCGGCGTCGTGTGCGAGAATGATGTTCGGATGATGCAGCTTGGCAACGACTTCGGCTTCACGGTAAAAGCGCTCGACTGCCCCAGCACCAGCCAAACGGTCGGGACGAATGACCTTGATGGCTCGAACAGCTTTCAGCACCCGATGGCGGGCTTTGTAGACGGCACCCATGCCGCCTTCGCCAATCTTGTCGAGCAAGACGTATTTACCGAGCACCAGATCTTCCGCGCGCCCGGAAAGGATTACTTCCTTCTGAAAGTCGGTCAACCAGCCACGGCGCACCAGTTCGGCAGCGAGTTGTTTCGGATCGTCGAATTGCGGCGCCAGATCACGAACCGTCTGGGTCAGCGCAGCATCCTCGAGCAGGTGATGCCCGCTCAAGGACTCCGTCAGAGAAGAACAATCGCTCAGCATCGTGCAGCCCTCACGGCTAAATCAGACGGCTTTGTGAGTCGGGAGGCATCTCCGTCCGGACTCATGCGGAGAGGGCGGCGTCCGCTCCCTCCCCCCCTCGTGAAGGAGGGTCGGGGTGGCAATGCTACCGCAGCCGTCCCCATCTCACTGCTCCCTCCCCCCTTGTGGGGGAGTGTCGGGGTGGGGGGGCAAAGCTACCAGCGTAGACACCCCCCCCCCCAAAACCACCCCCCCAAGGGCAGAATTATAAAC
>Ga0326727_10024994_pt1 | contig 11245 bp, 7 predicted proteins | sample MB2enrmetagenome_FD_207643 | JGI IMG/M metagenome (GOLD analysis project Ga0326727, IMG submission 207643) | Lab enriched peat soil microbial communities from McLean, Ithaca, NY, United States - MB29MY | ecosystem: Environmental > Terrestrial > Soil > Wetlands > Peat | place: USA: New York... | reverse complement strand
TGAACGTCGTGGCCGCCGCTCGGAAACAGCGTGATCTTGGCGCGCTCCGGCGGATTGCAGGCATTGATGGACTCGACTGTGTCGATTTGGGCCTGATAGGGCCCGACCGGATCGTCTTCGGCTTGAAACGCCCAGGCCGGCGTCTCTTTGAGCACGCAACCCGAAACCGTTCCCCAACTGCCGGACATGGGAACCACGGCTGCGATCTGTCGAGGGAAATTATTCGCGTAGTCCCACGTAAGACTGGAACCTGCGCTGTAGCCAGCCACGTATATGCGCGAAGTGTCGACCCGATAGGTATTGATCGCATAGTCGATGAAGAGCTTGGTCCGCCACGCGGTCGTGACGTAAATGATCGGGTCCACGCACCGCTGCGGCGAGAGCACGATGAAGGGACGCGAATCGTCCCAAAGCCCCTGGTTGATCAGTCCCGCCATGTCGCCGCCTAGCAACGCGGATAGGGGGTTCTTTTGGGCTGTCCCGTCGTCGGTGAACCGGGCCGGTCCGGCTCCGTGCTGAAAGACGATGAGGGGAAACGTTTGCGTGGGGTCGTTGCCGTAATTCACCGGCAAGTGCTCGTAGTAGGCCATGTGCGCACTGGTGGCGCCCATGTCCCTGGGTGTCTGCTCGGCGAATGTGCCGTCGGTCACGCGCACCACCCGCACCGCCTCAACCGCCGCTAACTGGGCGCTATCCACCACGTTATACCGGATCAGGTAATCGCCTACGGCGTTCGTGTTCAGCTCGGTCAGGCCCGTGACCGCGATCCGGCTCGTGATGTCGCCATCGTGCGGATCGTTGGCGGTCGCACCGGCATCCGCATAAACGCTGCCCACGGGCTGGCTGACGACTCGGGGACCGATCAGCGTAATCGCCGGCTCGTTCGGGTCGCCGGCGTCAACCGGTGTCATTGAGACACACGCCGTGTATTCGGGATCGGGAGCCGGCGGCGAGGGCGGCGGTCCCGGTTCGTCCGGACAGCCAGTCAGGAACGCCATCAGGAAACCGGCCAAAAAAAACGCGGAGGGTCGTGTCATGCTCTGTTTCTTCCGGGCGTCGTTCGGCACACTAATCGTAAGGCCAGGCAATGCCGGCGCCAAACGATTCGTGATGGGCGGTCATTGGGAGCGACCAGTGGTTCGATGGCGCGAACAGCCGGTTCCACCTATCGTGCCTTAGCGAGCCTCCGCCGGGTGGCCTCCGAGTTCTTCGATCAGCTTGCGGAATCTCCGGCGGCTGACCGGGAAACGGGCGCCGTTGCGGAGGCGGACTTCGCCGTAACCGCCGATCAAGGGAGTCACCTCGAGGACGGCGTCCAGCCTGACGATGACGCCCCGCGAGATGCGGAAGAACTGATGCGGGTCGAGGCGGCCCTGCAGCACGTTGAGTGTCGGGTCCATCGCGAAGCGGCCCGCGGCCGTGTGGAGTGCGGTGGACCCGTCCTCGAAGCTGAAGTACTCGACCTCTTTCCGGTCGACGACCCGGTACTTGGCGCCGCAGCGCGCGAGGAAGCGCGTCGCGCCCGCCGCGCTGCCGGCGATGCGCTCGACGGCCGCGTCCCATTCCGCCGCGGGAATCCCCCGCAGGCGTTCGATGCACACCGCCAGTCTCGCGCGCGTTACGGGCTTGAGCAGATAGTCGACGGCGTGCAGTTCGAAAGCCTCTACGGCGTATTCGTCGAAAGCCGTGCAGAAGACGATCTTAGGCCGCCGGGAACCGAGCGACCTGACCACCTCGAGGCCGTCCGCCCCGGGCATCTTGATGTCGAGGAAAACGGCGTCCGGCCGCAATTCGGCGACCTGTTGGATGGCTTCTTCGCCGTCGCCTGCCTCGCCCACGACGGCTACGTCGCCGTAGGCGGCCAGCAACTTCCGCAGCCGGCTGCGAGCCAGTTCCTCGTCGTCGGCCAGCAGGACGTTCATCGCGCCGCTCCGTTCGGCTCCCCCGGTGCGGCCAGCAGAAACGGCATGGCGATCGAAACCGTGGTCATCGACGCTCCCGTGTCGCGGCCAAAGGTCAAACGCCCATCCGGTCCGAAGTAGGCTCGCAAGCGATCCTGGATGTTCTTCAGGCCGTGCCCCGGCGTACTGAGCGGATCGGCGCCATCGTCCGCGAAGCCGGGACCGCTATCGCGGACTTCGATGCGGAGCGCGGTGTCCTGCCGCGAAACGCGGACTTCGATCCTCCCCGCGCCGCGCATGGCTGCGATGCCGTGCTTGACGGCGTTCTCCACCAGGGTGTGGACCATCATGGCGGGCACCAGCGCCCGGCATGCGGCTTCGTCCCGTTCCACGCTCGCCTTCAGGCGATTGTGAAAGCGGGTCTCCTCGACCTCGAGATAGCATTTCACCATGGCCATCTCGTCCTCGACACGCACCCATTCCTTGTCCGAGCGGCGCAGCGCGTAACGGAACAGCTCGGCCAGGCGCTCCACCGTAAGCTCGGCCTGTTCCGGCTCGATCGCGATCAGGGCGGCGATCGAGTTCAGAGCGTTGAAGAGGAAGTGGGGATTGATCTGCGCCCGCAGGGACTTCAGTTCGGCACGGCTGGCGTGGAGCCTCAGATCGCGTTCTCTCCGCTCCTGCCGCAACTCCCTTTCGCGAAGCCGGACATTCTCGAGCGCCAGGGCCAGGGATTCGGCCAGCGAAACGAGGAGTTGCCGGTCCTCGCTCCAGAAGGGGCGCCCGCCGGCGGGCGTTTCCACCCGAACGTTTCCCTGCCGTACCCCTCGCGAGACGATGGGCGCTTCAAAACTCCCCGACACCGCCATCGGCGAATCCGTCCCCGGACCGAGCGTGACGCGGGCGGCGGCGTGATAGATCGCCGCCAGACGCTGCTCGGCCGCGGCTACCAGGCCTTCTTCCGCCGTGGCGGTGGCGAGACCCGCGAGGAAGAACCGGTGCGCCTCGGCCGCGGACAGGTTCCGTCCGAGCCAACGGCGATCGAGATACGAGGAAAGACGGCCATACAGCCCGGGCGCCATGATCGCCAGCGGCAGCGCCGAAAGTGGGTACACCCAACTCCCCAGCCATCCCAGGCGAGCGCTCCACAACCAGGAAGGAACCAACGCAAAGTAGGTCATCAGCAGAATCAGCATCGCCAGCGTGAACAGTCCCCGTTTCGCAACGATATCGAAAAAGACCGCGCGTTGGTTGTAATACATGGTCGCGAAGAATAGCGGGATCGGCATCGCGCGAAGCATGGGTTCCAGGAAGCCGTGAGCGGACCCTTCGGCGAAAATCACGCCGAGTAGCGAAACCCCGATGGTGGCGGCCAGAAGCGTGACATACGCCCGGCGCTCGGGCCTGCCGATGGCGCCCTTGGCGCGGCCCAAGACGACCATGGTCAGGCCCAGCGCGGCGGCAACCGCGACGAATCCATCGCCCACTTGGCCGGCCGTGCCGGTCCACGGTGCCGGGAAGCCACTGAACCAGGTGCTGAAGGCCAGCCCGGCGCCCACCGCGTACATGGCGGCCACACCCAACCGGAACAGCACAGGCTTCGGCAGGCCGGGACGCGTGACGCGGAAGAACAGGTGCGCGAGCAGCGGCGGAATCGCGATTCCCGCGGTCCCCGACCATTTGCCCACGAGCTCGAAGCGCCGGCCGCTGAGCGGAGCGTAAAGGTACATCAGTTCGCCGAGCAGGGGCAGCAGGTAGAGAACCGCGCACGAGAAGCCGAGGAGCGCCCACAAGTGGCCCGGCCAGAGAGACAGGCGGCGGCGCCGGCCCTGCCGAAGATAAACGATCGAGAATAGCGCGAAGACGTATGCGCCCCAAATGCAAACCAGGTAACTGACAAGCCTGGGAAGGACCTCGACTCGGCCTACCGGGACGCGAAGTTCGGTCTCGGGAGTGTAGAGACCGTCGGGCATGGTGGTGCCACTCCAGAACGCGAAGGTCCCGCCGTTGGCGTAATAGCCGTTCCTGGCAAGCCATTCGAACACAGCCGGCCAGTCGCGGCTGCTCTCCGCGTAAGGGCCGTGCAGACGCAAGGTAGCCACTAACTGCGCCCCGAACGGCCTCGGTTCGAACGGCGGGACGACTCTCGTCCCGCGCGGGACCGGATACCCGACCTCCCACTGCAAATCCCGTTCGCGCACCTGCGCGGGGTCGTTGAGGTAGTGGCCGAAGAGGGGGCCGATGGGCTCGACGCCCGCCGAACGCAGCCCGGCGCGAAGACGCTCGATCGCCGCGTCATGTTGCACGAACGAACCGTGCATCGGAAGCACCACCGCATCGAACGGCGGGACGGTCTTGATTTCGACCGGCGGCGCCCACACGCCGGGCAAGCTTCCCGGACCCGCCCAAGCCGCCGCGAGGCACCGCGGCACGCCGGGTAACGCGAGGCAAAGGCCCCACAAGCCGAGCTGCCGCGCGAGAAGCCGCCAGTCTCTAGGGGCGCTGTGCGTCATTGTGCCAAGCATAGTACATCCGCGAAACGGCCTTCCCTCTCTCTTCGCACCCGGCCGGCGCCATCCATCGCCGGGCTACGGCGGGTGCCAGCCCAACGGCCGCTTGGGGAATCCCCAGCCTGGCCATTTCCGGGACCCAGCCGATGGCGCCTGGCGGGCCGAACCTTGACCGATAGGCTGCCGTGCACGGGCTGGAACTTTCCATCGTTCAGCCAGCCTGACACAAGGCTACGAAGGAGCCCGGCCCCCGTCAATGAATTGCCGATGAATGGTCGATGGCGGTGACCGATGGCGCCTCGGGACCGATGGGCGGCACGGCCGGGGCGGAAGGTGCTTCTTGGCTTTCTGAAGCGAAGCTGCCGGATTGGCTGTCGGCAGGCCGATAGCCCGATGCGTGAGTTTCTCGGCGCCCACGTGGACATCGCCTTCACCGTCGAGGAAGACGCCTACTCGGCCGCGCGCGGATACCCCGGTTGGGCGGCTTCTGGTCCTGGCTCGAATCCACCGGATAGAAGAACTTCCGGTCGCCCAGCATCTCCGCCCACATGCCGCCCTCGTAGCAGTTGCTCAGGAGTTCGGTGAAGAACCCGTACATGTACCGGGAGACGGGCGCGCCCGCCCTGCCCGCGTCCACCGTCATAGCCACCGGTTGCGCGCCGCCACTGTGCGCCAGGCCGCCGGCGACCGTCGCCGCCAGCACGCCTCCCACCAACCCACGTTGTTTCATCGGCCACCTCATAGCGCCTGTTGCGCCGGACTTCCGGTTCCGGTTCCGCCTCGCGTTGATTCTACTCGCCAGCACAAGTCTCCGCGGCGCCGCCCGTCGCGTCAACCGGGCCCTCGCGGTTTGATCCCCGGCCTCGCCGGGGCCCTACAACCTCCACATGGTCCACCAACCCGCGTGGCAGCCCCGGGGAACGGGGGGAGCCTTTCACGCTCGGCCTTCAAAACCTCCACGCAATCGATCCCGGTCGCGCGGATGGCGGGCGCCAGAGACGCAACCAGCGCCAGCGGCGCCGCGGTGAATGTGAAACCGTCGGCCGGTCTAATGGCGTAAAGCTGGGAGCCCGGCAATCGCGCGGCACCCGGAGCGGCGGGAATCCCTACCCCGATCCCCGCCACGGCGAGGACGGCTCCCTGGCGAACGATGAGACCGAGCACGTGGACTGAACCCATCTCTGAGACACGCCGGAAAGACGCACCTCTCGTCGGTAACTGCGTCTTCTCCGCCGTCTCTCACAAGTGGAGCTCACCCCATTATCGGTGTTCATCTGTGTTCATCGGTGGCCCCAAAGTGCCTTTTCGAGATTCCTCGATCGCCGGCGATGGCGCCGAATCGCTCGGCCGCAGACCGAGCCCGGCGGCGGAGCCGAGACGGGGTCTCTTGCGGCGAGCGGGACTGCGCCCCACGGCTGGAGAGACCAGGGCCGGACGCATTGCCTTCGTTCGCCAGCTATGCCCGCGGCTCGGCGACTACAACGCTGGGCGGATTCCGGGACCCTGGGGCGTTTGTCGTTCCTGATCAAGTGGACAGGTGGGACACTGGGCCGGCAACTGCGCGTTTCAAACGACACTAGCGGATGCGAGCCAATATGCGCTCGACGAGAACCTTGGCGGCTGCTCGGTTAGGCGAGCACTCATAGATGAGCGAAAAGACCTCCTCGTAAGTCCGGCGCTGGTGGCTTGCCAGACTGCTGAGCGGGCCGGCTGACGCGTCCAAGTCCGCGGCTTTGGCAAGATGACGCTTCAGCTTGGCGATCTCGCGGATCGGGTCCACACTCGCGGCCTCAACGAGCCCACTCGCAGCCATGTTCTCCAGCTCGGCGATGGCGCCCAGCACCTCTCGGACAACACAATTCCGTTTGTTCTTTCCCACCGCCCTCTGCGCGATGATCGCGACATTCTCGCCTGCGAGGCTCAGGAGCCGTTCGAACTCCCGGGAACGGTTGCGCTTGATCGAACTGGAACGGCAGCGTCGACTCAAGTCACGCGCCAGCGGCGTAAGATGCGTGAGGAGGTTTTGGTAATGAGCATTCTGCTCGAAGTGGTCGCGCCTTCCGTTGGGCAAAATGCGGGGGTCGACGATGTGTACTTCGCCGACTGTCCAGCTGTTAAAGCGCGGTTCCAAAAAGAGATCCTCAAACAGACGATCATCGCCGACTTGAATGTTCCCGCAACGGACTCGGAGTCCCTTGATCCCGATCGAAGGTGCCAGAGCGCCGACGTAGCCGTGATGCAGCACCCACCCAACTGCGGCGATGCCGCCGTCAAGCGCCGGAATCGTGACCGGTTCCATGCTGCGGAAACTGTCGCTGTTACCCATGCCGACGGGAAACGTGTTCCGATGCGGGCGACAGATCGGCCCATCCACGCCGCTCACCTCGATCCGCAGTTCACCCAGCATCACGTAGGGCTTCAGCGCATTGGAGATTTCCTCTCCATAAGAAAGCTCTGAAGAAAACGGTACCGGCGCGCACTGAGCGAGGTAGTTTCTGATAGCGTGGGGGTCGAGGAGTTGGTCGTTCCGATGCCGGACGACCCCGCGGAGCTCAACTTCAAAGAAGTGGGCGGGCGCCTTTCCCGTTTCCACCGATCTCGTTGAGACCGTCTGCACTACGACATCGCGCAGGTGATGGTGAGAATCCGCGACCCGCAGGAGCGACCTGAGTTTGCGGCAGTCCCAAAGGAGCTCGGATACTCCGCAATCGCCTTGGGCGCGACTGCGGAATAGCAGTTCCTGGCAATAGCCCAAGCCGGCAAGCCGGCCGACTCCGCGAAACCCGCGGGCACTTCGGCCGCGCTTAACACTGGCGCCGAAGGCAACGAGCCGCTGCACGAAAGCCGTCGCGGGTACACCAGTTCCGCTGTCGCGAATGCGGATCGAGCGCTTCGCCGAGTCGATCTCGATCCCCACGGATCCGGCGGCTTGGTTGCCGAGAATGCCAACGGCCCGCGCCTCGTCGATAGAGTCGGCCGCGTTTTGAACGTATTCGCGGTAGATCGACATGGGGTCGACGTACATCGAAGTGCTCAGCAGTTCAAGTATGTCCTTGCCGATCACGATGCCATCGTTGATGCCGGCCCAGGGTGTCTCGTGCGCGAGCCCCCGGACAGATGGGAGCGGAATTAAGTTCGTGGTCATGGCAATGTCGGTTGGGCTTTCAAGCTTTGCCGCCGCTTCGGCCGGGGTTCGGGGGTCGGGTGATCGTCGCCGCACAATCCCGCGTCCTCCACACACTCCTCCTCCGGTGGCGTGGGGGGCGTGCTTCCTGGGGATGCGGAGGCATATCCGTTCCGTATTTCCCAAATCCGCGCATCCGCAGTCTTGGAAAGCGGCTTATAGAACTCGACAATCTCGCGCAGCCGGCGCGTTCCGGCTTGCCGAGGCAGGCTGCCAAACTCGCGGGGGTCACAGGATGAGAGAAGCCCAAGCAGTTCGCGCCGTTCTTCTTCGGTCAGCCTGGCGGCGGACCTCCGGTACTCCTCAAATTCCGGCCGGCCCCCATGCTTCTCATACCAGTCGCGGTTGAAGATGTATTGGTGAGGCCGCACCAGGAGCGCCTGAAATTCGGGAACGGTGTCGCCGAACGCGCGCCTGAAAAAGTCGGGATCGCCGCTGACCACGCCGTGCGTCGCTTGGAGGATGATCTGCAGAGAACGCAGCTGGTACCGCGTCCACTTCTCCCCAACGTGTGAACGGTCCGCAAGATTCGTCGGCTGATAGCGCATGGGGAACGACCAGATCCGGATGTCGAGTTCCTCATTCAGTGATACGTTCAGACGCATGCGCTGGTATAGATCAGCGGGAGAATCGTGGAAGTTGTAGAGCATGTAATTGGACATCTCCGACAAGTCGAATTCACGCGCATAGCGCACGGACTGCTCGTACGGCACCCGCAGTCCGAGATGGTCGAAGGCAATGCGCAGCGGCTTGACGCAGATCGTGGCAAGCTCCCGCAAGAACGCGCGGTTGCGGCAGAGAATCCGGGCATCGACGCCCTGGTTGAAATCGACACGGCGCTGTACGGGCACGCGGCTGCGATTCAACTTCGCGCCGCGAACGAAGCCCAGGTCGCGGATCTCGGCGATAATGTCATGGAACCGCGGCGATGCGACGATATTGTTGTCCATCAGGACCAGGTCCTTCTTCGGCCCGTAAAGCTCATCTATGCCCCGGACGATTCCCGTAATCGAATTCGTATCGCGCTGCTTGCCTTCCAGCTTCGGCACGCCGCAGAAGCTGCACGTGCGGATGCAGCCCCGGGAAGCGTAGGCGAAGTAGGCATCGCGCACCGGGTAGCGGTAAGTCACCTGATCGAGAATACTGTAGTCGGGAACGAGATCTTCTATGGGGCCGCCGACCAGGTCGTCTGCATAGAGTTCCTCGGAAAAGGGGTCCAGGTGCAATGAGATTGCCGGTGCCCTGTCAAGAAGACCTTGGACAAAACGTACGCCCCGCCAACGGGGCTCTCCCGCGAATTTCTCACGCATGAGCGAAGCCGCGATACCGCCGACAAAGACCTTGTCGGCATCCCTATTGCTGACCCGCAAGGCGAAGTCGATCGATTGAGCGATCCGAGCGAATTCGAAGGTGAAGAGCGTAGTGATGTAAATCCGGTCCCAGGCGGTCCCAAGAACGCTTTGATCCTCGCCCTTGATGAACCGCACGTGGTCGCGCTTGCCGCGAGGCCCATGGTACTGCGCGATCTTCATGAGCCCGAGTGGTGGGTACTTGTTGTTGTATCCCGGCTCGATCAGCAGGACATTCTTCTCAGCCACGCGTGACCACCTTCAGCTGTTTCTTATTCCGGAAGTTCCGTATGTACGACAGCGCGGACTTCACGCCGGCCTCGCCGCCAAGTCCGCTGAGGGGACCGGAGCTCGACCAGTCGATATCTTGGACGAACTCAGATAGTGTGCTCATGAGGAATTTCTTGTCGCCGGTCCGATCGCCAGCCATCGCCTCCTCGTAGAGGTCGCCAGCGAGCGACATCAGAGCATAGACACCTACCCCTTTGTTGATCAGGTGGCGGCGCGGGCTATCCCATGCCTCACGAAGCAACACGGACACCGCGGCCCAGAAGTCGAGCACGAAGCGCGCCGCGAACTCCGGCTCATGGGCTCCCAGGATTCGAGTTTGGCGGAGAAACCTCCTGAGCGCCTTCTGCATCGTTCGGAGGGATGCTCTGCGCATCAGTCCCGACGTGCTGCTCCCACCGAGGTCGAGCTGCCTGTACCAAGGTGATTCGCTGTTACTATTCAGTTGCAGGGCGATGAAGAGCTCCGGCCGCTCCGCTGCAAGATCGTTTGTCAGAGTCGCATCGTGGAAATCTAGCAGGCTGGTACTGAGCCCTTTGGCTTTGCTGTTGATGGTATTGAAAACCTCCATCTCTTCACGCTCAGACAGACCGAGGAAGCACATGAATGGAAGCGTGATCGTGAGGTCATTCAAATAGCCCAGGCGGTGCTGACAGTCAACCTGGGCGAAGACCTTCCCAGCGCTCGCGCTGATGTCAAGCGCAGCGCAAGGTGGCCGCAAGTTCCGGATACGCCATCCGCCGTCCGACCGGGGACGCAGGTTGAAAGTCAGTGGTATTGTGGAACTCTTCTCCAGTTGGATGTACTTGCGGAAGTCCAAGCTGTGCTGGGGATTGAAGCGGCGCTGGTAGCCCCGCCCCGTGTCTTCGTCGAGAACATCCGCAAAACTGAGCGCGTGGAGGAGATTAGCGGGGGCGAACCCGAAGAAGACTTGCCGTTGGGCTGAGAGGCCAACCATACCTGCCAGAGTCGTGACCGGAACGGACGCATATCTGCATTGCTTCTTGGACATTTTTGCAGTCTACGACTGCTATTCTGCCCCCAGGAGAGCACAAAGTCAATCGCCCAGATTTGGGCTGGTACGGCCTACGGTGCTGCGGCTCCGTCGTCCAGTTCCCTGGGGAGAGCATTAAGCCGCAATCTCCCAACTCCGAAACGACGCCAGGCGGTTCAGGTTGTGAGCAGCCGGCGCACCTCCGATTGGGCCTCGGACCCGACAAACCCATCACGGCCATCGTGGCGTACTCGCGAGGGACCAGAAGCGTTCATCTCTATCCCGTTCGCGGAACCTCGGGCACTGTTAGTTTCGGCAGCCCGAGCGTCGTTTCTTTCGGCTCCCCGCCTACCACTCCCAGCACCGGCTTGTTGAACACCTGGCTCAGCCGCTCTCGCGGCGAGCGAAGAGACTCCGTTCGGGTATCATGTGACAAAACAAAGCGGAAGGCCATCATCCGCGTTTTGAGATTCCCTTCGTACATGATCACCTGCTGTGTGTCGCAACTGTAACGGTTCTTCGCCGCTTCCTGGTTCACAAAATGCGGCACATACACCTTCAGCCGCGCTTCCTCCAACTCGTGACCGAGATAGGCGTCCACAACCTGCTCACCGTTCGCGCCGTAACGAACCAGTTCTGTTCGCACGTTTTCCAAAGTGCGCCTCACCTCGCCCTGGTCGATCTGATCGAGGTTACATGATATCAGGAGGACAAAATCTGACCGCTTGGCGCCTTGGTGCGCGACCAGCGCCGCAATAGCCTGAAGACGAGTGAAGTTGCCCCGCCTGTTCTTGTAGAAGAGGCCACCGCTATAGTCGAGGGAGACGACGTCAAATGGAAACGGCACCCGGTTGCCAAACTCGTCCCTCTTGCGTCTGATGAGTAGGTCGATGTCACCGCGCAGCAGCGAGATTTTCCCAAGGAGACCGGCGCGGAAGGCCTCCAGTCCGAGGTCGTGCTGCAATTCCCATTCCTTTCCCTTCACACCGCGTTCAACTGCATAGAACTTCACGAAGAGG
>Ga0326727_10024993_pt1 | contig 11245 bp, 11 predicted proteins | sample MB2enrmetagenome_FD_207643 | JGI IMG/M metagenome (GOLD analysis project Ga0326727, IMG submission 207643) | Lab enriched peat soil microbial communities from McLean, Ithaca, NY, United States - MB29MY | ecosystem: Environmental > Terrestrial > Soil > Wetlands > Peat | place: USA: New York... | reverse complement strand
CCTCCATAGAAAATGAGACATCCTCATCCGGGTCGTTTGCCAATAGGCGGCCTACCAGATTCGCAGCTTTTGGACGCCAGGCGCAATAGACGTCTTCTTGCATTTCGGCCGATAGAGAGCTCGACATTCTCTGGTTGGACAGGAATTCGGGGGAGGCAATCTTGCCAGTCCATGATAGAGGGTTGAAGCGGAGCCTGAACTCGTTTTTCCCCACGTCGACGACTTTTAAGAGGACATCCGGCGTTTGCCAGCCCCTGGCACGCATCCCCGCTTCCGCGCCTGTCGCAAACTGGGGCGCATGCTCGGCGGCAGGCGGTGCTGGGGTTTGCGTGTTGTCGATCTGACCGCCCTTGTCGCCAAACATTAAATGCACGGTCGTGTGTGCTTCCATGCCGTCCGACAGGATGTAGTAAGCGGATGCACCGAAGGTCAGATCATTTTTCTGACTTCTCAAGGCTGTATTGCGAGTTACCGTTGCCGTCCGGCAAATCAAGAATCGATAGGTCACATCGTCTGATTTTACGGCTTTGCATTCCCAACGGCTTGTCACATCTGTGGCATAACTGTCTTCAGGATGGGGCGCAACAAGGCTGTAGACGTTTCCGGTACTCCGTCGCTCCAGCAGGAACAGATAAGGGAGCTCGAAACTGTACACCAGACTCCTTGGATCAAAAACAGTGCGCACCGGCGCATTGACATGGACACGGACCTGATCCAGGCCGATTTTCCTTTCGTTGTAGGCGTCGATGCTTGATTGCACCGGAAACTCGGTGGTCACATGGATCGTTCCTTGATCTCTGCGGCAGGGCCCCTTGAAGATGTACACAAACAGATTCGCCTTCACTTCCTCAAGGCTGTTGCTGCACCATTCGCCCAGATTACGGTCCTCATTGAAGAAAGCGACCGTCCTCCATTCTCCTTTATTGACTACAAGCTCGGCGCATCGGATCGGGTCCGCCATTTGAAACACGCGCCTGAGGTCAGCATCGCGGAATCTGCCAAAGATGCTGCGCAGCTGATCGAAGAACTTTGAGCCAAATGACTTTTCTTCCGGAAGCTGAATCTGCTGATTGAGCTGCGCTGGAAGGGCAGCTGGTGCTAACAGGATGGAAATCAAAAAAAGAACACGCAAGGGTTGCCCCGCAGCTTTAAGCACACACATTGACTAACACGGAGGAAATAGGCAGTCAAGGCAGCCTCTTCACAGCTCTGACCATCTGAAATAGACCATCCGGGCCACGCAATTCTTAGGCGATTGGTTTTACCGCGGCCGTTCCAATGCCGCTTTGAGCGGCTGGATTGAGCGTTGGAAGAAGTTCACTGGCCCATTCGAGCGGTCTGGCCTTGCCGCTATGGAGGCTTAGATTCCAACGCCATATCCGGACGCTCCCGACACGGTCCTCCTTTTAGAGACAGCAAGAACTGTGCATCACGGTTGCTTCTATTGCCGCTTGCGATCTTATCTCACTCCTTTGTGGTGCATCTGCGTCTCACAGGCACGGACGAGCAGCTCGTCCGTGCTTCTGCCCTTGCAATTAAGAGCTGGCCGATTCAATGCATGTGTTCATGGGCTACTTCAGTATTCTTGGATCAAGCTCGTTGCTACCAAAGCAGCTTCAGTCCGAATTGAACCTGCCGTGCTGTCGTTGCCGTGCTTGTAATCACTCCTGCCGTGGGTGAAGCCCCCGTCGGGGTAAACGTAATCGCATTGGGCGTATTAAAGTTGGCCCTGTTCAAGAGGTTGAACAACTCCGCTCGAAACTGCAGTCGGAGTCTTTCATGAATCGGAGTGTCCTTAAGGAAAGACAAATCCCATGTGCCCAGTCCCGGCCCAATCAACGTATCTCTTCCGAGGTTCCCGTAGAATCCGCTGTTGCTCGGAGGTGCAAGGAAAGCGGCCGGGGTGAACCACTGATTCGGGTTGCCTAAAATCACCGGGCCGGTAAATGCGGGATTCACAAAGGGGCGCACCGGGTTCCGCGTGTCGCCGTTGTTCGAAGGGTTATAGCTAAGTTGCGGTGTAAACGGGAAACCACTTTGTATTGTCACAATCGAGTTCACAGTCCAGTCGCTTGCCAGCGCTTTGGCTATGCCGCTTGCGCTGGTCAGAAAGTACTTATTTGGCCCAAAAGGCAACGCATAGCTTAAATTGATCGCTGCCGAATTCCGAACGTCAAAGTTGGCCAGCCCCCTGTCCGCACGGAGGTTAAAGGGATTCGAGGCAAGGGCTGGCTCGCCCCCCGAGGTGGTAGCGTTCAGAGAATCCCCGTCATCGATCGTCTTGGCGCGAGTGTACACTGCGCGCAGTGACAGGCCGGAGCTGAAACGGTGATTCAGATCCACTTGCAGGGCGTTGTAGGAGCTATCCCCCTCCGAAAAATAGGTCCATGTGTTCGCAATCGCGGGATTGGGCTTGGTGGAGGTCGGGACATAATACGTTCCCGCCGGAACGGGAGTGCCGGCAATGCCGACAGGGAAGCTGCTCGGGTAGGTTGCGGGACACGGAGCGTTGGGACAAATCACGGGAAAGGGCTCGTTCGCGTCGATCCCTATGATTTCATGATATCCGTGAGATCCGGAATATCCGACTGTAAGAGTGGTATTGGCTGTGAGCTCCTGTTGGATCCGAAACGACCAGGAAATGAGTGTTGGTGTTTTCAAGTCCGGCTGAACTCCGCCAGGAACCAACTTTGCGCTGGCCGGAACCGAAGCAGTCGGCAGGACAGGGAACTGAGAGACTGGGAAATTAGGGAGGCTGTACGTTGGATTGAATGGCGCATTCTGATCCGTGCGATAGCCCAGTGCATCTTGAAGATCGTTGTACATGCCGAACCCGGCACGGATCACGGTTGCGTGCTTGTCGCTAAATGGGCTCCAGGCCAGACCGACCCGCGGTTGCGGCAGGAATTTTGCATTATTCACGATGAAGGCTGACCTTCCGATTGCTGGCTGAGCTGAGATGACTCCGTCCGGGTAGGTGTAGGTAGCTGCCCTGCCATAAGCCTCGTTCCACCCGTTTGTAAATTCATCGCGGAAGCCGAGCGACAACGTCAGCTTCGGGCTTAGCCTAATCACATCCTGGGCGTACCAGGCGCCGAACCATGAACGCCAGCTTAGCGGTGTAGGGGCGGGGTCAAATAATAAACTGCTCACAGTGCCTTGCAGAAAAGTCTGCAGGCTGGTAAACGTTGCTTGGCCGTACTGGCTGAGGGCTAGGTTCTCGTTCGACCTGAGTTGCTGGAACCAGGCTCCGAAGCTCAACTGATGACGTCCCTTGATAAAGGATACACGGTCCTCATAGGTAAATAGATTTCGGGCGACGTCGAGGTTGCTTCCGTTGTTGCTTCCAGCCAGGCTCAATTGTGCCGTCGGATTCGAAGCTGCGCTACCGCCAACCACGATTGCTCCGACAGGGTGTCCCGCGAGGAAACCGGGCAGGCTGGCCGCGGGGGTACCAGGGGTCGGTTCCCCGGTGAAAAAATAACCGGCACGCGAAAAACCGAGGCGAGCGGTGTTGAGCAGGTTGCTGGAGAAAATATGGGTTTCCTCGATGCTCGCCACCTGCTCCCGAAGGCTTTCCACATCCGTGCTGTAGAGATTCGTGCTGGTCGGCGTGAAATCGGCGCTGTCATCGATGGTGTAAACGCCGCTCAGCCAATCTTTGGGTGAGAAGATGTGGTCCAGCCGCAATGTCCCGAAGTCATCCCGGATCGTCTGCAAAGGATTGTTGAACGCTTCTGAAATCCCCCCGAAATCCGAGGCGCCCGGGCTGGGCGTGGACCAGGCGTTGATCAAAGGCGAAACTCCGACAAACGCAAGCCCCGATGCAGGGCAAGGGTTCGGTGTCGGGCTGACAAGCTTGCAGGGCAAGTAACCATTCCGCGCGTTTGTGTCGGGGACGAGGTCTACGCCGGTTTGATGCAGGTGCTGGTAGAAACCCTCGTAATTGCCGAAGAGGAAGGTTTTATCCTTCTGGATCGGCCCTCCCAAAGAAACTCCAAACTGGTTACGCTGAAAGCCCGGAGTGGAATTTCCATCGAAAAAGTTGCGCGCGTCGAATGCATTGTTTCGCATGAATTCGTACAGAGATCCATGCAACTGGTTCGTTCCAGACTGGGTGACAATTAAGACCTGCGCTCCTGGACGTTTCCCGTACTCGGCGCCATAGGAATCCAGCAGCAGGTTGAATTCCCGCACAGCATCGATCCCCAGCAGTTGCTGGCTGGTGCCGCCTGGCTGCATATTGTTCTCGGCGGCGCCGGTGAATTCCACGCCATTCAACAGGAATAGGTTCTGCTGGGGGCGATTCCCAGACACGGCAAAGTTATTTCCAACCGTCGAGTTGGAAACACCGATCCCACCGGTTTTTTCCCACGTGAAATTGACAACTCCGGGATTGAGAGTGAGAAGCTCATCGTAACTTCGCCCGTTGAGCGGAAGGTCTTTGATCTGCTGTTCGCCAACCAAACCGGAAACGTCCGCCGTGGTCACTCCAACCATAGGCGCGCCTCGGGTCACCGTAATTTGCTGGCTCGACATGCCGACTCGCAGCTCCATGTCCACCATAGCACTCTGGCCCACGACCAAATGGACTCCTGTACGCACTTCTTCCGTGAACCCGGGTTTCCCCGCTCGAATCTCATATTGCCCGACCGGCAGCGAAGAGGCCTGATAGTGGCCACTGGAATCTGTGGCAGTGCTGCGGGACACCCCGGTATCCACATTCTTTACGGTCACACTGGCGCCGGGGATGACCGCGCCGGATTGGTCCCTGACCGTTCCTGAAAGATCGGCTGATACCTGAGCCCCGGCTGCTGACACGCTGAACAACAAAACGAGGCAACGTCCGAGGCTTCGCCCATGCAAGGCTCGCCTGAGTGTGGCCGAAAGCGCCGATGTCATAAAATCCCATTGCATCTCGAGTCCTCCTATTAACAATGTGCGAACCCATCGATAGCGACGACGGGATTGCGCATACCGAGAGATTGTGCAAAAGCATATAGTTACTTTATAACAACAAAAGAATGTTATAAAGGACAAGTTAATCGGTCAATGCGTTGAACTACCCATCAGCAGATTTGTTGCGCCACCTCAGGAAGGCTCACTTCGCAGGCCGAATGCGACCAACGTCGAGGAGTATTATCCGGCTGAGTAATTTGATCCCACGCCAAATACTGATTAGGGGAATTCCTGCTGCCTGTCCGGCGGCCACCGGCAGTTCTGATAACCATTCCGTGGATCGTTTCGGTTCTGGCTGAGAGCAAATATGAACCGCGCTCCAATGCGCTGGCAACAGAACGCCAGGTCGAACTTTCGCGAATAGCTGTTTTGGTCCAGCAACCGCGCTATTTTTGGGGCTCGCCCATGGAGCAGCCAGCGAAACTCGCCTGGTTCTCGCGACCGTCGGGCCGGACTTTGTGCTCACCGCCAAAACTCTCAGCATTGACGCGAAAAAACCGTCCCCCATGGTCGGGCAAGATACATCAATTTCCAATTGGAGCGCCGTCGTCAATGACGCTAGAACTTTTTTCAAAGCAGAACCGGAATTTGTAATCCCGGTATTGCCTGAACCGAACCTCTATTGACGCTTGTCCGACAAAACAGCCCTGTGTATCGCTAAAGTTTCATCGCAAAACAAATTCAAGTGCATAGGGCGCGCGCGGCGGAGGCTTACTGTCATGCAAGTCCAACGCAAGCCAAAATGGAGGCGGATGACTATCCGCTGTCCAGAAGCAAGGGAAGTATGTTGAAGTAGCAGGCGGATTACGGCTACAGGGTCATTTCGCCCCGCACGGCATGAAGCGCGGATGGAGTGTAGCGAATCGCAGAAGCGAGTTGCCGGATTTGAAGGTCGCCGGTATCGTGTTCCTCGGCCGTTTTATCGAGCCGGTCGAAGAATGGATCGATTTCTACGAATCCGAGGTAGATCGAAAAGAGGCGGTAAACAGCGCAGGTGCCTTCTGAGAAAGTCTCTACTCAATTCGAGAGGGTTTTGCTTTTTCACGGCGGGAAGGCATGCAAGACGAAAGATAATAGGAAGTCCCCGGTTCTGAACTGAGAGAATGCAAATCCATGGTGAAGAAGGAGCAAAGACAATGAGCGTCGAGAAGAAAGATCAGATGGGAAGAATGTCACGAAGAGATTTCGTTAACGGAACTGCCGCTGGCGGATTGGCGGCGGCAATAGGCGGTCTTGTTTTGACCGCCACGCCGGCGTCGGCTCAGAGACAGACTCCCGGCATACCGGCGAAGTGGGACAAAGAAGCCGACGTCATTGTGGTCGGATCCGGAGCCGCTGGGATGCCGGCAACGGTCGCGGCTGTCGAAGCAGGTGCGAGCGTGATCCTGGTGGAGAAGAACACGGTCGTGGGTGGGTGCGCGCTCATTAGCCAGGGTTTTCTTGGAGTAGGAGGGGGCAGCCAGGCGCAAAGATCCGCCAACGTTGTCGATTCCGCCGACCTCGATTATGCATTTTACATGGATTTTAAGTCTCGGGAGAACCGGAGGAACGTTCCGGAGGTCCTGCGCGCGTTTTGCGACCGCAGTGGGGATACCATCGACTGGTTGGTGCAACACGGCGTACAGATCTTTAATCCAGCCGTAAGAAGCCATTCCATCCAATGGAACGTGCTTGGACCGGGTTGGTTGTATGGGTCTTCGCCAACCCAGAAATCATCCGGCGCCGGAATGATCAAGCCTTTGGAAGCCGCGGCCAAGGCAAAAGGGGTTGATATTCAGCTTGGGACGGAGATGACGAAACTGATTCGGGACGGCGGCACCTCCGGAAGAGCGATCGGCGTTGTGGTAAAGGCGGGAAGCCGAAGGCTCAACTTCAGCGCCAAGAAGGCGGTCATTCTGGCCAGTGGATCCTGGAAGGGTCACAAGTATCTGCGCTCCCTGCAAGATCCTCGCATAACGGATGAAATGACCGGCACTGGCTACCCCTTTGTCAACGACGACGGCGTGGGAATGCTGGCGGCCATCGAGGCGGGTTCCATCATGACCGGCGACCGGGCGGACGATCGGCACGTCTGGCACCGCATGTTCGGTACCCGATACTACCGGTTTGCATCCGGCCAGCCTTTCGCCGCTCCGGGGATTGGCACGCTGGGACAACTCTCCGGCGACGATATGGGCTATATTATCTTCGTTAACAAGGCCGGCGTGCGGTTTGTCAACGAGGCCGCGGGCGAGACCACTAACGGCTTTTATGATTATGCCTTGGCGCAGCCGGAACACATTATCTGGACCATTTTCGACGGCGCGGCCGCCACGAAAAATCATTGGACCCCCACGCCGCCGACCGTCGAGCCGAACATGGCCTTTAGCGCTTCAACTTGGGCAGACCTCGCCGAGGCGATCTCCGTGCCAGCGGATGCGCTGACCAATGCCGTAACCAAGTACAACTTGTACGTGGATCAAAAGGCGGACCCGGACTTTAAGAAAGCCCAGATCTATCTCACCAACAAGATTGCAACCCCTCCGTTCTATGCGGTGGCCGTCAGTCTGCAGGTCCATGACACCATGGGCGGGTTGCCAATCAATGCCAAGGCTCAGGTGCTGGACATTTATGGGAAAGTGATTCCCGGGCTATACGCCGCGGGCGAAGTGGCCGGCTCTCTCGACCTCATCGGGATGCCGAAAGGTGTCGTCATGGGCCGCATTGCCGGCGAAGCGGCTGCGGCCGAGAAGGCGAGTCGATAGCGGCGTCTGCTTTCTCTCCGCATCAAGATCGCTAAGGATCTATTCAGCTTCAAGGATCTTCGAAACGGGGATACGGAAATCTTTCGCCAGCTTGTTTAGAGTTGTTAGGGAAAGGTTCTTTTGGCCGTATTCGAGAACGAACCGGCACATATCCTCCTGGCGAAGGCCTCTGGCCAGCCTCAGTTCGCGCATGCTCTTTCTCCCCAATGGCATTAGCCGCCAATGACGTCACCTTCCGGGCCTGCGGGAGGAGGAAGTTATGGGCAGAGGTCTCATGTCGTTTTCCGATGAAGACGGTCGACCTCTAAAGTTTCAAAGCAGCGTCACTTGCGTCACAAGAAGGCCCGTTGATCACAGTTCAAATGCCGACCAAGTGAAACGAACGGAGGTGCGATTCCCCAGATCGTGGGATAAGAACGATGATAGAATTTTCACCGGTGGCCGGAAACAGCAGGCCAAAACGCTCAGTTAAGTGGAAAGAGATCCCATCTCCAAAAAAGGGCCTTAATTTCACCCGTCGACCAGATCGTTTTTCATCATTATAGCTATTTGAAGACACCACATGCCACACCACTCCGCCTGTTCAATTTCGAGCCGTTCGCTATGGATCTTATCGGCATGCTTGCTGATCCTTGCTGCCGCCGGTGGCGCCCTGCCGTCGAGCGAGGCGGGGCAGATGCTCTTTCGTCATCTTCCTGGATCCCGGTATTGGCCCTGATTTAAGGTCGGCAAACGGGAGGAATTTGAACGAGTTCATCGAATTTGAGGTGGTCACGGATGTCTACGACAGGGTGAGTCCGGATTCCTGCTTCGTCATTTATCAGCACCGGCGTCATTTCTCCGTGAATCTCCTATTGTATGGTCTCTGTTATAAGGTTTCAGCGTGACTGGGTTGTCCTACTCCGCTTGCAGTTACCTACAACCGGGTCGCCTTTCTGATCCTGGCGAAGGGGAAGAAACGCCAGGAAGAGGTTGGAAAGCTGCTCCATGAACAGGTCCGTTCCAGCCTCCAGATCCTGGATTGATTCGGAAAGGTCCCAATCTGAAAAAGGAAGTCGGACCAGAACTCCTTCTTGCTTTTTCCACTAATTTTTCCCGTAATTTTTGAGAATAAGATCCGGCCTCACATACGACTCAGTTTTCCGAATGCAAGGAAAGCGGCTCCGCGCCGCAAGGAGATCTATCCGTACGAGTGCCGAGACGGGAATCAGGAGCCGCCAGAGCGCGCAGCAAATTCGCCGGTAAATTTCCTGACCCTTCCCGATCCGATCCACGGAAGAAGGAAGGGAACAGGACTATTCCAGGAACCAGAGCAGGAACCAGGCCGGACGGCCTTTCTCTGGGATGAGGTTTTCATCCGTGACGTTAATGACGCTGGTGACGTTACTCTGCCGATTTTCAGGGCAGGAAAGTCTTTGCGCAGTTTTCCGTTGTTGCACGATAACCCCCTGGTCGACTGCTTACACTGTGCTTAACGCTGAAAGCACTCTGAGCGGCTATGCCGCCATGATCCTTTTAAGATTTGTGTTTTAACGGTTTAAACACTATCATTGCCCCATCGAATTTCGATTCAGTTCCCAGTGTTTTGTTTGTGGTATGCCAAGCAGAAACCCAAAAAGGAGAAAAATGAAATCATCGACATTAAGGATTCTGGTTCTCAGTTTCATCGTGATAGGATTTCTGTCTATCGGTATTGCAGTTAGTGCCCGTGATGTAAGCGGCGCGCGCCACCCGAATCTTGCGGCGGCCCAGGGATTCATAGAAAAAGCCCTCAATAAGGTATCCGCGGCACAGGTGGCAAATGAGTTTGACATGAAAGGCCATGCAGCCAAGGCAAAAGAACTCCTTAACCAGGCTTATGCTGAAATCAAGCTGGCAGCGCAGACAGCTAATGCGAATAAATGAGTTCTGATTTTCCTTCAGAATCGGCGGGCAGCCTCAAAGGACGGATTTGTGGATGATTGCCATTCCACATAGACGTATCGCGCTATCCGTAAAAGTGCAATCCGCGACATTTCCGGTGAGTCTTAGAGTTGCATCGGGAGTGAAGCCCCTCACCCTCAAGTCCGAAGCTGGGGACCCTGAGGTGATGAGGCGCCTGGCAGTATAAACGTGGGTACGCGGCTTGTCCTTTCCATCAGTTCGGTGGTTCCCTCCCTGGCTGGCAAGTGTGGCGGGAGATCAGAGGGTTCTGATTCCGGTAAGCGGACTCCACGCAGCCATGGGTGCTGGTATACAGATGAGGTTTTGGCAAAAGAGTGTCTGCTCAAAATCATGGGCACTGAGGTGTATGGGCTTCGCCCGTTTAGGTCGCCGCACCCACCGGGCGTAATTGCCGGCTTGAAATTCCCGCCTCCCGGCGCAGGATGGTCTCTGCCCAATTCCCCTTGACGCCCACTACATTCGGGAAAGAATCAGCCTGGCTAACTGCCGCAACTGTTGCTGGTTCAAATAAGGCTTCCCGGGCCAACCATTCTCTGTGTCAATGATAGATGACAGGGCCACGCTCCGCGGGGCCCTTCCGGAAAATGGAGGACTGATTCCATTCCGATGAGTTTGCCGATGAAAGCTTTGTCGCCAACACCCTGGACTTGGCCGTCATGGGAGTCTTTCGTCACTTTCGTTTGAGTGCAGTATTTTGCGTCCTGAAAATTGGCCAGCAGGATCTGTTTCCTATTGGGCAAGGCAAAGTTAAGTTCACCGCCCGCGCCTCTCTGCTGAGATTCTGACGGACCAAGTTAACTCCGGACTGTCCGGTCACCTTGGAGACATCGGCCGGAGTTAAAAGCTTTGCCTAAGCTGGATTGACCGTTACGCTTGATTGCGCCCATGCCCTGATCGCGACGGACATGACCGCAAATGCCATTGCGCTCATTACTCCCCACATAGAACATTTCATCTTCCTGTTACCTCTTGAATGGATTTGGGAATATACGATTTGCGCGCTCGATTACTCTAGATAGGGTCTTACCCCAAAAAACACGAAGCGGAATTGCAAGTTCCATTTGACCCAATGATGCGCTGTCCGATACGCTGTGCCTGCGGCCAGCGCCACGGGTTTTGACGCGCGCGCTTTCCTTAAGGTGCAGCTTGGTTAACCAGAACCGAGCCGGCACCCCGGATTCCTGCCCTTCTCCGAAAGTCCCCCGAGCTTGTCCGTTTCGAAGAGTGCGCCAAATAATTCAGCATCCCTTGCCTTGCTGCAGGTGTCAGAGGGAATGCACAGCTGAATCGCTTTTTTCCCTGCCGATTTCCCAAATAACCGGGCGGCCTTCCTTGTCGAAGGAAATGACAAGCCCTCTGCCTTGGGATGACTGGGTAGGCCAGTTTTAGGTTATTTCACCGAATGTGCCACGATCTTTCACCGGGATTTTGGGGGTTCTCGACGTTGAACTAGGACGTAAACCGCTAGAATTCGGGGCATAACCAATCGCAAATGCAGGATCCCTCACGAATGGTGACGGGCTCTTGGAGCCACGACGAGCCCGAGGCCGATGTCAAAATCACCAAGAAGCAACGGGCATGTTGGAAGGTAGCCGGGA
>Ga0326727_10024992_pt1 | contig 11246 bp, 8 predicted proteins | sample MB2enrmetagenome_FD_207643 | JGI IMG/M metagenome (GOLD analysis project Ga0326727, IMG submission 207643) | Lab enriched peat soil microbial communities from McLean, Ithaca, NY, United States - MB29MY | ecosystem: Environmental > Terrestrial > Soil > Wetlands > Peat | place: USA: New York... | reverse complement strand
TTAAAAATTTTCTTTTGGAAACCGGTTCCGCCAGTGCTGCATTGCTCTTTATAAAAATTGAACTCTCCTGTTTGCGACTTTGCGTGGGCGCACCGTGGTGGGCTGTGGACTCCAACGCTATTCAGCGGGAGCTGTTCTCGTTGCCCACGGCCAAAGCGGAAACAACAGTCGTTATCAACGAGCCCCGTCGGCTATCGTGATAGCCCAAAGGCACAATCGGGACAAACGTCCGAAGGATTTTCTGAGCACAAACCTCTGTCTGAGTTGGTACAAGATCCTGAAGTGGTATGCCCCGCACTGGCCGGTGGAAGTGGAGAGCTGGTACCTGAAGCAAGCGTTCGGTTTAGGGGATTTCCGTGTCCAACCATTCGAGGCGATCCAGAAATGGTATGCGGTTGTGTTCTTGGTACTGGCGTTCCCAGAGTGGCGCCGACATGAGCTGCGCCAACAGGGGCTGATTCTGCAATCGGTGTCCGAGGTGATCCAGGTACATCTCGAGATTGCACGAACGTCAGCTCCTGATCCCCGCATGCCAGGAAGCGCTTCAGAAGGGGTCGGTAGAGAAAGCCGTTGAACGCTTTCTGGGCAACGAGATCCCAGCGTTGGGGTTGGTGAGCCAAGCACGCTCACCTGAGATTCTTTATTCTCCTGCACACAATCTGTGAGACTACTACGCCCTTGAGGATGCTCAAGGGAAAGAGACGCCCGACTAATACCGCAAATTTGCTAAAGTCCAGAAGAGATATATTATATATCTTCGCAGTTATGGAGACGTATCGAATGCGAAGATCAGCCGCCCCTTTGCTTCAATTACCCAGTTCCGTCGGAGCGAATCCGACTGGCTTTCGGGTCTGCAGACATCAATTCGCGTCCGCAGCCCATGGTAAGCTGCCCTTGACACCTGCTGCAAACCTCCTCCACGATCCGTAATTGCCAATCGGGATGGGGGGAGAAAGAAGGATGGCAGTATAGCATGGAGGCGCAAACTGAAAAAGCGAAAAGGGATTGCCGTCGTCGCATCAATGCTTTTTGCCTTGATTTTGGCATGCACTCCAAAAGATTTTTTTGAGCAGTCAAGGTCAGGCACATCTCGGAATGTTCAAGCCTTCATCGAGAAAGGTGTGGACCCCAATGCTCGTAACAAGGACGGCGAGACTCCGCTAATGGTAGCGGCCGCCGACAACCGGAACTCCGAGGTCATCATCGCGCTGGTAAAAGCAGGCGCAGATATCAAGGCTTTAGGCAAGCAGGGCTGGACGCCTTTGATGTACGCCGCAAGACATAATGAAAGTACGAAGGTAATCACCACCCTCATGGGGTTTGGCGCAGATGTGAATGCTCAGGATGAGTTTGGCGAGACAGCGCTGACGCTCGCCAGCGGTAACAACAGGAATCCCGACGTAGTCAGGGTCCTACTTAGGGGAGGCGCGGCAATCGAGGCCCAAGACAAGGTTGGCAAGACCGCGCTGATGTATGCCGCCGCTTTCAATCAGAACACGGAGATAATAAGTGTCCTACTGGACGCGGGAGCTGATATCGAGGCTCACGATACGTTCAATGCGACGCCGGTAATGTATGCTGCCGGGGTCAACAAGAACCCTGAAGTGATCAGCCTGCTGCTGAAAGCGGGCGCCGACATGAACGCTCAGTCCAAGAGCGGCAAGACCGCGCTAATGTATGCCTCCGAGAATAACCAGAACCCTGCGGTGGTCAGCGTGCTCTTGAAGGCCGGCGCAGATGTGGAGACGAAAAGTAATGAAGGAAAGACAGCATTTGACTACGCGCAAGCCAACGAGAAGTTGAAAGGCACTGATTCCTATCGAACGCTTCAGAAAGGGTCGAATTGAGGCGGTGCCGAAAGGAGCTTTCCAGCTGACGAACCTATCCGCAGACACAAAAACTCTGCAGGAAAGTCCATAAAACTCCCGTCTTCATCCATTCTCGTTATCAAAGAGTCCATGCTAACGTAGTAGTCTACTCAAGCAGCCGAAACATTCGCGGTGAGTCTTAAGCCGCAAGGAGGAAAACATGGAGAAGACTGTTGAAAAGATGAGTGCTAGCAATAGCTTGGAAATCGCAAGTCGCACAGGAATTGAAATTGTCAAAGAAGGTGACGTGATTGCATGGACGGGGCGGTACGGCGGGAATAATAAGCCTCGTGGGCCACTATCTGGAAAAAAGATCGGGGTGATAATCGCAAGCGATTTCAGCGACTTTCAGGCCTACCATCTTGTCTCCTACATAGGTGAATTTGGAGGAACTTGCGAATTTCTCCTCGTCGACTGGGTCACCTCAATGTTTACTCGTCCGAATATATCGGGCAAGGGTGTTCGGGGAATGTGGGACGTTAGCGTGGACCCGATCTCTGTGATGGGTGGGAACAAGCAGGGTTATAAGAGCCTGAAGAAGGCGGATTCGAAAGACTATGACGCGCTAATTATCCTGGGCGGACATTCCGCTGATATCATGGTGACCGAAACCGAGGTCATCGATTTCATCAAGGCAGCATCAAAAAGGGGAGCGCTCATTGGAGGCATCGGCGGAGGCATGATTCCGATGATCAGCGCGGGCATCATGACAGGCAAACGCTGCACAGGGGATTTGACTGTCGAGTTTATGCTGAAGAAGATCGCCAATTTTGAATCCTCGTCAGTCGTTGTAGACGGCAAAATCGTCACTGCCCGTTCGACGGTCGACACGCCTGCGTTTGTTCGGGCGATCTGCCGGACGTTTGAGTCCGGTTTTGAAGACCCAAGAAAGGATTGCTTGGCAGGCAAGAGAGCGCTGTTGATCGTTACCGACAACTTTGAAGACATTGAACTTGTTGTACCGACCATGGAACTCATCTATCGAGGGGCCGAAGTCCTCATAGGCAAGTTCCCGCCGGAGTTGAAATCCAGACCAGCACTCCTGGGAGTAGACGTCCTTACAGGCAATTTCGGCGTCTCGATCCCGTTTCAGGAAATCCCGGACAGTTACTACTCGATAAAGAACCTTAAGGACGTCAAGACGGCTGACTTCGACATCGCCGTGATCACTGGGGCATTCAATCCATGGAATATGGTGGCAACGGGGACCACTGAATGGCTGAAGGGAGCCTATGCCGCGGGAAAAATGATTGCGGCTATTTGCCACGGACCGATTGCCTTAGCGGCGGCGGACATGGTGAAGGGAAAAAAGCTCACTGGCTGGTTGGCCTCGAAGGATTCTGTGGAAATTATGGGAGGGGAGTTCAAGCCGCGGGAATGGGCTGCGGCCATCGACGGAAGGATCGTGAGTGGTCGAACGCCCCAGGAAGTTCCAGAGTTTCTCGACGCGATTACGGTAGCTTTGCTTGAAGAATGAGGTTGTAGGAATGCAATGCTGCAGATGAAACTGCCACCTTCGAAAGACCGATCACAGACTGGTCCACCGCGCGAAGTCGGCTTTCGGAGGTAGGTGGGCACCTCAAGTTTTGCGTCTTGCGCATAAGAGGTGCGGTTGAAAGGGAGGGTACCCAGCTGGGCGCTATGCGGTGCCGGTCAATCGGGACCGACGACGATGTAGAAGGCCAGTTCTGGTCGGTATATCCAGGCGTTCGCGCGGGAGTCCCTCCTTATTTTGAGTCCAACTTGATAACCTGCCTGCTTTGCAGGCAAGTGGTCATGGATGGAACGCTCTGCCGTTAAAGCAGAGCGGCTTCAAGAAATCGGAGGGCGAAATTTTGGAATCTGCGAGCAGATTCCTTAAATGAATCGCATCGTTTTGCCGTTCGGCACGGCAGTTATGGCTCGACTCTTAGTGCGTTGGTTGCAGGGGCGGCACATGACATGGCTCACGTACTTCCTACCGTTATCTTGGAGCGGTTGCATGCGGCACATCACCAAAAGTACCTTAGCAAGTACTAGTCTTCGCCGTCTCAGCTGCTTGTTTCTTCGTCCACGTGCCGCAAGCGTTCCTGAGCTCTCGCCAAAGGGCAGCAGTGGAACTGTCACTTTGCCGACGTTGGCAGCTTTCGCCTACAACCAGCAAGCAGGGAAAAGATGAAGGCGCTCGTTCTCATGGAGTACGGCAAACTCGTCTATTGTGACGTTGCTGATCCGGAGATAGGACAGGACGAGGTGCTTGTTGAAGTGGAAGCCTGCGGCATCTGCGGCAGTGATATTCATGGCGTTGATGGGTCTACCGGACGACGGGTTCCGCCAATCATCATGGGACATGAAGCTTCGGGAGTCATTTTCGACCGTGGGAGAGGCGTCTCCGATTGGGCACGGGGAGAGCGGGTCACTTTCGATTCGACGATCTACTGCGGCGCCTGCTGGTATTGTCGACGGGGCGAGTCCAACTTATGCGACAATCGTCGAGTACTCGGGGTATCTTGCGCTGAGTATCGGCGTCATGGCGCATTTGCACAGTTCGTAGCTGTTCCGCAGCACGTTCTTTATAGAATCCCGGAGCGGGTTGACTTCATTCACGCGGCAATGGTTGAACCGCTCTCCATCGCGTTGCACGCTGTGAGCCTCTGTCATCCGCGCGTTGGAGAGACGGCGGCGGTTGTTGGTGCAGGTACCATCGGAAACCTCATGATTCAGGCACTGCGAACGGCAGGCTGCTCGACAGTTATTGCGATAGACACGGATCAGGAGAAACTGGAGCGAGCGCGCCTCGCAGGGGCGGACACTGCTGTCAACCCGGCCGCCCCGGGTTTCCTGGAGCTGGTTCAGTCGTGTACCGAGGGGCGAGGCGTGGATGTCGCACTAGAAGCGGTTGGCGTTAACGCTTCCGTGCGGACAACCACTGATGTTGTGCGGAAGGGAGGGAGGATAGTGCTCGTGGGGAACTTTGCCCCAGAGATCGCTTTCCCCCTGGTCTCGGTCGTCACCCGCGAGATCGCCTTCACGGGGTCATGTAATTCCCGCGGAGACTATCCGGTCTGCCTGGATTTCGTAGCTCGAAGGCGTGTCAATCTGGACCTCGTCTTTAGCGCTCGGGCGCCGCTGTCAGACGGCGCGAAGTGGTTTGAGAGGCTTCGAAAAGCGGGGACAAATCTAATGAAGGTAGTACTTGAACCATAATACCGTCGGAAGGAGATTCAGTGTCGCACTATGAGTTTGACCTAAGTGGGCGGGTCGCTATCGTAACGGGAGCAAGCCGAGGCTTGGGCCAATCCTTGGCTCGGGCCCTTGCACGTGCCGGTGCCGACCTTGCGATTACCAGTCGACGCATTGCAGATCTGCAAGCGACGGCTCAAGAGCTTACGGCGCTTGGACGAAAGACACTTCCGCTCGAGTGTGACGTAAGGGACCTCGGCAGCTTGCAGCGCATGGTTGAATGCGTTTACAACGAATTTGGGCGAATTGATGTGCTTGTCAACAATGCCGGTTGTAATGTGCGCAAGCGGGCGGTCGATGTGACATGGGACGACTGGAACTTGATCCTCGATACCAACTTGCGCGGGAGTTTTTTTGTCGCGCAAGCCGTTGCGCGGCATATGATCAGTGCCCGTTTTGGCCGGATAATAAACATGGGCTCAGCAACGTGCGTCGCTGGCTATGCGGGGCTAGCTCCCTATGGCGCTAGCAGGGGCGGAATCAAGCAGCTCACGATGAGTCTCGCCGCCGACTGGGGAGAATATGGAATTACGGTGAACTGCCTGGCGCCCGGGTGGTTCAATACTGCGCAAACGGCCGTCATGTACGAAGACCAAGCTTGGGTGACCTATCTTTCCGAGAGGATTCCTCTTGGCCGGCCGGGCTGCCCGGGCGATCTTGACGGGGCGGTCACCTTTCTGGCTTCAGACGCGAGCCACTACGTCACTGGCCAGACTCTTATGGTCGACGGAGGACTTTCGGTCGGTGCACTCAGAGCACTTCCTCGGGGATAGAGATTTTCTCTCCATATTGTTATTATTACTGGACGTGAATAATGGAAGTGAATCGTAGACGGGCAGCCCATCCCGCGAAGGTTGACAATTAAAAGATAATATGATAACATGATGTCATTAGTTAATGCCAAAGTATAAAGTATTTTGACGCCGGTCATGGGAGGCACTGCTGCTCGTCAGCGGGGTAGCATCAAAGGCGGCCATTGATGACTCGCGTCCTCGACGCGCGCAGGAGCGACGTGTGCGTTGCGGCTGTTGCCCATCAAGGAGGAAGTTGGAACTGGGCCAACCGGGAAAAGGGGCGAAAGCGGCAGAACTGTTCGCTAGCGTTGCGCTGCTACAAGAGGAGGGGGGGCTGGGCATGAAGTTGGACCATGTAGATGTTCGCCTTGCAGATGGTTACGAGCTCATTCTTCCTCGGATGGCTAAAGTGAGGCAGCGTCGCAGTCGCCCTCGCCTTGAGGATCCCGTAGCCTTCATCCAAGCTTCAATGGATCGGATTCTCGACGCCGCGCAACTCAGCGGAAAGAGGATTGCCGTTACCGCTGGAAGCCGGAATATAGCGCAAATCCGTCTTATCCTGCAAACCGTAATCCAGAAGCTCAGCTCTTGGGGGGCGAAACCTTTCATCGTTCCCGCGATGGGAAGCCACGGTGGGGCCGACGCTGCGGGCCAGAGGATCGTGTTAGCGGGATACGGGATCACAGAAGAGGAGATGGGAGTGCCTGTGCTCTCCTCCATGGAGGTTGTGCGTATCGCCACCCTTGAGGACGGGATGCCTGTTTATTGTGACAAGATCGCGTATGAGGCGGATGGCATCGTGGTCGTGAACCGAGTCAAGCCGCACACTGACTTCAAAGGCGATCATGAAAGCGGCCTAGTAAAAATGATGGGAATTGGGCTGGGCAAACACAAGGGAGCCACAGAGCTACACTCGCGTGGGTTTGAACGGATGCCTTCCCTGCTCGCCCAGGTGGGGGAGGCCTTTATCAGAAATGCTCCAATTGCATTCGGGGTGGCGACTGTGGAAAACGCATTCGACGAGCTGATGGACGTGGAGATCTTACAGCCCGAGCATTTTCTTAGTCGGGAGAAGGAGCTCCTAGAAAAGGCGAAGGCGAACATAGGCAAGCTTCCGGTGTCCTCGATCGACGTCCTGATCATTGATGAGATTGGAAAAGACATAAGCGGCTCCGGAATGGATCCCAACGTTACAGGCATTCCCGGCTCAGGCCTTACCACTGGATTTGTCGCACCACCGATCCAGAAGATCGTCGTTCTTGGGTTGACGAAGAATGCCCATGGCAACGGGACCGGTATTGGGCTCGCGGACGTTTCCACTATCCGTTGTGTGAACCAAATTGACTGGGGGATAACCTATACAAACTGTATTACCGCCACGGTTCCAGGGATAGGGAAGATGCCAATGGTGTTGAATACAGACAAAGAAGCTTTGGTGGTGGCTTTGCGAACCTGTGCCTGTGTGTCACCTTCAATAGCGCGGATAGTTCGGATCAAGAATACTCTTGATCTAGCCCAAATTGAGGTTTCAGAGCCGTACCTCAGGGAGTTGGAGCACCAGGATGACGTCGAGATACTCTCGGAACCGGAACCGTTTCGATTCACGTCCGACGGCTGGTTGGTGTAGCGAGACTCCACTCCGGGAGACTTAGCATTACAGTTTCTCAGTGCATAAGCAGTGCGCTGTGAGCGTTGGAGCCCTCGTAGAGGGAGCAGGCAACGCGCCCCAGCGCTATTTTCCCCGATCCGCGCTGTGGTCGCGTTCATCGGTTCGGCGGAACTGTTAGACCTATCTTCGTCTTTGAGCTCCTCTGGACCTAGAAAGGCCTACTCCGCGATTTTGCAGGAATTCGAAGGCTTCTGCGCCATAGCCGGACCATAGGAAGGTCAATCGTAACCTTCAAGCACTTTCAGGAAGTGGAAGTCGAAATGGACAACAAGAAGATTTACCTTCGTACCGACCTTCGCGACGTATGCCACACGGCGTCTTCTAATCCTTTACGGGCCCACAGTTCCAAACCGCAGAAGTTTGGTCAGACCTCGTTGTCTCCTGTTCAGATTCCCCTTCTGGACGCCTGTTCTGGTCTGACTGCACGGTTTGGTGAATTGACTCAGGTGTCAATACTGACAGACGAACCAAGCCTCTGTGCCATCCATGAGTCCGAATCCATTAGAATCCATTAGAATTCCGTTGACAGATAAAATGATAATATGATATCATGATCTAATAAGGAGTTAAGGCGTATGATCTCTCCAAATCAGGATCACGTGATTTCTTTGGAAACAAGGCCCAACGGGGTAATTCGCGCTGGGCATCCAATAGGCAAATGGGTCGGGGGGTCGGAAAGGGAAAGCGACGGCAGCCACGGTGAGAGAGGAATCGTTTGTCACTCGACAATTGGTGGCTTGATCGGAAAAGGCGCGCAAGCTGCAGGCGCAAAAATCGTGCAGTCCGACGAACAGTATTTGACACATGTTCTCGAAATTCCTTTGTCCCTTGACATGTTTCGGGACTTGGCTTCGATTGCGCGCTACGTTGGGGTAACTCCCAACTTCCGCAAGATCATAGACTCCTTTGAGGTACCCGCTGGAGAGACCCCAGCGGGCTTCAGGATCGCTTTTATCGTGGAAAACGGCGGACTGGTATCGATCGACATGGTCCGAGACATTTCATACGACAAGAATGCCCAAAGAAGACCCACCGACTTTCTTTTTTCTGCCGACAGCGCCAACCCTTATGAGGTTGCGCCGATCAAGGACCTAATCGCCAACCTCACATGCAATCCGGGCATCATTTACGATCTGTTCATAAATAACCCGAAGGCCAACAAGAATAGGCAGTTCAAAACGCGGGACGAAGTAATGATGGAGATTGGGAATATCCTCGGCCCGGGTTGTGACATCAGTGTTGAACTGAACAATCCGTTCGAAGCCGACGAGCAGAAACTTCTCGAGGAAGCGGAGAAGTTCCGCGAGATGCTTTCAGAGTACCGTGTTGTAATCAAGGTCCCACATACTGGGCCTGTGAACGCGGAGAACGTTAATGAGTTGCTGACGGGGGATAAGAAGTTTCACCGCCGCTTCGACCAAGGTAACACTAAGGACATGTTCCGTGGGCATGAACTCGCACTCCTACTTCACAATCACGGATTCAGGGTAAATTTCACCCTCATGTTCGAACCCTATCAGACTGCGCTTGCTCTGCAGGCTAAGCCTTACTTCATCAACAGCTTTGTCCGCCACCGCGAGTCACAGAGTTCTGCATTGAGACGTGATCTCGACCTATACCGTGTCACAGACGACAAACGCTATCTCGCCGACTTGCGGGCCTTTTTGATCGATAAGGATTATCTCGCCGCTGAGGAAAAGGAACTGGATTTGTTCGACGCTAAACAGATGGCCGAAAGGATACTAGCCTATCGAAACTTTTCGGGGCCCAATCGCTGTGATGGCCTCGATAGCGTGCGCCACAATCTGAGGCTGCTTCGGGCGACCCGCCTTCCGGATACTAGGCTCATCATTTGTAGCATGGAAGGTGAAAACAACTACCCTGACATAGACAATCTTCTTGTGGAGCCCGAGTTCGCTGACGTACTGGATCGGCTCGTGATCACTGCTCAACCCGACTATCTTGCCAAATTTACGAGCTGCAACCAGGTGGTCTCGTATCAGCGTCGCTTCATGAATGCCGCCAAGGGGGCGCAGTAATCGCTATTGAGGTTTGGCGAACACCTCAGCCCCGATCTCCATACAGGTCGATGGAGTAAGCGAGAGAATTGCCGCGAGAACGCCGTACCATCAAGTGTGAAAGAAGGAATGCCTTGAAAATAGCTGTGGTTACCGAAACAAGCACCGCCGAAAAGAATCGTGACGTTATCGAAGCCTTACGACGGAACGGCTACGAAGCACTCAACGTCGGTACGCGGAAAGCACCGAACGAACCGCCCCTTTCCTACGTAGAAACCGGTTTCATTAGCGCACTCCTGATACACTTGGGACTGGCTGATTTCATTGTCGGGGGTTGCGGCACAGGTCAAGGCTATTTCAACGCGGTTTGCCAATTTCCCGGTATGTGTTGTGGACTCATTATTGATCCTACGGACGCATGGCTATTTGCTCAAATAAACGGTGGCAATTGCATCTCTCTCGCACTCAACAAGGGATATGGCTGGGCTGGCGATGCGAACCTTGGATTCGTCTTCGAAAAGCTGTTTAGTGTCAACTTTGGATCAGGTTACCCGGAGCATCGCCAAGAGCCGCAGAGGTTGGCCCGCCTCTCGCTAGCGGCACTTTCGACTACGACGCACAAGACTTTCGAGCAAATAGTGGAATGCATAGACCGGTCTGTCTTGGAGTCCGCTCTTTCATTTCCTGGTGTCTGGGACCTTGTGCAAAGCGCGGGGGAGGAACGAGCTACCTTAAAGCGAGCGCTCGCTCGTCGCTACTCGGCGTCTTGATTGTCGTCATCATGTGACTGATTTGGAATAGTCAGCTGCTTTGGACGCGGAACTTGTCTTCCGCCGGGGTATCGGTATTCGGGGCCGGCCCGCGTCATGTCGATCTTTTGGTGGGCTAGCAGGGTCTTGTAAGAAGCGATTTCCCTCTCAAATCCTCCGCCAAGCAAGTGGCATTCCTCCAAGAGCCTTGAAACATGTTTCTAAGGAACTCTCGTTGGGACCTACATTCGCAAAGAAGGATCCCCGCTCGTGTACTCCAAAATCTGCGGCCGAAACTCCCAAACTCGTCCGTCCGGTCGATCTGAACGTCAGGCTGGTCAAGTGACAGACATCGGTTTACAGAGATTCTTCGACTCGGTTGTGATTCCTTTAGCAGCGTTTGTCATGTCAAAGACGTGATAAGGCGCGCATGCGTCGCCCCCAACAAAGCCAATAGAAAAACTCCTCTGCCACATTTGCAAATCTCTTCTCCGCATAGCGGTGCAGCTTTTCTGGAAATTTCTTTGGCCTCTCCAAGGTATACCTACCCCGCTCCGCAAGCTTGGCAACGGCCTCCGATCGTGTGTTGTCTCAATTTCCGCTGTCAGATAGAATTCCCACTTGAGCGGGAACTGGGGTCAGGTCAATTCTGTACCCTCAAGGTTTAATAGGGTCAAGCAGAGGCTGAGGAAAAGGTCTGGGTACTCAAAACAAAACGGAAAAGGCAGTTGACAGCGCGCCTTTTCAGGTACTACTTTGCTAAGAAATAGCGGTCTCCGCGCGTAGGAGCTACGTCCCGAGGTCGGCCTCTAGCTGGGGAGCAAACGGTTAACGCGTAACCCCCGTCCCAAAGGCGGAGCCGTAATTCTCTGGGTTTGTCATGCGCGTCGCAGTAGCTGTCCTGAGCAAGCTTTGGCACGAAAGGT
>Ga0326727_10024991_pt1 | contig 11246 bp, 8 predicted proteins | sample MB2enrmetagenome_FD_207643 | JGI IMG/M metagenome (GOLD analysis project Ga0326727, IMG submission 207643) | Lab enriched peat soil microbial communities from McLean, Ithaca, NY, United States - MB29MY | ecosystem: Environmental > Terrestrial > Soil > Wetlands > Peat | place: USA: New York... | reverse complement strand
CAATAGCGATGAGCCTCCACTCGACAAGACAATCCAGCGCTGCCTCTTCGTCGCGGAGACGAACGAACAGATCGCAGGCTTCGCCGTCGGGCTGCTACAGCCGGGTGCCCCATTCATTTCGCGTTCTTTGCGGAATGAGTGGGAGACTGTCTCGGTAACTTCTGGCCGGGACCATATTCATCAGCACACCGATGCCTCTGCGCGTGAGCACATCGCCGAACTGGAGAGTGTCGTCGTCTCCGCCAACTCCCGTCGCGCCGGCATCGGTCGCGCCCTCTGCCGCGCCGTGCTCGACTGGTGTCGCTCTCAGGGTGCAACCGAAGTTGTCCTTGAAGTCCGCGCCCATAGCGCCGCTGCTGTAGCCCTCTACGCCAGCCTCGGATTCACGCTCTCCGCGTGCCGCCCACGCTACTACCGCGATCCCGACGACGACGCGCTCCTCATGCGTCTGGTCCTGCTGTGATCGGCCCCTGCGGTTTCAGTAGGATTTTGCCTGGTCAAAGTGCTCGCGGATGCGCGCCGCTGTTGCTTCGTTCACCACCGCCGTCAGCGCGTCGCTGCTGGCCAGCCCAACGGCGCGCACGCTGCCGAAGTGTTCCAGCAGCCGTTGCCGCGTGCGCGGGCCAACCCCCGCAATCGTGTCCAGCTCACTGTCGCGGTCGCGCATCTCGCGCCGCTTGCGATGATAGGTCACCGCGAAGCGATGGCTCTCGTCGCGGATCATCTGAACCAGGTGCAGCACCGGCGAGCGCCGCTCCAGCACAATCGGCTCGCTCTCCTGCCCATGCACGTACAGCACCTCCTCGCGCTTGGCAATCGACGCCAGCGCCGGCTGGCCCGGCACTCCCGGCTGAATCCCAATCTCCGCCAGCGCCGCATACGCGGCATGAAGCTGCCCCACTCCGCCGTCGATCAGAATCAGCGACGGCATCGGCCTCTTCTCCTCCAACAGGCGTTTGTAGCGCCGCCCCACCACCTCGCGCATCGAGGCAAAATCGTCCACGCCCTTCACCGTCTTCACCTGGAACTTGCGGTACTCCGCCTTGCGCATCGCGCCGTCCTCCCACACCACCATCGACGCCACCGTCTCCGTGCCCTGGATGTGCGAGATGTCGAAGCACTCAATCCGCCGCGGCAGCTTCTCCAGCGTCAGCGCGTCCTGCAGCGCCGCCTGGATGGCCTTCGTGTTCGGCTGCAGCACGCGGAAGCGCTGGTCGTACGACTGCTTCGCATTCAGGCACACTAGGTCCACCAGTGATCGCTTCTCGCCCCGCTGCGGCGCCAATATCTCGATCTTGTACCCCGTCCGCTCCGTCAGCAGCTCCGCCAGCACGGCGCGGTCCGCAAAGTCCACAGGCACCAGCACCGTGCGCGGCACATACGCATTGCCCAGATAAATCTGCTTCAGCAGGGAACTGAAGAACCCCGCCGCGCTGAAGTCGACCGCCGCCTCGCTCGCGTCCGCTTTCTGTTCCTCATCCGTCTCCTCGCCCATCGCCTCGTCAATCAGCTCCGGCAGCTCCTCCCAGAACATCTCCCGCCGGTCCACGATCTTGCCCGAGCGCATGTGGAACAGGTTCACCGCCAGCATTCCATTCTCGTAGTGGAAGCCGAAGACGTCGGCGTCTTCGTCCTCCGCGCTGGCCACGCGCTGCTTCTCCTGCATCTGATGCACGGTAACGATCTGGTCGCGCAGCCGCGCCGCGGCTTCGTACAGCTCCGCCGCCGCGGCCTCCTCCATGCGCCGTTTCAACTCGGCCTCCAATTCACCCGCCTTGCCGCCCAGAAAGAGCTGCACGTCGCGGACCGCCTGCTTGTACGTCTCCGGAGTGGTCAGCCCCTCCACGCACGGCCCCAGACAGCGCTTGATGTAGTACTGCAGGCACGCGCGCGGATGGTAGCGAGACAGATCCACCGAGCAGCTTGGAATCAAAAAACTGCGATGGATCAGCTCCACCAGCCGGTACGCCAGGCTGCTGGGAAAGTACGGGCCAAAGTAGGCCGAGCCGTCCCGACGCAGCCGCCGCGTCACGAACACCTTGGGAAAGCGGTCTTTCATCGTCAGTTGAATGTAGGGGTACGTCTTGTCATCGCGCAGCAGGATGTTGTATCGCGGCTGCCGCTGCTTGATCAGGCTGTCTTCCAGCGCCAGCGCCTCGCGCTCGTTGCCCACCGTGATGGTCTCAATGTCCACCGCCTCGCGCATCAGCGAACCGGTCTTGGCGTTGGCCTGCGCTGCCTCCAGAAAGTACGACCGCACCCGCGCGCGCAGGTTTTTCGCCTTGCCCACGTAGATCACCTCGCCCTCGGCATTCTTGTACAGATAGCAACCGGGTAGCGTGGGAATACTGCGGATTTTTTCGTGCAGGTCCATGGCGTTCGGGGGCGCGATGTGACTCGCTGGATTGAGTGTAGTCGTCAGCCGGCCAGCCGGTCAGCAGCGGTTTGGCAGGGCTTTATAGCAAGGAAGCGATTAGAATCGGCAATCATGGCATGGATTCGACCGCTCATCTTGATCCTGATGGCCCTTCGATCAATCGCAGTGCTGTTCAGCCGCGACGAGAACGGACAGGATGAATATACCCATCTGCTTCATTTTTCAGCTTCCTACGACAGAGCAATCATCCTGGCTACCACCCCGGCGGAAGCCGTGTGGGAACTGGTCGGTGTTGCCGCAGTATTCGAGCTACACCTCAGTCTATGGTATCTGCTGTGGTGGATTCCGCTTGGTTTTGTCGTAATTCTCGTCACAGGTAAATTGCTCATGCGAAGGATAAAACCCTGATGAGTCAAGTTTGCCGGATGCCGGGTGCCCCATTCATGCGCGCACTTTGCGCATGGGTGGGGTCGTTGTCCTTTCGGAGGGAGCAGAGGCCTTCAGGCCCCTGAAACCATCCCCGCGAAAAAACGGGCTTCAGCCCCGGATGGTGGGTGCCCCATTCATGCGCGCACTTTGCGCATGAGTGGGTGGAGGGCGCGCCTCGTGGGACGCACCCCTTCGATTCTCAGGAAATCAGCTACTTTGCTGCCGAGTTGACCACAATCTGCGAGAATGAAACCGCCTCCAGGCTTGCTCCGCCCACCAGCGCGCCGTCGATGTCTTCCATGCTGCACAGCTTGGCCGTGTTGTCCGGCTTCACCGATCCGCCATACAGGATGCGCGTGCTTGCGGCAAGCTCCGCCGACAGCGACTTGGCAATCTGCGCCCGGATGATCTTGTGCGCCTCCTGCGCAATCTCCGGAGTCGCCGTTCTTCCCGTTCCAATCGCCCACACCGGCTCGTACGCAATCACCAGCGTCTTGGCCGCTACAGGGTCGATGCCGCTCAGCGCGACCGAGGTCTGCCGCACCAGCACTGCCGTGGTCTCTCCCGCCTCGCGCTCGGCCAGCAGCTCGCCGACACAGACAATGGGAACCAGCCCATGCGCCAGCGCGGACTTCAGCTTCAGGTTCACCGTCTCATCCGTCTCGTTGTAGTACTGCCGGCGTTCGCTGTGGCCGATCAGCACATGCGTGACGCCCAGCGCCTTGAGCTGTAGCGGCGACGTCTCGCCGGTGTATGCGCCCTGGTCCAGCCAGTGCATGTTCTGTCCGGCAACGGCGAGCGGAGTGTTGCGCGCCGACTCCACAACGGTGGGCAGCAGCGTGGGTGAGGGACAGAGAACAATCTCTGCGTGGCTATGGGCGGCGACGAGGGGGATGAAGGCCTGGACGAAGGCAACGGCTTCGTCGGGAGTCTTGAACATCTTCCAATTGGCTGCGATCAATGGCTTGCGCGTGACTTTAGGCATAAATCAAGTATTTCATCCGCGCGCCATCCGTGGGAAGCGTAGCGATATTCGGATAATGCCTCAGTCTGAACTCCGGGAGAACGAAGCTACTTATAACCCGTATTTCGGGAACTACGACGCCAAGTTGAAATAGGCAGTCAGCGGGATTAGTTCCGAGTTACCGACACCCCGGGAATTCGCGGCTTTCAGAATCGGAGGAACGAGACTGATCTTGAGAACAGGCAGGCCAAACTGCTCTTCCGAATCCTTCTGGGTAGGACGCGATGTGAATCCAATAAGATGCCAGCTCTCCGTAGCCCGACTTTGGCCCTTGAATCTCAACATTGCGACGTAGCGTAGGAGCTCGCGATGGAATTGTGTGCCAACCATCCGGTGAAGAAACATAGATCAACTCCGAACCGTCCGGTTGCGGTAGCTGCGCGTCGGCGGGGAAAGGAGGATTCAAAACGATAATCTGAAGAGCCTTCCTCCCAGTGCCGGACTGATTGACTTCGGCTACGCGGTATGGGCCGGGAAGTCCCGCCTTGCGCAGTGTTTCCAGGACATGGACTGCCACTGCATCTGCTCCCGCCTGGCTAAGCCAATGGGATCCGGTTCCGACGCTAAAAGAACGCGGCGGTTTCGCCGCAGTTGTACCAGGATCGGCTGGAACGACAAATGCGACGGTGAGTTCCTGATTGTGCCTCGCAAAGTTGAAAATCGGGGATGGCAGGACCACCGCCAGCACCAACAGCACGGCTACGCTGACCAGAACGGTTCGCGTTCTGCGGGTCAAGGTCACCAGCATGGCTAACGAGCCTGTAGCGATCCAGCACGATGCTATTTGAAATTCGAAGTCAGACGTGACGGACCACCACAGATAGTGGGCCCACCACGGAATGTTCTGAATGTTCTGAATGCTGGTTGTTGCATGATGGCTCATCCACGCTATCCGAACCTGAATCAGGTAGTAGCACAGACCCCCTACCGCCGCACCAACCACCGCCGCGATAAAAGCGTTGCGACGGGCGGAGAGCCATCGACGCGGATAAGCTGCGGCGGCGATGCCAACGACTGGAGCGAACGGCACGAGGAACCCAAGTTCCGACTGGAACCATGGAACGCGATCTCCCACCAACATGCCCGTTGCACGCGAGACACCGAGAATGATGCCACCTAGTACGAGGGTGGAAATGGTCGCCAACCCAAATCGCAGGAAGCGACTCATAGGCTTCACTTCAGCCTGGATTGAACGATCCTGCTCAGGCCCGGATTCCATTGGCCGCCATTATAGGCCGATCCATCCAAACCAAACATTACTAATCCTCATTTGCAAATCAGACACGGGTTGCAGATTGATCTGGCGTGTAGTCTGGCGGCAATTGATCTCCCATCCGTTGAATTCCGGTCGAGTGACAGGCATGCCGGAAGTAATTATTGACGAGCCTGCAATGTCTCGTTCTTGGAAACTTCAACGTTTCCCCGCTATCAACCCAGCCATACGCATGTCCCCTCCGTCCGCCCATCGCAGAAGCACACGCGAAACTCATCCGGCTTATGCTGCTCTGTCCACTCGCGACCGAGGAGGAAGTACGGCTTGGCCCACGCCTCGCTGTCGATGGCGCGCGGCGCAATCACCGAAACCGATCCGCTCGCTGCCGCCGGAAACCCCGTCCGCGGGTCCATGATGTGGCTGTAAACGCGTCCCTCCTCGCGGAAGAACTTCTCCGTGCTTCCGGAGGTGGAGAGCGACATGTCCTTCAGAAAGACTTCGTCCACCGTACGCCGTCTGTTGCGCGAGTCTTTGATCCCCACACGCCATCCTCTCGACTCCTCGGGAGGAGCGCCCATCCCAACCATTGTGCTGTCAGATGCCGCCACAAAAGCGCTCCGAAATCCTCGCTCCCGCAGAATCTCCACCATGCAATCCACGGCATATCCCTTGCCGATCCCGCCGGGGTCCAACTCCACTCCTGCGCAGTCGAAGCGCACTGTCTGATTCTCCGCGTTCAGAGCAACGTGCCGCCAACCCACTCTGGACATCACATCCGCAACCTCAGCCTGGCTGGGCAGGCGGCCCGATCCCTTGTAGAAGCCCCACAGCTTCATCAGCGGCCCTACTGCAAGATCGAAGGCCCCCTCGCTCTCGCGGCTGATTGTCATGCACTTCGACAGCAACTGAAATAGTTCCGCCGAAACCCGCACCGGCCCATCGGCGGCGCGCCGATTCACCTCGCTCCACTCGCTCGCGGCCCTGTAGTTGGAGAGTAGGGCATCGAGCCGCGCAACCTCGGCGAACGCAGCCTCAATCGCTGCCTCCATCTCTTCCTGGTTTTTTCCGTGGAGGACGACGGAGTAGGTCGAGCCCATGGCATCGCCGTGCTCCACCATCCGCAGCAGTTCGTTGCGGCTCACGCCTTCTTTGCAGTCGCGGCCAGAATCTTGTCGCGTACCGCGCTGTAGCTGAACACAACCTGCGACACCGGCACGCCGAGCACTTCGTTCCGGCTCATGTCGCGCACGCCAACTCCCAGGGTCTCCCCGATGTGCAGCATGTTGTCCGCGTTGGTGAACGGTGCAGTCCCTTTGTCGGCCATGGGGTCGTATCCCATGACGGCCATCGCCACCGCGTCGGTCGCCACGCAGTTGGTCCCGGCAATCAGCACGCCGGGGTTGACCGCTGCCTGCGGACGGCTTCCATAGTTTGTCTCCGCGCCGGTTGCGCTCTTCACTCCGTCGATGATCGCCAGATGCACCGGCCGTGCCGAGCACAGTTCCGCAATGATGCGCGGAAGCCTGTATCCCGCGTCCTTGGGCAACGACATGTCGATCTGCTGGGGCGCGCTCTTGGAGGGGGCGCGGGTGGCAAAGTGGAAGACCCCGCCGCGTCCGCCGTGAGGCCGCAGGCTCGGCTCGTCCACTCCGGCGCCCTGGCCATAGATCGTGGTCGGAGTCGAGCCATACACGTTCTTCATCGAGAGAGTGATACCCGTGGCCGCATGTTCTTTCATCTTGGCCAGCGAGACGAAGACGTCGCAGTCCGCATAGGAATGGTTCAGGTCGTACCCTGGGAAGATCAGCCCCCCGCCCGGAACCATCAGCCGCGAGTAAGTCTTCCCGTAGCCCAGGTAATCCGTGTTCTCGAACTCCACGTTCTTGGCGGCGCTCAGAATATCCTGAGGCTTCCAGTTCATCGACAGCATGACCTCTTCCAGCGACTCGGCAGTCGACCACGGGCCTTCCACCACGCGGATCCGGCGGGCGCCCGCGTTGCCCATAAGGTGGACCACCGCTCCGATCACCTTGGGATGCGTCCAGAAGGTCTCCTCCATGGGCGCAGTCCCCAATCGCTGCGACCGCACCCCGATCATGTTGATCTTGATTGCGACCGTCTTTCCCTTCACCAGCCGGTCCAGGCCGCCCAGTTGGTCGAACATCGTCGTCAGGGTTGGCACCAGTTCCGGCCCATAGGTCATGCATCGCCCCACCGTGACCTTCGCGGTTGGCGCGGTGACGGCGGCGCTGCCCCACGCCCGCCATGCAGGCAGTGTCAGCAGGGCGCCGGCCCCCAGCAGCATCTCTCTCCTGGTCAACTCATCTTTCATAGCGGCCTCCTTCTCCTGCTAGCTCTCCAACTCAACGGCGCCGTACACGGAAATCTTTGGCAGCGACAACTCCGACCCGCCTGCCTCCTGGGGGTTCCAGTGAAGCTCGGCCGGCGAAGCCAGCTCTGGACTCAACAGCCGAGCAGTCCGATGAGGCTCCTTCACGTAGAACAGGGGCCCATCGCTCGCCGGCCGCCGAGAGTAGTTCAACAGGTGGATCACTCCCTGCTTGCCCTGCGCGGATATCTCGTAGAAAAAGTTCATCGACGAAGCGTTGTACAACCGTATCGGATCGTTCCTGTGGCTCATGATGTTCTGTAGGTCCATCGTCAGGTCGTACGGGTCCGGCGCCTCTTCCTTGCATACCGCCAAGCGGCCTTTGCCCAATGTATGCAGGTTGAATAGCAGGTATGCTTCGGCTGCAGCGGGCGGGCCCTCCGGATTCTGCCACTTGGAAGGCACAAATAGAATCCCGCCGCCTCTTACAAAGGCAAGAAGCTTCGCCCGCAACGCGGCGTCGGGCTGCTCCTGATCGGTGTAGTAGATCGCCTGCAGCCCATCGAACGAGGCGCTCGCTGCTCGCGATCGCGCAATCACGCGGGCCGGCTCGCGCAGCCGCGGCAGCAGGTTCAGTGTCTCTTCGCCGCGGTCCCAGTCGTCCCCTGCGAAGTTCGACACCAGGGCCAGCCGTCCCATTGGTTGATAGTTCTTGCTCTGGTTGTGTTCCTTGAAGAACGCCAGCATTCCGCTGATCTGCTTCCAGGAATTCATGGCCGGCTGTTTCTTGGCGCTCAGGTCGGCACGTAACCCGTCGTCCAGCGATACCACCCATTTCGCTCCATAGCTCGCCGGGTCCGCTACCGCCAGCATATAGGCTTCGGCAGTCTGTGCAGTCGTCTGCTGCGGAGGTTCGAAGTCGATCCACACGCCTTTGCCGGGCGCCAGCGCGCGCACAATGCGCAGTACCGCTCCGTTGGAATCCACCCACGGCAGGTTGGTCGGGCCGCCCGCCTGGTTTACGTCCTGCGGGATTCCCGGCCACAGGCCGTCTGAGATGTTCAGCACCGGCGAGTTCGCGGTCCAACTCATCTTGGCGGATGCGGCGCGTGTAATTACCGGAATTCCGGCATCCGCGGGCGCGTCGCCCTCCATGATTACGGCGATCAGGCCTGCCGATCGCGCCGCTGCCACAGCAGATGCCTTGTTCGCTTCGCCCTCGATCAGCCCAACGAACCCAACGCCGGTCTCCCGTCCCTTCTCGATCAGTGGTGTAAGCGCCTGTTGCTGATCGCTATCGGCCGCCAGGCCAGAGGCCCAACGGACCACAAGGCTATCCACCGGCGTGCCCTGCAAAATTCCCAGTGTGGCCGGATCAAGCCAGTTGCGCAGCACCCCGGCCTTCTCCGGCGTAAATCCCTTGGTCTTTTCTCTCTGTGCGATTTCCAAAGGGCCGGCTGGCCATCGCATCGGGTTGGACTCAGCGCTTAGGGCCATGTCCTATGCCTCCCATCTCGTCCGCTGACGTGCGGAAGATTCAGTCGGAACATACATCTACTGCATTCGGCGCCATCACTATACCCCCCGCTTCTTCCAGGAAGCAATCGATATTTGTTGATCGAAAAACAGTTTCCCGCGGGTGCCCCATCCTCGCACCTGCGTTATCGGTGGAGCGTGGGGTCCCCGGCGAGCGCACTATGCTCGCTGGGGTGGAGCGTGGTGTATGGTTCGTGGCAGCGAATGACCGTCTTTCGGTAATGACCGCGATAACGTGGTGAGTGGGTTTACACCCCTCCCCGCAGCTCTCCCGTGATAAAGTTTCGGAGACACGAGGGCCCCGATGCGACCGGAATTCAACGCACTTAAAGACCACCCCGGCGTCTCCGTTCTCATCGTCGGTGGAGGCATCAACGGGATCGGTTTGTTCAATGAACTGGCGCTGCAGGGAATCGAAGTCCTGCTGGTCGAGAAGTCCGACTTCTGCGCCGGAACCAGCGCCGCCATGACGCGCGTCATCCACGGCGGTCTGCGCTATCTGGAGAACGCCGAGTTCCGCCTGGTGCGCGAGTCCCTGCGCGAGCGCAACCGCCTCTTCCGCAACGCCCCCCACTACGTCAAGCCCCTGCCTACCACCATCCCCATCTTCAACTGGACCTCCGGAATGGTTCCCGCCGTCCGCAACCTCCTGCGCTGGCCAGCCAAGCCCGGCGACCGCGGAGCGCTCGTCATCAAGACCGGCCTCACCCTCTACGACTTCCTCGCCGGCCGCCACTCGCCGCTTCCCCGCCACCGCTTCCGCTCCCGCCGCGAGGCCCTCGCGCTGCGCCCCTCCCTCAACCCGGAGATCCTCTGCACCGCAACCTACTACGACGCGCGCATCACCTACCCCGAGCGTCTCTGCCTTGAGCTGGTTCAGGACGCCGAGGCCGCCTGTCCCCACGCCCACGCCCTGAACTACGTCCGCCTGCTCTCCGCCTCCGGCGGCACAGTCACACTGCGCGACGAACTCTCCGGCGACACCTGCACCGTGCGCCCGCGCATCGTCGTCAACTCCACCGGCGCATGGATCGACGGCGTCAACCGCGACCTTGGCCGCCCCAGCCAGTTCATCGGCGGCACCAAGGGATCCCACATCATTCTCGACCACCCCGAGCTGGTGCGCGCCACCGGCGACGAGATGATCTACTTCGTCAACCGCGACGGCCGCATCTGCATCTTCTACGTCGTCCAGGGCAAGATCGTCGCCGGCGCAACCGACATCCCCACCGACAATCCCGATGCGGCCTGCGACGACTCCGAGATGGACTACATCCTCCACGCCATGCAGCAGGCCTTCCCCGCCATCCGCATCGACCGCTCCCACGTCGTCTTCCGCTTCTGCGGGGTCCGCCCGCTGCCGCGCAGCAACGCCCTCACCCCCGGCCAGATCAGCCGCGACCACAGCTTCCCCGTCCTCCCGCCCGGCAACGGCATCGACTTCCCCATCTACTCGCTGGTCGGCGGCAAGTGGACCACCTTCCGCGCCCTCGCCGAGCAGGTTTGCGACGAACTTCTGCGCGTCCTCGGTCGCCCGCGCCTCCGCAGCTCGGCCGACCTTCCCATCGGCGGCGGCAAGGGCTATCCCCGGCTGCCGCAGGGAACAGGTCTTTCACAGGATCGCCTTCTCTCCCTGCAGGAACGCTATGGAACCGGCGCGGACCGCGTCGCCGCCTATCTTGTGGCTGGCCCCGATGCTCCTCTGGCCTCGCTCCCCCGCTACTCCCGCCGCGAGATCGAGTTCATCGCCCGCTACGAGCGCGTCGTCCACCTCGACGACATCCTCCTGCGCCGCACCCTCATCGGTCTGCTCGGCGAGGCAACCCGGCCTGCGATCGAAGAACTTGCCGCCATCGTCGCCCCCGTCCTCCACTGGCCGCCGCACACCACTGCTGACGAGGTCGCCCGCACCACCCATCTTCTGGAGAAGGTTCACGGGATGAGCTTCAAGGGTTGATCGCCGCCAAATGGTCGAAGTCGCCCTTCAGATGCTCGTAAATCTCGCGGTAGACCCGATAGAACTTCGTGTATCGCTCGTGGTTGGCCGCGTCCGGTTCAAACCGCCGCTCCAGATGCACCATCTCCTGCAGCGACTCCCGCACGTTGGCAAAGACTCCCGCTCCCATTCCCGCCACAATGGCAGCCCCGAACGGAGACCCAACCGAAGTCCTCGGCAGCAGCACCGGCAGCCCCAGAACGTCCGCCTTGATCTGGTTCCACAGATCGCTGCGGCTGCATCCGCCCACGCTGCGCATCTCCCGCACCTCGGCTCCGGCGTTCGCCGCCGTCTCCACGTTGTGGCGCAGGGCAAAGGCCGTTCCCTCCAGAATCGCGCGCA
>Ga0326727_10024990_pt1 | contig 11246 bp, 5 predicted proteins | sample MB2enrmetagenome_FD_207643 | JGI IMG/M metagenome (GOLD analysis project Ga0326727, IMG submission 207643) | Lab enriched peat soil microbial communities from McLean, Ithaca, NY, United States - MB29MY | ecosystem: Environmental > Terrestrial > Soil > Wetlands > Peat | place: USA: New York... | reverse complement strand
GCGGGCGAGGAAAAGCTTGCAAATCCGCGGACGTTGATTGTGACCTTGTAAGGTGATCCAGGCTTGAGATTGTGGAACTGAAAGAATCCGTTCTTGTCTGCTACGACGGTGCGGCGTTGTCCGGCGGCTGTGCCTTCGAGAACGACCGTAACGCCGGGAACGAGGTCGCCGTTTACGTCGAGAACAGTGCCGCTGATATTTCCCGTTTCCGGCCCGGGCGCAGGAGCCTCTGAAGACTCATTGTTCGCGCTCGTCTCCTCGCTGGGATCCAAGGATGCAATTAGAGAGTTGGCGTTGTTCCGCGCTGCACTGGTCTCGGTGGCGCTCGGCGCCGGGGCTGCCTGGCTTTGCCCGGCCGAAGCTTGCTGCACTGGCGGTTCGGCCTCGGCCAGCGCAAACTGCGGCTGCGGCGTCGCGGGCAGTTCGTGAACGGCGGCCAGCCCTGAGGCCGGTTGCTGTGCAAAAGCAATGGCGGGCAGCGCCAGCGGGCAAAAACCGGCCGCAAGCGCCGCGGGAAGAAGGCAAAAACCTAAACGCATCAGTTCACCGACGGTAAATTGAGAACCGGCCTGACCTGTTCGCCTGTATGAGTCAATGGGCCAGGAGGGCTACATATGATTTTAAATCACAGCGCGCACATCGTGCCGGAAAGGCGACATTGCGCAACGGGTTTTCAGCCCATGTGAACAACTGACGCATCGGCGCCACCCCGCGCCCATCAGTGCAAGCGAACGTTGAGCGAAGGGCGAGAAGACGAGAAGCGTCGCGCGCTTTATCTGCCGGGATGAGATTACCGTTTGGTTGAGACTACCTCGAATGCGGCTTCCTGGTCGGCCAGAGAACTGCCGCCGATCCAGACCGTGTAATGGGTTGGCTCGATGGCCGGGATGGTGTCCAGGTTGAAGAAGGAAAGCTCGCTGAAGCCGAGCGGGAAGCTCACCTGCTTCGATTCGCCGGGGGCGAGAGTGACGCGCGCGAAGCCCTTGAGGCTGCGCACCGGCTGCTCGATGCTGGCGCCCAGATTGCGCACGTAGCACTGGACTACCTCAGTGGCCGCACGGCTGCCGGTGTTGGTTACGGTGGCAGTCGCTTCGATTAGAGGCGTGCTGCGATTGGCGAGAGCCTCTGCGAGCGGAATCGCGGTTTTCGACACTTTGACGTCGCGATAGGAGAAGCTGGAATAGGAAAGTCCAAAGCCGAAGGGATAGAGCGGGCTGTTGGGCACATCAATGTAGCGGGAGAAGAAGCGATCCTCGCCGACGGGAGGCTTGGAGAGGTCGATTCCCGTGGGCGGACGCCCGGTGGGAAGCTGGTTGTAATAGATCGGCTCCTGGCCAACGGCGCGGGGAAAGCTCATGGGCAACTTGCCGCTGGGCGAGACATCTCCGTCAAGAACGTTGACGATGGCGTGGCCGGCCTCGGTTCCGGGGAACCAGGCTTCGAGGATGGCAGGAAGATGCTGGGCGGCCCAATCGAGCACCAGTGGGCGGCCGGAAAAGACGAGCAAAACGACAGGCTTGCCGGTGGCGGCGACAGCTTCAAGAAGCTGCTGCTGATTGCCGGGCAGGTTGAGATATGCGCGCGAGCCTGCCTCACCGCTCATGTCGCCGGCTTCGCCCAGGGCGAGAATGACGACATCGGCCGTATTGGCCGCCGCAATGGCGTCGGGGAAGCCGGCTTGCGACGTGCCGTTGATTTCGGTTCCTTTGGCGTAGAGCAATGTGCCACCCACCTGCCGGGAGCGCTCTTCGAGCGCCTGGCGGAGGCTGATGATGTCGCCCATAACCGGCGAGCCGCTCCACGAACCCACCATTTCTTTCGGTGCGTCGGCGAGCGGTCCGATGAGGGCAACCCGTTTGAACGCCGGTGAAAGCGGGAGCAGCGGCGCGCCGCCGGCTAGCTTGTTGTTCTGGAGCAGGACCAAGGATTCTTCAGCAGCTTTGCGGACCAGCGGGCGATTCGCGGCGACGGCCGCTTTGACTTCGACACCCTCCGCGTAAGGATGCTCGAAGAGGCCGGCGGCAAACTTGACGCGCAGCACGCGCCGCACGGCCTCGTCTACAACGCTCATGGGAACCTGACCGGAACGAATGAGATCGGGCAACTGAGTGTCATAGAGGTGCGACATCATATCGATATCGACACCGGCGGTGAGAGCTTTGCGGGTAGCGGCGGCGGGATCGAGCGCGACGCCATGGTTGATGAGCTCCCTCACCGCGTTGTAATCACTGACGACGAAGCCGTTGAAGCCCCATTCCCGGCGCAGGATGTCAGTGAGCAGGAAGGGATTGGCGCTGGCGGGAACGCCGTTGAGCGAGTTGAAGGCGCTCATGATGGTGGCGGCGCCGGCTTCGACCGCGGCGTGGTAAGGAGGCAGATAGACCTGGCGGAGCGTGATGGGGGAGATATCCGTGGTGTTGTACTCGCGTCCTGCTTCAGTTGCGCCATAAGCGGCGAAATGCTTGACGGAAACAAGGACGCTGCCGGGCTTGGCAAGATCATCGCCCTGATAGCCGTGAACGCAGGCCCGCGCCATGGCTGCGCCGAGATAGGGGTCTTCGCCTGCGCCCTCTACGCTGCGGCCCCAGCGCGGATCGCGGCTGATATCGACCATGGGGGAGTAAACCCAGCGGATGCCGGCGGTAACAGACTCTTCAGCAGACATGTGCGAAAGGGCGGCGGCCATCTCGGGGTCGAAACTGGCGGCCATGGCCAAGGGGACAGGATAGATGGTGCGATAGCCGTGAATGACATCCGCGCCGAAGAGGAGCGGAATGTGCAGACGGCTTCCGTCTACCGCCAGATGCTGAAAAGTATCGGTTCGCTCGGCGCCGGTGGTATTGAGCATGGAGCCCAGGCGGCCTTCGGCAATCAGTTTGTTGACATTGACATGATTGCCGGTTTCGGGATTCAGTGCGGCTATGCCCTGGTTGTTTGCCCCTGTCTGCGCGGGCTGGCCTTCAGATGACGTGAGTATGGCGGCGGCGTTGCCGGTGTCGTTGTATTGAACGAGCTGCCCGAGCTTCTCTTCAAGCGTCATTTGGCCGAGCAGGCGATTGACGCGGGCTTCGATCGCGGGATTTGCCAGCTGAGCGTTGGACGGGCGCACGGGTTGTGCAACATGGGGCCGCGCAGCAGGGGTGGCTGCCTGCGAGACAGCGCTCGGCGTCAAGCATGCCGTTGCCAAGCAGAGAGCGGCAAAGGGGAGGGCTAAGTGAAAGCGAGAGTTCGCAGTGGGAACAGAGGCGAGCATCCTGACAAGGCTAATAGAACTGCGATATGTAGACTTCATGCGCGGCACACTATTTCTCCGGGGCGGGTTCAATGAAACGCTCGCCGATTGCCAGCGGGTCAGGGAGGAAATTTGGTGGCGCACCGTGGGCAATGGTCCTCAGCGCTGGCATGGGGGAGGGTGTTGTCCGCGGTTGCGCAATCGTTTGCGCTCAAAGAATTTTGTATCATTTGCCATTATGGTCAGTCAAATAGAAACGATACGCATAGATTCTCCATTTGGTGATCGAACGGGATGCAAATCTTGTCTGTAGAGCCAGACTAGCACCGCCCTGGAGGCATTCCGGCCGGGGCGGGACGGGTTTCGGAGGAACGCCATTCTTGATTCGCCCAGCTTTCGCTTTTTGGCGGAGTTGTGCTTTTAGAAGCAGGGATAAGCGCTTGACAGTGGAGGGCGCGATTGATAAGAATTGTCAATGCGAAATCGATTGCGCATTTCTACTTTCCGGTTTGATTCCCCGCGTTCGGCCGTCCATCCGGCAGGCGCTCGAAAATACCGAGATTGGTGCAGCGCACAGAATTGCTGCCGGCCTGCTAATCGTCCAGGACAACCGCCAGCCTGAATTGCCGTGAAGAAACGAGGAAGAGATTATGGTAAATCCGCTGCGCGCCGGGCTTATTGGCGTTTCTCTTGCCGCCACAGCCTTGAGTTGCTCCGCATGGGGCCAGTCCGCCCCCACGCCGATCATCATCGAGGCAAATGAGCCTGCACGGCCATTTCCCCACTTCTGGGAGCAAATGTTTGGCTCAGGCCACGCGGTTCTGGCTCTGCGCGACAACTATCGCAAGGACCTAAAAGAGGTTCACGATAAGGCTGGGGCGCGCTATCTCCGCTTCCACGGCATCTTCGACGATGAGGTTGGTGTTTACAGCGAGGACGCGAAGGGCAACCCCGTTTACAACTTTTCCTATGTCGATCAGATTTACGACGGGCTGCTGGCCGAAGGTGTGCGGCCCGTTGTTGAGATCGGTTTCATGCCGTACCAGATGGCGGCGCGCCAGTCGATTCAAGGCTTCTGGTACAAGCCGAACGTCTCGCCGCCGAAGGATTACGACAAATGGGATATGCTGATTGGCGCCTTTGCGCAGCATCTGGTTGATCGTTATGGGATCGGCGAGGTGTCGCAATGGTACTTCGAGGTTTGGAACGAGCCGAATATCGACTTCTGGGCGGGCGAGCCGAAGCAGGCGACATACTTCGAGTTATATGACCACACGGCGCGGGCGTTGAAGGCCGTCAGCCCCAGACTGCGCGTGGGAGGCCCCGCGAGTTCATCTGCGCATTGGATTCCCGAGTTTATCGAACACGCCAGCAAAGAGCATGTGCCGGTGGACTTCATCACCACGCATGGCTACGCGGACGATACCGTGCAGGATATGTTTGGGACAAATGAAGAAATTCCCATGCGCGACCGCGTCTGCCGGGCGGTAGAGAAGGTACATGGCGAGATTCGCTCGTCGGCGCTGCCTTCGCTGCCGCTGATGTGGACGGAATGGAATGTTCCATCTTACGGCGACCTCAATGCGCGCGACAACTGGTATGTGGGGCCGGCCCTGGCTCGGGACATCAGCCAATGCGACGGCTCGGTAACCATGATGTCCTGGTGGACCTTCGATGACGTATTTGAAGAGGGTGGTGTTACGAGGCAGCCTTTCGATGGCGGCTTCGGGCTGATTGCAGCGGAAAGAATCAAGAAGCCGAGCTTCTACGATTTTTCGCTGCTGCACACGCTGGGCGATGAGCGGCTGGCGAACCCTGCCGGCAATGTGCTGGTTACGCGCCGCAAGGATGGCACGCTGGTGGTGGCGGTGTGGAACCTTGTCGATATGGACAAGACGGCCCAAGGAACTCCGCTTGCGATGCGGCTGGAGTTCAAAGGGGTTGCGCCGGGAGCCGGCGTTTCCATTCAACGCGTGGATGAGACGCACGGCAATCCGATGACGGCGTACCGGGCCATGGGCAGCCCGCGGTATCCGACCCAGGCGCAGATTGAAGCGCTCAACAGGGCTTCGTCGCTGCCGGAGCCGGAAGAACGAATGCTGGACAATGGCGCGCTGAAGCTGACGCTGCCGGTAAACGGGCTGGCAGTGATCACGGTTTCGGCCCGGTGATGCGCCCGCAAAAGAAGGAGCGTCGATGATTCAGCGAGGCGACAGGTGGCACCGGGCGCCCGGCTCAGGAGTGTGGACGATGAGCCGGCGCCAGGCGCTCAAGTCGATGGCCGCGGCAACGGGTTGCGCGATGGCTGCGGCAGCGGGATGCGGCGGGGGCGGGCAGACGGCCACAACTCCCACTGCGCCCACGCCGCCTTCCTTGCCGGTGGGAACCTTTAACCCGACCGCGGCGGACCTGAGTTTTCTGGATGCTCTGGAGCAGCAGGGCTGTCTTTATTTCTGGGAGCAGGCCAGCCCGGTAACGGGACAGGTGCTGGATCACGCGGCCAACGATCTGAGCGGGCAGATGGACCCGACGACCACAGAAGCGAGCATTGCCGCCACGGGCTTTGGACTGACCGCGCTGTGCATCGCGGACCAGCGCGGCTACCTGACCGGCGTGACTCATGCGCAGATTGTTGCGCGGGTGCAAACCACGCTGAGTTTTCACCTGAACAACATGCAGAATGAAAACGGGTTCTTCTATCACTTCAACGACGTGAACACAGGCGCGCCGATGTCCGGGTCGGAGGTCTCCTCGATAGATACGGCGTGGCTGATGTGCGGAGTTCTGGCGGCGCGCGCTTACTTCAAGGACGCGACAATTACATCGCTGGCCACGCAACTTTATGAGCGCGTGAACTGGCCGTGGATGCTGAACGGCGGGGAAACTTTCGCGCAGGCCTGGTATCCGGCGACGGCCGCGACGCCCGGATTTTCTTTTTCGCGCTACGACACTTATTGCGAACTAATGGCGCTTTATCTGCTGGCGATTGGTTCCCCGACTTATCCCATCGCGGCGACTTACTGGGCGAATTTCGCGCGGCCAACGCTGACCTATGAGGGATACAGTTACATAAGCGGCAACAGTGATCCGCTTTTCACGCAACAGTGGTCTCACGCGTGGTTCGACTTTCGCTCCAAGACTGACGCCTATGCCAACTACTTTACGAATTCCATTTATGCGACACAGGCGCACGAGACGTTTTGCATTATGACTTATCCGAACTGGTATACGGAGAGTTACTGGGGCATAACTTCTTCGGATTATGTGGGCGGGTATACCGCGTGGGGCGGACCACCGGCGCAGGGGCCGATTGATGGAACCGTAGTTCCCTGCGCGGCCGCGGGATCGCTGGCTTTTTTGCCCAACGAGTGTCTTGAAGTTCTGGAAGCCTTGAAATCCAACTGGGGCGCGCAGGCCTGGGGCCGGTATGGGTTTGTGGATGCCTTCAATACCAATTCTTCTCCAAAGTGGTATAACGCGGATTGCCTGGGAATCGATCTGGGTATTTCAGTGCTGATGGCGGAGAATGTGCGTTCGGGATTTGTGTGGAGCACTTTTATGAGCAATCCGGAGCCGGTAAATGCCATGAAGCTGGCTGGATTCCACTAAGTTCTCTATCCCAGATAAGGAAGGAACAAAATCGATGACCAAGCGAAGCTCTACAAGGATGATAAGCCGGCGGCAAATGCTGATTGCAATTGGCGGCGCGGCCGGATGCGCTCTTGTGCCCCATGGCATTGCTTTTGCGAGCGAGGCATTGAAGCTCTCCAAAGAAGATGAAGCTTTCCTGGATGACCTGGAGCGGCTAGGCTGCCTGTTCTTCTGGGAGCAGGCCAGCCCGAAGACGGGCCAGGTGCTGGACCGCGCGCGGAACGATCTGAGCGGAGCGCGCGATCCGCGGCGCATGGCAAGCATTGCATCGACGGGGTTTGGGCTGACTGCGCTGTGCATTGCCGACCGGCGCGGCTATCTGCCTCATGCGGAAATTGTGGAGCGCGTGAAGGCCACGCTGGAGTGGCACCTGAACGTCATGCCGGAGGTGCACGGCTTCTTTTATCACTTTGCGGATATTGAAACCGGCGAGCGCTTTGGAGGATCGGAGCTTTCGTCGATTGATACTGCGCTGCTGCTTTGCGGCGTGCTGACGGCGCGGGCGTACTTTGATGACGCGCGCATTCAATCGCTGGCGCAGCAAATTTACGAGCGGGTGGATTGGCCGTGGATGCTGAACGGAGGCCAGACATTTTCGATGGGATGGAAGCCGGATACAGGTTTCCTGACTTCGCGTTGGGCGCACTATTGCGAGTTAATGATGATTTACCTGCTGGCAATTGGTTCGCCGACTCATGCGGTAGCGCCAGAGTATTGGAGTCACTTTACGCGACCGGTTATGCATTACAAAGGGTACGACTATATCAGCAGCGCCGACCCTCTGTTTACGCATCAGTATTCGCAGGCATGGTATGACTTTCGCGGCAAACGCGACTCCTATGCTGATTACTTTGCCAACTCGATAACGGCGACGCGCGCGCACAAGGCTTTTTGCCTTTCTTATCCCAAGTGGTACAGCGAGGATTACTGGGGCATAACGGCTTCAGACTCCGCGGGCGGGTATACCGCGTGGGGCGGGCCGCCCGCGCAGGGACCAATCGACGGGACGGTTGTTCCTTCTGCGGCGGCGGGCTCGCTGGCATTCGTTCCCGGCGATTGCCTTTCAGTATTGCGCGCAATGCGCTCGAAATGGGGAAAGCAGGCGTGGGGACGCTACGGCTTTGTGGACGCGTTCCATCCCGCGGCCAACTGGTATGACCCTGATGCGCTGGGGATCGACCAGGGCATCTCGGTTGTGATGGCGGAGAATCTGCGTTCCGGGCTGGTGTGGAGCACATTCATGCGCAACCGAGAATGTGTGAACGCAATGCGACTTGCCGGGTTTCATGGAAAGGGACTGCCGGGCTGAGCTGGCTTGCGCCCGGCTCGGGTTTCGCACGCCGGGCCGAGGCAGGAAATTTTACTTTTAGCAGCGTTTGCCTGCCCTGGCGCGCTATGCTTGGGGTATAACTCCTTGGTGAAGAAAAGTCTCAAGCCGATAACGCTGAAAGAGTTCGCAGCCATTCTGGAACTCTCGCAATCCACCGTGTCGCGCATTATCAATGGCGCGGGAGCGGCGCACCGCATTGCGGAAGAGACGCAGCAGCGCGTGCTTCATGCGGCCGCGCTGTATGGCTATACGGCCAATTCCCTGGCCAGAAGCCTGCGCCAGAAGCGAAGCTACACGATCGGTGTAATTGTGCCGGAAATCAGCGATGGCTACTCGACGGCCGTGCTGAGCGGCATTGAAGACGAGTTGCTGAAGGACGGCTTTTTTTATTTTGTGGTAAGCCACCGGCATCGCGCTGAACTGCTGGAGGGCTATCCGCGCATGATGCTGGCCCGGTCAGTGGAAGGCATTATTGCTGTCGATTCGCCGATAGAAGAGCAGTTACCGGTTCCGCTGGTTTCAGTGTCAGGCCACAAACGCCGCGAAGGGGCGATCAACATCGAACTGCATCATGAGAAGGCCGCGCATCTTGCGTTGTCGCACCTGCAGGCGCTGGGTCACAAGCGCATTGCCTTCATCAAGGGACAGGCCTTCAGCTCTGATACAAACCTGCGCTGGCATGCGATTGTGGAGGTGGCCAGGAGCCTGGGCATTGAGATTGACCCGCGACTGGTGGTGCAGTTGCATAAACCGGAGCCGGGACCAGGGCCGGGCACTGAAGTAACACGTGAACTGCTGGAGAGAACGCGGCCTTTCACGGCGATCTTTGCCTTTAACGACGTTACCGCTATCGGAGCTATTGTCGCGTTGAAGGAAGCGGGTCTGCGCGTTCCCAAAGATGTGTCGGTGCTCGGCTTTGACGACGTGCTGGCAGGCGCGACCAACAACCCGCCGCTCACCACGATTCATCAGCCGTTGCGTAGCATGGGGCAGGCAGCGGCCAGCACGCTGCTCGGACTTATCCGGGACGATATGCCGTATCCGCACCCAGACGTCATCACGGTCTATCCAAGACTGGTGGTGCGCAAATCGACGGGCCATGTGGCCGCGCGGGCTGAGCCGGCACTGGCAGGCGCCGAGGTTTCTTAGAGCATCTCTGCTATCGGTGTAGAGTGATCGCGGGCCGGGAGGCCCACGCTACAGCCGTCCAGGAGGACGGCGCTACAAGCTCCTAAAGATAAAAACATCCAAACCAAAAAAGAAGGGTGCGCGATGCGCACCCTTCCAGTTGTGAATACAGCGACAGTTAGAAGCTGAAGCGAGCCTGCATATCGACGGTTCTCGATCCGAGCGCCGACGTTGCCTGGCCAAAGTTTGAATTCTGGATATTTGTCGAGAGGCTGTTTGGGTTGAGGTTCGTGATGTTAAATACGTTGAGCGCGTCAACCTTGATTTCGATTTTCGCAGCGTCGCCCACGACCCGTATTCTGGGCAGGCCGAAGCTCTTGGACATGGTGAAATCGACATCCCGGTATTTGGGGCCAGGGAAGGTGTTGCGACCGATTCCCGGTCCAGGGATGAAGTTGGTTGTTGTCGTCGCCGGGAACTGCGGCGAGCCATCGGTGATGGCGTTGTCGTAGTTGTCGATTTGGAAGTAGTTGTTCAGGAATTGGTCATTGTTCGTACCGGTGTTGGCAACGCCCGGGCTGGGGAAGTTGGTTCCCTTCTCAAAGGCAGAGTTCTTGGTGCTCATACCGGCTCCGCCAAGATAGTGGGGACGCAGGCTCTGGTATCCGTAGTTGCACTTTTGGCAGTAGATCTGGTGAGGCGCTGTGTAGGTTGGAGTCCACCCAAAGCCTGAGTGAAGGGTCATGATGCCGCTGAGCGACCATCCGCCCAGAACCTTCTCTCTCCAGTCATTGCTGCCTTGAAAGATAACGGGCTGCCATACGCCGAAAGCCTTGAGGGACTTGTTGATGTCAAAATCCGACCGGCCGTAGGAGTAATTCGGATGGTACAGATAGGCGCTCCGAGAGTACGGGCCGGAGTTTGTATCCTGGCTGTGTCCCCATGTGAACTGGCCTTCGGCAGAGAAGGTATGGGAAAAGTCGTGCTTGATGCCGGCGAGCATCATGTCGTTGCTTGACTTGCCGCCGTCACCAAAAGTGTTGACGCCGTTGACAAGAGGATTGAGCGCATCGCCTTTAATCGTCGCGAGAGCGTTGGCGTCATAGTCGTACAACAGATGACGGCCTGCGCTGCCCTCATAGCCGAGATTCGCGACCACCGCGTGACCCAGATCGTACTCGACGCTGAGCGAGTAGTGTTCGGCGTACTCGGTTTTCATGTGATTGGGAAAGCCGCCCAGGTTAGCGCCGCCTGCTGTGGGCAGACCCGCGGAGTTAAACGTCGTAATGGCGTGAGGGTTGGGCGGGTAACCGAAATAGTTGTGCGGGCTGCTCGAGACCGCGTAGATGATGTTGGGATTGATGTTCAAGGGGCTTGTGCTGGAACCTGGAATACCGACCGTTCCTGGAGGGTTTCCGTCGTCATTGTTGGCGTTCGCAATCTGCAGCTGGTTATAGTTCAAGCCGAAACCACCGCGAACAACCATCTTGTTCTTGAACATATCCGGACTCCAGTTGAAACCAAACTGCGGTCCGAAGTTCAACTTCTGCGCTTGCCATGCGCCGGTACCGGTCTTCAGATGGAGCCCCGTCATGTAGCTGGGGCCGTTGCCGAAAATAAGCGCGCCCATGTTTTTGTCTTTATCGGTGAGCGGTCCGAAGTAGGAGTAGCGCATTCCGGCACTGATGGTCAGGTTGGGACGGAGCTTCCAGTCATCCTGGAAGAAGACGCCGAAGATATTTTCGCGGTTGTCGTTGCGGTAGCCTCCGGGAAGGCCCGTGGTTGCCTGGAAACTTCCGCCTTCCGCCTCCGGTGCGTCATTCATGAAGTCCCAGAGGTTGTAGAAGGTGTACTGCGGCACACTGATCGGTTCGTTCAAATAGTAAAGCCGGGTCAGGTCGAAAC
>Ga0326727_10024988_pt1 | contig 11247 bp, 14 predicted proteins | sample MB2enrmetagenome_FD_207643 | JGI IMG/M metagenome (GOLD analysis project Ga0326727, IMG submission 207643) | Lab enriched peat soil microbial communities from McLean, Ithaca, NY, United States - MB29MY | ecosystem: Environmental > Terrestrial > Soil > Wetlands > Peat | place: USA: New York... | reverse complement strand
AAACGAGCCCAACGGATCTTGTCTGGCGGTACCCTTCCCCAGATTCCGACAATATCGAGAGAAAGACCAAACGGGTGAGACAGCGGAGGAAAAGTGTCAACAAACCCGATTATGGAGGCCGGTCCGGGCGCGGCATCTCGAAAGACGAAAGTCAACCGCTCGATCCCTGAAGGAACAACCCTAGGACCGCTGTAGGTCAACTCGGCATAATGGCGAAGCAGACCCTCCCCATGTTCGATCACGTCGGTGATTGGTTCCCTGTTCCCACGCTCGTCAATCGTTGCGAGCGGGTGAAGAGAGTCAGAGAACCATAGGCGCATTCCATCGACTCGCACTTTCTTGTGAGACCTATTCCGTATCTCCAATGTAATCTGGAATTCGCCATCGCGGTAATCTTCGCGCCGATGCTCCTTCCTGTTCTCGAACGTGACCTCGAATTTCGTAGAATAGTAGTATCTCAACCCCTCTGCGATAGCCAAGGTGACCCCACCGATAGTACTCCCGGCGAGCAGGATTAGAGAAAGGTCAACCATCTACGGGCGTAGATCGCATGGCGAGTTATGCCTTCGGGCTGGCGGGGGATTGCAGATACATAGCACTATCGGTCAATCAGGCTGCGTCCCAAAAATCATTCGAGCTCCACGCGGGCCCTGGAACGCGCGAGCAGGTCCAGATTCCGCACGACCATCCGCCAGCCGGCCTCCCTCCGCTGCATTGCGGCGCTCCGCGCCCTTAGGAAGGGTCCTTGGTGGCGCTTGATCGCCGAGAACACTCCCTCGACGTTCGCTCGGAACCGATAGCAGGCATGGAATCGCTCCGGCTCTCGCCGATACTCCCGAATCATCCGGCTCCAGGCCGGGTGTCCCTTGGCCCGAGCCGTCCATCGGAACTTCGGGGGAAAGTAGGGTGTCCCGCCCCGCTCCGCCACATACGTCACATTCTTGCGGCTGGCATAGCCGGCATCGCCCAGCACCTCGCCGAGGGGGCTCTCCAACGGTTCCAAGAGGATTCGAAGGTGGGGAGAATCTCCGACGTGCGGGCCGGTCAGGGCCCAGTTGTAGATGATCCCACAATCCTCCCCGCGACATTCGGCCGCCACATGCAGCTTGCGGAACTGACGGACCGAGAGCTCTCTCAGGTGTCGGAACGACCGCCACTCCCCGCGGATGTGTTCCCCGAGGCCCGTGGAGTCCGTGCCGATAGTTCTTCGGCGATAGAGAGGGCCTCTTTTTCGAAGGCGACCACGATCCGATCATTGAGCTCGTGGAGCCACTCCTCGGATAACCGTCGCTCGGCTTGCCACAGGGTCATCCGCGAAGGGGCTTCCTTCAACCCCATCTGACGACGGAGGTCCGAGGCGACCCAGAGAGTCCCTTCGGCCTGCCGTTAGTCTCAGCCCATCGCGTGCATGGGGCCGAGCGCTTTCGCCATCGCGATCCAGGGGAATCGTTCCGGTCGACCCCTACGGTGGGCGGTGGGTCGGCCGACGTGGGCCTGGTGAGAGTATCCCCGGGGCTTGGGCATCTCGGGGAGGATCTCCTCGAGCAGACGGAGGACGATCTCGAGCTCGTGGCGACGGACCTTCTCGTAGGCACGATGAGCGGCGCGGCGGTCCTCGGGCATCCCGAGAGAAGAATCCGGTCATTTAGACCCGAGGGCGTTCCAGTGGAAACGAAGCTCCTCCACTCGAAAGAGCCCGGCTCAATCCCGAATTATGGGACGCAGCAGGTCAATCAGGCTTTGGCACTAAGCCCTCGACTTGCCAACGTCACGCCTTAGGTTTGAGAAGACGCCAAGGCGAGATTGACGGACTCGCTGGCAGCATCCCGTCGCTTGCCCATTGGGCACCGCTATCGGATGAGCCCTGCGTCGCGCAGCTCCTTCGTGATCTTCTTGATGGCGACTTCGATATCCGAGGGTTTGCGAGCACCAGTGCAGACCAGCTTGCCGCTCCCGAACAGAAGGATCACGACCCGGGGCTCGTCGATTCGGCAGACCAGGCCCGGGAACTGCTCGGGCTCATACTCCACCCGGTCGAGGCCCAGCGTGACCGCGACAGCGTTGAGGTTGATTTCCGACTCTATGCTCGAGCTCGCGACGATGTTCTGGACCTGGATTCGGGGGTGCATGGTGACCCTCTGGCCCAAATCATGGATTTGCTGAGCGACAATGTCGACCGATGTCTCCACTTGGCGCATGCTCCTGCCGCCGGTGCAGACCATCTTCCCCGAGTGGAACAGAAGGGTCGCGGTCTTCGGCTCCTTGAGACGGTAGATAACACCAGGAAACTGGTCGGGCGCGTATTCGGTCCCTTGCAGCCCGAGGGCGATCCTGGGTAGGTCAAGCTCATCTGCCAACGAGGTCGAAGCGACGACGTTCTCGATCCGAATCCTGACCATAATGACCGTTTGACGACTTTGGGGACTCTGCTCGGCCGGCTGCGAGAGAACCCGAGGGAGGCATTGGTCAGGTCCCAAAGCCTTTGCCTTGCGACGTCGGTTTTGCGGGACTCGTCCGGAAGTGCTCGTTGGCGGGCCGGCTGGTGCTCCAACGCCAAGCGTGTTTCAACGCCCTTTGGTCCAATGCGCATAAGTACGGCGTCTGCTCATGTGTCGACCATCGAGCCAGGAAACCACCCGGACCGGGTCATGAGGTGGAAGCGTGGACGAAGCCGACGTACGAGAGCGTCAGTTGACTGACGCCGATTCAAGTCGTTGCCTAGCCTGCGGCCGGGAGCTCCGCCTGGGAAGTTGGATCCTCGAGTTCCTCCGGCCAGAGCGGTGGCGTGGTGCCTTTCCCTCGCATGGCGGGGGATTCTGCAGTCAACTGTGTGCGACGAGGTTCGCGTGGAACGCTCGCGGAGGAACCAACGACAACTTCACGAGCGCCCAAGCATTCTGGGACCGCAACTACCGAATCCTGTACGTACAGGCCCACCACCTTCCGGACGGGGTGGGCCACTCGCGGCCTGCCCACGTTCCGGATACTCCGAGCTAAGTCGCGTCCATAGGAAGCTCCGATGGCCCAGCGGAATCGGGTACCATGGGTCGAGGAAAGGGATCGGTCAAGTTGACAGTCGGACCAGACAGCGGGAGGACTAATGTCCGTACCGACAAGGACGGGTGTGGAAGACCCTGCGGCCTTGGATGCCCATGTCCATTACGGTCGCATCGCCGTCTGAGAGCATCTGTCGAATCACAGCCAGGACCAGCTCCGAGCGTTCAGCCCGCGAGCTGCTCACGCCCGCCCCGGCGTACCACCAGTGCAATTCGGTAGTTGTTGCCGATCCCCTCTCCCTAATCCTGTCGTGAATCCTCCACCATTCGGCGTCATTGGAATCAGGCATGCAGGCCGCCAATTCAGGCAGCGACAAGACGTTTGGGAGGTCACTTCACTCCGCGAAAGGGGACACCGTGTACGCGATACGGTTCATCCCACACCAGCGGGACAGGCCAGGATAAGCTCGGTTTGCCAGCCTTGGCCTTCGAGCTTGAGAAAGCCGAGTCGAAATTACTCGGGCGCCGTCTTCGTTGAACAGAAACTTCTGGCAGTACAGCCCTCCGGCGACCGTGTCGTGAATCATCGAATCGAGCCTGCTGAGGTAAACCTCCAATCCGTGGTGACAGAGGGGGGTTCGGAAAGTCCGTAGGAGGACAGGAGTTCGGGGGTTCTACTTTCATTCCTTGTGTTTGCCTCAAATGGGCCTCAGGGACTCCGTCCGTCATGAAGCAGATTCACGTCTGGCCGAACCACATCCGCGTCCCGCACATCGATCTCGTTCTGATCCGCCCTCGTGGAGAGACACTTGCCCGCAGCCTTGACAGTCTTGCCCGGCTCGGCTTCGACACGCGGCCGGGAAACGTGGATGTTCACGAGGGGGTACCGTACAACTGACCAGTTCCTCTACCGTATGGCCAGACCAATTCCCGCGGTCAAAGGTGGTCTGTTAAGCTCAGAAACCGTGGAGGACTGACCTAAGTGCTGAGTTCCCGGCCGTGGGCGAGAGTTATTCACCGCCATCGTCGTCCCCCTCCCCGGCAGGTCGATGCTCTCAACCACCCCCGGTCCAACGATAGCGAGGAGCCATCTGGTCTCGCGAGCGGGGGGCACCGCCCTCGACTCCCTCTTGAGCCCGTGGGTGGTAACACCCTTTCCGACGCAAGTGGACTATGGAATCGACGGCGACGTGAAACTCGCAGAGCTACTCCCGGGCGCGCTGAAAGCCCGAGTCCTTCCCGTAACGTTCCAATACCAGCTCAAATCCACGCTGCGCCGAATCCGGACTCCACACACTCTCCGGGTGAAGACGTCGCATCTGACTTTCTGGCTAGCCCACAACGTCCCGACGGCAGTCTTCCTCGTCCAAGTCTCGAGAGCCTACCGCGGGGGTGTCGTTTTCGTCAAGTTGATCGATTCGACATTTCTCACGGACCTCGAGAGTCGTCGCCCACGATGGCGGGGGCTACGGACTGCTCCCATCCGGTTCGTGACCGCCGACCGGCTGCGACGGACTGAGAAGGAACGACTCGCGCAAGCAGTCAGGAACTGGGCACCGGCCTTAAGCCCGGGGCCCGCCTGAGGGTGGGACGATGACCGACCGGCCTTCCTTCGCCTCGATTCGTTCAGAATCCCTAGAAACCCTTCGAGAGTTGAAGGGCGTTATCCAGCGCCTTTCCGGGGCAGATTCCAATGCGCTTGAGGAACTTGTTCGGCGGACCCGGCAGCCGTTGTTCACTCTCTCGGTAACGGGTCCGAGTAGGGTAGGCAAGAGTACACTGATCAATGCCCTCCTCGGTCGTGCGCTTTGCCCTATGGGCGACCTTCCCAAGACCTCGATTCCGGCCGTCTTTCAACCTTCGGACACCGACAGCATGGTCGTGACCTTGAGAGATGGCAGCGAAGTGCATTCCGAGCCCACCCTCGAGGAACTCGAGGCCTGGGTCACAGCCGACGGGAATCCCGATAACCGAAAGAATGTTCGGCACGTTCAGGTCACGCTTAGATCCGACTTCCTTGACCTTGGGTTTGCGGTAATTGATCTACCTGGACTCGACGACCCCAGCGACGAGGTGCGCGGAGCCGCAGCCCTAGCCCTCGAAGTGAGCGACGCAATCGTCTACGTGATGAATGGTGGGGCTCACGCGAGCGGGTCTTTCCTAGTCACGGACGGCGATCGACGTCAGCTTCAAGAACTTGTTCCCCGGATGAAGAAGACATTCATCGCGCTCAACAAATCCGATCTGCTCAGTGAGAAACAGAAGGTTCGGCTAAGAGAGTACATTACAGAACAGTTCAAGCGATATGAGCTGATTCCGTTGAACGATTCAAACCTGTTCTTCATTAGCGCGCGGAGCGCCGAGGAGGTGAGGTGCGAGCAGGCAACGGCCGATATCGATCCGGGGTTTCTTCGGATGGAGCAGGAAGTTGCCAACCACATGCTCGTGAATGGATTCGCGGGAAGAGCACGACTCAAGGGAATCCTAGCCCAGGCATCGGCCATTGTACAAGATCAAGTTGCCATCGCTTCCCTCGCGTTGGCAAAGGTTGCGGAAGCCAAGAAGCTAGAATCCTATCTCACTACATTCGCACCCGCGAAACAGGAAGTAGAGAGAATCTGCAACGAGGGACTAAAGACCGCCCAGGCGACCCTTCGGCAGGAGCTCGAGGTCTTTAGGTCTCGCTCGCTCGGGCGCTTCCGTCAGGCCCTAGTCAACACCCCACTCAACACCCCGCTTCCCGACAGAAACGAGATCCGGAACTGGATTCAAGAGGAAGTTGTCAGAATGGTGGGGTATGGTCAGTCAGTCAGCCAAGCAGCCTTCCAGCAACACGCCAATCGTGCTAACGCTGTGCTCGCGAATACGCTCCGACCTGTCCGTCAAGCCATCGTGTCGGTGCCGGGCGTGTCTATTGGGCTCCCCACTACGTCAACCCTCGGGCCCTCTGCGGACCTCAACCCCTGGACCCCATTTTGGGGAACGCTTGGATTGGGCGTCGTCGGATTGATATTTGGCCCTGTCGGGGCGCTTGTAGGAGCCCTCGCCGGGCTGATTCTCGGCCTCTTCATAGGCGAACAGGAACGGCGCCAACGCGAGATCCGTGACCGGACGACCAAAGTAGAGTCGATCCTGAGCGACGCTGCCGATCGAGTGTTCTCCCAGATGAGAGATGCATTGACGAGCGCATTCCGGGACCTCTCCGGTGGGCTTTCGGTTCAGCTTGATGAGTCGCACCGTGCTTTGAAGCGAGAACTTGAGTCCTTAGGCGAACCTCCCTCCGCTGAGCGCCAGGACAGGTTGCACTCCGCGAATGCCGCTTTTGGTGACATCCTGGTTAGGGTTCGTGGACTTATCGAGAGTCTCTAGTCTTTGAACCTCCAGAATGCATCGGTCTAGAATTCACGATGTATTGATCAAGAACGGTCAGCAACTGCTGACATCACTCACCATAACAGCGCTACCCGACAAGTGCGCAGAGCCCGGGCGTTGGAACGAGAGCGCCCGAGGCGGGCTGGTGTGCTACGTGGGGCCCCGACTGGGGTCTCGACAACCGGTCCGACCTGACTTCAACAGAAGTACACAATCTCTGACGAGAAACACATAGCCTCTATCATCATCCGAGCACCACTCTCGCTCTTGCCCCTTTGCACCGTTTCGACAGCTGCACGCGACGTTTCCACGTCAGTGGAATGCCCTCACCCCACCCCCCCTTTGTTGTACTACATCTCGTCGAGGGCATGGGGCGCCTGGATCTCGACCGATCACCATCCACCGGCAGATATTTGTACATCATAGCCTCTGTACTATCGTGCACTTCGAGTGGCGCTCCTCCCGCGGGAATCGCTACCTCTACATCGTGGAGAACCACTGGACCCCTCAGGGTCCCCGACGCAAGTGGCAACTCTATGTCGGGACCGCCGAGTCCCTTCATCGCCGCCTCACCCGACCGGGGCCGCTTCAGTTGCGCAGCTACCCCTTTGGCAAGATGGCGGCCCTCCTCCAGGCGGCCCAAGACACGGGGCTCTTGGCCGCCTTGGAACGCCACCTGCCCCGTCGTCAGCAGGAGGGGCTCTCCGTGGGGCAGTATCTCCTCCTCCAGATCCTCGGCCGCATCGAGCGGCCAATGAGCCGCGAGCAGATGGCCCAGTGGCTCCCCGCCTCCGCTCTGCCGCTGCTGTGGGCCCAGCGCGGAGCTCCCTCGGGCGAGACACTCCGCCGGTACCTCCGCCGCCTCCTCGATTCGGGCCGGAGCTCGGACGACGGGACCCCCATCCTCAGCCGGGCCATCCTGCGTCAAGTCGAAGAGGACGTGTTCCGCACCCTGATGGCCTGCGGAATCCCGCCGAAGTACCTCCTCTTCGACACCACCAACTTCTACACCTACCACGCGGAGCGGCGGTTCTCGCAGAAGGGGCACTCCAAGGAACGACGGGCCGACAAGAACCTCACCGGGCTCGGTCTGGTGACGCTGGGAGCCATCCCAGTGCTCTCCGAGATCTACGCCGGCAATGAGACCGATCCGAAGGTGTTCGCCCGTGTGTTCGAGGCGCTCCTGGTGCGCCTGGAGCGGCTCGAAGTGGACACCGAGGCCATGGCGCTGGTCTTCGACCGCGGGGTGAACTCGACCAAGAACTTCGACGAGGTGCTCGGCGCGATGCACGTCATCGCCGCGCTGAACCGCCAAGATGCCCGCACGCTGCTCGGCCTTCCGCCGTCGGAGATGCACCCGCTGTGCACAGACGGAGAGGGCCGCCTGATCCTGGGCTTTCCCACCCACTGGAGGGGTTTCGGCCACACGTGGCGCGCGCTGATCGTCTATCGGGTGGCCACGGCGCATCATCAGCAGGTCCGATGGGAGAAGACCAAGGAGAAGGTTCTCGGCCAAGTGGCTCGATGGCGCGAGGGGCTCGCGCACGGTGCCCCCGGGAAGTCCCAGAAGGCGTTGCTGCGCAAGCTGGTCGAACTGGTGCCTCGGGATTACCACGGCATCTTCGACTACGGCGTGGAGCGCCGCGAGGGGAAGTTCTGGCCCTATTGCACCGTGCCCCCGGAGGCGGAGGATCGGCTGCGGTCGTCCTTCGGCAAGACGACGCTCATCACCGACCTCGGACCGGAGGCGCTGAGCGACGAGGAGCTGGTGCGGGGATATGTGGCTCGATGGGAGATCGAGGAGGACTTCAAGTGGCTGAAAGACCGCTTTGTGCTCTCGGTCAAGCCGGTGTGGCTGTGGCACGATGCGGCGGTGGCCGGCCACGTGTTCCTGTGCGTGATGGGACTGATGTTGCTGCGCTACCTCCAATGGGAGGCTCGCGAGGTAGGGCTGTCGATGCGGGAGCTGCTCGAGGCCTTGGAGTCAATCCGGGTGGCAGCGGTGCGTAATGACGGCGGGAAAGCCGAACTGGTGGTCGAGCAAATGACCCGGCGACAGGCGCGGGTCTTCGCGGCGCTCAAGCTGGGCGAACTGATCCCGGGCTGAAGGCAGCGCAGAGGGCTGCTTGGAAGCCTTGCCGGGGCTATGCGTCCACCGTCGAGAAAACACAACTTCTGTTGAAGTCAGGTCCGACCGCTTTGGTGATCTGTCGAATGGTCAGCGACCGTGCTTTTCCCACACTGCGTTCTGCATTTTGGCCCAAGCGTCCGTCGCCCCGGAATCACCGGCAGTCTTCAGCCGCGCATTCACGGTGGCAAGCTGGCAGATACGACACTCGAGACATTCGGCGACGGACGGACCGAGGTAGATGTGATTTCCAACCCCATCGGTGACTTTGACTGCTCGGATGGCCCAGAGGTGAATGTGACACTTCTCCCAGGGCTCACGCCTCGACATGGTTCAACCGAGATAGACCGTATCCGCACTTCAACCTCCCGCGTAGCGTGGACTGACATCACTCCAGGTTGCTTCGTCGTCCGCGCACAGACGCAGGTCGGCATGGGATTGAGGTTCATTGAAGCGGTCGGTTTTCCAACCATGGGTGCCCCTGTGGCGAGGGTTGCACGAGCGCACAACACGACGGCGCCCGGGCCGCCCGCGATGGAATCGAAAGGAGCAAATCAAATCGCCGCCTCTCCTCCAAGAGAGGGCATTGCGGTGGAAGCTACTGCCGGTGGGGTCCCGAAGGCAGAAACAGTGCACGTCGACCCCCCCACCCAGCGTCCCGGACCGGCCCCAGCGACGGCACAAGCACCGCTTTCTCCCGGGAGGCTGCGGCTCCTGCGCAGGTACTTGCGTCGGATAGTGGCGACTTCGGCGGTTTCGTTCGCCGTTGCGGGTCTGGTGTTCGCGTTCCTTTGGCTGAACCCAAAGGGCCTCAACGACCAGGCACAGTACGCGCTCGTCCAACCGATGGTCGAGACGCTTATCGGCACGGCTCTTGAAGTGGGTGTATTCGTGGTGACTACCGTCCTCGCATTGGCTCTCATCCTGATTACATATCGGTCGAGTTTCAAGTCGGTCATCCTAACTGACGAGGAACTGCGTTTTGGACTCGCCGGCTTGGTCTTGCCTGCCGGCGCCGCGATTCTGACGATCATGGCCACCTTCTTGTTCAGAATATGGGTCGGTTACGCGTCATTCGATTGGATCGGCCCCTACCTCGGGGTTGCGGTCCCGATGATTGCTCTCCTTGTCTTCTCAATGCTTGCTCAATTAATTCTCCTAGCCCTGGCATCTTTTGACATTCTCAAGCACATCTTGCATGGAGTGACCGCGGAAACGGTCGCGTAGGATCCCTGCCCATCGGGGCCCGCGCCGGTGGAATTCCTCAGTCCCGATTAGTGAAACTTGTGCTGGGCGCGTGTCACACTCATGTCGGGTCGTTCCCGCTTGAGTCGGGATGAACATGGACTCCTCGGTCCGACCGGGGCCCCCGGAGGCCTTCCAAACGGCCTGAGCCGGGCTACATCGGTGGCCCCGCAAGTTCGGGTCGGCATGCTGAAATGGGGGACCAAGGAACCTGCAGAGAATGCTCGCATTGACAACGCCACCTGACGAGTTTCACAGGCCTCAGAAGTGCACGCTCGGGATCAAGATTCGTTGAGGCGAGACGAGCAGCTTGGCAGCCGTAGGTCCGGTCTGGACTCGCCCCAACCCACGAAAGTGGGTTGTGCCAAACACACGAAAGCTGCACATGACCCCTCCCGAACCGCACTTCCATCTGGGCGGGCTCACCCATATGAGGCTCGGCGACGGTGCCAAACTCCGTGTCCGCCAACGAACGGTGTCTGCGGTGCGGCCAAGGCTGGACCCGGGCGACCTCCGAGCAACGCCACCCGTGCCCCGCATGCGGCGAACCGCAATGGGGCAGCGAAGCAGACCTCCCCACAATCGGAAGGTTCACCGAATACGAGGTCGTTGCAGAGCGTTCGGACAACCACAAGATTATCACACTTGAGCTGGCCGGGATTCTGAATAGAGACAACATAGCTGTCGCTGTCCTGTCCCACCGATTGAAGGAAGACTACCGCCATCAGAAGGGCGATCTCTCGGTGAAAGACGGTAGGGAGCTAGTCATCACCTTCGACAAGCCGAGCCATGGACCGGACCAAGGACGTTGGGTCATTCGAGATTTGCGGAGGCGGCCTGTGGAGCTTCGACCTTCCCCTAACTTGCAGCGGACGGGGCGCGACCTGAGATTAGTAGGTCCGTTCCAGGCCCTCACCCTTCTTTCTGAGGGATCGCCGGCATGGAAACGAATGAACGACTTCATCCTAAGGATATGTCCATGCGGGAACCCCCACGAGACTGGGGCTGAGGAAGTCTTTCTGTTCAACCCCGGCCCGGAACCACTATGGGATGTTGCGGTGTTGTTCGACGGTCGGCGCATCGACGACGACACACTTGTTCGTATCCAGCCGGGGGAGGTCGCTCCAATAGGAACCAATCAACCTCTGGAAATGAAAGCCAATCCGAGAAGAATCCAGGGCAATACCCAAGTCAAAGCGCTGTTCGAGATTCACTATCGCATTCAGCGCGAACGTCTCAGTCTCCGAGGTACGATTCAGGGCAAGATCGAGCCGACCCCTGGTGACGCAGGTGACTTTCGGCGACGCTATAGTTTTCGCTGGGAGGAGTACATTCCTGAAGGCGGATCGGCGACCCGCATCATATAGCGGTCAGCCAGCCAAGCATGGGTCGCAGAGGCATTGGCACCAAACCCTCTGGTTGGCACATACCCCTACGTCGGCCGAGGATGCTTCTTCAACACCAACTGGCCCTCGATGTTGGCCGCCGTCTCTACGTGCGTCTCTC
>Ga0326727_10024986_pt1 | contig 11248 bp, 8 predicted proteins | sample MB2enrmetagenome_FD_207643 | JGI IMG/M metagenome (GOLD analysis project Ga0326727, IMG submission 207643) | Lab enriched peat soil microbial communities from McLean, Ithaca, NY, United States - MB29MY | ecosystem: Environmental > Terrestrial > Soil > Wetlands > Peat | place: USA: New York... | reverse complement strand
CGCCCCTCCCTCAGCCCAACCAAAAGAGGAGTCCAGAGGCTCGCCTCTGGTGGGGGTCCAGGGGGCAAAGCCCCTTGGCCTTCTTTCTTGCCGCAGCGCACGCCGCCGCGGGGGGTCACTCCGCGGCTGCGCGGGTTGGTGGGCCGATGGCGCCTGATGCTTCGATTTCGGCGATGCGTGTGGGATCGAAGCGCAGCACGTCGCGCAGGATTTCCGCCGTGTGTTCGCCGAGCAGGGGTGAGCGCATTACTTCCGACTGGCTGGCGGACATTTTGATCGGGTTGCCGACGCTGAGATATTTGCCGCGCGTTGGGTGATCGACCTCGACAACCGTGCCGGTGTCACGCAGCGACGGTTCCTCGGCGATCTCTTTCATCGACAGGATCGGGCCGCAGGGGATGTCGTATTTGTTGAGGATGTCCATGGCCTCGAATTTCGTTTGGGTCATGGTCCATTGCTCGATCGTGTCGAAGATCTGCTTCAGCCGCGGCAGCCGTGCCGGCGGCTTGGCGTAGTCGGGATCGGTCTTCCATTCGGGCTTGCCGATCACGTCGCAGATCTTCTCCCACACCGGGGCCTGGCAGATGAAATAGATGTAGGCGTTCGGATCGGTCTCCCACCCCTTGCATTTCAGGATCCAACCGGGCTGGCCTCCGCCCGACGCGTTGCCCGAGCGCGGCACCGCCTCGCCAAAACTGCCATGCGGATACTGTGGATATTCGGTCAGCGGCCCGTGCGCCAGGCGTTGCTGATCGCGCAGCTTGACACGGCAGAGGTTCAGCACGCCGTCCTGCATGGCGACCGAGACCTTCTGGCCCTCGCCGGTGGCGTTGCGCTGGAACAGCGCGCAGACGATGCCGAGCGCGAGATGCAGGCCGGTGCCGGAATCGCCGATCTGCGCCCCGGTCACCAGCGGCGGTCCGTCGTCGAAACCGGTGGTCGAGGCGGACCCACCCGCACATTGCGCAACGTTCTCGTAGACCTTGCAATCCTCGTACGGGCCTGGGCCGAAGCCCTTGATCGACGCCATCACCATGCGGGGATTGAGTTCGTGCACCCGCTCCCAGGTGAAGCCCATGCGATCGAGTGCGCCGGGAGCAAAATTCTCCACCAGGACGTCGCACTGCTTGATGAGTGCCTCAAGGACTTCCTTGCCCTTGGGGTTCTTGCTGTCGATGGTGATCGAACGCTTGTTGTGGTTCAGCATCGTGAAGTAAAGGCTGTCCACCTTGGGGATGTCCTGCAACTGCCCGCGCGTGATGTCGCCGACGCCCGGTCGTTCCACTTTGATCACATCTGCGCCAAACCACGCGAGCAACTGCGTGCAGGTCGGGCCTGACTGCACGTGGGTGAAGTCGAGGATACGCACGCCGTCGAGTGCCTTGGCCATCTTAAGCTCCTGCCTTCTTGGTCCCCGCGTTTTTCGACAGGGCGCTTTTCGGATTGAGATTTCCTATGTTGCCGCTTTCGCTGCCGGCGGCCGGATCGATCACAGCGTTGATCAGCGTGGGCTTGCCCGAATCCATGGCGGCATCGACGGCACGCTTGAGTTCGTCGGGCGTGGTCGCATTGACGCCGACCCCGCCGAACCCCTCGATCATCTTGTCGTAGCGCGAGCCCTTGACGAACGCGGTCGTCGCCGGATCGGCGCCACCACCCAGATTGACGCCGTCGCCGCGATAGATGCCGTCGTTGTTGAACACAACAATACAGATCGGCAGGTTGTAGCGGCACATCGTTTCGACCTCCATGCCGGAGAAGCCGAAGGCGCTGTCGCCCTCGATGGCGAGCACCGGCTTGCCGGTCTCGATCGCCGCGGCGATGGCGAAGCCCATGCCGATGCCCATCACGCCCCAGGTGCCGACATCCAGGCGCTTGCGCGGCTGATACATGTCGATCACACCGCGCGCCTGGTCGAGCGTGTTGGCCCCCTCGTTCACCAGGATCGCGTCGGGCCGCTCCTTGATCACGTCGCGCAGCACGCGCAGCGCGGAGTGGTAGTCCATCGGGATCGAGTTCTTGCCGAGCCTGGTCGCCATGCGCGCGATATTGGTTTCCTTCTTTGCCCGGATCGTTTCGGTCCATTCCGCTGGCGGTTGCTTCCAGTCGTCGCCCATACCGCGCAGCAGCGCCGCAACACAGGACCCGATATCGCCCACCAGCGGCGCCGCGATCTCGACGTTGCTGTCCATCTCGCGCGGCTCGATGTCGATCTGGATGAATTTCTTCGACCCCGGCGGCCCCCACTGCTTGCCCTTGCCGTGACTGAGCAGCCAATTCAGCCGTGCGCCGATCATCATCACGACGTCGCTCTCGGCCAGCACGGTCGACCGCGCGGCGGCGGCGGACTGCACATGGGTATCGGGCAGCAATCCCTTCGCCATGCTCATTGGAATGAACGGTATGCCGCTCTTCTCGACCAGGGTGCGGATGTCGTTATCGGCCTGCGCATAGGCCGCGCCTTTGCCCAGGATGATCAGCGGACGCCGCGCGCCGCGCAGCACGTCCAGCGCGCGCTCGACGGCGTCGGGCGCTGGGATTTGTGCCGGTGCCGGATCGATCACCTTGACCAGCGAGCGGCGGCCGGCTTCGGCCTCCATCACCTGGCCGAACAGCTTGGCCGGCAGGTCGAGATACACCCCGCCTGGCCGGCCCGACACCGCCGCGCGGATCGCGCGCGCGACGCCAATGCCGATGTCCGCGGCATGCAGCACGCGGAACGCCGCCTTGCACAGCGTCCTGGCAACCGCGAGCTGGTCCATCTCCTCGTAGTCGCCCTGTTGCAGGTCGACGATCTCGCGTTCCGACGAGCCGCTGATCAGGATCATCGGAAAGCAATTGGTCGTTGCGTTGGCGAGCGCGATCAGGCCGTTCAGAAAGCCCGGCGCCGACACCGTCAGGCACACGCCCGGCGACTTTGTCAGGAACCCGGCGATCGCCGCCGCGTTGCCGGCGTTCTGCTCATGCCGGAACGAAATCACCCGCATCCCCTCGGCCTGCGCGAGGCGGCCCAGATCGGTGATCGGGATGCCCGGGACGTTATAGATCGTCTTTATGCCATTAAGTTTCAGCGCATCGATGACCAGGTGGAACCCGTCCGTGAGCTCCTTCTCGGGTTCGCCGACGCCGTGTTCAAGCACTGCGGACATCAACCCCTCCCTGCCGTGCCACAGCCGCACACAGCAAAGATCGTGTCCAGGCCTTCAGCTTTCAGCGCCTCGGCGAACCGCGGGACATCAGCCGAGGCGGTTGTTGTCGACATGGAAGCATTCCTCTCTGTTATTCGCGCCAGCACTTGATCATGCTGTGCGTTGACGGCGTTCTTCAGCGACTGGTTGGGTCGCGTCAAGAAAATCACCGTACTTCGCGACATGGGCGGCCAGGCCCATGGTGTGCTCGCGCACCAGGCGCTCCGCCATGTCCGCATCGCGTGCGGCCAGGGCGGCAATGATGGCGCGATGATCGGCGATCGAGCGTTGGGCGCGGTTGTCCTGCGTCATCGTGACGGCGCGGACCGCTCGCATATGGATGAACAACGCCTCCGTCAGGCTGCTCATCAGGACGATGCCCGCGAGCCGGATGATCGCCTTGTGGAATTCCATGTTGGCGCGCGAATACTCGGTCAGTTTCGCCGACGGATCGTCCTGGAACGCGTCAACAAGGTCGCGCAATCCGGCAAGGTCTGCCGCGGTCGCGCGCAACGCGGCGAGGCGGGCAGCCATGCTCTCGATCGCCGCCCAGACGGTGATCATTTCGATCACCTCGCGCTTCGACTTGCGCACCACGACGATCCCGCGCCGCGGCACGGAGCGGACAAAGCCCTCCTGCTCCAGGATCGACAGCGCCTCACGTATCGGCGTTCGGCTGACGCCCAGTTCCTGCGACAGTTGGCGCTCATCCAGCCGGATCTCGCCGGGCTGGCCGTAGAGATCCATGTCGGTAATGGCGCGCTTGATGGCATCGCAGGCCTGCCGGCGCAGGCTGATGCTGACTTCCAGTGGCTCAATCCTGAGCCTGGGATGTGGCGTGATGTTCTCCATCCCCTCTCGTCTCCCGCGGGGCTTTTCTCCGACGATCCTGGCATGCCACATGCCACATACCAACCGGCCTCACAATCCCACTGTTGGCCCACTGTTGGCCTACCGTTGGCCCACCGTTGGCGGCGCTCGCCCTGGCGCATTATCCTTGCGCGGAAACGCAGGAGGGTCGCGATGCCCCGCTTCAAGGACTATGTGCCACACGGCGTCATCCCGGCGACGCTGCTGGCGCTGCACGACGACTTCAGCATCGACGAGCGCGACACGCGCCGGCATTTGCGCACCGTCGCGGCCACGGGCGGACTGTCGGCGATCACGGTGAATGGCCACGCCTCCGAGGTGCATGCCTGCACGTTCGAGGAACAGCAGCGTATCCTCGATCTGACGCTTGACGAGATCGGCGACCGGTTGCCGGTGATCAGCGGCATCTGGGCCGACGGCAGCCACAACGCGGCGCGGATCGCGCGCATGGCGGAAGCGCACGGCGCGTCGGCGTTGCTGGTGTTCCCGTCGCAGGTGTTCAGCATGGGCGGCCAGTTGCGCCCGGAGATGGCGGTCGCGCATCTGTCCACCATCGCGGCGGCGACCGACCTGCCGCTGATTGTCTTCGCCTACGCGGAACGTTCCACCCTCAGCTATCCGCTCGACACGCTGGTGCGCATGGCGGAGGCGGTGCCGACGATCCGCGCCATCAAGGACTGGAGCAACGACGCGATGCTGCACGAGCGGCAGATCCGTACGTTGCAATCGCTGCCCCGCCCGGTGAACGTGCTGACCACGCACAGTGCGTGGCTGATGAGCTCGCTGGTGCTGGGCTGCAACGGGCTGCTGTCAGGCTCGGGCAGCATCATTCCGGATCTGCAAGTGGCGCTGTGGCAGGCGGTGCAGGCCAACGACCTTGCCCGGGCGCGCACGATCAACGAGCGCATCTATCCTCTGGCGCAGGCGTTCTACGCGGCCCCGGCGCTCGACATGCACAACCGCATGAAGGAATGCCTGGTCATGCTGGGGCGGATGGAGCGCGCGGTGGTGCGCCCGCCGCTGGTGCGGATCACCGATGCGGAGCGGGAACGGTTGCGCGCGGCGCTGCGCGCGGCGGGGATTGGGGAAGGCGGGGCGCTGGGGTTAGCGGCTTAGCGCGGCGTTCGCGTGGTGTCGTGGAACGCGCGGTGGGGTGGCACCCTCACCCGGAACGCTGACGCGTTCCGACCTCTCCCGCGAAGAGCGGGAGAGGTGTACGGGGTGGGTTAGCTTCGCAGCGCCGCCGCGATCGTATCGGCAAGCTGCGCCAGCGCCTCGCTCTCGGCCTGCACCAGGCCGGCGGTGCCTGTGGCCGTGGGTGTTACTGTCAACCGCACGTCGCGGGTCGCGGTTGCCTTGGCCCGCACCTCCACCTGCGCAATCAGCACAACAGCGCCCGCCGCATCGGCATCCATGCGCTGGATGTTCACCGCCACCGTCGCGGCTGCGGTGATCGTGATCGCGCCGCTCTCGGCGAACACCGTGGTGCCGGGCAGGCGCTGCGTCAGCTCCTGGATCAGCACCCGGCTCAGCAAGGCGGCAAGCGGCTCGCCCCACCATTCGTTGCTCAGCACGTCGAGGCGATACGCTTCCGATGACCGAACGATTTGCGAACGGTCCAGATAGCGCGCCAGGCCGATCTCGCGCAGTTCCACCGTGGGCGGGGCGCCCGGTTGCGCCACGCCTGGCACCGGCGCCAGCACATAGAGCGTCGGGGTGGCCGACGAACAGCCGGCCGGCACGGCGGCGGCAACCAACAGCAGCAGCAGATCGCGACGCAGCATGGCGGCTACTCCGGTCCCTGATCGGTGCGGCCGCGGATCAACGCCTCGGGATGGCGCGTCAGCAGGTCGGCCAGCACGCGCACCGAACGCGCGGTGTCCGTCAATTGCAGCAGCAGGTGGTCGAGATCGCGGTTGAACCCGGAGTTGCCGCCGTAGTCGGTGTCCACCGAGCTGAGTACTTTGTTCAGCCGCTGCACCGCCTCGTCCAGCCCCTGCGCCAACTTCGGCAACTTCTGCAACACCGGACCGACGCCGGTGTCGGCCTTTTGTACCAGGTCCTGCAGCTGAGCCAACAGGGGTTGCAGCGCGGCGACCGCCTTGTGCAGTTGCGGGTCGTTGACCAACTGGTTCGCGCCCCGCAACGTCTCGTTCAGGTTCTGGCCGATCTGATCAAACGGGAGCGAGTTGAGCTTTGTCAGAAGTGCAGTGGCGCTCTGTGCCAGGTCGGCCAGGCCGCCGCTGTCGGTCGTCGGCATCACGAATATGTCGCCGTTTGCCTTCAGATCCTCCTTCGGCGCGTCCGGCTGGATGGCCAGCGCGACCTCTTTCCCGCCGGTAAGCAGATTGCTGGTGGCCAGGCTGGCGCGCAAACCGCGCGCCACCAGGGCGTGCAATGTGGCCGTCATATCGCCGCCGTCCGGCATCTGCATCTGGCTGATCCGTTGCGGTTCGACATCGTAACGCACAGCCACCACGACGCGGTCGGCCACCTTGTCGTACCAAAGGTCAACGCTGTGCACGTCGCCGACCGGCAAACCGCGCAATGTCACCGCCGCCCCCGGCGCCAGACCCGCAGCGGAGCCGGTGAAATACGAAACGAACTGGATGCGCTCGGTGTAGCTGGCATGCACCGCCGCCTCGCGGTCGGTATACAGCTCGAAGCTGTGGTTCGCGGTGCTCACCGGCGTCTGCCGCGCCTCCCCAGGGGTGTCGAACGCGACACCGCCCAGCAGCACGGCGCGGATCGATTCGAGCTGGAATTTCACGCCCTTCGGGCCAAGCTCCAACGTGGCGCCCGAGGCGTTCCAGAACCGCGATCCATCATGCACATAACGATCGAACGGTGCGCGCACGAAGGTGTGGATCGAGACGCTGTCGGCCATGTCGGCGATGTCCCAACCCAGCACCTGGCCCACCTCGAAGTCGCGATAGAACACCGGCGAACCAAGGCTGATCGAGCCGATCCGCGCTGCGTGCAGCAGGAACGTGGTTCCCGGCACGTCGGTTTGCAGCACCGGCGGGTCTTCCAGGCCGGTGAAATCACGCTTCTCCTCGCCACCTGGTTTGCCGGGCAGCAATTCGATATAGGCGCCGGACAGCAGCGTCTCCAGGCCGGAAATGGAACCCGCAAAGAAACGTGGTTTGACCACCCAGAATTCCGCGTGATCGCTGAGCAGCGGCTCCGCCGCGCGCCGCATCCGCACGGTCACGATAACACGCTGCAGGTCGGGACTGAGCGTCACCTCCTGCACCAGCCCCATGTCGACGTCCTTGTGCCGCACGTGCGACTGACCGGCCTGCAATCCCTCCGCATTCTGGAACGTGATGGTGATCAGGGGGCCACGCCGCCCCAGGGTGTTCCACGCGAGCCAACCCCCGATCAGGGCAGTGACCACAGGGATGGCCCAAATCCAGGAGATATGCCACCGATGCTGATGCACGGTCGCCACCGGCGGCGATCCGGACGGCGGCGGCGCCCCATATGGCGATGGGGGCGGCGGCGGTTGATGCGGCGGCAGGTCACTCACGCGGCGGCATCCCACATCAGACGCGGATCAAAGCTCTGCGCGGCGAACATCGTCAGGATCACCACGGCGGCGAAGGCGATGGCGCCTGGCCCAGGATTGACCGTGACCAGCGCGCCGAAATGCACCAGCGCCACCAGGAGTGAAATCATGAACACGTCGATCATCGACCAGCGCCCGATGCCTTCGACGATGCGATATATGATCGTGCGATCGTGCAGCCGCCATCGGCTGCGCCGCTGGGTGGTGACCAGCAAAATGCCCAGACTGATAAGTTTCAGCACCGGCACGGCGATCGAGGCGAAGAACACCAGCAACGCCAACGGCCACATGCCGCTTCTCAACAATTCGCGCACGCCGCCCAGGATGGTGCTGGGCGCGCCAGCACCGAGCCGGATATAGGTCAATATCGGGAATATATTCGCTGGCAGGTAAAGCAACAACGCGGCGATCGACAACGCCCAGGTGGCCGCGATGCTGTCGCGCCGGCGCGCATGCAGTCCACTGCCGCAGCGCAGGCAGTGGACATGCGCCGCATCCGGAACGAGGTTGACCAGCCCGCAGGTGTGACAGCCGATCGCATGGGCGGCGAACAAGGTGGTCGAGGCAACGGTGGGCGGTGTTGGATCCACAAGCTGTCCCGCCGCGGCAATCATCGCCCCGTGATCGATCGGCCGCTGCGGCACGCCGCGGCGTTCCATCGCCTCCCACACCGCCTGGCGATCCAGCACCGCATCGGCGGCAACCATCACCAGAAGCAGGCCGAATAGGGCATAGAGCGCGTCTCCCACCTCGATGCGCACCAGCGACCCGAGCTTCACGTAGGCAACGAATACGCCGAGCAGATAGATCTCGATCATCGACCACGGCGTGAGGCGCGTCACCAAGGCGAACACCCGGCGAATATGGCGTGGCGGGTGCCGCATCCGCAGCGCCAACAGTACATAGACAGTGCAGGCGAGCTTGGCGAACGGCGCGGCGACGGTGGCCAGCAGAACGACCGCGGCGAGCTCCCACATGCCGTCGCGCTCGAGGCCGAGCGGGCCGGAGAACAGACCGGCGGAATGCACCTGCCCGCCGCTGGAGACCTCCAGCAGCGTGGCCGAGGTGGCGACAGCGAAGAGCACCAGCGCGCTGATGCACAGTGCGAGCGACCGGTTCATCGGGTCGCGCCGGTGGCGCCGCAGCGTGGCATTGCAGCGCAGGCAGCCAGCGCGCGCGCCCACCGGCAGCGCGGGTACCACCTGCATTTGGCCGCAATCGTGGCAGGCGCGCAGTGTCGGGATGGTCGTTCCACCTGCATCCTGCTGGCCGCTCACCTGTTGCGGCCGGCTGACGAGCAGCGCGCCGCTCACGCGTTGCGGGCTGGCCCGCGCCAGTCCTCATTCCGCGCCGCGCCGCGCCAGACCTCGTGGTACAGGGCGATGATCTCGGCCTTGTCGGGAATGCGCGGATTGTTGTTCGGGCTGCCGGAGGCGAGCGCCTGGTCGGCCATCAGGTCGAGCCTGGCGTTCCACACCGCCTCGTCGATGCCGTATTCGGGCGGGCTGGGGACCGCCAGGTCCTTGTTCAGCGCTTCCAGGCCGGTGATCAGGCGGGCGCATGCGGCCCCGTCTGCGTCGGTCGGCGCCGCCAGTCCAATGCGGCGCGCGGCCTCGGCGTAGCGCTCCGGCGCGGCCTCGATCGAAAAGCGGGTCACCGCGGGCAGCAGCATGGCGTTGGAGAGGCCGTGCGGCACGTGGAAATGCGCGCCGATCGGCCGCGACATCCCGTGCACCAGGGCCACCGAGGCGTTGGTGAACGCGAGGCCGGCCTGTGTCGCGCCGAGCATCATGCCCTCGCGTGCCGTGGCGTTGGACGGTTCCAGATAGGCGGTGCGCAGATGGGTGCCGATCAGGCTCATCGCCGACACCGCGAAGGCGTCGGAGAACGGGTTGGCGCGGCGCGAGACATAGGCCTCCAACGCGTGGGTCAGGCTGTCGACGCCGGTGTCGGCGGTGGTGCGCTTGGGAACGGAGTAGGTCAGCTCGTAGTCGACGATGGCGGCCAGCGGCAGCGCGCCAAGGCCGGCGATCAACATCTTTTCATCACGCCCGGTATCGGTGATGACGGTGAAGCGGGTGCACTCGCTGCCGGTGCCGGCCGTGGTTGGGATGGCGATCACCGGCCAGTCGGCGCGGTCGGCGGCGACCGGGACCTTGTAGTCGCGCATGCGTCCGCCGCCGGTGGCCAGGATCGCCATCGCCTTCGCGGTGTCGATCGGCGACCCGCCGCCGAACCCGATCAGGCAATCGTAGTCGCCGGATTTCAGGTATTCGGCGCCGGCCTCGATGACGGTGTCGACCGGCTCCGGAACGGTGTCGCTGAACACGCCGACGGTGAGGCCGGCTGCGGCGAGCGGGTCGAGGCAGCGCCGGATCAGGCCGGAGGAGACCATGAAGGGGTCGCTGACGACGAGCGGGCGGGACAGGCCGAACTTGGCGAGCACCTCGGCGACCTGGGCGACCGCGCCGCCGGCGACCAACAGCATGCGAGGGGAGGCGATGGTGGCGTTGACGGTGGTCATTTAGTTTCCTTGGAGCGGTTTACCGAGGTGCGGGTACCGGGCGGCGTTGCCAAGCGGGCTGAGGCGAAGTGGCTGCTGCGGGCTTCCTCTGGGTCAGCTTGCTCTGGGTCGGGCAGGCGGAACAGCGTTGTAAGGGACGGACCGCGAGGTGGACAGGCCATGCACGGGCGCGGTTCATCAATCCTTGGCCATTTGGGGTGGCGACGTGGCGGCAGCCAGGGTTGCGCTGGCGGTGCCGCTGCCTGGCGAGCGTATCGCGCGGATGCGGCGGACACAGCCGTCACGCGGCGAGCCCGCCGCCGGGCGGGTGCCGATGACCGCCGCAGCCAGAGGACGGCCGACGATGCCCGGGTCCCCGGCTTGCGTGCCGCGGGGCATGCAGGCGCAGGGGTATGCGGGCGCAGGGGTATGCGGGCGCAGGGGTATGCAGACGTGGGGGCATGCAGACGCAGGGGTATGCAGACGCAGGGGTATGCAGACTTGGGGGCATGCAGACGCGAGAGAATGGACGTGTAGGCATGACGATGGCACGACCAGCCGCACTGCAATGTTGCATCGAACGTCTTTGGATTGACAGATCATGTCTGATATGCTAACAGACGTGACCACCGGATGATTTCCGCCCCTGCATTGCCGGCACCCATCCGCATTATCCCAGACGGACGCGATCGAGATCGCAGTCAACGGCGCCATCGATCCAACGCATCATCTCGCCGCTTGCCGCCCCATTCATAAGGGACATTCATGTTCGATCTGTTGCCCCACGGAATTTGCCTCTCCGCGTCACCGGAAATCATCGCGCTGATGGTCACGGCAAATTTCGGGATCGCGCTGGCATACTGCACGATACCCGTCATTCTGCTGGTGTTATCAATTCGTTTTCCAACGCCTATGCCGGCCGTGACCAGCCTGTTCTGCGTGTTCATTGCCGGATGCGGCACGACGCACCTCATGGATATCGTGACCATGTACGTGGGGGGAAACTGGTATTGGTTGCTGGGCGGCGTGCTGTCGATCACGGCTGTCGCCAGCCTCACCACCTCGGCCGTGTTGATCGACGTATTGTTACGGCCGGGGAAGTGGGTTCCGCAAAAT
>Ga0326727_10024985_pt1 | contig 11249 bp, 10 predicted proteins | sample MB2enrmetagenome_FD_207643 | JGI IMG/M metagenome (GOLD analysis project Ga0326727, IMG submission 207643) | Lab enriched peat soil microbial communities from McLean, Ithaca, NY, United States - MB29MY | ecosystem: Environmental > Terrestrial > Soil > Wetlands > Peat | place: USA: New York... | reverse complement strand
CAGGCCGACAGGAAGGTTGGCGACAAGCGGAACCGATCGTCGCGCTCGGCCGGTCCGTCGATGGCCAGATCACCGATGATTCGCCCCGGCCGGGCCGCCATGACCACCACCCGGGTCGACAGGAACACCGCCTCGTAAATGCTGTGGGTGACGAACAGCACGGTCAGATCCCGGTCGCGCCACAGCCGGCGCAGTTCGGCGTCCAGGCGGTTGCGAGCGAACTCGTCCAGCGCGGCAAAGGGCTCGTCCATCAGCAGCAGGTTGGGATCGGTGACCAGGGCCCGGGCGATGGCGGCGCGCATCCGCATGCCGCCCGACAGCTGGGCCGGATAGGTCCCGGCGAAGCCGGTCAGTCCCACCGTTTCCAGGGCCTGGGCCACCCGGGCACGGCTGTCGTGGCGATCGGCTGCGGCCAGATCCAGGGGCAGCCGGACATTGGCGGCGGTGGTGGCCCAGGGCATCAGGGTGGGGTCCTGGAAGACCATGGACAACCGCCGTCCGGGGCCGGGCTGGGGCAGGCCGGGCCGGTTCCACCACAGCAGATGACCGGCCGACGGCGCCTCAAGCCCGGCGACCATTGCGAGCAGCGTGCTCTTGCCGCAACCCGACGGACCCAGCAGGGTGACGAATTCGCCCTGCTGGATGCGCAGGCGCAATTCCCCCAACGCCTGAACACCGTTGGGATAGGTCTTCTCCACCTGGTTGGCGTACAGCACGGTCCGCGGATCGGGAGGGGCGGCCAGGGCGGTGGGCGGCGACGCGTGATCGTCCGGCATCACGGGGGCGTCCGTCAGTTGGCCGCCGGCAACGGCAGGTCCTTGAGAAACCGCAGGGTATAGGCCTGGCGGACATCGACCGTGGCCGGCAGCAGGTGGTTTTCCACCATGACGTCGCGGGTCTTCTGCCAGCGTTGTTCGGTCATCGTACCGATCCCCGAAGCGGCGGCGTCGCCACCGGTAACGATGGCGAAAGCCTTCATCTGCGCGACGGAAAAGGCCAGCTGGTCATCGGTTATGCGGGGATTGTCCCGCTTGATCAGGGCGTTGCCGGGAGCCGGGTCGGCCAAATAGCTTTTCCAACCCTCCGCCGAGGCCTTGACGAAGCGGGCCAGGGCGTCGGCCCGCTGGGCGGCGGTCTTGTCCAGCGTCACCAGGGTGGTGGCATAGGGCGGGAAACCGGCGTCGGCCATCAAGAGGATGGTCGGGGTGACGCCTCCCTTCTCGATGGCGAAGGGCTCGGAGGTGACCAGCCCCTGTTGCGCCGCGTTGGGATCGGCCAGGAAGGGAACGACGCTGAAACCGTAAGGACGCTTCTGGGCGTCCGCAAGGCCGTACTTGGCCTTCAGCCAGGGCCAGAAGTTGATGTCGGAGTTGGGCGCGATGAACAGCGTCCGCCCTTTCAGATCGGCAAAGGTCTTGACGTCGGGATGGGCCAGGATGGCTTGCGGATCCTTCTGGAAAAAGGCGGCAATGGTGACTACCGGAATGCCCTGTTCGCGCGCCTTCAAGGTCTGGAAGTCGTAGCCCATCCAGATGTCGATCAATCCGCCGGCCAGCAAGGGGATGCCGCTGACCTGCGGCCCGCCCATCTTGATGGTCACGTCAAGACCCTGGTCCCTGTAAAGTCCGGTGGCCAGCGCCTGGTAGAAGCCGCCATGCTCGGCTTCGGCGAACCAGTTGGTGCCCAGGACGATCTTGTCGGCGGCGGCGGCCGGCCGGACCGTGGCCAGGGCGGCCAGGAACAGGATGGCAAGGTTCCGGAACAGGCGTCGCATCGATCACGTCTCCCAAGGGGCAGGCGTCTCTGCCTGTCTTCCCGAAAATCGGCGGAATTGAGCCATTTCGACTTCGCCGAATGACAGGCGTCGAGGCCTCTCCCACTATGTCCCACAGGCCCGGATGCCGGTCGGCATCCCGTCCTTCAAGGGAAACGTGGGGACCGCAGAGAGAATTCCCACCCACGGCCCCCGAAAATTTGCGCGCCGGTCAGCCGGCCTTGGCCGTCGACGGCGGGCGAAGCGGTCCGACAGCGCGCCGCCCAAGGGAGCGGATAGGACGTTGGACAGGCCGACACACGGAACGTGCTGGAGGCCTTGGATAGTCCCCGCCGGACACGGAACGAAAAGAAGGCCAACTTCGGTGTCGAGCGGAATCGGTTCCTGAAGGACTAACCGAATTGGTTCCAGTCATGGCGGCGCGCCATCGCCACGAAGGCGCGCAGCGTCGGTGAGAAACGGCGGCCGGCGACGGTCGCCAGGACCACCTGGCGGCTGATTTCCGGCTCGACCACCGGGCGTGTCGAGATGCCCGGGCTCATTGGCAGGAATTCCGGCATCACGGCACAGCCCAGACCGGCCAGGATCATCGCCTGGATCCAGTCCTCCCGTTCGCTTTCGTAGCAGACATTGACGTCGGCGGGGTCGGGAAGGCCCAGGGCGCCGAAGTGGGCGGGATATTCGCAATTGACGCGCGAAAGATAGTCTTCCTTGTCCAGTTCCCTCAATGGCACCACGTCCATTGCCTCGAACCGATGGCCGGGACAGAATGCCACCACATAGCGCTCGCCGAACAGGGGAATGCAGTCCAACCGGTCCGGCAGATCGGGCAGGGCCACCAGGGCGGAATCCACCTCACCCTCCAGCAGCCGCTTGACCGTCACATGGCCGGGTGCGTCTTGGATGGTGACCGTCGCCGAGGGTAGATCGCGACGGAACCGCTTCAGAAAGCCGATCAGTCGCGAGGGGCCGATGGTACACATGGCGCCCAGGCGGATGGCGCCCTTTTCCATCTTGCGAAAGCTTTGCGCTTCCAGCCTGGCCGCCTCGCTGGATTCGTAGACGGCCTCCAGATGGCCCCGCATCAGCCGTCCCAGGTCGGTCAGGTGGGTCAGGCCCCGTTCGCGGCTGAACAGTGGACCACCCAGTTCCTCTTCCAGCTTCTGGATGGCCCGGGTCAGCGACGGTTGCGCCACGCCGCAGTTATCCGCCGCCTTGGTAAAGTTCAACGTCTCGCAAAGCGCCACGAAGTAGCGGACCTGATGCATTTCCATCGATTGTTCCTGACAGCGTCCCGAAGGTCAGGAAAGAAATATACGCGAGCTTCGTCCGTTCAAGGATTTATTCCCGTATGGCAATCGGGGTGCCAACGGACAAACGGCCCAGCAGATGGTCCAGCGACAGGACACCGGGCCCCTTGGACACGATGGACAGCAGCAGGGCGATCCACAGAAGATGATCCGGCCAGTTTTCCGGATAGACGAAGGTCTGGATCACCATGGTCATGCCGAACAGGGCCAGGGCGGACAGGCGGGACGCCAGGCCGATCACCAGCAACGCCGAAAACAGATGCTCGGAACAGGTGGCGAGCACGGCGGCAACCTCGGGCGGAAGGACCGGGACTTTGTATTCGTCGCGGAACAGGTCGAAGGTCGACTGGTTGATGGAAAACAGTCCATGCACCTTGGTGCGTCCGGACCGCCAGAAGGTGACGGCGACACCCCAGCGGCATAGCAGGGCGACAAGACTGTAGGGCAGCATCTCGCAAATGCCTTGGAAACGTGTGAGACAAGCTTTGAGTGATGTCATGTCAGTCGGGCCTCGATGAAGATGTTGCCGGCCAGCAGGGCGGACAATTCCGCGGTGATGTCGAAATCCCGGTCGAGGGCGAAAGCCGACTCCCAGGCGGTTTCCAGGGATTGCCCGATGCCCAGTGTCATCAGGAACGAGAACGCGCCCATGCCCAGCGGCCGGATGAATACCTGGGCTTCGGGGCGATAGACGATCAGGCGCTGCGCTCCGCTGCCAAGGTCGACGGTCTGGTCGGCCGATGCCTCGTCCTGGTTGGCCCGCCAGATGTCGAGAACGGGATAGCTGGAGGCGACAAAGCGCAGCGATGGGTGCAAGGCCAGGGTCAGCCGGCCAAGATCGTCCGGTACGACGGACTGCAGGCTTTCCGGGGCCAGGGGAACCGCTTCCGGGGCGTGATAGGCGTGGTTCCATGCCGCTTCCAGGCGGGCGACGTCGGCAAGGTAGGGCAGGCTTTGGGCCGGGTCGTAGCCGGACAGGAAGGTCGGAAAGTCGCTGCCGTACCTCAGCATCGCGGGCTGGCGGGGTGGGTGCGCGCGAATGAAATCGCCGGCCAGGCGTGCGAAGAATGGCGGGCCGACCAGGCGGGCCACCACCGGAAAGGCGGCACTCAGCGCATCGGTCAGGCCGAGGACGGTGTTGTTGCGGTACAGCTGTAACCGTTCCTCGGGCGGGAAGGACATGTTGTCCTTGATCTCGCTCAGCAACAGGGTACGGTCGATGCGATCCAGGGCCTGGTCGCGCATGTCTTTCTGGACTTCACGCAGCGATCGCATCGGCGGCCTCCCGGTCGGCGCGGGCCGCTTCATCCAGCAGAACGAACAACTCCGGCACGTCGGTGTCCCATTCGATCAGAGTGGGGTGGCGGCCAAAGCGGGCAACGGCGGCGCGGTACAGCGCCCAGACCTCGTCGCAGACTCGCGAGCCATGGTTGTCGATGCGGATTTCCGCATTGCCGCGCCGGTGCAGATGGTGGCCGGCCAGATGGTATTCCGCCACCGCCGTTGCCGGCAGGCCGGCCAGGTAGGCCTGCTCGTCCAGGCCCAGGTTGCGGGCGGAAACGAACAGATTGTTGACGTCGAGCAGCAGGGCGCAACCGGTCCGGTGGACCAGTGCCGCCAGGAAGTCCTGTTCGGGGATCGCCGTCTCGGCATAGTCGATATAGGCCGATGGATTTTCGACGAGTATTTGCCGGGCCAAGTGCTCCTGGACCTGGTCGACATGACGGCAGACCAGATCCAGAGTGTACGGGGTGTAGGGAATGGGGAGAAGGTCGTTGAGATAGGTGCCGTCGATGCCGGCCCAGGCCAGATGTTCGGAGACCAGTTCCGGCTGGTAACGGTCCACCAGCCGTGCCAGGGCGTCCAGATGGTCCTGGTCCAGGGGCTGGTCGGCCCCCAGCGACAGGCCGACGCCGTGCACCGATAAACCATAGTGCTGGCGGATTGCCGTCAGCCAGCGGTGGGGCGGGCCGCCGGCGCCCATGTAGTTTTCGGCGTGGACTTCGACGAAGGCAAGGGACGGGCGCGCCTCGATGATTTCCGCGTAATGACGGGCCTTCAGGCCGATGCCGGCGGCAGCGGGAAGTGTTGTCCTGACGGTAACATCGGTCTGCATGATGCGCGCCCTTCGCCTGATGCTTACTTTTTCGGAGAAGTGGACCCGCCGGCGAGCTTGTCGCAGGTGCCGGCCGGGACGGAGATGAAGGCACCGGCGTCGCGGTCCATGGTGGTGTGGCCGGCGCAGGAGTTGGTCGCGGTCTGGCAGTCGTTCTTGCCGGCTTTGGCGACACCGTAGCATTTCTCGGAGTCGGCGGCCTGGGCGGGGACCGAGGACAGGGCGACGGCGCCGGTAACGGCGGCGGCAAACAGCAGGCCGAGGCGGTGGGAGGTGGACAGATGCATGATCAGATCTCCTGGGTTCAGTGGGGTTTCGATGGAGTGATCATGCCTTGGTCGGTGTCACTTTGTGAAATGCCCAAGTCCTATGGTTTCCATGCTCTGTGTATATGAAGAGCATTTGGGCGGGTAAAGTAGGCACAGAAAAATAAAGGTATATTATTGTCTGCTATTTTTTGTGGATATTGCTTGGTCGCACGTCATGGATCCTGGACAGGTCGACATCAATGCCATTGTCCGGTTCCCTGCGGCGCATGACATCGACGAAATCGGCATCAAAAACAATATCGTCGACGATGTAGGAGTGACGGGAATGAACGGTTTGAGAAAATGTCTCGTCAAGACCGGTGAGTGACACAACGATCTCCAGATCCCAGTCCCGCAAGGTGTCCGTCGTCGCTTCGTGCAACGGGCTGTCCGAATCAATGGGATGCATGACGGTCCAGGACAGCTGAAGGAAGGGGATTTGATGGCGCAGCAAAGCCAGATCATGGAAACGGCGCATCAGGTGACCCTCGGGCGACGTTTCCTTTCGCAACAGGGCGACCTGAATTCGGGCATCGACGATTCGGCTGTCACGTTCATTGGCCAGACGCAGCATGAGATGGGGCATGCCGTCATGGACGGTGATCACGGCCACATTGCTGAAGACGACGCGTGCCATTGGCCGGGAGAATTTTGAAAAGACCAAGCCGGTGGTGACGGCGGTAAAAATGATACCGACCATGACCTCGCAGGTTACGACCATATTGGCGGCGAGACTGAGAGGAACCATCTTGCCGTAGCCGATGGTCGACAGGGTCTGCACACTGAAGAAGAAGACGTCCCGGAACGAACCCGGGTGGACATTTTCGATGCCATCGGCAATCAGGAAGTAGGCAAGCCCGAAGGCGCTGTTAATTGTTATAAAGATGAAAACGAACAATAAGAACAGCTGTCCCCACGATGCGCCTAACAGGCTGACATAAAGATCCGTCCATTTAAGACGTGTGGATCCTATCTTTTTTATCGTGAATTTGTCTTTCTTGTTCCTGGAAATTAGGCGAGCACGTCTCGTGGTGTGGTTCTCTTTTTTGGACAGTGGTTTTCTTATTCGCCTCATGGTCACCCGCGGTCATGGTCCGGCACAAGAGATGATCTGGGCTTTGGTCCGGTTGTGATCGGTGGCCACAGAGACCCAAGCATGGACAATGGATCCTGGACCGGTCGGCATCAATCCCATTGTCATCGCCCTTTCGTCACCGGTTCACGTCATGCCATGAACGGACTTCGCGTCCGTTACTTTGAATGGCTGCATCGCCGCAGGTGCGCCGGTATCACCGGCGGGGACGCCGGCGCTACTGACCTCGCTCAATCGACCGACTAACCGAGTTGAACGAAATTTGCCGCCGGTGGGCTCAGATTTCTCCGGCGCCAGTTCAGATGCATGCGGACATCGATGGCTGCGCCGGAGAGCTTTTTGTAAATCACGTCGGCCGGACGGCACGCCGGGATGTTGTAGACCATCGCCACCCCCACCTTCGCCTCGACCAATGCGACCGCGCAGGGAACGCTGTCCACGCATTCCCGAATGTCCGGAGTGAAACTGGCATTTTGGCACGCCTGGATCATCTTTCGGTGGAGATCGTGTGACGGGTGGTCGGTGGCGACAACGAAGGGCTGCTTCATCGCCTGGGCGAGGGCAACCGAACGGCAGGATGCCAAAGGATTTGAGCGGTGGACCGCCAAGACCAGCGGTGGAGACGCGATGGGGCGGGATTCGAACGCCACGTCGGTCACCTCGCCATCGGTACAGACCAGATCCAGTTCATCGGAATGCAGCCGATCCATGAGTTCGGAAATGGACATTTCGCGCAAAACCAACTCGATGTCGGGAGACTGTTCATGGAAGACGCGGATCATGCGCTTAAGATCTCCCATGATCGTCGTCGTCTGGAAGCCGATGGTCAGGCGCCCCTGTTCTCCGCGTGCGGCCTGCTTGGCGGCCTGACAGGTTGCTTCCATTTGGTCCAGCATACGAATGGCGTCCTGGTAGAAGGCGCGTCCCGCAGTTGTAAGCTTTACCGAACGTGTTGTTCGCTCCAGTAATGTTACCCCCAATATTTCTTCAAGCTGCTTTATGGTTTGACTTAATGATGGTTGCGCTATGTGAAGTTGTTCCGCTGCTCTATTGAAGTGCATCTGTCTGGCAACGGTCACGAAATAGCGAAGATGACGAAATTCGATCATGGAGTCCTCCATAACGCGACATTGCTATTTTTCATATTATTATAAAACATAACGAATAGACGTCGTTCTCAGGAAACTGCGTCGATATGGGACCTGCATCTGGAAAAAAGACATCCGTTTCATCCCCGGAATTTGCGCCTATTCGGTGGAGTCAACAACATGCTCCGAATCTGACCCGGCTTCTCGATCGGTGCACTTTCGAAATGCGCAAGCGACCCGATTCCTTTTCATTGTGATCACCTAAATATTTGCAAGCACCAGATCTTTCTTAAATTGATAGGTTAAGCCTATCAATGGAAAAAATTTACTAATAATTCCATCTGATCAATCGATAGTACTTAAATATTAGACTATAACATAATCTCCCTACAACATGTGCGTCTATCGGCGATCCACAAATGTTGGTGCCGGCGGGCGCGGACTGCCTGACCCGGCCTCGATCACCGGTTACGTCTTTAAGTGATGGCGAGGAGGGATCGGCAAAGGATGAAAACGGTAATCGTCTACAAATGGGCAAGGGACTCCGAGGACGCGGCAGTCAGGAGTGACGGCGCCGTTGACTGGCGCAATGCCAAGATGACGGCCGGAGAGGATGACTTCGCCGCGCTTGAGGCAGCCAAGGCCCTCTCTCGGGATGGTGACCTGATCGGGCTGACCATCGGTAGCGGCGACGCCAGCTGGGCCCTGGCCCGCGGCGTCGGACAGGCCACCTTGATCATCGACGCGCCCAGTCTCATCGATAACGCATCCACTGCGGCCATCCTTGCCGCCGCGGTGCGGACGATCGGCGGCGTTGACGTCGTGGTGATCGGCGATTCCGAGGATTATTCCGGTGTTCCGGTTGCTTTGGCCGGATTGCTGGGCTGGCCCGCCATCGTACAGGTCAGTGCCGTCAGCGCCGTCGATGGTCGGGTGCAGATCGTTCGCAAGCAAGGCCGGAACGAACAGACCATCAGCATCTCCGCTCCTGCCGTCATCGCGGTCAGCGCCGCGTCCCCGGAAAAGAACATACCGGGCATGAAGGAGCAACTGGCGGCCCGCAAGCGCCCGATCACCAAACTGACCCTTGCCGAGATCGGCGTCAGCGCCGCCGACAACGTGTCGAGCCAAGGGACCCGTCTGCCCGAGACCACCCCCGCCCGTATCTTCGAGGGAGATCCCGCCGCCGCTTGCGGAAAGCTGGTTGCCGCCCTCAGGGACGAGGGAATCCTGTGAGCATGACGAACCTTCAGACGCCTATCGAGAAAGGACGAGCCAAGTGAGCGACGCGTTGATCATCGTGACGGAAGAAAAGCCGGTGGGCGCCCTGGTGGCGGCCGCCAAGGGGCTGGGTGGCATGGTCACAGCCGTCGTCGTGGGGCCGCGTGCCCTGGCTGACGCCGCCGCCGCCGCCGGTCCGGCCGCGGTGAAATGGATCGAGCCGAGGCCGGGCGTTCCGGTTGAAGCCTATGCCCGTCCGGTTGCCCGACTGGCCGCCGCCGCCGCCCCCAGGGCCGTTGTCACCAGCGCCACCGCCGAGGGACGGGTCCTGGCCGGGGCCGCCGCCGCCGAACTCGGCGCGGCCTTGATTCCCGGCGGCCTGACGCTGTCGGCCGTTGGCGACAAGACGGTTGTGGTGCGCACCGACCTGGGCGGCAGGGTGATCGAGTCCGTCGAGGCTGCCGGTCCCATGGTCACCTTCTACGCCGGAGACGATATCGCGGTCCAGGGCTCGGCTGGTGTCCCCATCGAGCCGGTCGCAGCCGATGGCGCCGCCGACATCAGAATCGAGAGGACCGAGCCGGCCGCGGGCGCCGACGCCGGCATCACCAAGGCCAGCGTGGTGGTTTCGGTCGGACGGGGCCTGAAAAAGAAGGACGATCTGACCATCATCGAAGGCCTCGCCAATGCCCTCGGTGCGGAAATCGGCTGCAGCATGCCGGTCGCCGACGATCTCGGCTGGGTCGAGAAGGACCGCTATGTCGGCCGTTCCGGTCAGCACATCGCGCCCCGTCTTTACATCGCCATCGGCATCCAAGGCGCTCCGCAACATCTGGAGGGCATCCGCAACGCCAAGGTGGTCGTTGGTATCAATAACGATCCCGCCGCTCCGATCTTCAAGTCCGCCAACTACGGCATTCTCGGAGATCTGTACGAGGTGGTTCCCGCCCTGCAGGCGGCCCTCGGCAAGTGACAGCCAAGTTAGGGCTTGTCGACAACGAAATGCGTCAAGCCCGACGCCCCGGCGGCACCTGAGTCCGCCGGACGCGGAGCGGGAGGCGCCGGGCACGACCGAAGGGCCTGAAGCGGCCATGTCGCGACAGTCCCCGAGATAAGCAACAGGAGAAGACGCAAATGACTGACAAATTTGACGCCCGGTATGATGTCGTCGTGATTGGCGGCGGCGGTTCTGGCCTGTCGGCCGCGGTCCAGGCCGCCAAGAACGGCTTGACCTGCGCGGTTCTCGAGAAGGAGGCGCAACTCGGCGGCAGTTCCGCTTTCGCCGAGGGGCACGCCGCCTTCGAATCCGACGAGCAGAAAAAGCGTGGCATCAACGTCTCCAAGAGAGAAGCCATAGACGCCTATATCACCTACTCGCACTGGCGCTGTGACCAGGCGGTGGTGAGCCGTTTCGTCGAAAACGCCGCCACCACGATCAAGAAGATGCGCGACGAAGAGGGGTGCGTCTATCAGGACGTGACGATCACCGCCCCTGACCAGCCCGGCGAACTCGTGACCTGGCATTTGGTCGAAGGTGAAATCGCCCACTTGCTCAAACTTCTCGAAGCGGACGCGCGGCGCCGCGGCGTCGACATTTTCCTGTCGACCGCCGCCAAGAAGATCCTGCGTGGCGACGATGGCAAGATCACGGGGGTGATCGCCAAGGATGCCGATGGCAATGATGTCGTGCTCGGTGCCAAGGCCGTCGTGGTCGCTTCGGGCGGCTATGCCGCCAACCCCGCAATGCTGAACAAGTACGGCAAGTACAAGATCGGGGATCGCATCATCAATGCCGGCGGACCCGGCAATGCCGGCGACGGCATCGTCATGATGACGGAGGTCGGTGCCGTCGAAAACTCCTGCATTGGGACGATGGCCCTCTTCCCCCTGATGCGCGGTAAAACCGTTACCAGTCACGTCAACAATGCCGGCATGCAGCCTTATCTGTGGGTCAACAAGTCCGGCCGGCGCTTCAGCAGCGAGGCGGTCGGCCTGAACTTCGGCTTTGCCGGTGATGTCACGGCGGCGTTGCCGGACGCCATGTACTGGTGCCTGCTCGACCAGAACCACATCGACAAGCTGGTGACCGTGGGCAACGAGGTGGGATTGGGCATCTACGTTCACAACTACGAGAAGTTGGTCAATCTGCCGACGGAAATCGAGGCGGACGCCGCGGACGACAGTCGGACCAACCTCTGCAAGGGCCAGACCATCGACGAACTGGCCGGCAAGATCGGCGTCGCCCCCGGCGTGCTGCGGGCCGAGATTGACGAGTACAACGGCTACGCGAAGACTGGCAACGATAAGAAATATCACAAGGATCGGAAATACCTGCGTCC
>Ga0326727_10024984_pt1 | contig 11249 bp, 11 predicted proteins | sample MB2enrmetagenome_FD_207643 | JGI IMG/M metagenome (GOLD analysis project Ga0326727, IMG submission 207643) | Lab enriched peat soil microbial communities from McLean, Ithaca, NY, United States - MB29MY | ecosystem: Environmental > Terrestrial > Soil > Wetlands > Peat | place: USA: New York... | reverse complement strand
GAGTCCCACCAGCGCATAGATCTCCGGCGCGACCCTCCCCGAATCTCCGTCCGGCACGGCCTCTTCTCGATCCCGCAGGGGCAGGTAACGCGCCCTCTCCTGATCGGCGAACTGGCCGCTCCGGTATCCCCAGACGAGAAGCACGACGCTCGCGACGATCCCCGCCGCCATCAAGACAAACCACGGAAGAACACCCAGGAAAATCATTTTATCCCCCGCGCGACCTCATATGACGCAGGAATGCCCTTCGGCGGCTTCCCTGCGTCCGACTGGCCTATGAACGTGACCGCCACATAGTCGCCGACGCTCCATATCTTCTGCGACTCCAGGTCCTTCTTGAAGTACATCATGGCGGTTCCCGTGATCCCGTTCATTATCTGGTAATAGAGTATGCCTCCCGTTATCCCCCTGTCCTTGAGAATCGTGAAATTGAGGGGAGGGGGGTAGAGGAAACGTTCAGCCGGTCCCATGCCGTCCCCTATAGGACCGTGGCAGCCAATGCAGAAGCTTTCATAGACGCGCTTCCCCTGGGCGAGGCTCCAGTCCGTAGTGGGATAGGGGTTGGGCAGCGTCCGCCATCCGTCGGGCACCCAGGAATGGAGCCAATCCACGTTCCTGTCCGGGCCTTCTTCATAGGCGGCGATTGCCTGTCCTTTCCAGTAACGCTGCCTTTCCACCCTGAGGTCAGCCATGCGGAAGCCGAGGGACTGCTTGTAGGCGACGAGGGAATTTATCTTTTCCGGACCGAGGAATTCAAAGGCCGGCATGATCGATTCGGGCCGGGTGAAGCGGGGGTCCGTAAAGTGGGCGATGTGCCAGTCGTCCGGGCGCTCGCCCCCCTCCTGCGACAGGTCGGGCCCTGTCCGCTCCGTACCGAGGAGGTGCGGCTGGTCCGCAATGTAGTCGCCTGCCCTCGCGACGCGCGTAGCCCCATGGCCCCAGTCGATGTTCCTCACAAACTGTGTATGGCAGAAGGTGCACCCATTGGCAATGTAGATCTTGCGGCCTTCCTCTTCGAGGGCCGTCCGCGGACGGTATATCTGTGTGGGCTTGTCAGTGATCGTGGTCCAGGGGAGGATGACCGCGATGAGGAGGACCGCGCCGAAGACGATGAGTCCCCCGATAATAATGAGACCTACCGACATTCTCATAGCTCTTCCTCGCCGGTTCTTGTGCGTCCACCGTGGAGGCTCATCCAGATGTTATAGAGACCGATGAAGGCGCCGGTCAAAATGGGCATGGCGAACAAGAGCCTGAAGATGAAATAGGGGTGCAGCTCGGGAAGCATCCGGTAGACGGTTTCGCCGTTCAACCAGCCGTTCCCCTGGATGAGACCGACCGCGGTGAGAGAAAACCAGAATCCCCCGAGCCCGATGAGGACGAGCCAGTACTGGATGTCGGCAAGCTTCGTGCTGTAGAGGGATCTGCCCGTGACGCGGGGTATGATGAAGTACATGGCCCCTATGCCGATGAATCCGGAAAACCCAAACACGGCGATGTGAGAGTGACCTACCACCCAGTTCGTCAGGTGCGTCACGCGCTGGATGATCGGAAGGGCCTGGAAAGGTCCCTGGAGGCAGACGATCAGGTACCAGACGAGGCCCGCAAAGACCCACTTTCCCCCCACACTCGCATGAAGCGCCGCGAGCCTGCCCTTCATGGTCAGCCACAGATTGACGAGGACGGCCAGAACAGGTATCAGCATGCCCACGGACCCCGTCACCGAGACCACCTTGAGCCACGTGGGGATGGGCGTCTGGAGCAGGTGGTGCCCGCCGATGTGGGGGTAGAATATGAGGATGGACCAGAAGCCGACGAGCGAGACCGTGTGACTGAAGAGAGGCGCCCCGCTCACGATGGGGATGATGTAATAGGAAGCCGCCACGGCCATGGGCGTGAGGAAGAGACCCACTACCCCGTGGCCGTAGAACCAGGCAAGGACACCGTCTGCCATACCGGTGATCGCGCCCGTGTACGGATGCCACACGGCGTTTCCGAAAAAGTATATCCACCAGATGTAAATCATTGCAGCGAAAGCGTACCAGACCGACACGTACAGAATCTTTTCTCTCCTCGCCTGGACCGTCTTGAGAAGATTGAAAAACGAGATTGCCCAGGTGAAAAGCACCAGGACATCGATGGGCCAGATGTATTCTGCATATTCCCTGCTCTGGCTGTAGCCGAGAAGGAGTGTGGCGCTCCCCGCGATGACGGCCACATTCCACAGCCACACGGTGAGCCGCCCGAGAAACGGGCTGTAGAGGCGGGCGCGCACGAGACGGGGCACGTAGTAGTACATCGCGCCCATCAATGCAGAGCCGACGAACCCGAAGATCATGCCGTTCGTGTGCACCGGCCTGACGCGGCTGAAGACGAGCCACGGGACGTTCTTGTAAAGAAAGAGGTCGGGGGCGATCATCCAGGAGGCGAGAATGAAACCGCCGAGGGCAAAGACGACGAACCAGACCGCCGACGAGAGAAAGAATCCGGTGATGGTCCTGTCCGCCTGATATGCCTCTTCCGTCTCAAAGTCCGCCATACCGTTCCCGGCCTCCTACCGGTGACACCCCAACCAGCAATCACGCTCGGCGTTCATTTTTTTGTGACACTCGATGCAGAACCCCATCTCAAACTCCAGGCGCGGCATTCTGTCCATGCTCCTCACATCCCCATGACAATGCGAACAATCGAGCTTGGCCCACGCCACATGCGGCTCATGGCGAAAGAAGACAAATTCCGGGGTCCAGAAGACCCTGATCCAGGGCACAGGTTTTTTCGCGCGAAGATAGCTTTTCTCTTTCTGTATTTCCGGATGATCGGGTATCACATAGTCATGGCAAAAAAAACATTTCTCCACCGCGGGCATACCCGCATCCTGTGACCTCTCCACTCCTATGTGGCAGAAGCGGCAATCAATCTGTTTAACTCCCGCATGAATCCTGTGACTGAAAGGGATGGGCTGGACAGGGCCCATGCGCATGGCGGGATAGGCGGCGTAGAAGAAGAACAGGAACGCAAACACGAGACCTCCCAGAACTATCCACACATAGCCCCGCCCCGTTTTCAGCCCGCCTTTTGCGCGTCGCTCTGTGTCAGCCATACCGTCTTTCGTCAGGACTTTCTCTTTTCCGCACCTTGCTGCGTCCGCCTCGTCTCAGGGGCTCAACCATCGCTTTCCCTCCGAGAGGAACTTGTGGAACAGCGGGTCTGAAACGGGCACGATGGGGACCCTGGAAAGGAAAGCCATGATACAGAGCCACACCAGGCCGAAGAAACCCGCAGATATCAGAACCTCCAGCAGTCCGAAGGGGATGCCCGGCCGGCCCGACCAGGTAGACGGCACGACGAGGAGGAACCGCTCCATCCACAACCCCACGAGCATCATGGTCGTGACAAAGATCATGGGACCCCGCGCTATCTTGATCCTCTTGCTGAGCAGCGCGAAGAAGGGGATGAGGAAAATCAGGCAGACCACCGCCCAGCCAAAGTGCGCCCACGGCGCGAGCTTGGCCCTCAGGATGACGAATCGCGTCTCTTCCGGCAAATTGCCATACCATATGACAAGGAGCTGCCCGTAAAAAAGATATCCCGTAAAGATACAGAAACCGAAGGCCATCTTGCCCAAATCGTGAAACTGCCGGGGGTAGAGGTAGCGGCCCAGGGCCAGGTGATGCTGCGCGAGAAAGGCAAACAGGTAGAGGGCCACAATCGCGCTATAGAAGCTCGCGATGAAGTAGTATCCCGGGAAGAGTGTGCTGTACCATTCAGGATCGAGGGACATGATGAGATCAATTGCAAAAAGCGATAGGATGAAGGCGTACGCGATCGGAAGGACCGGGGAGAACCTCCACTGGGAACGGAAAAGCCCGGTCCAGGGGTAGGTGGTTGCAAGCGGCGGCCCGCCTTTTGCGAGCCATTCCCGGTCCGCCTTAACCGAATAATAGACGAAGAGCAGGGAGAGTACGGTGAGAGCCAAAAGACAGACCCCCTCCCGGGCAAACATGAAAGGAATGTTGAGAAAGGCCGCTTTCTGCGGCACGGGGTTCCGGACCCATCGGAATATGTATTCCTTTCCGGGCAATAATACCCAGAAGAGGAGAAAGGAGACCGGCAGGTAGGCGCCGAAGGACTCGGCGAGGCGCTTCAAGGGCCTGCCCCAGACGGCCTTCGAGAGGTTGAGGACGGCCGAAAAAAGGACCGCGCCGAAGGCCAGGCCCGCCCAGAACACATAGTTCACCACGTATACCTGCCACGCCCTGAGTGCCGTATCGCCCGATATACCGTAAAGGAAGGCGGAAATCCCTCCCAGGGTCAGGACGACGGAGGCCGCGATCCAGCTTCCCGGCACGGGTGGGTAAATCTCTCTCGGCTCAGGCGCTGACATCCCGTATCTCCTCTGCGCCCCCTTCCGTGACGATGCGCTCCGCTTCCGAACGTCTTTCTTCGGTTGCCGCGACGACTATGCCGAATTTATGCCCGGAAAATTCCGGGCCGTAACCCGGGTCCGTAGAGGGCCGGGGGAGACCCGCCTTGAAGACCCAGGAGACGAAGCTCGAAAGGGAAGCGAGGAGTATCGTCCCCTCGAAGGCGACGACCACCCACGGTATCCAGGCGAGGACCGGCTTGCCGTAAACGATGAGCTTGAAGCTCAGGTGCGCACAAATGGCGAGGCTCACAAGGGCCGTGCCACCCGTCAGCCCGCCGATAAGGGTGAAGAGGCGCGTCTTGCTCACGCCCATACCCAGGATTTCCTCTATCTCGGGGAGGCGTACCGGGGAGAAGACTGAGCGGATTTCGTACCCCTTCCCCTTCAATATCCTGAGGCATGACAGGAAGTCATCGACGCAACTGAAGGCGGCAACAAAGGCCTGCTCACTCTTCATGGAAGAGCCCCCCCTTACGCCTTGGTATGCCCGCCTCTTTTTTCACTTCCGAAATGGGGATCGAGGGCAGATATTTCGCGAAGAGCATAAAAGCAAGGAGGAAGAGACAGAACGTCCCGAGCGTGTAGGCCAGCTCCGTCCAGTTGGGCCAGTAGAAACCCCACTGGTAGGGGAGGAAATTCTGTGACAGCGATTGGATGACGATGACGAACCGCTCCCACCACATGCCGATGTTTATCAGGATCGAAATGACGAAGAGCCAGAGGGGATCCGTGCGGAACTTCCGGATGAAAAAGCACAGGGGAGCTACTACCGCGCACAATACGACGAGCCGCATTATCCAGCCGTAGTAGCCCGTCAACCGGAACATGTAAAGCTGGTTCTCGAATATGTCCGCGCTGTACCAGGCCATGAAGTGTTCGACCACGTACGAATAACCGAGAATGATGCCGGTCACGATCGAAGTCTCGGCGATGAGCTCCAACGTGCGGGTGGTGACGATGTTCTCGATCCGAAATATGCGCCTCATGGGGACGAGGAGGGTGAGCACCATGGCGAGGCCCGAATGGATCGCCCCTGCAACGAAATAGGGCGGGAAGATGGTACTGTGCCAGCCCGGCTGTATGGGCAGCGCGAAATCCCAGGAGACGACGGTGTGGACCGAGATTACGAGGGCCGTTGCAAGGCCCGCCAGCAAAAGGTACGACATGGCATAGTGGTGCCACTGCTTGGCCGACCCTGTCCAGCCGAGAGCGAGGTATCCGTAGATCCTGCGCCTGAGACCGGTCGTGCGGTCCCGTATGATGGCGAGGTCGGGTACGAGACCCGTGTACCAGAAGATGAAGCTCACCGTAAAATAGGTAGAAACAGCGAGGAAGTCGAAGATCAGGGGCGATATGAAATCAGGCCAGACCCCCCGTTGGTTCGGATAGGGGATGAGCCAGTAAAATATCCAGCTCCTTCCAAGGTGTATCAAAGGGTAAGAGCCTGCGATAAGGATGCAGATCATGGTCATTGCCTCGGACATCCGGTTGATCGACGTGCGGAACCGGGCCCGGAAGAGATAAAGGATGGCCGAGATAAAGGTACCCGAATGGGCAATGCCTATCCAGAAGACGAAGTTTGAGATGAAGATGCCCCACATGACGCCCGGCGGACGATAGCCGGCTCCTCCGAGGCCGACCGCAATCAGATAACCCCATGCAACCAGGCCGTAAATCAACCCGAGGAACAGGAGCAACGCCACGAACCAAAAAAAACGGGGCGGCCGCCATAGGGTGCCCAGAATCTCTTGGTCCACATCCTTGAACTTCACGAGCAGCTCAGGTTCCATCTCCGCCAAGCTCTTGTTCCTAGACCTCGTGCGTAATTTTCCTCAGGTAGATCACGGCCGTCTTCGTATTCAGGCCACCAAGCACCTGATAGGCGCGCGCCTGGGTGAGCAGTTTCGAGACACGGCTTTCCGGATCCATCAGATTGCCGAAGGTAATGGCATCGGCCGGGCAGGTCTGGGCACAGGCGGTGGTAAATTCCCCGTCCTTGACCTTACGGCCCTCGCTCGTCGCGACGGTCTTCGCATGGATGATTCGCTGTATGCAGAAAGAGCACTTCTCCATCACCCCCTGTTGCCGCACGGTCACATCCGGATTGAGCTGCCATTCCAGGGGATGGTCGTACTTCCACAAGTGCCAGTTGAACCGGCGCACCTTCCAGGGACAATTCTGATTGCAATCGCGCGTGCCGATGCAGCGGTTATACACCTGGTTGTTGATCCCCTCCTTGTTATGGTTCGGCGCGAAGACCGGACAGACGGACTCGCAGGGTGCCGAGTCGCAGTGTTGGCACAACATGGGAAGGAACCGCACGAACGGCTGTTCCTGCTCGAAATAGCGCTCTATGTGGAGCCAGGACATCTCCCGGCCCATAAAGAAGTCCTTTTGTCCTACGATGGCCACGTTATTCTCCGCATAACATGCCATGACACAGGCTTGGCATCCTATGCAGCGGTCGACGTCGATCACCATCCCCCACCGGTAGACCACGTGCAGGTGAATCGGGTAGAAATCGATCTCTTTCTTCCAGCCTGAAGGCAGGGGCATCGCTATCTCCGGTGCATTGCCCAGCGTCTCACGGTATTCCTTGTACGAGAGGCTCTTTGCAAGCCTTCGGCCGTGTTGGTAGGCACTGCCGTCCGCATTGGCCACAACGGCGGAGCGACCTGTTTTCTCAATAGTAACCGATGGGAGCGACCGTACGAGACCACCCGAGGAATCGAGATTGCCGGAAAGCAGGTCATGCGGGTTGCCGGTCGCATCACATGCGACATAGCGGCTAAAGGCCTTTGCATGGCCCTGGCCAACGGGCATTGCGAGGGTGCCGGGCCGGATGCCTATGTAGGGAAAAGCGGGTGCTTCTATCGTCTTACCCCCGGCATGTATCGCGAGCACATCCCCTTTTCCGATATTCATCTTCTTCGCTGTCTCGGGGTCGATCTCCACCCAGCCGCTCCACGTGATCATGGTAACGGGGTCGGGCATCTCCTGGAGCCAGGGCCGGTTCGCGAGGCGGCCGTCGAAGAACTGGATCGTCGGATAGGCAAAAAAGTCAAATTTTCCCGGTTTCTGTTCGGCATGGGGCACGAATGGGGCTGAAAAGGAAAAGTGAAAAGATTCTCCGCGAACGGGGGCCTGACCAATGCCCCGCTCCCATATTCCTCCCCGCTGGACACTTTGCAGCCAGAACGCCTCGCCGGAAAGAGCGCCTGCCTGTTTCTCGCGCTTCTGCTCCCACCCGTTTCTGAGGACTTCGTAAGAATCCTTTTCGGGGAATTTTGCCGGCCCCGCCAGGGCCTTGCCCAGGAAAAGAAGGATGTCTCCCAAGGGCATGGTATTGAAGAGGCGCCCCATCGCGGGCTGAAGAAGACCCGTCACGCGTGTCTGGGGACTGTAATCTCCCCAGGATTCAAGGAAGGTATCGGCAGGCAAGATCAGTGTCGCATACTGGGTAGTCTCATCGGGAAAGCTCGAAAAACTGATTACCACCGGAACTTTTGCGAGAGCCTTTTCGAATTCCCAGGAGGCAGGCAGGCTGTACACGGGGTTGGCCCGGTAGAACACCACCGCGCCGACCCCTCCGGCAGCCATGCGGTCCCTCAGCGCCTTCACATCGGAGGCAGGCGCCGTCTGGCTGAGGGAAACGGCGTTGGAAAAATCGAGGAGCTCCCTGCTGCCGGGTGACAAGGTGCACAGCAGATTCGCCGCAACCGCCGTCTCGACAGCGTTCGGGTCCTGAAAGGCCATTCCCTCCGCAAGCGCAAGAGGCCTCCGGGCACGGGAAAATTGTGCCGCGAGCGCCGCGAGTACGTCCTTCTTTACGCCCGTTCTCTCTTGCACCACCTCCGGGGTGAAGGCGGAAACGCCCTCGGGAATACCTGCTCCCTGTGCGCCTGCTTTGCCTCCCTGTATAAGCAGGCGCAGAAGGCCGAGGGCCACATAGCGCTCGCCGCCGGGGGGTACCGATACCCAACGGTCTGCATTGGCTGCCGTCATGGAAAGCCGGGGACCGACATGGACGAAGAAATTCTTTTGATTCTGCTTCGGCTCATGAAAGGCGGCGAATTGGCGCGTAAATTGGACATTAGAAATCCAGGTTTCAAGGAAATTCGCGCCAAAGGAAATCAAAAAATCGGCCTGTTCGATATGGTAGTTCGGTATCTGAGCGGTGCCGAAGACGACTTGATTCGCCTGCCGCAGCGGCTCGTACGCAAACGGCTCATAGACCATATGCTGCCCGCCCAGTGCCTTTGACCAGCGGCTGGCAAGGTCCTGTTCCGCGCCCGTCATGAGGTGGGAAATGAAAACTGTCTTTTTCTGCCCGGCTCCCCTCAAGCCGCCCACCGCTCTCTTGAGGGCTTCCTCCCAGGACACGGGGCTGAGCCGACCGCGCCCGTCCCGTGCCATCGGCTGAGTGTACCTGTCCGGATTATAGATTCCCTGCACGGAAGCCTGCCCTCTGGGGCAGAGCTTCCCCGTATTGACCGGGTGCTGTGGGTTCCCTTCCACCTTTATGACGTGGCCGTCCCTGTTCTTGACAAGCATGCCGCATCCCGCGGGACACTCCCGGCACGTGCTCGCGTACCACGTCGCCTCGCCGGGAACGATGTCCTCGGGAGGAATAACGTAGGGAATCAGGTAGCGCACAGGCTCGGAACAGCCTGCGAGCGTGGCCGTTCCCGCCAGTCCAAGGGTCTTGAGGAATTGACGGCGCGAGAATCTCGCCATATAGGCTGCCCTCTTCCCAAGAGTATAGGCCCAAAGGAGGACCCTTGCACGGCACCATCCAAAAAATTAGACCGGACGCGGAGGCGTTCCCGGAAGCAAGTTATGCGGGCACCTCTCGCTGCTACCCGTGGGTCATTGGGATCGCGCGGGGCTATTCGGTCGGCTACCGGCACCCGTGGCGGAAGGGCGTGGGTGGGAGCGACGGGAACGCCGGAGTCCTGCCGAACCGCCTTTGGCTGTTCGATGATCTGTGACGATCCGGTCTCGGAGGAGGTGCGGACGAAGAGGTAATGACGGAGGCGTGTCTGCGGGGAGGCAAAGGGTCCCGGTCCCCAGGGACCCCTTCCCCTGAGTTTCCGGTTAACCTAATGAGTCTTTCATCGCACTTGCCGGAGAGAATTTTGGAGCCTTCTTCGCCTGGATCTTGATCTCTTTTCCTGTCCGCGGATTCCTGCCGGTCCGGGCTTTCCTCTCCACAACCGAGAAGGTGCCGAATCCTGTCACGGTCACGCGATCACCCTTCTTCAGGGCCCCCTTCACCGCCGCAACGAAAGAGTCGATTGCCTTCTCTGCCTGAGTCTTCTTGATTGCTGCACCCGCTGCCACCTTGTCGACAAGATCTTTCTTGGTCATGCTCCTTCACCTCCTTTCAGGTTGTCCTCATCAATTATAGCCCTTACGGCAACATTGTACGTATTTTTGGAGTTGAATAAAACAAAAATCGCACGCTTTGACCGGTGAGGGGATGAAAAAACATCGGGCACCGGTTCCGCGTCCACGCCCCTTGAGGATAGAAGGACCCTCTTGCGGCAGCTCAAGGTGGCGAAAGGGGGAAGTTTTTTCTTTATTGCAGAAGAATATGCTATCCTGCCTGCCGATAGTTCTCCCGTTTCCAAAGGTCCCTTTTCCGTCTGCCGCGCGGGAGACCCCCCCCCAACGGAGAGATGCCGGAAAAGGGGAGGCCATTGTGCAGAGCGCAAGTCGTTCGTGGGCAATCTCAGTTATTCCGTGGACAAAAAGAAGCTCCGGGAGGTATTTGCGGGGTACGGTGAGGTCCAGAGTGTCAACGTGATCGCGGGGAAAGGCTTCGGCTTCGTGGAGATGGGAACCCGGGAAGAGGCTGAAAGGGAGAAAACCGGACTGCGGTTTGACCCTTAGATCCCCCACCCACCGGATACCGTAATCGTCGTACCCGTGATGTACGAGGCGTCGTCTGATGCGAGAAACGCGGCGACCCGCGCGACCTCTTCAGGCTCCCCCATCCTTCCGAGCAGCGTCTGGGCCACAATCGGTGCCCTGTACTTCTCGGGCATCCGCTCCATGGGCGGCGTGCGGATGAGACCGGGAACTATGGCATTGACCGTCACACCATCCGCGCCCGCTTCTCGCGCCACGGTTTTCGTGAGCCCGATCACCCCGGCCTTCGCCGTGCAGTAGGCCGCTTCCCCCTTCGCTCCTGTCAACCCATAGATGGAGCTGATGTTGATGACCCTGCCCCACCCCGCCTCCTTCATGAGGGGCAGGAGCAGTCCGATGAGAAAAAAAGGGACAGACAGATGGATAGTCAGCACTTCGCCGAATGCCCTCCGGCCGACCCTTGTGGACACGCCCGGTCGATCGAAGCCAGCGTTATTAACGAGAATATCGATCCGCCTCTCCCTCTTGATCTCTTCGACCAGGTTTCTCAGCTTTTCCATGTGCATCAGGTCGATTATGTGGCTTTCGACTCCGTCGCCCATGGCAGGTATGCCCTCGGCAACCCTCGGCAGGGTACGCCTGTTCTTATCGAGGAGCACCACACCCGCCCCTCTTTGGGCAAAAACCTCCGCGCAAGCCCGGCCGATACCCTGACCCGCCCCCGTTATCAATGCGGTATGTCCCCTCAGGTCCATCTCGTTCACCTCTTGTGGAGTGCGTACGCTCACGTCGCGGGGGTCAGACCCCCTGCGACGGCCCCTCACCGGAATCGAAGAGCTGGCCATCGCTATTTTAGCGAAAGCACCACCCGATTACAACGAAATTGGCAGGGTGAGGCAGGGCTTCTGAAATCCCGCAGCGCGTGCCCTACATGGTGAGGCAGCATGGG